>Ga0206964_10052_pt1 | contig 36286 bp, 25 predicted proteins | sample Alteio_BWOrgHeat_25_FD_152980 | JGI IMG/M metagenome (GOLD analysis project Ga0206964, IMG submission 152980) | Enriched cells from forest soil in Barre Woods Harvard Forest LTER site, Petersham, Massachusetts, United States -... | ecosystem: Environmental > Terrestrial > Soil > Temperate forest >...
GAACGGCCTCCATGCTCATGCACCTGCACTCTTCGCCCGCACAACAATAATCTTACTGAATCCCTCATCGAACGCCGGCGGCTTCAACCGTTCCGACATCTTATGCATCACGTCATCGCTCACCGGCCGCTCGCGTTTCCGGTTCCGCTCCAGGCAAACCTCCAGCGGAACATCGAAGAACACAGCCTGCACCTCGTACCCAAAGCTGGTCGCCATCTTGATCCACTGCCGCCGCTCATGCGGGGACAGATTCGTCGCATCCACATAATTCCACGGCATCCGCGCAATCAGCCGCGCACGCAGCAGCGACCGCAGCGTCGAAAACACCAGCTCCTGATACCGCTGCTCTGTAATGTCATCAAACAAAATCGTTCGCAGCAGATCGCTCGACAGCGGAGTAACCCCGCGCCGTTTGAACCAGGTGGTCTTCCCGGAGCCCGGCAGGCCAATCGTCAGTACCACAAACCCCTTCGGATCCTGCGGCGCTCGTCCAGCCGCATCATCCTCAGGCACCGGTTGCGATGGCAGCTCAGGCTGCGTCTCCATCTCCAACCGACCAGCCGGATCCTCTTCAGAAAATCCCTGCCACGACGGCGCACGCCGATGGACCTGCGGCCGCGCTTCTGCTTTCACATCCTGGCGCTGCACCGGCTTTGCCGCCTGCGGGCTGGCCGATGCCGCGATACGCGAAACCGGCAAATCCTCGACATAGCTCGGCACAAGCGGCCGTGGCTGATTTACAGGCAACTCATGGCCGATCTTCCCGGTCGATTCAGAAATATTAGGCTCTCGTTTGGAACGTCTTCTCATGCGTGTGGACTTATCTCCGCCTCAGTATCCGACAACCACAGTACCCTCAGCATAGCGCATCGCTTGCACCATTCGCCGTGCACGCATCGATACTCCCCCGGCGATCTGTACAACATTCTTTTCAAGGCCGCTGTTTGGTTTCCCGTTGACAACAGTGGTAGTCTGATGAGTTTGGTGGGATAGTCCGCGCAAAGTTATGGAATGAAATCATTTCTCATATGGCAGCGCTTTACAGCCGTTGGATTTCACCCGCTATTCAATCGCAATTGAACAACTTAAGGAGACTTCACACATGGCAGTCAAGGTTGGCATAAACGGCTTCGGCCGCATCGGCCGTAACGTTTTCCGCGCCGCTCTCGGAAACCCAGACATCGAATTCGTCGCCGTCAACGACCTCACCAGTCCCGCGATCCTCGCCCATCTGCTCAAGCACGACTCGATCCTTGGAAACCTGACCAACGAGATCGTCGCCGGCGAGAACTCGATCACCGTCGACGGCAAAGAAATCAAGGTCTTCGCAGAGCGCGATCCTGCCAAACTCGACTGGGCGTCCACCGGTGCACAGATCGTCGTCGAGTCCACCGGCCACTTTACCGATGCGACCAAGGCCAAGGCCCACCTTGGGGCAACAGTGAAAAAGGTGATCATCTCCGCCCCTGCAACGAACGAAGACATCACCGTCGTACTCGGCGTAAACGAAGCCAAATACGACCCGGCCGCACATAACGTCATCTCCAACGCAAGCTGCACGACGAACTGTCTCGCGCCTCTCGTCAAGGTAATGATCGAAAACTTCGGCATCGTATCTGGCATCATGACCACCATTCATAGCTACACCAATGATCAGGTCATTCTCGACTTCCCGCACAAGGATCTCCGCCGCGCCCGTGCTGCAGCCATCAACATGATCCCCAGCTCCACCGGCGCCGCCAAGGCTCTCAAGCTCGTCATCCCCGAGACCGCAGGCAAGCTCGACGGCTTTGCCATCCGCGTCCCGACCCCCAACGTCTCGATCGTTGACCTGACCTTCATCAGCGAAAAGCCAACCGACGCCAAGGCCGTCAACGCCGCACTCAAGACCGCCAGCGAAGGCGAGCTCAAGGGCATCCTCGGCTACGAAGAGCACGAGCTCGTGAGCTCCGACTTCAAGGGCAACAAGCTCTCCTCCATCATCGACGCACCATTGACCAAGGTAGTCGGCAACAGCGTCAAGGTTCTCAGCTGGTACGACAACGAGTGGGGCTACAGCAACCGTGTAGTTGACCTTGTCGGTTTCCTCGTTTCCAAAGGCCTATAGTCGCTTTCTCTTCACAAACCAAAAAACTCCGGGTGCCGGGTGCCCCATCCTTGACGCGCAGTTTGCGTCAAGGGTGGGATACCACCAATCTCCAATTCATCTTGAAGGGTTTCAGCTCTGAGGGAATGTTCTCCATGACCATGACCCGCCAAAACTATCCCGGCACCTCACCCTTCGAGCCCATCATCGGCTTCTCCCGAGCCGTCCGCGTCGGCAACACCATCCACGTCTCTGGCACTGGTCCGGTAGGCGCCGACGATGCAGACGCCGCCACCCAGACCCGCAAAATCTTCGCCATCGCGGAAGAAGTTCTGACCCGCGCAGGCACATCATTCAAGGACGTCGTCCGCACCCGCATCTACCTCACCGATGTCGCCGACTGGGAAACCGTCGGTCGTGTCCACGGCGATTACTTCGCCAACATTCGCCCTGCTGCAACCATGGTCGTAGTGGCGGCGCTTCTCAATCCCCAATGGCGCGTGGAGATCGAATTCGATGCGACTCTCCCCGGCGCGGAAGGCTAGTAAACCTCATGTCCAAGCTCTCCATTCGCGATCTCGATCTCAAAAACAAGCACGTCTTCATCCGCGTCGACTTCAACGTGCCGCTCACCGAAGACGGTACTGCAATCACCGATGACACTCGCATCCGCGCCACTCTCCCGACCATCGAATACGCAATCCGTCATCACGCCAAGGTCATCCTCGCCTCGCACCTCGGCCGCCCCAAGGGCAAGCCCAACCCGAAGTACTCTCTGCGCCCCGTCGTCGACCGTCTGCGCGAGTTGCTCGATGAAGAAGTCTCGCTCGACGTCAACGTGGGCTTCTCGCCCGATTGCGTCGGCGAAGTCGCCACGGAGCTCGCAAGCCAGCTCGAGTCCGGCCAGGTCCTGCTGCTTGAAAACCTGCGCTTCCATCCCGAAGAAGAAGCCAATGACCCTGCCTTCTCCAAGCAGCTAGCCTCGCTCGCTGAAATCTACGTCAATGACGCCTTCGGCTCCGCGCACCGCGCCCACGCCTCCACTGAGGGCATGACGCACTTCTTCAAGCACCGCGCCGCCGGCCTGCTCATGGAAAAGGAAATCACTTATCTCGGCAAGGCCCTCGAATCGCCCGAGAAGCCCTTCGTCGCCATCATCGGCGGCTCCAAAATCTCCGGCAAAATCGACGTCATCGACAATCTCATAGACAAGGTCGACACCCTGATCATCGTCGGGGGCATGGCCTACACCTTCGACCGTGCCCTCGGCATCACCACCGGCAAATCGCTGGTTGAAGAAGACAAGATCGAAGTCGCTAAAGAAGCCCTCGCCAAGGCCAAAGCCAATAACGTCGATTTGCTGCTGCCCGTCGACAACATCCTCGCCGACAACTTCTCTCCCGACGCCAAAACCCAGGAGTGGGACTCGACCAAAAACTTCCCCGCCGACTGGCAGGGCCTCGACATCGGCCCTAAATCCGTCGCACTCTTCTCCGACATCGTCTCCAAAGCCAAGACCATCCTCTGGAACGGCCCCGCAGGCGTCTTCGAATTCCCACGCTTTGCCATTGGCACTAATGCCATCGCAGAAGCCGTAGCCGCCAACGCCACAGCCACCAGCATCGTCGGCGGCGGCGACTCAGTCAGCGCCATCAACCAGGCTGGCGTAGCCGACAAGATCACCCATATCAGCACGGGCGGCGGTGCCAGCCTCGAATTCCTCGAAGGCAAAAAACTCCCCGGCGTCGAAGCCCTCACCGACAAATAAATTCGCCTGCTCCAGGTAAGCCCGGGCTTCACCCTTGGCATTCGAATCAAACCTAGTTGCTTTTTACGAGGGGGCCTTTCGGCCCCTCGGTCGCCTTAGAAATCGCCTTCTGTGTGGTGCCATCGTTTATTACCCATGAGCAGGTGTAGAATTGCCCCAATCAATGGATTGTGAGAGCTCACAATGACCACCCCGCTTCAACCCCCTAACGCAGAACGAATCAAAGCCGCATGCGCGCAATTCGACAAGGCGCATGAACTCGCCGACAAGTCTCTCGCCGAACTTTTTCACCAGTATCCTCAAAACAGCGACCCACGCCATGTTTTGCTCAAGGTCGCTGCCATCGATTCGCTTTACCACACCTGTGTTTTCGCCCTCGATGAAGTCGCCCGCCACATCGCCAGCAATATCGAAGGCATCGACGACGCCCTGGCCGCCGGATCTCCTGAAGTTGTCAGCAGAATCGCCCACGTTGTCATTCAGGGCCGCAAATACAACTTCCTTTCATTCGCAACCAAGTACTGTCATTGGCACAATCCCCGCGCCTATCCCATCTACGATTCGCGAGTCGACCACTATCTCTGCGCCCTCCAGCAGCAGGCTCCATTTACCGCCTTCCACCATGCCGAGTTACTCGACTACCCTCGCTTCTGCGAAATCATGATCGCCTTCCGCGATTTCCATGGGCTCGACTCATTCACCTTCCGCGAGATCGACAAATTCTTCCTCTTTCACAGCGCACCGCCAGCCACAGCCATCTCCGACGAGAATTCTTCCAACCTCGAAACCTTTGATTTCTTCGCCGGCCAGGAAGCCACCCCCTGAACCGCAAAAATCCGCTATATTCCCCTCCAGCCCGCATCATTTCGTCTCGATACGCCGCAAGCGCGCGCGCCTCCCGTCGCCGTCTTTTAAAATGAGATCGAGGAATCCTACACAACATGTCTCGTAAAGCCCTAATTGCAGCCAATTGGAAGATGTACAAAACCCCTGCCGAAGCAAAGGCCTTCGTCGAAGCCTTCCTGCCCCTCGTTGCCAATCAGACCCGCGACGAAATCGCCCTCTTCCCCTCCGCTACATCGCTCTCTACAGTCGTTGCAGCCACTGCAGGTTCGACCGTCGCAGTCGGCCTGCAAAACATGCACTGGGCTGAAGAAGGCGCGTACACCGGCGAAACCTCCGCTTCGATGCTCAAAGCCGCCGGCGCAACCCACACACTCATTGGCCACTCAGAGCGCCGCCAGTACTTCAACGAAACCGACGAGTTAGTCAACCTCAAGCTCCACACCGCCCTGAGGCATGGCATCATCCCTGTCGTCTGCATCGGCGAAGTCCTCGATGAGCGCGAAGCCGGCAAGACCGCCGATGTGCTCTGCACGCAATTGCGAGGAGCATTCACAGGCATCGCCCCCGAGGCCGCAGCTCCCATCGTCATCGCCTACGAGCCCGTATGGGCCATCGGCACCGGCAAAACCGCCACTCCAGAGATGGCCGCGGACGCCCACAAGATCATCCGCGCCGAAGTCGCCCAGATCTTGAGCCCCGCCATCGCAGAAACCATTCGCATCCTCTATGGCGGCTCCGTCAAACCGGAAAACGCCAGCGCCCTGCTCACCCAGCACGACATCGACGGCGCGCTCGTCGGCGGTGCCAGCCTCAAACCCGACTCCTTCGCGGCCATCGTTAATTACTGACACAATCACGCGCCGGGTCCAAATTGAGCAGGTAGGTTTTCCAACATCGCCTACAATCGCTCATGGCCCGGCGGGATTTCTACATCGATCACCTTCGCACCGTTATGACCGCACTGGTCGTCTTCGCCCACGCCGGCATGACATACGGCAGCAATGGTGCGTGGTTCTACTTAGAAATCCCCCCGTCGCACTCGCATACATCGATCGTTCTGTCTGCATTCACGGCCACCATGCAGGCGTTTCCCATGGGAATGTTCTTTCTGCTGGCAGGCTATTTCACCCCGCGTTCCTTCGATCGCAAAGGCGCCTGGCCCTTCCTGCTCGATCGCTTCATCCGCCTCGGTATTCCCCTGCTCGCCTTCGGATTCATCCTCGCGCCACTGACTCTCGCTATCCGTACCACCGCTCTTCATCAGGGCACCCGCAGCATGCTCATCGGCCTCTGGCGAGATAAGGAGTTCATCAACGGCCCTCTCTGGTTCGCCGAAGGCCTTCTGATGATGAGCATTGGCTACACGCTATGGAGAGTTCTCACTCCCGGCAGGCCCAATTCCCAGCCGCTCCTTCCGAGTCCCATACCCTCAAACCGCGCCTGGCTCATCGCTGCGCTTTCAATCGCTCTCCTGATGCTCGGTATCCGCCAATTCATCCCGGCCGACTACCGAATTCTCGGCCTGTGGATAGCCACCTTCCCTCCCTTCATTCTGTTTTTTATCGTCGGCATCGCCGCGCAGCGCGGCGACTGGCTCGCGCAGCTTACATGGAAGCAGGTCCGTCCCTGGCTGATTACTGCCAGCATCGTTTGGCCCCTCGTACCCATCGCTCTCGAACTCACTCCCAACATGGCCGACATTCCACAATTTCTCAGCGGCTTCTCTTGGCGAAGCGTTCTCTACGCCTTCTGGGATCCCTTCGTCGCCTGGGGCGCCATCTCTGCCCTATTGCTCTGGTTCAGCGAGCGCCTCAATTACCCCACCCCACTCTGGACCTGGCTCGACCGCCGCGCCTACGCCGTCTACGTCATCCATCCGCCGGTCATCGTGGCCGTCTGCCTCTTGTTGCGCAACTGGCATGCTCCTCCCGCCTCAAAGTTCGTCATCGCCGGTGTTCTGGGAAATATCGCAGTCTGGCTCGCCTCCGACCCTCTCGTTCGCCTTCCCGGACTCAAACGCATCTTCTGAAACAAACTAACGGCATCTGCCAGTACCATAGCCACAAATGGCTTCCCGCGACTTTTACATCGACCGCCTGCGCAGCATAATGACCGCGCTCGTCATTCTGCACCACACCGCCATCACCTACGGCGGCGCGGGCGGCTGGTTTTGGCGCGAATTCGACACATCTGCCGCACCCTCAAGCCTGCTGCTCACCCTCTTCTGCGCCACCAATCAGGCCTACTTCATGGGCTTCTTCTTCCTGCTCGCAGGCTTCTTCACTCCCCCCTCACTCGAACGCAAAGGTTACCCGCGATTCATCCTGGACCGCTTCCTGCGCCTCGGCCTGCCATTGCTGGCCTTCATCCTCATCCTCGGCCCCGTGACCGCTGCTATTGTCACCGCATTTCAGGGAGACGGCTTCTGGCCCACGATCGTCTTTCTCTACAACCACCAGCGCATCATCAACGGACCACTATGGTTCGCCCAGGCACTGCTCATCTTCAGCCTCGTGTACTGCGTCTGGCGCGCGTTCTTCGGGCCCCCGCTGCACCCAGTAGCGCAATCTCCAACCCCAGTCCCTGTCTTTTCCAGATGGCTCTGGAGCGCACTCGCAGTCACGGTGGTATCCATCGCCGTCCGCCAATTCATCCCCGTCGGCGAAAACATCTTCGGTCTGCAGCTCGCATATTTCCCCGGATACATCTTCCTCTTCGCGGTCGGCCTCGCAGCATGGCGTCATGACTGGCTGCGCCAGCTCCAATGGAAGGACGCCCGGCCATGGATCATCAGCTTGGTCATCGCCTGGCCCTGCCTGCCCATCGGCATCGTCGTCGCGCGATTCCTCAACAGCGGTCCCGGCAAAGCCAATTTCTCGGGCGGCTTTTCGTGGACAGTGATCCTCTACGCCCTCTGGGAGCCCTTCGTCGCCTGGGGAGCAATCTCGCTCTGGCTCCTCCTCTTCCGCGACTACATGAACCGCCCCTCAGCCCTTTGGAACTGGCTCAACCGCCGCGCCTACGCCGTCTACATCATCCACCCACCTATACTCGTCAGCATCAGCCTCCTTTTCCATCCCTGGATCGCCCCCGCTCTCCTCAAATTCGCCATAACCGGCTCTCTCACCTGCATAGCCTGCTGGCTCATCTCCGATCCCCTGGTCCGCCTCCCCGGCCTTCGGAAAATCATCTAGGGCCCGTTCGCACCGTCATCGAGCCACTGCGAAGGCTTACTCCGGTAGCCGCAGCAGCAGTTCGCCGTCCCTCACCATTGCCTCAAAAATCCGCGCGTGCTCCGTCGGATCTTGCAGCGCCTCCCCCGTCTTCACATCAAACGCCCAGCCGTGATAGGGACAAACCACGCGGCCATCTTCGATCATCCCCTGCCCCAGCGGCCCCTCTTCATGCGGACAGACATTGCTCAGCACCGCGATCTCGCCGCCCACCCGCGCAACACACAACCGACCGTCCGCCATCTCGCACACCTGCCCTTCAGCCGGCAGCTCACTTATCGAACAAACTCGCACCATATCCCGCATCGTCGCCTTCTCCCCTCACTCGCAACTTGAACCACGATTCCAATCGCCACAATTAAGAAACAGAGCTGCGCGAAACCTTCCATGTATCCTCTGAATGACGATATCGCATGCCACAGTCTAGGCAATCTCGTAGCAAGACCACATCTACACCTTCATCGTCCCAGCCGTCATCCACCTTCGACAAGGCAATGCATGATCTGCGCCACGCCCCCGCGTTCCCCAACGTTTCGGCCCGCTGGCTCATCAGCGCGCTTGGTATTGTTCTTCTCGCCATCGTGGCATTCGCCTGGCTCATTCTCTGCTGGCTCTACTGGCAGGGAAGCTGGCAGTTCATTTACCACCCAACAAGCGCTATCACCAGGACCCCCGCTAGCGTCAACATCCCCTATGAACCGGTTCGCTTCGCCGCCACGGAAGCCGGCGCCCCACAGCTCTTCGGCTGGTGGATCCCTGCGACCGACTCGGCCCACACCGTTCTCTACCTCCACGGTGCAGACGGAAATCTCAGCGACACTCTCGACACCGTTGCTCTCCTCCACAGCCAGAATCTCTCCATCCTCGCCTTCGACTACCGCGGCTACGGTCAAAGCACCCCTGTCCACCCAAGCGAAAAACGCTTGCTCGAGGATGCCCAATCTGCCCTCGACTGGCTCACCGGTACCCGGCACGTCGCTCCCGGTAGCATTGTCGTTTATGGCTCTCAATTGGGCGCGAACATCGCTCTCCAGCTAGCCGCCAATCATGGCGCCTTAGCCGGAGTAGTCCTCGACGAGCCGCTCCCCGATCCACTCCGGCCCCTCTTCAGCGATCCTCGCAGCAGACTCGTCCCTGCTCACCTGCTGGTCCGAGACCGCTATGACCTGACCAAACCAGCCCAATCTCTGAAAATCCCTTCGCTCTGGCTCATCGCCCTATCAACCGCCCCGACAGCCTACCACGCAATCACGGCCCCAAAAACCGAAGTCACGCTGCCTTCCCCAATCCACGCCAATCCAGCCCTTCCAACTGAGTTAAAGCGCTGGCTCGACGACCTCCCTCAGTAGCCGGTTGTATTAGCGGGCACCTCGCCTTCACTTTTGTCATTGCTCTTGTCCTTGCTTTTCTGTCTTTCGTTCCCGAACGGAATCTGCTCTCGGCCCACAAAGTTGTCATCCTTGTATCTATGAATCAGCGACATTGGGTAACTGAAAATAGCGCAGCGAACGGCTGAGCGTAGCGAAAGATCCGTTTCAATTCTTGCTTCTACCACAGCAAAGCCTTTGCGAAGCCCAACCCAAAAGCCGCACAATAACTGTTTGGCCGTATAGTCGAGAATCCCCATCCCCGAACCGGAGAACGAAATGACCCGCCGCAGTTCCAACGAAATCACCCGACGAGAACTCATCGCCTCACTCTCCGCCATCGGCGCCATCTCCGCATCCGGCCTCCTCGACAACCCGGCCCTCGCACTTAGTGCATCCTCCCACGCAGCCAATCCATATCCGGTAAATATCTTCCAAGGCACCGGCGGCCACGGCCACCTCTACCCCGGAGCCACCGTACCCTTCGGCATGGTCCAGCTCAGCCCCGACACCTTCAATGATGGCTGGGACTGGTGCTCCGGCTACCACGCCTCCGACACCTCCATTATGGGTTTCAGCCACACCCATCTCAGCGGAACCGGCTGCGGGGATCTCCTCGACTTCCTCGTCATGCCCCGCACCGGCGAAGTCCATCTCGAACCCGGCGACCGTAAATCCCCCGCCTCCGGCTATCGCTCTCCGTTCGATAAGAAAACCGAATTCGCCGAGCCCGGCTACTATCGCGTCCTGCTCGCCGACACCAACATCCAGGCCGAGCTCACAGCCACCGAACACGCCGGCCTGCATCGCTACACCTTCCCCGCCAGCGACTCCGCGCACTTCGTCCTCGACCTTGCCCACATCTACGGCCCTATCGACAAAAACCTCAACTGGTGCAGCCTCGCTGCCTCCAGCAACGACACCCTCCTCGTCGCTCACTCCACCAACTCATGGGGAGCCAAGCGCGAGCTCTTCGGCGCACTCCAGTTTTCCCGTCCCTGGGATAAGCTCGAAGTATTCGTCGACGGCAAGCCTGCCGACGCCTCCCAGAAAGAGATCCGCGGCAAGGTCGTCAAAGCCGTCGTCCACTACAAGACCCACGCCAAAGAGCAACTCCTCATCAAAGCCGGAATCTCCGGCACCGGGCTCGACGGCGCACAGAAAAACCTCAAAGCCGAAATCCCAGCCTGGGACTTCGACAAGGTCCAATCCGATGCCGCCGCGCTCTGGCAAACCCAGCTATCCAAAATCCAGATCGAGACGCCCAATCGCAACCTGCGCACTCTCTTCTATAGCTCCCTCTACCACACCATGCTCGGCCCCACGCTTTTCGACGACACAGACGGCGTCTATCGCGGCATGGACGGCAAGAACCACCAGCTCGAGCCCAACCAGCGCAACTACACCACGTTCTCGCTTTGGGACACATTCCGCGCCGAGCATCCCCTCATGACCCTCATCCATGCGGATCGCGTTCCGGATATGATCAACAGCCTCATCCGCATGGCCGAGCAAAGCCCCGCCGGAATGCCCGTCTGGCCGCTGCAAGGCACCGAAACCGGCACCATGACCGGCTACCACTCCGCCTCCGTCATGGCTGAAGCCTGTGTCAAAGGATTTCCCGGTATCGACTGGGAACGTGCCTACGCCGTCATGCACAAGCGCGCTTTCGTGGATAACTATCGCGGTCTCGACTGGTACCGCAAAATTGGCTACATCCCCTGCGACCTCGAAGAAGAGTCCGTCTCAAAAACTCTCGAATACGACTACAACGACTGGGCCGTTGCCCACGTAGCGGCCAAAGTCGGCGAAACGCACGACGCCAACGCCTTGCTGGAGCGCAGCCGAAACTACCGCAACTATTGGGACCAGTCGACCGGCTTTCTCCGCCCCAAATTTGAAAGCACCAAATGGGCCGTGCCCTTTGACCCAATCGACATGGGCCACTCATCTCAATGGCGCGACTACACCGAATCCAACGCCTGGCAGACCACCTTCGGCATCCAGCATGACGTCACCAGCTACATCGAACTCCTCGGTGGCGACGCCGCTTTTATAGCCAGACTCGACCAGCTTTTCGATGGCCCGTCCACCTTGCCCAAAGACGCCCCTCCCGACATCGCCGGATTGATCGGACAGTACGCCCATGGCAACGAGCCGAGCCACCACATCGCCTATCTTTACTCATTCGCCGGCCAGCCCCACAAAACTGCCGAACGCATCCATCGCATCGTCACCACGCTCTACTCCAACGCCCCCGACGGCATGGCCGGCAACGAAGACTGCGGTCAGATGTCCGCCTGGTTCCTTCTCAGCGTGATGGGCTTCTACTCCGTAGATCCCGTAAGCACCAAATACATTTTCGGAACGCCGCTATTCGACAAGGTCACAATCAATCTGTCTGGCGGCAACAAGCTTATACTTGAAGCAAAACGTGAAACACCGTCTTCGATCTATCTGAAATCAGCTGACTTAAACGGAAGACCGTACCCTCACTCTTGGTTCACACACGCTGAAATCCAGCAAGGCGGCCGCTTTCTCCTACAGGTCGGCAGCAAACCTGACCCGCGCTTCGGCACATCCCCCGAAGACCGCCCAAAATCCAAACTCACCGTAAGCGAAATCACATAGCCGAATTCGTTTTGCTCTTGTTTTTCTTGCTGTTCATTCCCTTCGAGAATCTGCTTCTCATTTCCGGCGTCAACTAAAACTCTAGTTGCTAACTAATCCTTTAGTTGATAGTCTATCTCTGCAATCGACATTTCTGGAGTCAGCCGCCGAGCATGCCCCCAAAGAAGTCCATCACGCTCACCGAAGCCGAACTCCGGCTCATGAGAATCTTCTGGCAGCGTGGGGAATCCGCCGTCAATGACTTGGTTTCCGCCATGCCCGATGGCGAACCCCTCGCCTATAACTCAGTCCTGACCACCGTCCGCATCCTCGAACAGAAAGGATACGTCGAGCACCGGCAGGAGGGCCGCGCCTTTGTCTACCGCCCCTGCGTGGCCGAGAACGAAGCCAGCCGCTCCGAAGTCCGCCACGTCCTTAACCGCTTTTTTGGAAACTCCCGCGAACGCCTACTCCTTTCCCTGCTCGGAGACGAGGAGATCACTCCGGAAGAACTCCGGCTTCTCAAAGACACGATCCAGCGTTCCGCGTCAGATGACAGCCGGAACCACGTCGACGAGGAGGCCTGACTTATGCAGGAGTTCGCGAGCCAAGTCGTAAATATCGCCCTCGGCCACAGGGACTCCTTCTACGCCATCTCCCAGGCCGCGGCTTCCACGCTCGTCACAGCCATCTGGCAAAGCGTACTCGTCGCAGCCTGTCTTGAGTTGGCCCTCCGGCTCGCACCTCGCACCGGAGCGGCACACCGCTTTGCAATCTGGTCCGCCGGCTTCACTGTGCTCATAGCCCTCCCCTGCATCCCCGCGCTCATGCATCTTGCACCAGGCTCGGCGCCCAGCCAAATCTCCAAATACGCACCCACCTCCCAGCCCTGGTTCCATCTCGACATTCGCTGGAGCATTCTTCTGACCGCGCTATGGACCGCCGCCTCTCTCTATCGCGCCGTCGAACTGGCCATCCATTCATTACGCCTGCGCCGCCTCTGGAAATCCGCCACCCCGGTCACACTCGATCTGCAGGTCCAAGCAACGTTGCGCAATAGCGCACGCCGCGGCATCAAGCTTTGCACTACCACTGAACTCAAGCGCCCCAGCGTAATCGGCTTCTTAGCCCCGCGCATCCTCATTCCCGATTGGCTCTACGCCCAACTCACCTCGGGCGAACTCAACCAGATTGTCCTGCACGAAGCCGAGCACCTGCGCCGCATTGATGACTGGACCAACCTGATCCAGAAGCTCTGCCTCGTCCTTTTCCCACTCAACCCCGTCCTTCTCTGGGTCGAGCGTCGCCTCTGTCTCCTGCGTGAAATGGCTTGCGACGACGGCGTAATCGAAAAAACCCACGCCCCCCGCGATTACGCAGTCTGCCTCACCAGCCTCGCTGAGCGACACCTTACTCGCCGCGCCGAACTCTCGTCCCTTGGCGCGCTTTCTCTCGGCGCCTGGCAACGTCGCTCTGAGTTGGTCCGGCGTGTCAACAGCATTCTCTCGCGCAAGCCGACCTTGGGCCCGGTCGCGACCCGCAGTCTCTTTGCAGTTCTGGGATGCGGCCTCCTCTTCGGCTCAGTCGAATTGTCGCGCTGCCCCCAGCTCATCGCCTTTACACCGATTCCAGAGACAGCCGCCACCCACGAGCCGCTGGTGACCATCGCAACAAGCAGCAACCAGAACAACCCGCCGGTTGCGTCTGACGCCGACTTTCCAGTCATAACTCATGCCAGTTCGTCCCGGCCCTACATGACGCAGCTGAAAGCACATATCGACCCATCGCCCAGATTCGTACCGACCGCAACCCACCGCAAACGCCGCGCCAGTACAAGACCCGCGCTGGCCGATCAGGCAACCCTGTACGCCGATCAAGCCACCGATGCAAAACAAGTCCGCGAATTCGTTGTACTCACCACTTGGAGGGAATTCGAAACCATCACACGTCAGTCGCAAACCATCTCAGATACCGCACTCGATCCAGCACCAGCTCAGGACCGCGCGCCCACGCCGACAGATTCATCCCGACCTGCCCCCGGCAAGCCGGCGATGACCCAACTGATCTTCCGCGTGGCACCAGTAAATTCCGACCCAGCCTTCCCCTCCATCACAATTCGTAGCGGCTGGCTGATTATCCAACTTTAAACACCAACGTACTTCCAACCACGAGGTAACCAATGTCCGCATCAACTAATTCATTAGTCGCAAACGCGAAGAAACTCATTCTTCCCGCCGCTGCGATCACAGCGCTCATCTTCGCTGTCAGCTTCCTTGTCGGCCACAATCCGGTTCACGCTGCCAGCTATGTTGCCACTCCGTTGGACGACAACAGCGTCTCCTCGCTGGTCGCTCTCGATAACGCGGTCGAGCAGGTCGCAGCTCGCGTGACCCCCGCTGTCGTGAACGTCTCCGTCACTGCAAAAGGCTCCTCCGAGCACGAAATCAGCGGCGACGATCAAGACTCTGGCGCTCCTCAAGGGATTCCGCCGGGATTCGAGCGCTTCTTCGGACCAAATGGACCATTGGGCCGGGGTAACCGCATGCCTCAGCAACAACAGATCGTCCACGGCATCGGCAGCGGCATCATCATCTCCCCCGATGGCTATATCGTAACCAACGACCACGTCGTCGACAGCGCGACCCAAATCCGCGTCACCCTCAACGATCGTCGAGTCCTTCCGGCAAAGCTGATCGGCGTAGACAAACTCAACGACCTCGCCGTCATCAAGGTCAGCGCGACCAACCTGCCCAGCGTCGCCTGGGGAGATTCCACCAAGCTCCATCCCGGCCAGACCGTGCTCGCCTTCGGCAGCCCCTTCGGTTACTTCCAGTTCTCGGTCACGCGCGGAATCGTTAGCGCCGTCAATCGTCCCAACCCATACACTGATGACCCGCGCAAGCCCGGCGCCTACATCCAGACCGACGCCGCCATCAATCAGGGCAACTCCGGCGGTCCGCTCGTAAACGCCCACGGTGAGCTTGTCGGCATCAACACCTTCATCATCTCCAACAGCGGCTCCTTCGCGGGAGCAGGCTTCGCTATCCCCTCACAGATCGTCAAAGCCTCCGCTGACGCGCTCATCAAAGACGGCACCGTGCACCACGGCTATCTCGGCATCAGCATGAACGACGTCACCCCTGAAAACGCCAACTTCTTTAATCTTCCGGACGCCTCCGGAGCCATCGTCAGCCAGGTCACGCCTGACTCCCCGGCGGCCCAAGGGGGGCTCAAGGGCGGCGACGTTCTTCGTGAGCTAAACGGAAACAAGATAGTCAATGGCAGCGCACTCCAGGTCGCGGTAAGCCAAGTCTCGCCCGGAACCACGATCTCGCTCGGCATTCTTCGCGATGGCAAGGAACAAACCGTCCATATCAAGGTCGGCGAGTTCCACGGAGACGCGCAGGTAGCCGATAACTCCGACTCAGCTCCCCACCAGGGCGGCAAGCTCGGTCTCGCCGTCAATGACATCACTCCCGAGATGCGCGAGCAGCTCAACCTGCCCAAAACTGTAACCGGAGCGGCAGTTCAGAACGTCCGCCCCGCCAGCCCGGCTGAAGACGCAGGCATCGCTCCCGGCGATGTCATCCTCGAAGTCAACCGCCATCCCGTCTCCAGCGCCGACAAGTTCGCGAGCGAAGTCCACTCCGCACCCGCCGGCAAAGACATCCTGCTCCTCGTCTGGTCGAGAGGTGGCGCAACCTACCGCGTGCTGCACACCGATCAGAGCAACCAGAACGGCATGTAATTTACACAAATACCATTGAAAAGGCCGCTGCAATCACGGGACGCAGCGGCCTTCTTTTTATTGAATCTAGCTATCTCTGAATCGTCGTCTCCGAAGCGGTCAGCTTCTTCGAAACATCCCCAGTACTCGGCAACTGCGACCGATCCCATCCACCACCCAGCGCCTCAATCAACTGCACCGAAGCGGCCATATGCTGGGTGTGCAGGCTAGTCAAAGCCTGCTGATCGCTGAGCAGCGTATTCTGCGCGGTCACCACGTTCACATAAGGATCGATCCCCGTCTGATAGCGGCCCATCTCCAGCTCAACGAAGCGCTGCGCCGAGTGCACCGCGTCTTCCTGCTGCTTCATCTGCTGCGACAAAATCCGCAGCGACGCCAGCGCATCTTCTACCTGCTCAAAGGCTGTCAACACCGTCTGCCGGTACCCCGCCACGTCCGCGTTGTAGGTCTCAATAAACTGATTCACGGTTGCGCGTCGAAGTCCCGCATCATAGATCGTTTCATTGACGGTCCCACCCACAGACCAGGTGCGGCTTGCCAAATCGAACAAGTGCTTGAACGTCGAGCTTTCAAAGCCTCCGCCTGCGCTGAGATCAAGGCTGGGATAAAACGCGGCAACCGCAACTCCAATCTGTGCATTGGCCGCCGCCATATTGCGTTCCGCTGCCGCAATATCTGGCCGTCTCTGCAGCAGTTCCGACGGTATCCCAATCGGCACCGGAGGCGGTACTGCCTTCAGCGCTCGATTCGGTATGCTGAAGCGGGACGCATTCGCCCCGATCAGCATCGCGATCGAGTGCTCAAACTGCGCCCGCGCAATGCCAAGATTCGTCAACCCGGCCTGCGCATTCTGCAGCGTGTTCTGAGCTTCAACCACTGATATCTCGGTATCCACTCCAGTCTCATAGCGCGCCTTGGCTAGATCGAGCGCCTTCTGGTCCTGTTCAACCGTGTCCTGAAACAGTTGGATAAGCGCGTCCTGTCCGCGAATCTCAAAAAACGTAGTTGCGAGCAGAGCTTGTTCGGTTAATCGCTCGTTCTCCAGATCTGCCGCGCTCAATTGCGCGTTGTACTGTGCATTGCGGATCGTATTCCGCACCCTGCCCCACAGATCCGGCTCCCACGAGATGGTCAATGGAAGCGTGTTCAGCGAAGCAGCGTGAGCGCCGTTCGACGCCACGGTGTTGGTCACGGTTCCAGTGTTGGCCGATCCACGTGAGCGGCTGTAAGAGGGACCGATGGCGATCGTCGGGTACAGTTGGGCATGAGCCTCAGCGATCAACGCACGCGCCGCCATGAAATTCTCAAACGCCTGCTTGATGTTCTGATTGTTAACGTTCAGCTGTTCTTCCAGCGAGCTCAGCTCCGAATCGTTGTAAATCTCCCACCACTTCCCTCGCAGCATTTCATCCTGAGGCTGCGCTACCGTCCAGCCCTCCGCAGGCGGAAATTGTGTTGGCGATTCCTTATACGAAACGGGCGGCGCTTGTGCTGTCGCGGGAGGCGTCTGGTACTTAGGTCCCACCATGCAGCCGGCTGTAAAAAGCATAGCCATCATTGGAAGGATCGTCTTCAAGAGTTGTTTGCTCATCGCGTATACATCCGTAGTCAATCGATCAATCTCCCTCAGAAGGCAACGGCTCTTCCGGGTGAAACGTGTCACGTTCTTTGCCCTGAATCTTCAATCGCCAGCGATCAAATGTCAGATACACAACCGGCGTAGTAAACAGCGTGAGAGCCTGGCTCATCAGCAATCCGCCAACAATAGTGATACCCAGCGGCCGCCGCAGCTCCGATCCTGTTCCCGTTCCAAAAGCCAGCGGCAGCGCACCAAACAGAGCCGCCATCGTCGTCATCAAAATCGGCCGAAATCTCAACATGCATGCTTCAAAGATCGCGTCTTCCGTTGACATTCCTCCATCGCGCTCGGCCTGCAATGCAAAGTCGATCATCATAATCGCGTTCTTCTTAACAATGCCTATCAACAGTACGATGCCGATAATCGAGATGATGTTGAGGTCAACCTTGAACAGCATCAAAGCCAGCATCGCGCCCACGCTCGCCGATGGCAGCGTGGAAATAATCGTCAGCGGATGCACCAGGCTCTCGTACAACACCCCCAGCACAATGTAAACCGCGAGCAGTGCAGTCACTACCAGCATCGGTTCGGTGCCCAGGGATTGTTGATAAGCCAGCAGGGTCCCGGCAAAAAAATCCGTGCACAGTCGTCGGCGTTCCAAGCCGCTGTTGCATCTGTTCGATGGCAAGCGTCGCATCGCTGAGCGAAACACCCGGCGCAAGATTGAACGACACCGTTACCGAAGGAAACAATCCCGTGTGATTCAAAGAAAGAGGAATCGTACCCGATTTGTTCGTCGCCATCGTAAACAGCGGGCTGTTGCCGCTTGCCGTGACACTACTGCTGCCTTGAGAATGGAAGTAGACATTCTTCAATCCCTCAGGACTCTGCCAATATTCCGGTGCAACTTCAAGCACCACGTAGTACTGATTGAGCTGCGTGTAAATCACCGACACCTGCGACTGCCCAAACGCACCATATAGCGCCGCATCGAGCGAACGCACGGTCTGCCCCAGCCTCGCAGCCGTCACGCGATCGTACGTCAGATACTCATCCAACCCACCATTCTGTTGATCTGAATTCACATCCTGCAGCCCCGGTAACTTCTTCATCTCAGCCAGCAAACGGGGTCCCCAGAGCGCTAGATCGGCAGTATTGTCCGCTTGGATTGTGTACTGGTATAGAGCGCTGCTGCCGCGTCCTCCAATGCGAAGATCCTGAGAAGCCTGCAGAAACACCGAGGCCACCGGCAGTCGATTCAACTTAGGACGCAGTCTGTTGATCACCTCCGGCGCGCTGACCTTGCGCTCGTCGAGCGGCTTCAGTGCAATGAAAATAAATCCGGTGTTCGACGCGCCCTGACCGCCAGTAAACGAGATCATGTTCTGTACTGCCGTATCGCTCTTCACCACCTTGCTGATGCGCTGAATCGAATCGTTCATCACCTGAAATGAAGCGTCCTGCGGTCCCTGAATACCACCGCCCATGGTGCCAGTATCCTGCTGCGGAAAGAACCCCTTCGGAATTTTGATCACCAGCACAACATTCAGGGCAATTGTCAGCAGCAACACGACGAGAACAAGAATATAGTTATCCAGGCACCAATGGAGACTCCGCCGATAGAGCGACAGCACCCAATCGAAGAATCGTTCCGTTGCGATGTAAATCCTGCTGTGCTTCTCTCTCGGCTTGTGCTTCAGAAAGTGCGCGCACATCATTGGCGTCGTCGTCAGTGAAATGATCATCGACACAACGATCGCCGTCGATAATGTCACCGCAAATTCACGAAAGAGCCGCCCAACAATTCCGCCCATTAGCAGAATGGGAATGAACACCGCGATCAGCGACATGCTGATCGAAAAGACAGTAAAACCAATCTCCTTCGCACCCTTCAGCGTCGCCGCAAAGGGCTCCATTCCTTCTTCCATGTGACGCGTGATGTTCTCCATCACAACGATCGCGTCGTCAACTACAAAGCCCGTCGAAATTGTAAGCGCCATCAGCGAAAGATTGTCGATGCTATACCCAAACAGATACATCACTGAAAACGTGCCAATCAGCGAAACCGGCACCGCAACAGCCGGAATGAGGGTCGCGCGCCAATTGCGCAGAAAGATGAAGACGACAATAATAACCAGGATCACCGACAGCGTCAGCGTTCGTTCCACATCTTTGACTGAAGCCCGAATCGTAGTCGTTCGATCCAGCACCTTGGTTACGTTAATGCCCTTCGGAATCGACGCCCGTATCGAATCCATCTGCGCATCCACGCGATCAACCGTGTCAATGATGTTTGCACCCGGCTGACGAAAGATGATCAGCGTAACCGAATGTATTCCGTTAAGGTATCCTGCCGTGCGCACGTTCTGTACTGAGTCAACCACATCGGCAACATCTTGCAGACGCACAGCCGCGCCATTGTTGTAGCCCACAATAATCGGCTTATACTCATCGGCGTGCGAAATCTGCCCATTGGACACAATATCCGCTGAGAAGCTTCCGTTCGAGATCTGCCCTTTGGCCAGGTTCGAATTCTGGATACTCAGCACAGCCTGCAGATTCGCCATCGTAAGCCCATGGCTGGCCAGCTTGGTCGGATTCACCTCCACGCGCACCGAGGGCAAAGCACCGCCGCCAACGTTGACCTGCCCAACACCCTGAATCTGCGAAATCTTCTGCTGAATTACCGTCGAAGCTTCGTCGTACAACTTGTCCGTACCGTACTTATCCGAAGTCAGGCCGATGATAATAATCGGCGAATCTGCTGGGTTGACCTTGCGATATGTCGGATTAGAAGGCAGGTTCGCCGGCAGATACGTACGCGCGGCATTGATAGCAGCCTCAACATCGCGCGCAGCCCCGTTGATGTCCCGGCTCAAATCAAACTGAATCGTTATGGAGGTTGTGCCAAGGCTGCTCTGCGACGTCATCTCCGTAACGCCGGCAATATGCCCAAACTGTCGCTCAAGTGGAGTGGCGACAGACGATGCCATAATATCCGCGCTCGCGCCCGGCAAAGCTGCCCCAACAGAAATCGTCGGAAAATCAACCTGCGGCAACGGCGAAACCGGCAGCACATTGAACGCAATTGCACCCGCAATCGCAATCGCCACTGTAATCAGCGTCGTTGCTACCGGCCGGCGAATGAATGGTGCGGAGATGTTCATGCCGGCTCCGCTGCTTGTGTCTCGCCGTCTGCAACTGACCCGCTTCGCTTGCGCGAGAATCGCTGTGCCAGATTGTCAAAGAAGATGTAAATGACCGGCGTCGTGTAAAGGGTCAACACCTGGCTCACTAGCAATCCACCCACCATCGCAATGCCGAGCGGCCTGCGCAACTCTGACCCGATACCTTGACCAAACGCGAGCGGCAGGCCACCAAGCAAAGCCGCCATCGTAGTCATCATGATCGGACGGAATCGCAGCAGGCATGCCTCGTAGATCGCGTCAGTCGAGTTCTTTCCCTGATTCCGCTCCGCATCCAGCGCGAAGTCAACCATCATAATGCCGTTCTTCTTCACAATGCCGATTAACAGAACCAGTCCAATGATCGCCACTACGCTCAGGTCCTGCTTGAAGAGAATCAGCGAAAGAAACGCGCCCACTCCCGCGGATGGCAGCGTAGACAAAATCGTGATCGGATGAATGAAGCTCTCATACAACACACCCAGCACGATGTACACAGTCACCAGTGCAGCCAGAATCAACAGCGGCATATTCGAGAGCGAGTTGCGGAACGAAGCCGCTGTCCCCTGAAAATCTGCCTGCAGACTCGCGGGCATATGCATATCTTTTTGAACCTTGTCGACTGCGTTGATCGCGTTGCCCAGCGCAGCATCTGGGGCAAGATTAAAAGAAACGGTAATCGCAGGAAACTGCCCTTGGTGCGTAATCGAGAGCGGCTCAGTCGTAGTCTCAAAGTGAGAAAACGCGCTGAACGGAACCGCATTGCTCATCATCGAGCTGTTTGTGCCCGCCGACCCCGCTCCCCTGCTCAAATTTGACGTAACAGTGCTCGAAGTAAGTGCATTCGCAGCCGGCGTAAGAGTGTTGGCAGAAGGCGTATAGAGAGCCGATGTCGTTAATGCATTGGAGCCCGCAGATGTAGAACCCGTTGCGCCGCTCGATGTAGCTGCTGCTCCACTCGCTCCCGCAGAAGAGTTGCTTTGAAGGTAAAGATGATCCAGAATCTTCGGGTCTTGCTGGAACAACGGGTCGCTCTCCAGCACCACGTGATACTGGTTGAGCTGCGTGTACATCGTGTTGACCTGCCGCTGACCAAAGGCGTCGTATAACGTGTTATCAATCGTCGTCGGCGCGACCCCAAGCCGCGATGCTGTGAGTCGATCGATGACCAGCGACACCGCTAATCCGCCCATTTGCTGATCAGTAGCCACATCCTCCAACTCAGGTAGCCACTTCAGGCGATCCACAAACTGGTTGGTCCACTCGTTCAACTCATTCTGGTCCGGATCCTCCAGCGTGTACTGGTACTGAGTGCGGCTCACGCGATCGTCAATCGTAATGTTCTGCACCGGCTGCATAAAGAGCTGAATATCCTTCACATCGCGCAACTTGCCCTGCAGCCTACGAATCACGTTAGAAGCATTCCGGTCACGCTGATCCAGCGGCTTCAGGTTGATCGACAATCTTCCGCTGTTCACCGTGATATTCGTCCCGTCCGCGCCAATGAACGATGACAAACTCTCCACTGCAGGATCCTGCAAAATGATCTTCGCAATCTCCTGCTGCCTTTCCGACATCGATTTCGAACCAATTGTCTGTTGCGCCTGCGAAATACCTTGGATGACGCCCGTATCCTGAACCGGGAAAAATCCCTTCGGAATAATGATGTACAGAAACACCGTCAGCAACAGCGTCGCAAGAGCGATCAAAAGCGTGATTGTCTGATAGCGCAGCACAAACTTCAGGGTCCGCCCATAAAACGCAATCATGCTTTCAAACACACGCTCAGACGCACGATAGAAACGCCCTTGCTGCGCTTCTGGATTGTGCTTCAGGATTCGCGATGCCATCATCGGCGTCAAAGTCAGCGAAACCACGGCAGAAACGATAATCGTCACGGCCAGAGTTACCGCAAACTCTCTGAACAGCCTGCCCACTACATCGCCCATAAACAGCAACGGAATCAATACCGCGATCAGCGACACCGTCAACGACACAATCGTGAAACCAATCTGCTCAGCGCCCTTCAGCGCCGCCTGCATCGGCGACTCGCCCTCTTCGAGATAGCGCGAAATATTCTCAACCATCACGATCGCGTCATCAACCACAAATCCCGTCGAGATCGTCAACGCCATCAGCGAAAGGTTATCCAGGCTGTAGCCCAGCACATACATCGCAGCCAGCGTGCCGATCAGTGACAGCGGCACCGCAACGCTCGGAATGATCGTTGCGTAAAGGTTGCGCAAAAACAGGAAGATAACCATCACCACCAGAGCGACAGTCAAACCCAGCTCAAACTCAACATCATCCACCGATGCCTGAATCGGGGTCGTAAGATCAGTCAGCGTCGTAACATCAATGCCTGCAGGTAGATTCGCCTTTAACTGCGGCAGCAATTTCTTGATGCTCTTCACGACCGTAATCGTGTTGCCACCCGGCTGCCGCTGTACATTGACAATAACCGCGGGCGTCAGCGAACCGTCTGACGATTGCCCCATCCACGCAGCCAGATTGTTGTTCTCCACACCATCAACAATCTTCGCCACATCCGTCAGCATCACCGGAGCGCCGTTGCGATAAGCAACTACCACGCTTCGATAATCCTTGCTCGTCACAAGCTGATCGTTCGCGTCGATCTGGTAATCCTGGCGCGGCCCGTCAAAATTACCCTTCGCCGCGTTCACGCTGCTTTGCGTCACCGCCGTGCGCAGATCCTCAAGATTAATGCCGTAAGAAGAAAGAGCATGAGGATTTGCCTGTATACGAACCGCCGGCTTTTGGCCGCCACTAATGCTCACCAGCCCCACACCGCTTAGCTGTGAAATCTTCGGCGCAAGCCTCGTGTCAACCAGATCCTCCACCTGTGGTAGCGGCATCGACTTCGATGTAACCGCCAGCGTCAGCACCGGCGCATCGGCAGGATTCGTTTTGCTGTAGATCGGTGGCGCAGGAAGGTTCGCAGGTAGAAAACTTTGCGACGCATTGATCGCCGACTGCACTTCCTCTTCCGCAATATCGATGTTCAAATTGAGCGTAAACTGCAACACAATGACCGATGTGCCGCCCGAACTGCTCGACGTCATCTGGCTCAACCCCTGCAACTCGCCAAACTGTCGCTCCAACGGAGCAGTCACCGTCGTCGCCATCACATAAGGGCTGGCCCCGGGATAGAAAGTAAGAATCTGAATGGTCGGATAATCGACTTCAGGCAGCGCAGATACAGGGAGTTGTGTGTAACTCACAATTCCCACTAACAAAATAGCCGCCATTAGTAGCGAGGTCGCCACCGGGCGCAGAATAAACGGGCGTGATGGGCTCAAGGAGCGTTACTCCCAACGGTTGAGGTGGGAACCGTCTCGCGCGTAATCACCACCTTCGCATTGTCCTGCAATTTATCGAAGCTGCTGTTTGCAACCACATCGTTGGGGTTGATTCCCGTAACCTGTGCTGTGCCCTTATCCGTCACGCCTGGCTTCACCGTGCGGATATGAGCAACATTGTTCTGCAACACGTAGACAAACGACTCCGAGCCATTATGTTGAATCGCCGACGACGGTATCAGCGTCACACCATGCAGCGTCTCAACCAGCAATCGTGTATTGACAAACTGGTTCGGATAAAGCCCATTGTCTCTGTTGTCGAAAGATGCGCGCGCCTTCACCGTCCCGGTTGTCGTATCAATCTGATTGTCCAGCGTCAGAAGTTTGCCCTCGGCCAGCTTTACCTCTGCCGTGCGATCCAGCGCCGTCACCGCCAGCCCCGCATTGCCCCGCATGTGGGGCTGTACTTGCCCAAGGTTGTCCTGCGGAATCGTGAAGACTGTTGTGATCGGCTGCATCTGCGTTACAACCGCCAGCGTCACCGCACCAGACGATTGCACCACATTCCCCGGGTCGACAAGACGCAATCCAACCTTGCCCGTAATCGGCGACGTGATATGGCAATAGTCAACCTGGATCTGATCAAACTGCACAGCGCCTTCGTCGATCTTTACCAGTCCCTCGTCCTGCTGAACGATCTTCTCCTGATCGTCCAGCGTCTGCTTCGGAATCGCATTTCGCGCCCACGCATCCCGATATCTCGCCAGATCCATCTTCGCCTGTGCCAGCACGCCCTGATCACGCTCCAACGTTCCCTGAGCCTGCAGCAGTGTCGCCCGATATGGACGGGAATCGATATCTATCAACGGATCGCCCTTTCGGACAAACTGGCCCTCACGATAGTGAACTTCGTTGATCACCCCATTCACCTGGCTGGTGATCAAGGCCGTATATACCGGCGTAACCGTACCAAGCGAATCCAGATAGACGCCTATATCGCCTTTCTTCGCAGTCGCCGTGTTCACCGTCACGGTTCCACCCGCTGCTCCGCGTCCTCGCGGCGCTGCAGACTTCGCCGCATCGTCATGGTGATTTAAGACAAGCACAAATCCAGCTCCAAAAATGAGCAGAATAACCAGCCACATAATCACCTGCACCACCCTGCGGCGGCGTGTCGAGGTGGAGGCCGGAAGCTGACGGTCAGGTCCGATGGGTTGGCTGTTCATTGGGTAGGCTGGCAGCGTATCTCCCTTGCAAGGTCTTGTTTCTATGGGTGATGCAGATTGATCTGCTGGATAGTGTGACGTACAACAACTCCCCCGGAGTTGCATCATTGAGAACAATTGACGAGGAATCCTGCCCCGGCAGCCGGAACAGCAAGAGGGCGAAATCTAATCTCTCTTGAAATCATATACATTGCACCCCGCCTCGGGAATCTCGACAGCCATCTCAATTTTCTGAAACGAGTCACCGTTGTTCGACACTACTCGCTTGAGAAGTAACAGCAGCTGCTGCAGTGGATGTCACAGCAGTGATATGGATTCGATCCCGGAAATCGCCGGCGAAGCCGCAAATGGATCGCGAAGTTCTTCTTCGCAACGACCTCCCTCTCTGCAATACTGGAGTGCTACCGGGAACAGCAGGGGACGACCGTAAACAAATGATTCCCGGTGTGATTTCCCTTCATTGCAACCCAGTTCTGCAGATGCGCACCGACCCTTCCCCGTCGTTTCGGTAGGTCGCCGCATTTGGATGCGATGTTCAACAAGGCCGCCATCGAGGCCGCGAATATGGTGAAGACCGCAGTGCCCGAAAATCCGGTCGCTGGTTAAAGGATCTCCTCGGTCGCTCGCGTTCTATCCAACAGCAGTTCTTCGGATCGCCTACGTTGCGAATCCTGGTCCCTTGCACCACTTCATTTTGCGCATTCTTTTCGCGATTCACTTCTCAGGCAGGTCTCTCACGGAGTCGCCATGAACAAGACTCAGGGAATAACGGCTGGTGCAATCCTCGCTGCGGGGCTCATGCTGCGGCCGACTGCGACCGTTTCCCCGACCACGCAGGAGACGGGGGGTGCCACGCCTGCCTCTGCGGCAGCCGGCACAAAGCCTACCGATGGCCCGTGGATCGCCTCCTGCAAATACTGGGAGCCTGTGCGCAGCATACCAGTCGAATCGGCCGGTCCGCAGGCGACCGCAACTATATCCTTCACCGAAGGAGAAACACATCTCGACTCAAAAATCGCCGCCCCATCCGAGGGCGAATCCCGTTGCCCGGTAGACGCGTCGAGCCAGAGCAACCGCTGGGGCATCCCCACACAAACACCCGGCCAGAAACCCGAAATCCACGCGATCATTGCCACCGTTCCCGATCCCGTTCACACGCACCTCAGTCTGACCTTCGACCGCGATATCGACGCTCTCCTCACGGCTGCAGGCGATAACGGCTATGTTCCAAGCTACTTCTGGCTTCCATGGAAATCTCGCACTGCCTCCCTTTCCGCGGAGGAATCCACTAGCCGCGAAGGTTCCGGCACAAACTTCGTCCGCGAAAGACAGCCGGGCCTGATCGTCTTCAAAAAGGTAGTAAGCGATGATGTGAAAACAAAATCTTCACTTGATTCCAACTTTTACTCGGTCATCTACCTGTTTCTGGTCGCTGAAACCCCCTCGCTTGGGATAGACGGCGCGCAGCTCAACAACGCCTTCGATTACGAAAAAGAGCTTTCCGGGATCCGGAACGCAACAATTACCTATTCCATGAGGACCACCGATGTTGTCTCAATGATCGGACCATCGAACTCCGGGACAGCAGCTTCTCTGCGCGCCGGGATCGAAGCCGCTGGGACTAGGGAGGGCAGCGTCGTCAATCATCGCAAAGTCGAAATTGCAGGCAGCACCGAAACCCTGCTCGCCGGCAGCCTCCTCTCCAAGCCGCCGCCAGATAAAACCAGAACTCAACTCCCACCCGATACCACCATCCAATACACCTCGTTCTCCGAGAACGCCGAGTACGAATCCGCACAGTTGTTTAATGCCCTTTCGTGCGCCGGATACGATCTCGGTCGCGTCGCCGTCCTCTCCGAAGACTCAACCGTCTTCGGCAATCAGGATTCTCACTCAATGCAGCGCACTACCCCCAAGAAAGCTCAGTCACTCCCGTGCTCCTCGACAGACGGACAGGAGAACCTCTCGACCGACAGACCGCTCAACATCCGCTTCCCGCGCGACATCTCTCTGCTGCGCAACGCGCACACAAAGTCTCAGGAACGCCAGGATAGCCAGGATAAAAATACCCCCACTCCATACCTGCACCTTTCGCTCAAAGATCCCGGCGCCAACGATAGCGTGCCGCAGTTCTCTCAGGACCAGATGCCTCTCTCGCAGGAGGCACAGTTGATGTCGATCATGCATCTGCTGCAGCGGAATCACACGCAGTTCATCGTCATCAACAGCTCCAATCCTCTCGATCAGCTTTTCCTCGCGCAATTCCTTCATCGCGCCTGCCCGGAGGCACGTCTCGTCTTCATCGGTGGAGATCTCCTCTTTGGCCGTGAAACGGAGAGCGTCCCATACGTCGGCGCAATTACATTCAGTGCGTATAACTTGTTTGGTCCCACATCGACAGACACAGGCGCGACGCGCGGATCTGTACGTGCTTTTCCCGATGCTGTAACGGAAGCCTATTTCAACGCCGCAAGCTTCACCTTCTGGGACGGCCTCTCGAATAACATACACCTTGCAAACTTTCGCTCGGCCCTCAAACCGGACCCGTCCTTGCATGCCCGATTGTGGGCATCGGCGATCGGCTCCGACGGCTACTATCCGCTGGGAATCGTAAGCGAGTGCGCCAGCGACCGGATTGATATTCTTCCGGAAATTCTTCCCTCAGAAAACGCCTCTTCACGGCTTGCACTCTGCGGCGCAAAGATCACCACTCCTCCTGCGACCACACACCCCGAGAAAGTCGACTTCTTCACGAAGCTATGGCAAGTTATCTCCTTCACCGATCCCGCATACGCCGCGCGCCAATACCGTTACCCGTCTCTGACCTGGGAGGTGATGTGTATTCTCATCGCACTCCTCTGCATCTGCCACGCCGCCGCAATCACTTTTCCCAATTACTGGTCTCCGCTCACGCGCGACCTGGCCATCGATCAGGGAGATCAACGTCATCGCAGGTCCATGTACATCTACATCGGTACCGTCATGCTCTTTTGCATGGCGTTCCTCACCGCTTACCCGGTCTTCCCTAGCTTCCGTCTTATCCACCCAAACTGGCACACAGCCTTCTATAGCCTTCTCGTCATCGCGGCTGCCTTCGTCACACTTTTCACAACATTTCGCAAGGCGTCTCCCTATCTCACGCCAAACGGCAACATCCCAATCCTGCCCCCTCCAGTAAGCCGTCTTGAAAGTCTGCGACTGTGGCTCAACGCCAATCCCGTCTATTTCTTCAACCTGATTGCAACCGCTGCGCTCATCCTGACTCCTCTCATCTGGATGCATATCTGCGATACCGAAACAGTTGCCGGCAACCACAACTTCGTCGGAACATTCTTCAGCTATCGCTGCCTCTTTCCAGGCAGCGGAGTTTCGCCTCTCGTCCCGATCGTTCTCATCGTCCTCGGCTGGTACCTGTGGTCGGTCTTTCAGGCTTTGCGGTTGCGCTTCTCGCTCAAGAATCGCCCTCGTCTCCCCGCTTACGTAAAAGGAAACTTCTCATGGCCGCTCTTCGTCAGTGACGAAGCCATCTCCAGTTGCACTTGCTCTCTGGACTCCTGTCTCGCTCAAAACATCACCTGCCTTCTCATCACACGCGAACTGCTCAAGCGCTTTTTCCCGCGCCGCAGATGGTGGCCCACCCTCACCCTCATCGGCATTTACATGAGCACACTTTGTCTCATCGTCTTTGGTCTCAAGTTCGGCAGCCTTGACCGGTTCCTCTGGCACAGCGGAAAATGGCCCACCTGCTATGAATTCCTTCTCATGTCCATCGCCTTTCCGTTGGTCATGATCGCCCTCTCCGGATGGCTCCGCATGCTGCTCATATGGGACTCGCTTCGGCGGGGACTGCTCGATCCGCTCGAGCGTCTGCCCATTCGCTTCGCCTTCAACCGCCTCAAAGGTATCGGCTGGATGAACATGATGCGTAAGGGCGGATTGCTTGAACAATGGCGCGACATGGCTCGTTCAACCGAGTCCATGCGTCAGATGGTCAACGACAGTACGTTGATGAACTCTTTCGATCCCGCTCAGAAATACCAGGCCAAAGATCTTCAGGAAGTTCACGACGAACTGGATTCCTGGATCAGCACCATCAACGCCGTACTCAGCGGTGCCCCCGTGCAAGCGCCTCCCAGCCCGCAACCAATCGCCGGCCCTCAGGCCGGTCTTCGCTGCATGGTCGCCATCGAGAAGTGCTACGCAAAGTGCTGTGAAATCCTGCTTGGCGGAATCCTCATCCCCTACTGGGAGAAGAAACGCATCGGCCTCGTCGAAGGCGAGGATACCGCCGAGCTGCCCATCAAAGCGCAAAGCCTCCCAAAGGAGGAATCCGCGCGCCATCCGCATACGCCGCTGCAACTGCTCACAAGCACAGTCTCCGAAGAGCCTTTGCACATCCGCGTCGCCGAAGAGTTCCTCGCCATTCGCTACGTCTCGCTCATCAGAGCAGTTCTCGTAAATATGCGGCACTTGCTCATGTTTGTTTCGGTGGTCTTCGTTCTCACCATCATCGCGTGGAACTCCTATCCCTTCCAGCCCCGTCAGCTGATCGATGAAGGCTTCACCGGCCTCCTCTTACTGCTTGGCGGAGGCATCATTTACGTTTTCGCGCAAATGCATCGCAACTCAATCCTCAGCCGCATCACCGACACCAACGCAAACGAGCTGGGCATGGAGTTTTACCTTCGTCTCGCAATCTTCGGAGCCGTACCCGTCCTCACCTGGCTCGCCTACCAGTTCCCTCAGGTCGGCGGAACCTTGCTCCGCTTCATTCAGCCAAGCATCGATGTTATGAAGTAGCAGTCATAACATCGATGCAATCCATCCTCTAGAACCTCACCAGGATCGCGCCCGTGGCAGCCACCTGCCCCGTGCGCAGATCAGGAAACCATACGCTGCTCAACCCTCCGCCGCAATTCACCTCCGCGGTCGACAACACGTTCGTTCCCGCCGATGCTCCCGATGCGCAAACATAGCTTGCCGGAGCGCCATTGTTCCCGCCCGGCGGTGTAATACCGCCCTTTCCGGACCAGTAAGGCAGGTCCGTGTGGCGATAACCCATCTCCGCTCGAAACGTAATGAACTGACTCGGCATATAGTCAAACGTAGTCGTCATGTCGTACGCGTGATAGGGCTGTCCCGGATTCTCCGTGTAATAAGGGGTCCCCGTCGCAGCAGTAGCGCCATTAATAGGTGGCAGCAGCACCAGATATCGCCCGGGGTTATTCATCTTCCCTCCGCCTATCGTAAGTCCGTACAAATCCTTCTTGAACCACACGCGGTTATAAAGCATAAAGCCAAGAAAAGACTGCTTGGGATTGCCACCCTTTCCTGTGCAACTGACTCCCCCACCAAACTCGCATCCAGCATCTGCGGTGAACGTAAAAGCGGCCTTATCCAGGAACCTCGACGGGTTGTCATAGTATTTGATTTCGACACTATCATCGGTGTGAAGACGCGACCGGTTAGGAATGCCTACCGCATCTTCCCCAAGTCCGTAGTTATTAAACACAAGTGCCATCCAGGACTTTGGACGATAAAGTATCTGTCCACCAAGTCCTGGCTTTCCATTCGGCCTGCCGTAAGACTGCCAGCCATTGATAAACCACGGCTCGATCTTCAACTTATCTGTCGGAAACCACTGCACCCGAACTCCATTAAAGAACCAGGGAGTATTCGAAGATACAAATGAGGGCTGATAAGCCCAGTTATCAAAGTTGTAATAGCTGAACAAACCAATGTAGGAGACAAAAATCCCAGCATCCAGATTCAGTCCATGCTGCACATTCCAGTGATATCCGCCCCATGCCTCAGAAACATAGCGATAAGCATTCGCAAGATCCCACTGACCTCGCACAGGACTCGCATCATTGCGAGGCGTAGTCGTTGCAAACATTCCATACATCGTCAAAAAGCGTCCACGAACGTTATCTATTCTGAAGTCGCCGCCAAAGCTCAGCTGCTCAACCTGCACTTCATCCGAACGAAACGACTCCGTCGATCCGCCCATGCTGTCATCCTTGGGATGATTGAAATCAAGAATGTAATTCACATCCGCGCGAAACTCCGGCGTAAAGTATTTCGTAGCCATAGGCGAATCTTTAGTGCGCGAATTCCCGTTCAGCCAACTCCAGTCCGCATAAGCAAAGGGCGCGCTCTTGCTCGTTTCCTCCGCGCCAATTACAGACTGCACCGATGCAGGATTGGCCGCACCCGGCAACGCACTCCCAAGAGGTTCCGGCTCAACCAGCTTCGCGCCAGCATTTGTAAGCCTCTCGGCATCCTTTGTCCCGGCATCCTCTCCCGGCGCCAATCGACTGGCCTTCAACTCATCCTCAAGTTTCGCTATGCGCTCCCTCATCGCCGCGAGCTCTCTTTCAAGAGCCTCATACGATCCAGCGTCTGACGGTTTAGCAGCCTCTGCACTGCCGCGCCCCCCAGGCACATCCACCGACGGATCGCTCTGCTGCGCAATACCGTTTGTCACATTTGGTTGTTCGTCGCTCTGCGTCTGACCAGACGCCGGAAAAAGCACAAAAAAATACGCCACGAATCCGATGGCGTAGGTACTCCAATATTTGCCGATCATAGAACCCTCATTTACGTCGATGAGCCCTTGTCCGCGCGACAGAACTATACTTTCGCGCACATAAAGATCATCACCATCATTCACTTTACTTACAGAATCGGCATCATTCCTAGGTAACCCATAAAGCACAAATAAAGGAGTCGTAAATGATCTTCAGAGGACGAGCGTGCGACAATTGCTTCTTGATCGGCGATCGCTCGGCATCCTCATAAAATCATGAAAACATCTATCCAAATGGCCTGTGTTGTCGTCATCTTGATGCTCGTCCAGAGCACAATAGCTCGCTCTCAACCTGCCGACATCCGCGTAGACCTGACTAAGACTCTCGGCCCCTACACTCCCATATACAGTTGGTTTGGCTACGACGAGTCCAACTACACCACCATGCCCAACGGCGTAAAGCTGCTCAAGGAACTGCACGACCTGAGCCCCGTACTTGTATACATTCGAGCCCACCATCTCCTCACCTCAGGCGACGGAGTCGCCGAGCTGAAGTGGAGCTCAACCAACGTCTACACCGAAGACGCAAATGGAAAGCCCATTTACGACTTCAAAATCCTCGACAGCATCTTCGACGGATACCGAGATGCCCATGTCTGTCCGATGGTCGAGCTGGGCTTCATGCCGCAAGACCTCGCCACCGGCAAAGAGCCGTATCAGGTCCACTATCCAGGCCGCACAACCTCAGGCAGCGTCCAGAGCCCGCCCAAAGACTACGAAAAATGGCGCGAACTTATTCGCACAGTAACCGCACACCTTGTCGAGCGCTATGGCAAGGAGTCTGTCCTGCAATGGTACTTCGAAGTATGGAACGAGCCTGACATCGACTACTGGCACAGTACGCCAGAAGAGTACTGGAAGCTCTACGACTACTCGGTAGCTGGCGTGCGCGCTGCCCTGCCTGGCGCGAGAGTTGGCGGTCCCGCATCAACCGGCCCCGGCAATCCAAAGGCCTACAAATTCCTCGATACCTTCCTCACGCACGTAGCCAAAGGCAAAAGCGCAGCCACCGGCAAACAAGTCCAGCTCGACTTCATCTCGTTCCACGCAAAAGGCCAGCCGCGCATCAACGAGGGCCACGTCCGCATGGGCCTCGACAAAGAGATGAACGACGTCGACAAGGGCTTCGAGATCATAGCCAGATACCCTCAGTTTCGCAGCCTGCCCATCATTCTCAGTGAAGCCGACCCCGAGGGCTGCGCCGCCTGTTCCAGCAAGGTCAATCCAGCCAATAACTACCGCAACGGCACGCTATATCCCGCATACACAGCAGCAGCTTACAAGGGACTCTTCGACCTCACCGCCCGCCGCAAAGTCAACCTCATCTCCATGCTGAGCTGGTCCTTCGAATTCGAAGACAAGGACTACTTCGAAGGCTTCCGGTCCCTTGCCACCAACGGCATCGACAAGCCCATCCTCAACTTCTTCCGCATGGCTGCACTCATGCACGGCAACCGGGTCAGCACCACCAGCACAGGCCAGGTCTCTCTCGACGACATCCTCACCAGCGGCGTTCGCACGACTCCCGACATCGACGCCTTCGCAACCAGAGACACCAACGAAGCCGCCGTAATGCTATGGAATTATCACGACGTCGATGAGCCCGCACCCGCAACGCCCACCGACATTACTATCGCCGGCCTACCCGCAACCGCTCATCGCATCCTTGTCACTCACTATCGAATAGACGAAACACACAGCAACGCCTACACCGTGTGGAAAGCCATGGGCTCCCCGCAGCATCCCACCTCGGAGCAATATGCGGAACTAAAAAGCAAAGACGGCCTGCAACTACTCTCCTCACCCATATGGCTCGACATCGTCAACGGCACAGTAACCATCTCAACCGAGATGCCTCGCCAATCCGTCTCACTTCTCCAGGTGAAGTGGTGAGAGCGTCGTGACCACCAATCCCACTAGCGTTCAAGGACCCCGCGACAACTCGAATCTCCGCTGGTACCTCGTTCTTCTCGTATCCGCCGCCATAGCAATCAGCTACTTCGACCGCCAAACCGTCTCCATCGCAATCACGGCGATCCAGCAAAACATCGCCATCACGAACCAGCAATTCTCCTATCTTCAAACCGCCTTCCTCATCGCCTACGCCGCAATGTATGTCATCGCCGGCCGCCTCATCGACAAGCTAGGCACACGCCGCGGCTTCCTTCTCATCATGCTCTGGTGGTCGTTTGCCTGCGCATTACACGGCCTCGCGGCAGCATTCAGCCTCCTGCTGCTCGCCCGCTTTCTACTCGGCATGGGTGAAGGCGGCGCCTTCCCCGCGGCAACGCGCGTAGTCTCCGAGTGGCTCCCATCCAAGCAGCGCGCCACGGCTATGGGCATCATCAACGCGGGCACATCCGTCGGCTCTCTGCTCGCTCCACCTCTCATCGGCCTCATCCTCATCAGCTACGGCTGGCGCGCAGTCTTCTACGCCGCCGGGGCCACCGGTCTCTTATGGACACTCTGCTGGGCCCTCTCATATCGCAGCCCAGTAACGGTCACATCGATCAATCACTCTCCGCCACACATCTCCCTTCGTCAAATCACAAGCCTGCGAAGCGTACAAGCCCTGGTCTTCGCAAAATTCATGAGCGACGCGGCATGGTATTTCCTGCTCTTCTGGCTCCCCAAATATCTCTACGACGCCCGTGGATTCGGCATCTCGCAAGTCAGCCATTACGCATGGATTCCCTACGCAGCCTCCGGCGTCGGCAGCTTTCTCGGCGGCTGGTCCTCAAGCCGCCTGTTGCAAAGCGGTCGATCACTCGATCTCTCGCGCAAACTCGTTCTGGGCGTCAACGCAGCCATGATGCCCGCCATCATGCTCGTTCCCTGGGTGCCGGTACAATTCGCTCTCGTTCTCTTCAGCATCGCCTTCTTCTCGCAACAATCCTGGTCATGCATCATCATGACCATCCCCGCAGATATCTTCCCTCTTTCCGCCGTCGGCACAGTAGCAGGTCTGGTCGGTTTCGGAGGCTCCATGGGAGGCGCCATCTTCTCGCTAATCGTCGGAGGGCTACTCGGCCACGGCTTCAGCTACAGCCTGATTCTCATCCTCGCCGGCTCATTTCATCTCATCGGCTTCCTCGCTCTTGTATTCTTCTCAGGCAGCATCAAGCCGCTATCGACCGGCGACCTAACTCAAATCGAGAGCCCTGCATGAAGATCACCGAAGTCCGCACACGTGTCGTTCAATGGGAAGGCGAGACCGTCCCTCTGCCTCCTCACTTTTGCACCAACCCAATGGACCTCGTAGCCTTCCGCGAAGCATCCATGGGCAACTTCGCTTTTCACGGCTGGGTACTCGTAGAGATCTTCACAGACTCCGGCCACGTCGGCCTCGGCAACGCTGCTCTCTCTCCGCTCGTCACCAAAACTCTGATCGACACCTACCTCAAGCCGCTTCTCATCGGCGCCGACCCATGGGACACCGAATTCCTCTGGCAGCAGATGTACCGCCGCACCATGGCCTTCGGCCGCAAAGGCGTCGCCATGACCGCGATCTCCGCAGTCGATATCGCCCTATGGGACATCCTCGGCAAGAGCGCAAATCAACCCGTCTTCCGCCTTCTCGGAGGCCGCACCAAAGAGAAGATCCCTGTCTACGCCAGCCGCCTCTACGCCATGCCCATCCCCGAGCTCCGCGCCGAAGCTCAGCGTTACAAAGATCAGGGCTACAAGGCAATGAAGCTCCGCTTCGGATGGGGCCCCATCGACGGCGCAGAAGGCATGCAGAAGAATGTAAAGCTCGTTCGCAACGTCCGCGAAGTCATCGGCGACGACATCGATCTCATGTCTGACGCCTACATGGGCTGGACCCTCGACTACGCCAAACGCATGCTGCCGCTCCTCAAACCCTTCCGCCTCCGCTGGCTCGAAGAGCCCGTCATCCCCGACGACACGCGCGGCTACAAAGAACTCAAGAGCTACGGTCGTGTTCCCATCGCCGGCGGCGAGCACGAGTTCACCATCTTCGGTTTCCGCGAACTGCTCGAAGCCAATGCGCTCGACTACATCCAGTTCGACACCAACCGCGTCGGCGGCATCAGCCAGGCCCGCAAAATCTCCGCCCTCGCCGAGTCCTTCCAGGTGCCCGTCGTCCCTCACGCTGGCCAGATGCACAACTACCACGTGGTCATGGCCAGTCTCAACTCACCCATCGCTGAGTTCTTCCCGAAAACCGACGTCGAAGTAGGCAACGAGCTCTTCTGGTACATCTTCGATGGTGAGCCCGAGCCCACCGACGGCTACATCAACCTCGATGACTCCCTTCCCGGCCTCGGCCTGACAGTCAACGAAGCGTCACTGAAGCGCTTCAAAATCATCGAATAATCTGAGCGACGATTGACACGCCTGGTACAAATCGCTGATGCAAACGCTCGCCAGGTCGCGCTCGTCGATGAGCCTCACCTCCGTTGCCTCACAGATGTGACCTCCGTCTATGACCTCACCTTAGGGTGCATTCACAGCAACACATCGCTAATCCAGCGCATCAACGATCTCGCAACCGGCCCTGCAATCTCATACGACGAAATCTACTCCGGCGCAGGCGAGTGGCAACTTCTCTCGCCCATCGACATCCCACAAGCCCCGGAGCGCATCCTCGTCAGCGGCACGGGGCTCACCCATCTCGGCAGCGCCAAAGACCGTCAGGAGATGCATCTCCTGACCGCTACCCAGCCAGACAAGCCCATCACTGACAGCATGCGAATGTTCGAGCTGG
>Ga0206964_10001_pt1 | contig 35911 bp, 37 predicted proteins | sample Alteio_BWOrgHeat_25_FD_152980 | JGI IMG/M metagenome (GOLD analysis project Ga0206964, IMG submission 152980) | Enriched cells from forest soil in Barre Woods Harvard Forest LTER site, Petersham, Massachusetts, United States -... | ecosystem: Environmental > Terrestrial > Soil > Temperate forest >...
TGCAATACCGGTTTGAAAGTACGATGGGGGTCAAAGGATGAAGAAGCAACAACGAAAAGTGAGGATAAAACGAGATAACGACCAATGGAAAATGCAGCAGTTATTTGGGAACTTGGCGGAACGCCTCGACCGTCTGCCGGACGCAGGCGAAGTACAGCGCAATCCTTTAAGAAGCGCACCGCCGGAACTAACGACAATGGTTTTTTAAGGCATACGTTTCAGCCGGTTTGGTTATACGAGGGTGAGCAGGCCACAATGGAGCGGGAGTTTTTTAACTCCCTCTCCAACCTCTGCCGGTATTATGATATCATTCAACCCTCCGTCATTGGCTTGCCGTTCCCGCAAAATATTTATCAATCGTGGCGGGGAGTTGTGGGGAGTTTAGAAAAACGGGACAAGGGGCTTACCTGTATGATTGTCAGTGAAAACAAAAAACAATCCGTGTTAGCCGTTGCCAAACCGTTCGGCCTGTCCAATGATTTATTTTATATACCTGTCCGGGCATTTTGGCGCTGGTCAACCTGTGCAGAACAACAGGCCATGAGCGAATTGATAACTGTCATTTTTGCCTATTTGCATCAAGTGGTGCTTGTTCCCTTTTATCAGGAAAGCGGCAGTTTTATGGATAACCAATATGAAACGCTTTACCAATGGCTCATGGAAGCCGAAGAGGATGATGACGAGGAAAGCAAGGCTTACAGGGAACATCAGGAAGATACGCTGTACGAATTACGACAGGCCGGGGCGCACATTATGCGAATGATACAAGACCCGCATTGGTTGCAGAAAATGGAAAGTGTCATTTTAGGTTTTTTTGTAAATGATGCCTGGCAACGAGAATGGGCTGATTTAGCTAACGAGTTTCTCAAACTCTACAAAGACCACCCACAAGCCACCATATTTGACAACACCCGGCCGGAAATATTATATCCTGACGAGGAAGACCGTTTAACTCCCGAACAATACACCGGGTTTTACTGGAGCGGAAAAGATTGCTTTGCTGATGAACTCGACGATATGATCAGTTGCGCCTTTCAGGAAATCGCCGTGATGGATGAACCTGTTGCTTTACACTTGTTTGATGAAATGCCGGAAAATAAATTTTATGATTTTGACTTTGAAACCCGCCTGTTCGCATTGATGGAACGTTTGCGGGACTTATTAAACGATTATGACCATGAGGAACATCACCCACCAATTTAACAGCCAGTTTGAACCCTTTAAAGCACTGTTGATTTATCGCCATGAAAAAGAGCATGATGCATTCAATTTATACAAGCCTGACAGCGACACAGAAATTTATGTCGAAAGCTACGACATTGGCAAACAGGGACAGCCGATAAACGCCCATCCCCTGACCGTAAAGGAAATGTCTGCATTGAACGAGTTATTGCAAACCACGCAGGAACTCAAAGGCGGTTACCTTAAAAGCCGGGGGATTTTACCTTCTAAAGTATTGTATGTGAATTATGGCGCAAATGGCTTCGCCGTTTGGTACACACCGCCACAGGAAACAAATTTGTTTTTTGTGGACAGTTTAGGCATCCCGTCAGGCAAAGCGAAAGTACCGGCCATGGTTTGGAAGGCGACCGGAGATAAATTAATGGTTTACGCCGTCAAGGGCAAAGCGAAGCCGAACGCACAAACTGTTTTGCACCACGCACCCTATCTCAATATCTATAGCAATGGAAACGTATGTATGGGTACGGTAAAAATAAATATTGGGCAAAACACGTGTCTGGAAGATTTTATCAGCCAATGGGAAACGTATTTCTTCAATAGCTATTTCAGCCATTCCATTAACGGCGGTAGCAGCACTAAAACCGACACAAAAGAATTGTGGCGGAGGCTCATAGAAACAGGCAAAGATTTTCCACCGGACGAATTGACGAAGAATGGCCTTACATTAAAACAATTAATCGCATGAAAGCAAAGAAAAAAGAACCCGCTAAACCTGCGGTACATATCATACAAAAGGAACTATTACAGCCGTATAACCCGGTGACCGTGAATCTTATCGGTGCAGGCGGTACCGGCGGGCAGGTGCTGACGGCTTTAGCCAGGATGAACCACGCACTTATCGCCTTAGACCATCCCGGTTTAATGGTAAGGTTATGGGACGACGATAAAGTGGACACCGCCAATCTTGGCAGGCAATTGTTTACAACTGCCGAATTGGGGCAGTTCAAAGCCGTTGCGCTGATGAACCGCATCAATCGCTTTTTCGGCACAAACTGGAAAGCCGAAACCGAAAAATACGACAAGAAATTAACCGACAGGGAAAAGGTGAGTGCGGTTATTACAATTTCCTGCGTCGATACGGCAAACGCACGTTTTGAAATCGCCGGGATATTGACCACGCTTGCCAAACAAAACTACGGGCGCAACCGGGTGACGTACTGGCTTGACTTCGGTAACAGCCGGACAAGCGGTCAGGTGATATTGTCCACTTTGGATAAAATCAAACAACCGAGTTCAGAACGGTATCGCCCCATTGAAAAATTACCCTTAGTGACCGATGAATTTAAGGACTTGCTGACACAATCCGAACAGGACGACCATACCCCAAGTTGTTCCTTAGCAGAGGCTTTGACGAAGCAGGATTTATTTATCAATTCTGCATTGGCAAACTGCGGGGCTTCGCTCCTTTGGCAATTGTTCCGGGAGGGCATATTGTTCAACCGCGGTTTCTTTCTTAACTTAAAAGACTTCAAAACCCAACCGCTAAAAGTAGCTTAACATGATAACCTTTCTTTCGGGAAACCTTTTGCAAAGCAATGCTTATGCCCTCGTCAATACAGTAAACACCGTGGGCGTGATGGGCAAAGGCATTGCCTTGCAATTCAAAAAAGAGTTCCCGCACAATTATGCGGTTTACCGGGATGCCTGCCTTAAACATGAGTTGAAAGCAGGGCATTTATTGGCCATAGAAGATACCAGCCTGCTATTGGGCGAACGCCTGATTATTAATTTCCCGACTAAAACCGATTGGCGTTTACCATCCGAATACACCTACATTAAACAAGGTCTATGGGCTTTGGCCACATTGATAATCACCCGCAAAATCCAAACTATTGCCCTACCCGCTTTAGGTTGCGGGAACGGAGGCCTGGACTGGCCGACCGTTAAGCAAATGATTTGCCGGAATTTGGAGGGGCTCGATGCTGTTATAGAAGTTTACGAGCCGGCTCGATGATTTTTAGCGCCGCGTCGCGCCGGGCAGCCACTTTTTCCGTTTCACTGCAAAACAGGCTGCCCGGCTATTTATTGCTTGAAAAACTCCTGAATATTTATTTTATCTACCACTTCAAAACGTTTTACAAGCTACTTTGAGCAAATTTTATGACATGGAAGAATTTGGTTTTGATAAATTGCCGGAGGTTGTCCGGCAATTATTTGAAAAGATTGAACGTATTGAGGAAATGATCCTCAAATTACAACCTGAACAGCAACATAGTGCGCAACTTTTATCAATAAATGAGGCCGCAGAATATTTGAACGTTACAGTTGCTGCGCTTTACTCTATGACGAGTCGGCGGTTAGTACCGTTCAATAAGCCAGGCAAACGCCTGTACTTTCTCAAAAGCGACCTTGATCAATGGATCAAATCAGCAAAAGTGAAGACCAACGATGAGCTTTGGGCGGAAAATAAGTCCAAATTCAGACGATAACCGCTTTGACAATAGCAACGTAAGTCATTACTTCTTGTTTAATCCATTAATGTCTGATAATGAGGCTATTTCTCGCAAATCATCAAGAAATTGGTTCGACCTCTCTACGGCCGGGAGTACAACGCCTCGATACTATGGTATCGGGGCGTTGTTGTTTTATAACGCATCTCCCTTTAAAAAAATGACACTTATTTCTGCTTTTTTGAATCGTATACACTCATACCCTGTTTTCTAATCTTTACCTGAAGATAGTCCAAACCTTTTCGTTCGCCGTTAACCCAGTAACCTACGCCATCTATTTCCGGCACTTTAGAACCCCATGAATCTTCATTATAATCAATATCTAAAATTGTGTGTTCATGTAATGGCTCTGTATCTCGTCCATCATAATGTGGATTAAAATCAAACGACCTAATGAAAGTTATTCCGGCGACGGGTGTGTCGGTTTTTACCGAATCAAGATATTCATCTGCTAAGCGTATAAAATCATAAGTGCTTCCTAACCTGAAACATGTATCTTCAAAATTTTCTACCATTAACGTATGATAATATGCGCAGTGATTACCATGACAACCTTTATCATAATAAACTGGTTTTACTATCAAAATCCCACAACCATTTTTACTTGAAGATTGTTTATTACTGCACCCATATCTATTGAATAAGATTAAAATGAGGGATAGCTTAAGATAAAGTTTCATATAACTTAACAGGGTTATAGATTCGATTTGAAGTTAGCAATAGTTTTCAAATCTTCAATAAATTGGTTCGACCTTTCTACGGTTAAGTGTACCGCAAAGCCCCCGAGAAATCGGGGGCTTTGCTAGTTAGAGTACAGTCGAGTCCCTTCTTCCGCACTCGATTTTATCGATTAGAACATTGTGATTAATCTTAATATCTTGTCTTTCGCGACATATTCCAAAGCAACTGTAAGTTTCATGGGTTTATTGGAAGCTTGTTGTATAGTTTCCAACATAATATTAAATTTAATTGTTCCGTATTCTGGTAAAAAGCACAAGTTAAAGATGTAGTTGGTATTAAGTTTTGATTTTATTTGATCCTGCAGTTCATCTATTGACATATTGGCCAAGCCAGCCCTCTCGAAATTGTCCTTTTTCTCCGTCATCAAATACTGTAGCTTGGGCTCTTCAATTACAAGCTTAAAATCCGAGAGTGTTAAAACTGTCGTAGAAACAGCATTAAGTGAAAATCGAATATCTTCTTCTGATGGGCTTATTGGTCGTTCAATTTTATAGGATAAGAATATATCGTAATACAGCGATTCAATTGCATTACATTGAAATCCATATTTTTCGAAATTAAACATTGTGGGATTATACTTACCAGTTTCTTCATCCGGCGCAATAATTTGGTTTTTATTCTTTACAAAGCCCCGTACCAAAATGGATGAGAGAAAATGTTTAAATACACTTGAGAATGTTAGATCAAAGTAACCGACATATGGTGCGTAATTTTTTAAACCCTCTCTAATAGATTTAAAAGCCAAATCAGACAGATTGTTTAAATAAACGATAAAGAACAAATCGTGACTGATATAGCTTATATCCTTTTCTTGTTCTATAAACTCAAAGAAAGCTTTTCTGATAATTGCAGAATATTTTGAATCACCAATTAAATCACCAACGAGTACACTATTACATGTTTGTCTATCTAATAGTGGGATGATTTTATTTAAAATTTTAGCGCCATAGATAGTTGATCCCGTTTTTTCGCTATCGAATACAAATGCAATCTCTCTTTTCTGCTTTTGAGGTGTTAAAGCGTTTTTCAACTCAAAATAGTCAATATTAACTTTTTTTAATTCGGTCAATAGTCCGGCATGCATGTACTCTATCGCGTTATAAATATCATTATTGTCAAGTTTTAGATGTCCCGTCATTGATTCTAAGTAGACATTATCTCTGGCTTCAATCGTAAAAATTATTTTATTTTCTTGCATGGTTTATATTGAAAAGCTGCTGTGTATCCATACCAATTAATTTCGAGCTATAAATCCTCATAAAAGTAGAAAGAGTTTTTAAAAACGGAGTGACCATTTTGAACTGAGTTGGCAACCCATTCTCAACCTTTTGAGTCATCTGTTAATGAAGCTATTATTTGTAAATCTTCAAGAAACTGGTTCGACCTTTCTATGGTTGGGGTACCGAAAAGCCTCGAGAAATTGGGGGTTTTCCTATTTATTAAACTCTCCAAAATGCCAAAGAATGCCCGATGGATCGTGCAAAAAGCATTCCCTGCCCCAGGGCAGGTTTCGGATTGGCGTTAGTTTTACGTGTTCGTATTTAGCCGGAAGGTCTAAAGCCAAAAGTTCGTTCCAATAACGTTGCACATCGTCAACTTCCAGAAAGATCATGGTGTTGTCTATCCAATCTTTTACATAGGCATCCTGTAAATAAAACCCGAAGAATCCGGTTTTGAAATAGGACATATTGTGCGCTACCCTGCTTTCCTCAAACCCAAGATCAACATAAAAGCTGCGCGACACTTCAAAATTTTCAGCGCCGATGAAGGGCCGGATGGATTTGGCTTTATGTTCCATTGTTTACCTTTTTAACCACTATAGATTTTAGTAAAGTTAAAAATTAAAAAGTAATTCTGGCGCCCGGTTAAGCTTTTCGCAAGGTAATCACCGTTATCTCCGGCCAAATCCCAAGGCGCCCTTTAAAACCTAAAAAGCCAAACCCACGGTTCACATACAGGTATTTACCACTCTTTTCGTAAAGGCCGGCCCATTGCGGGTAAACGTATTTCACCGGGCTCCATTGAAAGCCAAACAACTCGATACCAAACTGCATGCCGTGGGTATGCCCGGCGAGCGCGAGGTTAATATGCTTGGCATGTTCCAGTGTTTTGGCTTCCCAATGCGAGGGATCATGTGACATCAGGATCTTAAATTCATCGTCGTTAACATTTGCTGCCGCTTTGGTCAGGCTGCCGTATTTGTGGAAGCCGCCTTTGCCCCAATTTTCAACCCCGATAAGCGCGATGGCTGCCCCGTTTTTAGTTATTTGCGCGGAATTATTCAGCAACAATCTAAAACCGATCTCTTTATGCACTTGTTTTAAGCGTACCAGGTTCGCCGCTTTTACCGTTTCGCTTTCCCAAGCAGTGTAATCGCCATAATCGTGGTTGCCTAATACCGAATATTTGCCAATTGGAGCCTTCAGTTTTGCAAAAGTATCAATCCAGGGTTCCATTTCGCTGGCTTTGTTATTTACCAGGTCGCCGGTAAAAAGTATCAGGTCGCTGTTTTGTTTGTTAACCAGGTTTACGCCTTTTTCAACACCTTTCCGGCTGCTGAAGCTGCCTGCATGAATATCGGACAGTTGCGTGATCTTAAAACCATCAAATTCCTTTGGAAGGTCATGGAATTTCAACGTGAGCCGATGAACCTTATACCTGTGCCGCCCACCCGTCATGCCATAAAGCAAACTAAAAAATACAAATGCCGCAATGCCCGCGGCCAATTGGCTAACCCATATGCTGTGCGGCGGAAAATGCCGGAATAGCCTCGTTACATCCTCGATCAATAAAACAGGTAAAGCAAATATTTTCGGTATAAACACCAGTAGTGTAAGGCCCATCAGCCAGGCGATCATACCTGCGGACTGCCTGTTTTCCCTGCGCTGCCCGATGACCAGCGCAAAACCGGCGGCGATCAAAAAATCAACCAGCCAGTATCCCCATAAAATAAATTCGTTGTTTGTTAGCGTTTCAACAGCCCTGAAAAAATATATATCGGCAAGTACCCATGCCAGTAATACAAAAGGAAGTCTTTTTCTCATTTCTACAAAAATACATTAAGCCGCGTTTTGTTTGATACGGCTGCTACTATGGAGACGATTGGGAGTGGGAAACATTTTAAATGATCGAAATCATACGCTCCCGAAAACACTAAAGCCTCCGATTTTTCGGAGGCTTTAGTGTTTCGAACTGATCTTTTACCTGTATTCCCTACTTTGCAGGCGTAATCACCAAATTCCTGAAATCTATCGGACCATGGTCGCCCTGTATCAATATCGGGCCGGGCTCCCCTTCCCTGCTGTTGATGGCGCCGCCGGTGATGCCGGGTATTTCGGCGTTGCAGATGACAGTTCGGCCATTTGCTACAACAGTTACTAACCTGCCAATCAGGGTAATATCATAGGATTGCCATTCGCCCGGATTTTTTGCCATCATTTTGTTGGGTGGCAAAAAGCCATAAATGGAACTAAACTGGTTATTGATCGGCTCCGGGTCGCCGCTTTTGGTATCGATGATCTGGCATTCATACCGGCCGCGCAGGTAAACACCGCTGTTACTGCCCTGCGGGTAACGGAATTCAATATGTAGTTTAAAATCGGTAAAGGTTTTATCGGTGATCAGGTTTGAGCCCGACTGTGGGCTCCTTAAAATGCCTTTCTCCGCGATCCATTGATTTTTACCATCTGTATGCCAGCCTTGAGTGTTTTTCCCGTTAAACAACCTGATGGGTGTGCCCCAAACCGGGGCTTTATCCCTGGCCATTTTGGGCGCACGTACGCCGGTCCAGCTACAGGTAGAACCATCTGTATAAACCATGGTACCTTTTATTTTATCGCCGCTTACTTCAAATTCAAAATCCATATTGTGGTTACCCTGTTCCCATTGCGGCGGGATAGAGAAGCTGAACTTACCGCTATTGGGTTTCACTTCGGATATGGCGCGGGCGCTGCCAAACGCATAGGTGAAACGACCAACGAGTGTATGTGTACCCGATTTTTGCACCTCAAGCCACGACGGGATACTTTTTCCGTCTTTGTTCATTGTAATATCCCATCTTCCCACTACGTCAGGGTCTTTACTCTGCCCGGAGGACACATAATTCTGGGCCAATGCGGTAAAGGCTGAAAATAGAGCTACTAATAAAATGACCTGTGCTGCTAAAAAGCGGCGAAAAAGCGTATTGCTGGTTATTGATAAGTTTTTCATGTTATAACGAAGTGGTTTTAATATGGGTTTACGCTCCCAAATTAAGTAAATTAGTTAAAATATCAGCTACAAACTGTTTATGAGGAACAGTTGCTTTTTAAATTGAGTTTATTGTTTCGCAAAAGCGTCTGAAACACCGTGCTACTAAGGCCGTGGGTGCCTAGGCTCATAAACGCCTATTTTAGCACCGCTGGGTAACGTTAAATGCGTGATCAATCCCCAGCGTTGGGTATCAATCGGACTGCAAGTAATTTTATTTGTCGCCATTTCTTTTACAAATGCCTGGATGTCATCACACAATAAATAAAATTCCTGCCTGCCGCTTTCTTCTGCAGGGTGTATGGCGACTTCCGACGGTGGTAAGCCAAAGATAAGCCATCCCCTGCCAGCGTCAACATTTGGGAATTTTAGCACGTTTTTAAAAAAGTCGATATCCGCCTGTGCGTCGGAACTGTAAATGATAGAATGTGCGCCTGTGATCATGGTAATATTATAATTTAGCGGTTATTAACAAATAAAATTAGTGATTTTTGGATCAAAGTTGTCATGATAGACAGAAACGCGGGAGCGCCACGATTATCTATTTAGTTAAACTTATGAAAATACCATCTTTATTCACACCAGTAAATTGGCTAATCATTTTCGTTGCGATGAGCATTTCTGCCTGCGTTCAACCCTACTCGCGCAAATCTTTTTATAAAGAAAGCAATAGAAACGCGACAGGCATCGATGAAAACAACACCCAGTACCCATCCGCCAGCAATGAATCAGGATTATCGTTAACCTATCCCGAAATTGTGGGTATCATGAATGCCCGCGAACAGTCGGAAGCTAAGCTAACAGCGAGGCTGCAACGGTTTGATCCGCACTGGCGGATTAAAGGGTTTGATAATAACACCGGGGAACTATTCTTTTTCAATTTCTCTTCAAAGGACAATAAAGAAGCTTTTATTTGGCGCCGTAAAGAAATGACGGCCGAATATGTTACGCTGAACCCCTATCATTGCTTGTCGCTCATCCGGGATATAAAAGCAAAGGGGTATAAACTCACCAGGCATACCGATAACAATGGCGCAGTTTTTTCAAATGGAGAAACTGATGTTTTGATAGAACCGGTTGAGTTAAAGGATAACAGCAGTGGCTATAAATTTGTCATCACCCCAAACAAACCGTAAACTATTTTACTAAAAACGCTACCTTGCTAACGCAATAACTATGGAGTACGTTTTAGGCATTGATATAGGCACCGGTAGCGTAAAAGCAGTCGCAGTTGATTTAAAGGGCGAGTCTTTTGCCGAAAGCCAGCGTCATTATGGTTTTAATGCGCCAAAACCTGGTTATCACGAACAGGACCCTGAGCAAATATGGAAAGCATTCGCCGCAAGTATTAAAGCCATCATCCGCAAAACAGGCGCGCAACCGCAGGCTGTTGGGTTAAGCAGTGCAATGCATAGTTTAATTGCGGTGGATGAAAATTGCGACCCATTACGGCCGATGATCACCTGGGCGGATAACCGCAGTTCGGCTATAGCCAAAAGATTAAGGGCAACAGCTGAAGGCATCGCTATTTATAAGGTCACAGGTACACCTCTGCACGCCATGTCGCCGCTTTGCAAACTCATTTGGCTGAGGGAAAACGATCCGGAATTATTCAATAAAGCTCATAAATTTATATCGATAAAGGAATATATCTGGTACAAACTGTTTGACGAATTTGTCATCGACCACTCCATCGCCTCGAGTACGGGCTTATTTGATATCATTCAGCTTAAATGGCACAATGAGGCGCTTAAACTGGCTGGAATAACCGATAAAGTACTTTCGTTGCCGGTACCGACTGATCATACCAAAAAATATAACACTAAAGATCGCGGAGCCGGTTTACCTGTTTTTGAGACTGGTGTACCGGTCACCATTGCCGCAAGTGATGGTTGTGCGGCTAACCTGGGTAGTATGGCCGACAAACCGGGTATTGCCGCCATCACGATAGGCACCAGCGGCGCGGTAAGGGTGGCCAGCAGTAAGCCCTTGCCCAATGAAACAGCGATGACGTTTAGTTATATCCTGGACAGCAAGACCTATATCTGCGGCGGCCCCATCAATAACGGCGGTATCGCCATGCAGTGGTGGCTCAAAAACTTCTCAGGGCCGGAGCTCACAAAAGCCGAATATGATGCAGTTTTTAAACAGATAGATGCCATCACAACAGGAAGCAATGGCCTGATATTTTTACCGTATTTAACCGGCGAGCGTGCACCGATATGGGACAGCGAGAGCTGCGGAACATTTTTCGGTGTACAGTTGCAGCATACCCGGGATCATTTTTCAAGAGCCGTACTGGAAGGGATCTGTTTTGCGTTGAAGGATGTACTTGAAGCCGTGCAGCAAAACTCCGAACAGATCGTCCAAATAAACATTAGCGGAGGTTTTGTTAAGAGCAAGGTTTGGGTGCAGGTATTGGCAGATATTACAGGTAAAAACCTGGCTATCGTGCAATCCGACGATGCATCCGCTGTTGGTGCAGCCTTTATAGCGATGAAAGCAAACGGCCTGGTCAGCACCTACCCTGCTTCTACCCTTTCGGATCCACAAATAGTTAGGCCAAATCAGGCAAACGCTGCTGTATACACGAGAAATTTTGACGTTTACCGCCGACTATACTTTGACCTGAAAGCCACGATGCACAAAATTTCAGGCATCGGTGATGGCATCAACTGATCTCCCTGAACATAATATAAGCATCGACGTACCCCAGTTTTTTGTGATTAAACCCGCGCGGGATAGTGCCGATGATTTTAAATCCCGATCTTTCCCAAAGTTCCACCGCTTTTGTATTGGTGCTCACCACCAGGTTATACTGCATGCCTTTATAACCCATTTCTTTGGCTTTTACAAGGGAATGCGCGCACATCAGCGCGCCTATCCCTTTGCCTCGCACTTCAGGGTGAACTATATATCCGCAATTGGCGATGTGACGGCCTAAGCCTGGTTGGTTGGGTTTAATAAAATACGACCCAATGATTTGGCCCTTCTCCTCGGCAACATAAGTCCTCATCGCGGGCGCAAACCATAATTTTATCATTTCTTCTTTTGATGTACCAGGGTCAAAGGCAAAGGTGTCCCCGGCGGTCACTACCACTTCGAATATTTCCCAAATGCCATTTACGTCATTGCTATCGGCTTCTCTGATCGTCATATTTATTAAGAAAGTTTATGCAGCTATTTACCGCAGGAGTGTGATAAACCCAGATTCGGTCACTTTTGTGTTGTAGTAAGTATTCTTTCCTTCAAATATCCAATAATATGTCCCTTCGTTAGCCGGTTTCCCGTTTAAACGCCCATCCCATTTCACTTCCTCCGAATTGGTTTGAAAAGCAAGCTGACCATAGCGATTATAGATTCTTAACGAACTGAAAGAGCCAAAACCAGTGATGGTTAAAAAGAAGTAGTCATTTATCCCATCGTTATTAGGTGTAAAGGTATTGGGGGCCTTAATAATTGGTGGCGGTGGCGGGGTTACGGTTACGTTTATGGCTCTGGTTGTAGTACAGCCTGTTTTATTCGTCCCGCGCACATAATACGTGCCACTATGGGCAATGTGCTGGTAATTTATAACCGTTCCTGTGCCTGCACTGTCGGTAAAATAATCATAAGTCGTATTGCTTTCGTGAAGAAATGTAGTCGACAAGTCTACGGTTACCGGGAAAGTGACGGCAGGTGGTGTATTTACCGTAATAGCCGGATTGGCAATGACCACATTTACCGGCAGGATATTCATACAGCCTTCCTGGTTTACGGCTTTGATGTAATAAGTGCCATTTGATAAAATTTTTTCGGGTTTGTATAGATATTTAAGGGCATATATGTCGGTAAAATAACTGAGTTGAAGGTTGGCGCTGCTGCCTGCCGTTACGGATGCGGCTGTAAGGTCGACACCTGTATTTACGCAGCCAAACACAGTGTCGGCTACTTTAAATATCAGATCGGAATTATTTTCATTTACAGTAGTGTATAAGGTGTCCAAACAGCCATAGCCGTTATATGGCTTTAAAATAACCGCATACTTAGTGCCATCGGGTGGGGGTGGCGAGACATTGTACACCTGCCCCACAGACAGCACTTTTGAAAAATCACGAGTGTACCACAAATATTCACCAAAGCCCCCGGGAGCAGTTAACGACATGGCGGTTTGGTTGGCACAATAAGAATTTCCTGTTATTGGCGAAACACAGTCCTCAACAACATCCAGGTATGCATAGCCAAAATGCCCCCCCAGCGTACAATCATTTGTGGCAAACTCCAACCTTACCTGTTTGCCGGCACAACCCTGCAGGTTGATGGTTGCCGGCGCCCAATCCTTGTAATACACCGGCGCCGGCCGTTTGGTGTTTAGTGTGGTATCAGAGTGTTTAAAACCTGATTCGGAAAGTGTATCCGAAGCTATAAAATCAAACGAAGAGCAAGTAATAAACGAATTATCGGTTGTGTTAAATGTTTTTACAGTAAACCTTGGCTGCTGATAATTGACATGGGGAGGGTTCTGTATTACTACTGCGTAATAAAATGTAATATCGTATTTATTAGCATTTGCCGGAACAGTAAATGTATAAGAAATACTTTCAGCCCTTCTGTTGGTGTCACTATTGCCAAGTTTGATAGAATGGGTTCCGCCGTATGGGCATAACGTTGGAAACTTTCCATAAGGATCAATCTGCTGATAATAATTTTTATCAATCATTGTCTGCCGGTTAAATGCCGGCTGGCACGCAACAAGTGCTAAGTCGCCATTGGCGTCAACACGCCCCGTATCGCAGCTCCAGCCGTTGAAGGTCCCGGTCTCAAAACCAATGTTCGGCGGGGGGCAATAACCACCCTGCGCGTTGGCATTAATGAAGCCCAAACACAATAAAATAAAAAACAGGTTAAATAATTTCATTAAAAGCTAAATATAGCAATATATAAGATCAATAAATTATTGCCTGACGTTGGTATCATCAAAGCATAATTCAACGAAACAATCAAAACAAGTGCCGGTAAAATAATTGGTGGCTGTTTACGGCCTTAAAACCGGCTGATAAAATTACAGATAGTTTTATTTATTTTTATCACGAATAAAACCACTAGCAAAGTGTCCGACGTAAATTTAGAAATTATTTCATCCACCGAAACCGGAACGTTAAAAGTAATGCATTTAAAGCGTTATTGGAACAAGTCGAATTTAAAACGGGAAGGCGTGCTGCCGCCAGGTTCCTTTCACGACGAATGGATGACAGATGTCACCATGTTAAACGCGCTTGGCCTGGGGATTGAGCAAACAATGACTTACGTTTACGTCGAACGCCCTTCGTTTGAGCAATTTGAAAACTGGATATTAGAGGTAAGCGGCCCGCCTGACGTTAGAACGATTGAACAGTTTAACCGGCTGATCACCGACGATGGCACCATATCCCCTGATGACCCCGCGGAAGGCAGCCAGCTTACAGAAGACGACCATGCCTTTTGGGATGAAAATGGCTATATCATTATCAGGAACGCCGTAGGCAGGGAGGATTGCGATGAAACGATAAAACTAATTTGTGAACATTTGGGTATCGACAGGTACGATGCCAATACCTGGTACAATAATCACCCTTCGAAACAAGGGATCATGATCCAACTTTTTCAGCACCCTTTGCTCGAACAAAACCGCAGATCGCCAAAGATCCGTAAAGCGTATGAAGAACTGTGGAAAAGAAAGGATATTTGGGTAAATACTGACCGGGTGGGATTTAATCCGCCCGAGACTGAGCGTCACAAGTTTCCCGGGCCCCACCTGCATTGGGATACAAGTATCAAACAGCCTATGCCTTTTGGAACACAGGGCATTCTATACCTGGCCGATACAGCTGCAAACCAGGGCGCATTTACCCTGGTGCCCGGCTTTCAACACCGGATAAAAGATTGGTTAAGCAGCTTACCTGCAGGCACCAATCCACGACAGCAGGATCTGAATGCACTGGGAGCCATACCAATAGCTGCCAATGCCGGCGATTTTATCCTTTGGCATAGGGCCCTGCCCCACGGCAGCAGCCCCAATACCTCAAATTTGCCCAGGTTTGTTCAATACATCAATTATGAGCCTGCCGACCAAAAGGAACATGTTGAGTGGCTTTGAAGATTAGCAACTGTTTATTATTTAAAGCAGAAAATGGTATTCACCGTCAATAAACTCAGTCCGTCTGATATTGGATATGCGAATCAACTCTTCCGGTTCTTTCAGATCGATGATGGTGTAGCTGAACCTGTGATACCCTCAGATGAATACATTGGTACACTGCTTTCAAAAGATGATTTTCATGTCATTATAGCCCTTCAAAATGATAGACTGATCGGCGGCCTTACCGCATATGAACTGGAAATGTACAAACAGGAAATTAGGGAGCTTTTTTTGTACGAAATTGCGGTTGAGCCTGAATTCAGAGCTCAAGGCGTGGGACGGCAGCTAATTGAGTATCTAAAAAAAATAGGGTTGGCCAAACACATTAAAGAAATGTACGTTGGCACCACCAGTGACAATACACCCGCGATGAAGCTATATCGTTCCACAGGTGCCGAACCGGAGGCGGGTGTTATGTGGTTTGTATATCAATTGGATCGTTGATTTCGGGTTCCTCTTTACTCCACAAAAAATCACGTAAAAACCGCAATAAATACCGTTTAAATACGCTTATTTTTTCCCGATCATTTGCTTATCTTTACATCAGCAAAACGGAGCACCCTAGCATCCGACATTATTAAACACCTATATCCTTAAAAACCATGACACACAAAAAAGGCTGGATAAAAGACAAACCCGACGCCCGGGATTTTAAATATGCCGCAACCAATCCAACGGTAACCACATTACCGCCCAAAGTTGATCTTCGTAACCAATGCCCGCCGGTTTATAACCAGGCGCAATACAGTTCGTGTACAGGCAATGCCATCGCCGGAGCTTTCGAGTTTGAATTGATAAAACAAGGTATTACTGATTTTACACCCGCCAGATTATTTATTTATTATAACGAACGTGATGCCGAAGGTGATGTTTCCGTGGATCATGGTGCGCAGATCCGTACGGGTATTAAAACAGTGAACAATTTAGGCGTATGCAGTGAAGCGCTTTGGCCTTATGACAGCAGCGATCTGTTAACCAAACCAAGTGACGATTGTTATACCGACGCTTTAAACAACACTGTGACGCAATACCTGGCACTTGATAACGATCTCGGCCAGTTAAAAACATGTTTGTCGAGTGGTAGTCCATTTGTTTTCGGTATCATTTTGCATCCCAGCTTTGAAAGTGGCGTAGTGGCGCAAACCGGCTATATTCCGATGCCTTCACCCGGCGAGGGATCGATCGGAGGCCATGCGGTATTGGCAGTTGGATACGATGATACACAACAATATTTTATCGTTCGCAACAGTTGGGGACCTGATTGGGGAGACGGGGGTTATTTTTATTTGCCCTATGATTATGTTTCCAATGGCGCCCTTGCCACTGATTTTTGGGTGATACAAGTGGTTAAATAGTAAAACCGGGTGGTTATCCCGGTTTAATATTTTTCAAGTAATTCCTTTACCTGTGTATCGAAATTTAGGGGGTTAATTCCCGTGAAGTTATTTACTATTTTTAAATAATTATCGTCGCCCCTGCCACAGTCAATCAATTCTTTGATAGCGGCAATTCCGCCACGGCGCTCAACTTCATCGCAAATAAGGCTCGATAATAGCGATCGTACTTTAGTTTGATCGCCAAATATCATCGGGCCCTTGCTAAACAAGTCGAATAGACTGGTTTGCGGATGCGGCAAAAGGTATGCTTTAAGTTTGGTCACTAATTGCTTTTGGCTGATCATTTCACCATGATCATCGGTGTAGTATGCGTTTCCCCAACTGTAGGCAATGCCCTCCTCGGCGGCCGAATTTCTTTCGTGTTTCCTAATCTTTGCAGCATAATAATGAAAGACATCATGCGAAAAATCTTCATTATGCATAATCGAAAAAATAACGCCGTCGCCCGGGCCGTACCCTTCCGTTACATCGCCCGCCGATTCACTGTCATATTGAAACCCTAACATGGGCATGATATCCTGGTAATTATCTACCAGGTAAAAATCAAAATGTTCGGGTTGAAGTCCCAGCCTGGTGGCGATCCGGATATTGTTTTTGTCAAATTGTTCCGCTCGTGCCCTCTTGAAGGTATCGTCGTAGTGGTAGCGTATTAAACCAATGCGGCTAATCTTCCAGTTGCGGGTAAGATAATTCAATGGAATTGAAAAGGTTACCCGGCTGTTGTTCACATCGGCTATAAGGTCAACAATTGCGCGTAGCGAAGCAGCGTCATTGTCGCGACCCATATACGCTACGGAAATCATATATTGATTTGCTGCGATTGGATAAAGATTAACCAGTTGCGGTTTGTAATAGTTTGGATCTTTTTCCTTTTCGTTATTTTCAATCCCCTTTAATGTGTTGAACATATCAACACTAAGGGCAGCGCCAGGTGAACTCACTTCGCTGATCCGTGTATTGCCTGCGCAGGCATGGATGAGCAAGGTATCCAATGCATTCAATAGCTTGAGCTCCGTTTGGGCAGGCATTACGGCTTTAATGTCGATGTTTCCGGCAATCGGGATTTGAGCTTGTGCAAAAAAAATATTTACCGATAGCAGGGAGACCAGTAACAGGCATTTTTTCATAGCGAAAGTTAATTTATTAACTGTACAAAAGCAATTCTGCTAATTTTAAAAAGTCTGTACAATTCTGAAAAAAAGTGTAACAATAAAAGATACTTTTGCATCAAATTCTGCAGATGGGCAAATCCTTATTTTTCCTGGTACTTTTATTCGGAACCCTTACCGTTTTTGCTCAAAAAAAGGTCACTGTAAGCGGCACCGCAGAAGATGCCGCAACCGGCGAAAAATTGATCGGCGCAACCATCAAAATAAAAGAACTGCCGCAAAGCGGGACGATCACCAACTCATACGGTTTTTATTCCATTTCTATCCCTCCAGGCGATTATACTTTTATCTACACCTATATAGGTTACGAAACCATTGAGAAGCAGGTTTCGCTTCACCGAAGCACGGACATAAACATCGGTTTACATCCAAAAAATGAATTAACCGAGGTGGTAATACGGTCAAACAAACCTAATAATGATAACGTCACCTCGCCGCAAATGGGCGCCGAGAAGCTGAGTATGACCCAAATTAACCAGGTGCCGGTGCTTTTGGGCGAGAAAGATATCCTCAAAACAATAGCCTTGCTGCCGGGCATTAAATCGGCGGGAGAAGGCAATACCGGTTTCTATGTGCGGGGCGGCGCCAGCGACCAAAACCTTATTTTATTAGATGAGGCGACTGTTTATAACGCATCGCATTTTTTTGGTTTTTTTTCGACGTTTAATTCCGATGCAATTAAAGATGTAAGTATCTACAAAGGCGGAATGCCGGCCGAATACGGCGGACGCCTATCATCGGTGCTGGATGTTAAGATGAATGAAGGTAATAACAAGGATTATACGGTTCAGGGCGGGCTTGGCCTGATATCATCGCGAATTAAAGTTGAGGGCCCGATAGTAAAAGACAAAGGGTCGTTTATGATCAGCGCCCGCCGTACTTATATCGACTTTTTTTTGCATGCCTCGTCAGACTCAACGCTTAAAGGGAGTTCGCTTTATTTTTACGACCTGAATGCCAAAGCTAATTATCATTTCGACGATAAAAACGCATTGTATATCTCGGGGTATTTCGGCAAGGATGTTTTATTGCTGAAGAATACATTTGGTACCAATTGGGGCAATTCAACAGGCACCGTCAGGTTTAACCATTTGTTTAACAACCGGCTTTTTTCCAATACGTCGTTAGTATTCAGCAATTATAATTACACCATACAGGATTTTGAAAACACCAATTATTTTAAAGCTACTTCGCAAATTACCGATGTAAATTTTAAAGAAGACCTGCAATACTCTGTCGCGAGCGACCATACACTGAAATTCGGGTTAAATATTTTACATCATGACATTGCTCCCGGCAGTATTACAACAAATTCCGCATCAAACTTTAACAACGAAAGTGTAGAGGAAAGATACGGTTACGAAAATGCCGCCTATATAAGTGATGAATGGCGCTTAAACAACAAACTGACTCTGCTTTACGGATTGCGGCTCAGCAGTTTATTTTTATTAGGGCCGGGAACTTTTAAAACTTATGATGCGGCAGGCAATACGTTAACATCGCAAAGCTATGCATCCGGCTCAAGGGTGAAAGATTATCTTAACCTTGAGCCCCGGTTTACGGCCAGTTACCTGTTAAACGACGAAAGTTCAATTAAAGCCTCGTACAACCGCAATACCCAAAATATCCACTTGTTAAGCAATTCCACCAGCACCACGCCAACCGACTTGTACGTGATGAGCAGCAATAATATCAAACCTGAGATTGCCGACCAGGTGTCGACAGGGTATTTTACTAATTTTAAAGATAACACCTACGAGTTCTCGGCCGAAATATATTATAAATGGCTGCAAAACCAGATCGATTATAAGGATGGCGCCCAGTTGATCGTTAATCCCGATGTGGAATCGTTATTAACCTATGGCACGGGCCGTGCATATGGTTTGGAGCTTTTTTTGAAGAAAAAGTACGGGCGGTTTAATGGTTGGATAGGTTATACCCTATCGCGTACCGAACTTAAGTTTGCTGATATTAACAGCGGCAAGTACTTCCCTGCTACCCAGGACCGTACACACGATATCTCTATAGTTGGTATTTATCAGTTAACCAAACGCTGGTCGTTTTCGAGCGATTTTGTTTACGGCACTGGCAACGCGGTTTCGTTTCCCACAGGGAAATACCAGATCGGGGGCTTAACTACTTTTTCTTATTCATCGCGGAATGGCTACCGAATGCCATCGTCCAACCGGCTCGACATTGGGGCTACGCTTGAGGGTAAAGAGCATAAGAAATACCATTCCAGCTGGACTTTTGGCATTTATAACGTATACGCGCACCGCGATCCATATACCATTAGTTTTCGCGACAGCAAAACGGTACCTAACACAACCGAAGCAGTTGAGACAAGTATTTTTGCTACGCGGATACCGTCAGTTACCTGGAATTTTAAATTTTAAGCAGATCAACATGAAACACATAAAGTTTTATATAATCATTTTGATCACCGCATCCATTGCCGTTTCGTGTACCAAGGTAATTGATCTGAAGCTGGGGAGCGACAGCGGCAAACTGGTAATTGAGGGAAATATTACCAATACCAGCGGGCCGCAGTACATTATACTTAGCCGCAATGTGCCGCTTAACAGTACCAACACTTATCCGCCTGTTACGGGCGCTACAGTTACAGCAAGCGATGATAAGGGGCATGTTTACCCATTTTCGGAAGGGCCTGCGGGCACTTACGTTGCACCTCAAATGGCTGGTGTTGCAGGTACTGCTTATACCATGACGGTAATAACCGGCGGAGTAACCTATACCGCAACCTCCGTAATGCCGATGGCCGTGCCGCTTGATTCGCTTACTTCAAAAAACAATGACTTTAACCCCAGCAATAACCGCAGGGAAATAACAGTCCATTTGCAGGACCCGCCGGATGTGGTAAATCAATACCGTTTTGTGATGTACGTAAACGGTGTTCAGGTAAATAGTATTTTTGCTTTTGACGACGAATTTACCGACGGCCGATATGTTAACGGCGACTTTGTTGAAAACGCAACTGATATTTATCCCGGCGATTCGGTAAGAGTAGAGATGCAGTGTATTGATAAGCCCATTTATAGCTATTGGGTTACGCTGATGAACCAGCAGCTTAACGGGCCTGGCGGCGGCGTGGCTCCGTCAAACCCGCCAACAAACATAACCCCGGCCTGTTTGGGTTATTTCAGTGCGCACACTACGGAAACTAAAATTATTGTGGTAAAATAACTCCTTTTGTCCCCTCGTATCCGGGTTCGTTGCACCAATACCACAAGGGAAAAATTAATAATAAGTCACGATGACTAACCTGTTAGCAATCTGCTTTTTATGCGATAATTTTATATATAATCTTCTTCCGCAACAAACCTTATCTTCGCTAACGTATAAAGCTCTATAAATCAATATACAGGGCTAAGCCGCACATGGATGAAACCAGCGTTTTACAGCAAATAGATAATAATTCGTTCCATGAATTGATGGAGGAAGCCCAAAGGCTTGCGCATTTTGGCGGATGGGAAGTTAATTTATTAACGGGGGCTGTTAAGTGGTCGTCCGAAATGTATCACATGCTCGGCTATGACCCGCAGACTACCGAGGCCACATTTAATAATTTCGTAAAAAAACTTCACCGCGAAGATATATTGTATGTTAAAAAGAATCTGGAAACCCTGGTAAAACTCCCCAGCACCGATACCTATGATTTCAGGATAGTTAACCGGGAAGATGGCTCCATAAAATATTTAAGGACCGGGATCATCGTTAAGCGAAACAAGTTCGGCAGGGCGATGAGCATGACGGGATTCAGCCAGGATATAACGGCGCAAAAACTTGCGGAGAAGAAAATAGAAAACATTAACCGCGAACTGAATACATTCTTTCAGATCATTGATGACGTATTTTTCTCGGTTGATGTCGCTAACTTTAAATTAATACAGATTTCGCACGGCTGCGAAAAGCTTTATGGCTATTTGCCGGAAGAATTACAAATGGACTTTAGCTTATGGTTTAAGATATTTCATCCGAACGACAAAGAAATAATTGAAGAGGGTGACCGCAAATTGGCCTGCGGACAGACAATTGTTAGCCAATACCGGATCATTCGAAAGAACAATGAAGTTAGGTGGGTTGAAAGCAAGATCATCCCCAGCCTGGATACCAACGGACGATTAATACGGCTGGATGGCGTTACCCGGGATATTACCGCGCGTAAAAACGCCGAAATTGAACACTTGCGTACTGAAAAACGCTATCGCCAAATAGTTGAAAGCGCCCAGGAAGGGATCTGGACCCTTGACGAGCATGATAAAACAAATTTTGTTAATAAGCGGATGTGTGAAATGCTGGGATACACCGCTGAGGAAATGATGGGCAAGAAACTTTTTTATTTTATGGATGACGAAGACAAGGCCCTTGCCAAAATGAGCCTTGACAACCGAAAAAAAGGGGTCAAAGAGAATTTAAGCACTCGATATGTTACGAAAAGTGGGCGGCACGTTTGGACCAAAATAACCGCAAATCCCATTTTCGATGAAAATGCGTCTTACAAAGGTACGCTGGCCATGGTAACAGATATTACCAAACCCCGCTTATCGGAAGAATCTCTTAAACAGTCTGAAGCTAACCTCCGTACAGTGTTTGACAACACTGATATGGGCTTTATACTTTATGACGCCGGCTTTAATGTAGTTTCATTTAATTCGCAGGCGAACGATTTTTGCCTGGGGTTTTTTAATAAAAAATTGAAGCCAGGGATTGACGCTTGTCATTGTTTTCCAAGCAATAAAAAGAATTTTATCACTAAAATAATTGAGAAGGTAAAAAATGGGGAAATAGTTAGGTACGAATCAAGTTACTACTCAAACGATAATGCCGTTAGCTGGTATGACGTAAAATGGGTAGGCGTGCTAAATGAACAGATGATCCATTCGGGAATATTACTCACTTTTAACAACATTACGGAAAAAAAACTACTGGAGCTGGACCGGGAAAAAATAACTGCCGACCTGGTTCAGCGTAATAAGGACCAGGAACAGTTTAACTATATGATCTCGCATAATCTGAGAGCCCCTGTGGCCAATATTACGGGATTGCTGGACTTACTTGACGATCCCGATTTGGAGAAAGAAGAGAGCAACTATGTACTATCGGGAATTGCCCGATCAGTAAAAAGCCTTGATTCGGTTATTATAGATATGAACCATGTATTACAAACAAGAGAATTAATAAACGAAACCAAGGAAACAAATAATTTAGAACAATTGGTTAGCTATATCAAGCTCAGCATCAATAATATCATCGAGAAAGAAAATGTGCAAATAGACTGTCAGTTTGATGTTGAAACCATTTTCACGATCAGGAGTTACCTGTACAGTATTTTTTACAACCTGATATTAAACAGTATAAAATACAGGCAGACCGGCGTTTCGCCACTTATCGTAATCAAAAGCACGGTCAACAAAAACAAAATAGAATTATCCTTCAGCGATAACGGCAAAGGTATTAACCTGGGAAACCATGGTGACCAACTGTTCCGCCTCTACAAACGGTTCGACACGACGGTGGAAGGTAAAGGGATGGGCTTGTTTATGGTTAAAACCCAGGTAGAATCATTGGGCGGCACCATATCAGTTAACAGCGAAGTTGACAAAGGCACACAATTTATCATACAGTTGCCCGTATAATATTATCAAACCCGCTAGTTCCTCATAGGCACAAAGCGTACCGGCATCAGATTTCCGCGCAGTCGGTGCTTTTTGAATAAGCCCTGAGTTTTACTTTCTTCACGATGCCTTTAGTGTCAATAGTAACGCGGAAAGCTTCCTTAGTGATAGGGCAAAGTATATAGTTTGTAAGTATCAAATCATAACCTTTTGCAGTTGCCAGGTATGAGCCTCCTCTTTTATCCTCATCGGGGAAAAGGTTTTCCATTATTTCTGCCAGCAAAACTGCTTTCTCCAGGTTGTCTATCGGTCCCATAAAGTCCCTGAGGCCTTTGTCGGATGAAATGTAGCCTACCTTTCCGTTATGCACATAAGCAATGTATTTATAGCAAAACGCCGGTAAACAGCCCATCAACATGGATCCTTGCGGGTCCTTAAAAGTAACGCCGGCAGGTTTTATGCCGCTGCTATATATAATGGTCCCGTCCTTTGTGGTATCCATTCCACCATCATCGTATTCCCAATACGTGTAGTTTTTATCAGGGGTAATAAAACGGATAAGACTGTCGCGATGCTGATATATTTCGGGAAATTTTTTATAAGGACTATGTTTGGCAGGATGGCTTTGCGATAATACAGTAAATGGGCTAAAGAGAATGGCGACTACAACAATAAATAAAAATTTCATATGCCTATTATTTTGATGAAACGAATTTGCTGTTTTAAAAACACGTTCACTCCTGATTATTTTTCGCAGTGCAACACAAACATTTGATAGCTACATCCCCTGGGTTTTACTGAACGACTATTTTCCGAACTCTGTTGCCCGTACCGTTATCGTAATTATAAGTAGTTACGTACAAGTTTCCCTGGGAATCAATGGTTAATCCCTGCGGACCATCAAATGATGCTTTGGTGCCCATGCCATCAACGTCGGCAGCTGTTCCGTTTCCTGCAAGTATCACTACATTTCCGCCTTTGTCAATAAGCTTAATCAGGTTATTAAAATGATCCGCCTCGTAAAAATTACCAAGGTTGTCCACGGCTATTTCCCATCCCTGGAACAACTTATCGCTGGCAACCATTTTTGAGTTCCCGGCATTATCGATCTGGAAGATCCCGGCCGATGCAGAAGCATTATCGTAGCCTCCCACAAACATATTGTTCGATTTGTCGAATATAATATTGCGTGGTGTAGTTACGTTGATTTGAAATCGTTGAACGCTATCACCCGCCGTTGTTAATTTAAGCATGGTGGCATGGTTGACATTGGTCATATACAAAAAGCCATCTGCACCTTTCACGATGCCGGTAGTAGGCATCACCCCTGTATAAATAACCGTCTGAGTACCGTTTGCGGCAATTTTTAACAAGTGCAGGTTAAAATCGGTAACGTACATATCATGGGTAGCATTATCCAAAGTAATATTATACGGCGAGTAGAAATTTTTTCCGCCTATAGTTACCGGCATGGAAATGCTGGATACGGTGTTTGTTGCAGCCGATATTTTCCTGATAAGCCGGTTGTAACAATCCGCTATGTACAAATCACCGTTCACATCGGCTGTAATTCCCCATGGACAATTGAAAGTTGCGGAGTTGCCGGGCCCGTCACTTATACCAACAGCGCCTGTACCGGCAACGGTAGTTACGGTTACACAGTATTGATAGGTAAATGGGGGGCCTTCAAATGATTTGCTTCCCACGTTGATTACAAATTTGCCCGAACCGACCAATCTTGGGATCAAAACCTTAACGCTATCGTTGCTTGAACTTACAACAGTTAAGTTGCGGCTGTTCAGGCTAATGGTGGGCGCCTGCCCGCCTGCTAAAAGGTTTGTACCTTTTATTGTAATGGTTTGGCCATTACCGGCAGCAAGCTTATCGTTGGTACTTACAGTTGAATAACCGCCCGCAGGCTGACCAAGGTCTTTTCTACAAGCCTCAAACGCACAAGCAATAGCAGACAACATGATAGCTACAGTAAAGAGTTTAAATTTGTGCATAGGGAAAAAGATTTAATATTAGTTAATATTAAAGCGCAGTTATTTAGGGTTTATAATTGGTACATAATATATTACGCGGGTTTTAGCCAAACGTTACTTCAAAACTAAATATATTTTTCATCTCAAATCAAATGGCCTTCGCCAGCAAAATTCCCGAATAAGTAGCCAAAAGGCCAAGCGCTAAACTGCCGAAGGTATAGGTTAGAAAAGTAAAGAACTGGTTATTGGCGAGCAGTAAAATATTTTCTGCCGAAAATGCTGAAAACGTAGTGTAACCGCCACAGATTCCCGCTATCAGGAAAAGCCGCCACGGCAATGAATCTGTACCGAAACGCACATCCGAAAAATAAAATAAAAAAAAACCAATTAAGAAACTGCCAGTAATATTTACAACAAAAGTTCCATAAGGAAACACCGAAACAACACTGCTGGTTATCCACCTGCTGAGCAGATAGCGGCTTAAACTGCCGATGCCGCCGCCTAAGAACACTAATAACCAGGTTTTCATGGAAGTTATAAAAGTTGTAAGGGTTGTAAGGGTTGCAATGGTTATAAAGATTGGAAAAAAATTGAGGTTATGCAATCTTTATTAAATGTTGCAGCGTTTGAATTGCCACATAATCATAAATCATTACAACTTTTACAACCATTGCAACCCTTACAACCTAACACAACTACTTCATACCCATCGCATACTTAATACCGCCTAACAGATGGCCTAAGTAAAGCGGATCGGCATAGGATTCATCGGTATGACCTAAAGCGGTATAGAATGCCCTGCCTCCATCATACTCGTGGTACCAGCTCATGGGGTGGTTATCGCTGTTGTTGCCTCCGGTATAGCTTTTTTCATCAATGGTAATTAGTACATGCAGGTTTGGTGCTATCCATTTAAAGTTATACCACTCATCCAGCCTCTTCCATTCGGCAGGTAAGTGTTTAGTAGCTATAAAGTTAGGGTCCACTATATGAAGCGTTGCAACTTGCTGATGATCGGGGTGATTTCGGAAATAAGCACCTACCAGGTTACCGTACCATGCCCAATCGTATTCGGTGTCGGTAGCGGAATGCACACCAACAAAACCGCCGCCTGCCCGGATGTATTTTTCAAATTCCGCTTGTTGGGCATCATTTAAAACATCGCCCGTGGTACTTAAAAATATTACGGCAGCATATTGTTTTAAGTTATCATAAGTAAATTTTTGCGAATCTGTAGTTGTATCCACATCAAAATTGTTTTCCTTGCCAAGCTTCATAATCGCTGGGATACCTACCGCAATGGAGGCATGATGGAAACCTTTGGTCTTGCTGAAGATCAACACTTTTGATTTGGCAAAAACACTTAAGCTTACTAGTATTAAAAGGCTTATTATCAGTAGTTTATGTTTCATGGTTAGTTGATTGAGTTGAATGTGTTAGATTGAGTTGATTAAGTTGTTTCTTGATAGCAAGGTTGATATTGAAATATTGCTGGGTTACGTCTTTAGGTTGTTTGAATTCAATTCAACTTAATCAACCACTCACCCAATCAACTTAATCAACCCAAGTTCCCCTTTTTCAATTCGTCCGCAGCAAAATTAGCAGCCCTTGCAGTTAATGCCATATAGGTTAACGACGGGTTTTGACACGCTGATGAAACCATGCAGGCACCATCCGTAACAAAAACGTTTTTAGCGTCCCAAACCTGGTTATGTTCATTCAATACCGATGTTTTTGGGTCGCGGCCCATGCGGGCAGTTCCCATTTCGTGTATACCGTCGCCAACGTGGTGCCCGCTGTCCCACGATCTTATGTTTTTAACACCTGCTATATCCAGCATCTCTTTGGCTTCGTCAACAATTGCAACCCGCATTTTCTTTTCGTTGTCTTTTATCTCTGCGTCCATGGCTAAAATTGGCAAACCCCACTTGTCTTTGCGCACAGGATCAAGGGTGATCTTGTTTTCATGGTACGGCAGCAATTCGCCAAAGCCGGTGATGCCTATTGTCCATTGCCCCGGTTCGGTAATGGCTTCTTTAAAGGCTGCGCCAACGTTTAATTCGGCAACATTCCTGCTCCAGCCCTCACGGGATGCACCACCCTGGTAACCGAATCCCCGGATAAAATCGCGTTTCTTATTATCGCCGGGCAGGTTGGCGAAACGAACAACGTATACACCATTCGGCCTTCTGCCGAAATAGTATTTATCCTCGTAACCCTCAACCACGCCAGATGCGCCAAGGTTATAGTGATGATCCATAATATTGTGGCCCAGTTCGCCGCTGCTGCTGCCCAAACCGCCCGGCCAAATATCCGTAGCCGAATTCATTAACACCCATGCGCTGTTAAGCGTTGAGGCGTTTACGAAAACTATCTTAGCATGATATTCATACGTTTGATGCGTTTCGGCATCAACTATCTCTACTCCAGTTGCCTTTTGGGTGTTTTTGTCGTAAATGATCCTGGTTACAATAGAAAAAGGCCTCACCTTTAAATTACCCGTCGCCATTGCTGCTGGTAGGGTTGATGACTGTGTGCTAAAATAGCCTCCAAACGGGCAGCCCTCCCAGCAACGGTTACGGAAATGGCAAGCTGTCCTGTCGGGAATTGCTTCGGTAAGGTTGGCACTGCGGCCGATGATCATGTGCCGGTTATTATTATAATACTTTTTTATTCGTGCAGAAACATCTTTTTCCACAACGTTCAAATCCATTGGTTTTAAAAAGTGACCGTCGGGCAGTTGCGGCAAACCTTCCAGCGACCCATTTACGCCGGCAAATTTTTCCACATGATCATACCATGGCGCCAGGTCCTTATAACGGATGGGCCAATCAATTGCCCAACTGTCTTTTAAGTTCGCCTCAAAATCAAAATCGCTCCAGCGGTAACTCTGCCTGCCCCATAAAATGGAACGACCGCCCAATTGATAGGCCCGCCACCAGTTAAATGGTTTTATTTCGGTATAAGGTGCATCCTGTTCGTTTGCCCAGTAATCCATTATCGGCTCAGAGGCACCCCAGTTGCGCGAAATAACGGGGCGTGCCTTCCGCTGTTCCAGCGTAACGCTACCCCTATGCTCAAATTCCCATGGATCTTTTGCTGCCGACTTATAGTCTTTTAAATGCTCAAAATTGCGCCCGCGCTCCAGCATAATGGTTTTCAAACCTCTGCCGGTCAATTCCTTTGCGGCCCATCCCCCGCTTATACCCGAGCCGATAACGATAGCATCATAAGTGTAGTCGGCCTTAGCCTTACCGTTTACATTAACTGTATCTGCTGACATAGTTGAAAAATTATTTTAAGCCCGAAAATTTGATCAATTGGTTATACAATAATATTGATTAGGAATCAAATAACAAGCATTTTTAATTGTGTGTAAAACAATTATATCAAGATTGATACTTTAGTCAGTTACGAGCGAACTCATCGCAACCGTGTTAGATCAGGGCAAACACTTTAAAATTATTTTAATAAGATTGTCTGTCTTGTCCTGAAATATAAAATAGTGGATAACCTGCAAATTGCTTGAATATTGCCAAATTAGCTAATATTATAATTATTGATTATGCGATAGTTATAAAAGGTTAAACAATTATTTGGTTGATAATGAGCATGTTTCACAGCGTTCCGCCTGTTCCGTGTGGAAAAATGGAACGCTGGAACGCTGCCGGTTCTTAGTGCGCTTGTTGTTAAAAAATATGCTTTAAATGCCCCGGCTTCTCTAATTCAACCTCAACAAGCTTAAAACTATTTAAATGCGTCTGCCCTGCGTGTTAGGTGGTTTGACGGGGGTAAATAATTTTAATTTCGTAATTTGCCCTCATCTATAAAAACAATGGCTATCAGCGATTTTGGTTTACAGGATATAAAAAAGGAAATGCAGCATTTATCGTCGCTGCAAATTGCCGAATTGTGCCTGCGCCTTGCCCGTTACAAAAAGGAAAATAAGGAACTGTTGGCCTACCTGCTTTTTGAAGCCAATAATGAACATGCTTTTATCGAGAAAATTAAGGCTGAAGTTGGTTTTATGTACAGTCAGTTGCCGGCACAAAGCTACAATGCGGCAAAATACCTGCGTAAAATACTCAGGCTGATAGGCAAATACACTAAATTTATTGGTTCGAAACAGGCGGAGATAGACCTGATGTTGAATTTTTGTTATAACTACATTGAGTATACCGAAAGACGGACATCGTATAAGCCATTAAGGATGATCCTGTCGCGGCAAATCCAGAAAATACAGGCCCTGCTAGGCAAATTACACGAGGACCTCCAGTTTGATTACAGCGAAAGTTACAGTGCATTGATCAACGAGGCCGAAAAGAAATTCCCGTGGTTTTACAAGAATGACTACCTGCTGTAACAATTGCAGGGTAACTAAATCTAAACAATAAAAATTAACTGATAGTGGCGGATAAAGAAGCAGCTTTTAAGAAGATTTACGAAGCCAATTCAAAAAAGATCTACCATTTGTGTTACGGTTATACCGGTGACGACGATGCTGCGAGCGACCTTTTACAGGAAACCTTTTTAAAAGTTTGGCAAAACCTCGAGAAATTCCGCAACCAGGCGATGATCTCCACGTGGATATACCGAATTGCTGTTAATACCTGCCTTACCTACCTGCGTTCGGAAAAACGCCAGGCAAAAGACGAACTGACTCCATTTATATCGGAAAACAAAAAAGAAGAGCTATCTGAGAAAAATGAACAGGTGGCCCTGCTTTATAAATGTATCTCGAAGTTGGAAGAATCGGAAAGAATTATTATTACCATGGTGCTTGATGAAGTGCCATACCCCGAAATAGCAGATATTTCGGGCATATCAGAAGGGAATTTGAGGGTGAAGATCCATCGCATTAAACAAAAATTAACAGAACTGTATAACCACTATGAAAGAATTTGAGCATTTAATGTCGGTTTGGCAGGGACAGCCAAAACCCGACAAGCTTTCGGTGGATGAGGCGCTGAAACAGGTAAAAAAAGGCATCCGCGGGATAACCAATAAATTGTACTGGGGTATCGTCGCTATGATCTCCCTTATTGGCTGTGCATTTATAATTACGTTCTTTTTTGCTTTCCGCTCACCGGCAACTACTACCGGCATCCTTATTATTTTGGTCGCAATGTTAATGTATTTGTCCCTCATTGTGCGCCATTACCACATCCTCAACAAACACGACCTGACCCAAAATCCAACCGAATACTTAAATACCTTAAAAGAATACCAAAAAAACCGCAGTAAGGTTATTGGATGGTTCTATTATGTGTTTATGTTACTCATCAGCACAGGGCTGGCCCTTTATTTTATCGAAGTTTTGGAAAATGCGCCAACTTATTTTAAACTGATCACCTATGGATCGACCATCATCTGGTTTTTATTCATCACTTTTTATCTAAAGCCCAGGATGTTTAAAAACGAGGAGGAAAAGTTGAATTTGATGATTGACCGGTTGATCAGGTTGCAGGAGCAGTTTGATTAAATCCGCGCTTTTTGTCATTTCGACCGTAGGGAGAAATCTTAAACGCCATGTCGTTAGCAGTGAACTTATCGTAAAAGATTTCTCACTTTGTTCGAAATGAAAATGGCGACGATTATTAAATTTGTGGCAAATGATCACCATCCAACGCGTACAAATTTCCGAAGCCGATACCCTGCTTGCTTTCAGCAAAAAAACCTTTTACGAATTCTTTGAGCATCTGAACGAACCTGCTAATATGGAAGCCTACTCGTCCATCGCTTTTACGCCGCAAAGAATGCTTTCTGAACTATCCCATCCAAATTCTAATTTTTATTTTGCCATGCTGGATGGCGAAGTAGCGGGCTATTTAAAACTGAATTATGCCGATGCACAAACGGAATTTAAGGATGCTAATGCCCTGGAAGTAGAACGCATTTACGTTTCGGGCGAGCACCACGGGAAACGTATAGGCAAACAACTTATGGATTTCGCCATCAACATAGCCCGCAGCAAACAATTTGAATACATATGGTTGGGCGTTTGGGAGCATAATGACAATGCTCTGGGTTTTTACAAACGCTATGGTTTCCAAGTATTCAGCAGTCACCCGTTTTTATTGGGGGAAGATCTGCAAACGGATCTGCTGATGAGAAAGAGCCTAATATGAAAATATCAACGATTATCGTATTATCTGCTTTTCCCTTTTTTGCACGTTCGCAGACAGGCTTGATTGGAAAGTGGAAAGGGCATTATCCCAACTCAATAGCGCAAGTAAAAGGTGACACCCAAAAACGACTGACACCAGCGGATTCGGTAATTATTTTTTACGTTTTCAGGACAAATTTAACAGGGTATGTTCAGACAATTGATTACACAAGCGGGACCAATGAGAAGAGATTTGCTAATTTCAGATATAAAGTCAGCGACGATAAATATATTTCAATGACCTTCCTGAAACCCTCCCGACAACAGACCATAAAAAAGAGGAAATTCTTTTTAAATGCTGATACTCTATATTTTATACCTACAAAAAAAGAAGCTTATGCTGAATCCATCGAGCTTATGTACGAGATGAAATACAAAAGAATCCACTATCCCTAAAATCAGTTTCACCAACGGTCAATATTCTATGTAATCGCAAAAATCAATCAAAATCTGTGATCAACCCCGCATAAACGGATTAAAATTCCTTGTCCCTATTTCCATACCGGCTGCGCGGCAAACGGTTTTATCCCCGAATTTAAAGTTGATCTTGTCCATCGCCTGGTAAAGTTTTATCCGCTCCTCGTTATCTTCAAACAGGTTGATCTGGTACAGGCCGCTGCATAGGTTGCTTAGCCTTACCCCTATTAATCTTATCGGGCGATGGCTGTTCCAGGCGCTGGTTAACAGGTTTTTTACGCCGGGTATTAAAATGTGTTCAGCCGCTGTTAGCGCAATCTTTTCCTGCTGGGTATGGGTTTCGAAATTGGCATAGCGCACTTTTATCGCCAGACATGATGCCAGTTTATTCTCCCGGCGCAGTTTGGAAGCTAACTCTTCAGTCATCGAGACCAAAATGGTTTCAATTTTCTGGCGATCGGAGATATTCGTGTGAAAGGTGTGTTCGGTTGAGATAGATTTTCGCTCGCTGCCGGTTACCACCACCTCATGGTCGATGCCGTTTGCTTTGTCCCATAAAAACCTGCCGTATTTGCCTAAAATGGCTTCTAAAAACTTCAGGTTGGTTTTTTGCAGGTCGCCTATTTTTTCGATGCCGTACTGGTACAATTTGGCGCTTGTACTTTCGCCCAGCCCCGGTATTTTATTGATATTTAGCGGCGCCAAAAACGCTTTTTCCATCCCATGGGGTACGTACAACTGCCCGTTAGGCTTCGCCTGGTTGGTTGCCATCTTTGCCACCGTTTTGCCCGACGACATACCAAACGAAATAGGCAGTCCCGTTTCCCTGATCACCTTTTGCCGCACTTCCGCAGCGTGCTGGTAACAATTATGAAAGCGGTCCATGCCCGTATAATCAATATAGAACTCATCTACCGAGGTTTTTTGAAACACGGGGACTGATTGCCGGATGATCTCCGTAACCTCGGCAGAAGCCTCTGCATATCTACCGTGCGCGCCCCTTACAATAATAGCGTGCGGGCAAAGGCGCATGGCCTGTTTCATGGGCATGGCCGAGTGGATGCCAAATTTACGCGCCTCGTAACTGCAGGATGCCACTACGCCCCTATCCGCCGAACCGCCGATCAATACCGGCTTGCCGATAAGCGATGGATCGAACTTCCGCTCCACCGAAACGAAGAAGGAATCCAGGTCGATATGCATGATGATACGTTTGGCGCTCATGACACAAATGTAAAAAAAGATTTGGCAATTGCTAAATTAAAAGACGATGACAGGCTATCACGACTATTTGATATTGCTTACCCCGCCCGAAAGCATTGTAAAAACGGTGGCGCAATTAAAAGAAAGCAGCTTTAAAATGATTGGCGAATATGAAAGCCATCATTCCAAAGCGCATATCACCGTGCAGCCCTGGCCGCGCAAAAGGCCGGTGTGGGTTGAGCCGCTGTTGCCCAAACTGGAGCGCGACCTGCAAACGCTGCCGCCCCTGGTAATGGATCTTAACGGTTTTGATTTTTTCGACCAGCAGGAATTTCAAACCATTTATGCTAAACTCAGTTCAACCCCGGCAACCAAGCTTTGGTTTAAGCTGTTGCGCAAGTTTTTTAATACGCCGCCTTTCGAGCCGAATATTGGCATTGCGGTAAACATTGCAAACGCGGACTTCAAAAAGCTATGGCCCGAATTTAAAAACAAAGAGTGGCACGAACGTTTTAAGGTGGAACAATTAACGATACTGCGCCGCGAAACCATTGGGTATAACAAAACCTTCAAAGTATTTAAAGAGATTCCCTTTAATAAAAAGCTTGATTTTTTTGATTTCACCAGCGCGAAACTAAAACAACCGGCACTCGCTATAAATAAAGTGAATGATAAGCAATTTAGCCTGTTTTAAGGATTTAAATAAGCGGCAAATTTAATATCGTTCGCTAATATTTTTGCTCGCTGCTATTCATTGCCGTTGGCTTCAGCCAACGGAATAGACTATTAAAACAATGTGGCTTTAGCCCAAACGAATTTGGCTAAAGCCACTAAATATCCGCGTAGCATTCCGTTGGCTGAAGCCAACGGCAATGAATAAATAGCTGGGGTTGCTAATAAATGGGTAACATTTTTTTAGGGTTTCTCCGTTAGTTACCCAGTAATTACAAAAGCATCCGGAGTTTTACAATTTCCCCGATATATCCGGAACCATATTCGAAATATAATTAAAGGTTTGTGTTTGATCGCCGATCTGGATCTTAAACTCGCCCGGTTCGGTTACGGTTTTGCTCAGGTCGTTAACAAAGGCAAGGTCCTTAGCAGTTATTTTAAAGGTAACCGTTTTGGTTTCACCGGGTTTAAGGTCAATCTTATCGAAGGCCCTCAGTCGTTTAAAATCGGGCGCAATACTGGCGTACGACTGGCTGGTGTACAGCAATACAGATTCTTTGCCTTCACGCTGCCCGGTATTTTTTACATCAACAGTAACGGTTAACGTTTCGTTTTCCTTCAGGTTAGGTTTGCTTAAATGCAGGTTGCTATAACCGAAAGTGGTATAGCTTAAGCCGAAACCAAATTCATATAAAGGATTGTAACCATGGCTATCGTCGGAGTTTCCGTTCTCCAAATTCTTACGATAGTAATTTACCAATGCATTTGGATGACGCGGATAGGTCACCGGCAGCCTGCCTGATGGGTTGGCATCGCCAAAAAGGATATTTGCCAATGCATCACCACCTTCGTTACCCGAAAAATACATCATCAGGGTAGCCGCCGAATGGCTATCAGCTTCAGTAACCACCCTTGGGCGGCCTTCTGCCAAAACTAAAATAACGGGCTTGCCGGTTTTAGCCAATTCCATTGCCAGTTCGGTTTGTGCCCATGGCAGGTTAAGGTCATCGATGTTACCTACGTTTTCGGTGTACGATATTTCGCCCAGGCAAAGCACTATAACATCAGCTTTTTTGGCTGCAGCTACGGCATCTTTTACGTTCAGTGCACTATCAACAGTAGTACCCGGTTCGTAAGTCACATTCTCCTTGCCAATTTTTTGCTGTATCGCTTTTAAAATGGTGTTTTTATTGGCAGCAAAATGATCTGCCTTTTCACCCTGCCAGGTATAGCTCCAACCACCGTCTAACGAGCGCATGGTGTTTGCTGTTGGCCCGGTTACCAGTACTTTCATGTCTTTTTTAAGCGGAAGGATATTATTATTGTTCTTTAATAAAGTAATGGCTTCGGTTGCGGCATTTAAGCTCACCTGCCTGAATTCATCCGAACCAAATTTTGGATAATCATCGGGGTTACCAACCGGGCGGTCAAACAGGCCCAACTCATATTTTACTTTCAGTATGCGGTGAACAGCTTCATTAATACGGCTCATCGGTAATTTACCTTCGTGCACCAGTTCTACCAGGTAGTTGTAAAAGCTGTATTCGTAGGGCACCATGCTCATATCCACACCGGCATTAACGGCTATCCTAACGGCATCTTTTTGTGTTGCAGCAATATGGTGACGATCGTGCAAGTATTCAATGTCGCGCCAGTCGCTTACCGCTATACCCTCGAAATGCAATTCGCCTCGTAACACATCAGTAAGCATATAATGGCTGCCGTGGATCGGCACGCCATTGATCTCACCCGAGTTGATCATCAGGGTCTTCGCCCCTGCTTTCACTGCTTCGGCAAACGGTGGTAAAAAATATTCGCGCATATAACGGTCGGGGATCCATGCCGGGGTGCGGTCCTTTCCATTTAATGGGTCGCCGTAACCTAAGTAATGCTTCATACAAGCCGCTACGTGAAATTTATCGCCCACATCGTTGCCCTGGTAGCCTTTAATAATGGATACCCCCATTGTTTTTATCAGGTAAGGATCTTCCCCAAAGGTTTCATAAATACGGGGCCATAGTGCGCTTTTACCGAGGTCCAGCACGGGCGAATAGTTCCAGGGGATATAACTTGCCCGTGTTTCGTAGGCGGTTATGGTGCCTGCTTTGTAGGCGATTTCCTTGTTAAAAGTAGCAGCCATCCCAATTTCTTGTGGAAACAGTGTACTGCCCTGTGTGTAGGTTACGCCGTGTATGGCATCTATGCCGTAAATAACGGGGATCTTTAAACGATCTTTTGACGCTTCGGCCTGGATATCCGAAATTACCTCGTGCCAGTGCTCACGTGTATAGGCGCCGCCGCTCACATTTAAAATGGAGCCGACATGGTATTTTAAAATGGCTTCTTTTATTTTATCCGCATCTATTTTGTGTACACCGTTTGCCGAAGCAGTGAAAGCAGGGGCGAAGACCCTGATGATCAACTCGGG
>Ga0206964_10041_pt2 | contig 35692 bp, 23 predicted proteins | sample Alteio_BWOrgHeat_25_FD_152980 | JGI IMG/M metagenome (GOLD analysis project Ga0206964, IMG submission 152980) | Enriched cells from forest soil in Barre Woods Harvard Forest LTER site, Petersham, Massachusetts, United States -... | ecosystem: Environmental > Terrestrial > Soil > Temperate forest >...
GCCTAGCCAGAGGATGGCTGCCGCCACTTCTTCTGCGGTGCTTACTCGTCCCGAGTATGTCGCGCGGAGCGTCTCTTCACCCGCGCCAGCGAGTCCGCCATGACCCATGCAACACCGGTCAGGGCGAGATTCAAAGCGCTCTCAGTCCAGTTCCAATGGCTGGAGTGATCGGCCAGGAGTATCCGATCGTTCGCCAGCAGGCCTAAGGATGCGATCATGGCAGTTAGCAGAATTGCCGCAAGGCGGGCCTGCACGCCCGTCAGGATTGCAACACCCGCCAGGATAAAGACAATCCCGGTCGCATATCCCCAGAACTCTTGCGTAGGTGGCAGCCACTTGGGAACGAGAGGAGCGGTGAGGTTCATATAGATAAAATGCGCTCCGCCCCACACCAGCGAACAAGCCCCGATGGCCAGTTGGCCCAGGCGCGTGAGTCGCGCAGCCACGTCCTGATGAATCATATTCGCGTTGGCGGCAAAGATGATCAGCCCACCCGCTGCGATGGCGACCTGCATCGAGAGGCCTTCGTAAGTGCCATACTCGGCGTAATGGGCTAGCAGCAGCCGTCCGTTCATCAGGATAACGACAAAGAGCGTGTAGTAGGCAGTCAGCGCCGCAGCGCCCCAGGCTACCGTTCTTCTCCACTCGACCGCCGCGCCCGCAACAACCATGAACACACCAGCGACATAAGCCAGCGCGGTGTAGCCCGAAAAGTTCTTAGGCACAGACTGCCCTGGGTCAAACTCCCCAAACACCAGGCAAAGCACACCCAGCGCCATCACGCCCAGGCCGTAAACACGCCATCCGAAGGCCATCTTCGTTTTTTCCGCCGTCATGACGGTTCCAGCTTACCGTGCAAATGCTTGGCCAGACTGACCAATACGCCGAACATCACCATAGCCACGACGCGAATGGTGATACGCGCAGGTCAACCGGCTAGGATGGTGACGGCCTTTTCGGGGGATCGCAATCGAACGGTAGGGACAAAGCAAGATCAGGAGGGCAAGGGCGCACGATGAAGAGAGTTCTGGTAACGGGTGCAGGACGCGGCATTGGACTGGCGGCGGCGCAAGCCTTTGCAGCCACAGGATGGAGCGTAGTTTCGCTCGACAAGGAATTCGGCAGCGAAGTGATCGGAGAGCGTCTTGACTTCGATCTGCGGCGGACCGGCGAGATTGCTTCCATGGCTGCGAGCCTAGGCGAGCTGGATACGTTGGTGAACAATGCGGGCGTGCTATATTGCGACCCCATCGATGCCATTCCCGACGAGCATCGCACCGAGATTCTGACTGTGAATCTCGAAGCGCCGGCAGCGTTGATTGCCGCTGTCGCGCCGCAGATGAAGGCGCGCGGAAGCGGGCGCATTGTGAATGTAAGCTCGGTGGCAGCGTTCACAGGCCACCCCGATCTTTGGTACGGGGTAACCAAGGCTGGACTTCTGAATCTGACCAAGACGTGGGCGCGCGCGCTCGGGCCCTACGGAGTCTTGGTGAATGCGGTTGCTCCGGGCCCAACGAAAACGCGCATGTACGATCAACTGCCGCAATCGCGCCGTGAAGAGACGCTCCGCGCGACATACTCGGGACGAGTAAGCACCGCAGAAGAAGTGGCGGCAGCCATCCTCTGGCTAGGCAGGACCTGCCCGGAATATATCAACGGTTCGACACTGGACATCTATAACGGAAGCTATCCGCGGTAGTCAGAGAACCGGAGTGAGGGCCAAGTCTGAAATAGAAACGAGATGTGAGACACCCTCCATCGAGGATCGAAACTGAGATCTGAGCCACCCGCCGCCTTGTTGTCGTATGATCCAACCACAACGATATCTTCCGGCGAGGGCACTGTTCCCTTGGTTGCATTCCCGAGTCATGACGATTAGTTTTGCCTCATCCGGGAAGCGTATTCGAACGATGAGGGATGTACGCGAGGTTGAAGTAGTGAAGCCAACAAACGCCAAGTGGAAAGGCCGCCTATTGCTCAGGCATATCTATCAAGAGCTAGGTGAATCAGGGCAAAGCATGAAGCCAATCGACTACTATGCGCTCGCGGATACGATCGGCCTTAGCTATGAAGAAACAAGCGCTGCGGTTCGCCAACTAAAATCCAACAACCAAATATATTTTTATCCTGAATCGACTGAGATCATCAGGCTAACCCAGCAAGGTGTGCAGGATGGCGATTATTGGAAATTCAGAGACGATCATCCGCAATTGGGTGATCCGATACCGGATTCGCCAGAGGATGTTCGCGCAGAGCTAGCTTATTGGTCGCAAGAACTATCAAGGCATCTCGTCAAATCACAAGAGTTCGAGATGATCTCGGCAAGGCTCAGACAGTTGGAGCACAGAGAACGGATACTCACTCTATCACCACCAACAGTCTATAACCAGATCAACACCCAACACGGCAGCGGCATAATGAATGTGAGTCAGGCGGGTAACGTCTCGGTGCAGCAATTGACCGCAGGGGAGCTTGACGAGCTACGGCAAGCACTGGCCGATGTACGATCTGCTTTCAAACAACAGGACTCCATCGACGCGGACGAGTATGTCGGCTCCCTTGCGAGCGCGGAAAAGGCAGCACGGGCGGGGGACGAACACAAGATGCTGGGATTTCTTAAGCAGATTCCAGAGAGAGCGTGGGATATAAGCAAAGTAGTGATTCCGCAAGTGCTATTGGCCTATTTGAAAGCTCACGGCTACATTGGCGGGTAGCCAGGTCTGAATAGATGACAACGAGGTGTTCCATGTCTCGCTTCTGAGACATGGGATTCTGCAGCGTATCTTCAATCTCCCGCAGCCAGCCCCGAAGCCATCGTCGTAGGCAACTGCCCTGCAAGGCCAGCATCGGCGTTCACCTCCGCAGACGGTTCGGCTTCCAGCGAAGCTTCTGTACTGCCTAGTTCCTGGTCCTTGTACTGCAGCTGATACAGCTTCCAGTAGATGCCCCGCTGAGCCAGCAGCTCCTGGTGCGAACCAAACTCCCGCAACTGCCCCTTGTGCATGACCAGAATTACATCCGCCCGCTGGACTGTGGACAAGCGATGCGCGATCAACACGCTCGTCCGCCCCTCGACCATCCGCTCCAGCGCTAGCCTAATCTTTTGCTCCGTATCCGTGTCCACGCTCGACGTCGCTTCATCCAGAATCAGAATCCGCGGATCATAAGCCAGCGCCCGCGCAAAATTAATAAGCTGCTTCTGCCCCGTCGACAGCGAATTGCCGCGCTCGATCACCGGCTCGTCAAACCCCTTCGCCAGCCCTTGCACAAACTCCAGCACGTTGACGTCCCGGGCCGCGGCCACCATCCGGTCTTCAGTAATCTCTGCAGCCCCCAGCCGGATATTCTCCGCAATCGTCCCTGTAAACAGGAACGGATCCTGCAGCACCACCGCAAAGTGTCGACGCAACGCTTCCAGATCGTGTTCGCGCAGATCCACGTTGTCTAGGTAGATCGCGCCCCGTGTTACGTCATAGAACCGCATCATCAGCGCCGTCAGAGTGGTCTTGCCCGCACCCGTATGACCCACAATCGCCACCGTCTGTCCCGGCTCAACGACGAACGAAACATCCTTCAAAATCCACTCAATGTCCGTCATCGCAGCCAGCTCGACAGGCTCCGCCTTCGCAACCTTCTCTTCCTGTTCCGGCCTCAGTTTCTGATACGTAAACCAAACATGGCGGAACTCGATCCGGTTGCTGCCATCGCCGGTCTTCGCCACCGTCGCCGGCGAATAAATCTCTGTCGGTGTATCCAGCAGTTTGAAGATGCGTTCACACGCCGCCATTGCCGCCTGCAGGATATTGAACTTCTCGCTCAAATCCATGATCGGCCGGAAAAACCGCTGCGAATATTGGATAAACGCCGAGAGCACACCAATCGTCATCGCGCTCGCTACCGGCCCCGCACCGCTCGCTGCCGCAATCACCCCGAAGCCGCCGCGCCACAGCACCAGCGCGATCGCTATCGACGACAGAATCTCAACCGCAGGGTAATACAGCGCGTATGCAAAGATCGTGTCCTTGAAGGCGATCATGTGCTGCTCGTTCACGGCGGTAAAATCGCGATACGCGCGCTCCTCGCGGTTAAAAAGCTGCACCACGCTCATACCGCTCACGTGCTCCTGGGTAAAGCTGTTAATCCGCGCAATCGCCGCGCGCACACGGCGGTAGCTCTCGCGTACCGATTTACGAAACAGATGCGTTACCAGCACGATCAGCGGCAGCACAGAAAAGGTCAACAGCGCCAACCGCCAGTTCATCGCCAGCATGACCACAACCATGATCGTCAACGCAAACAGGTCGTCGATCATCGACAATACGCCCGCCGTGAACATCTCATTGATCGCGTCCACATCCGACGTGAGCCGAGTCACGAGCTTCCCAACCGCATGGTTGTCAAAGAAGCCGATGTGCATGCGTTGCATGTGGCGAAATATCTCCCGCCGCAAATCAAACATCACTTTCTGACCGGTCCACTGCATCAGGTAGGTCTGCGTGAACTCAAAGCCATACGCTAGCAGTAGCGCCCCAAGATAAAGCGCAGAAAGCTCCGCCAGCCCCGTATATGGATCACTGCTCAGCCGCTCCGCCAGCCAGTTCTTGCTCGCTCCGGACTGGGAAGTCAGGTATCGGTCTAACCCCACCTTCACAAGGTAAGGCCCAACCACGTCGCAAGCGGCCTTCAGAATCACGGCAATCACCGAGATCGTAGCCTGCAAGCGGTATGGCCCTAGATAACGCGCAAGCCGTCGCATCAGCCGCGAGTCGTAAGCCTTCCCGCTAACCTCATCTTCCGCTTTTTTCGGCTTATTCTGCTCGTCCGCCATCTGCCGTGGAGATCCACTTCCATTGTAAGGGGAACGCTCGAAAGAGCACGCTCACGCTCACGAATCAACACGCCGATGTGACGAACTCCCTCGCGGCGCACCTGATATCACTCAGTGCAATGAACTTACCATCGCAACTGCCTTGGTCAAGCGAGCTTCTCGAGGACGCCTCGCCTTGGTCTCTGCTGGAGTATAGATATGCTCGATGCGCTCGATACGAAAGGCACCAGGAACGAACCGGCTATCGGCACCAATCCAATCACCCGGCAGCAGCACAACGTCTCCTGGTTTGGGCAGTGAGTGCAAAGTCTCCAAAGGTACCAGGTTCACGCAACTTCCGTCTTCCGTTACGAATTCAAGGCAGTCACGGCTGTGCATGCCTTCACGTGCGAGCTTGGCTTCTTGCCGTGTTTTGAAGGACTGATAGTAGGTGGCAACTATGGTCGGCAGGCCGATCATGAAACTGAGCAGGCTTGTATAAGGAGAAATTTGGTGAATCAGATATTCCATCAGCTCCTGTCATCCAACGCGAATATTTTCGAACTCGAACTGGGTGATTTCAGTATGCCATCACCGGCCAGGGCCCCAGCTTTAGCAATCAATAAACTCAAGCTCACTCGAATTGGCAGCACCAATGGCCGAAGATAAGCCGCAGCCTCATACAACCTCACCACTAGCGGCCTGGTCGCGCTTCTGCCTCATAATGCAACACATTAGACTCAGAGAGTCGAATGATTATTACGCCCATGGTCATCGCCGCGCTGTTTCTGCTGATCCCGTATCTGGCCATGGCATTCTTCGGCAGCCGGATAACTGCCACAATCGCCCAACTTCCGCTGCTGGCAAGGATTACCGCTCCCGCAATGTTCTGCGTACCCTACGCGCTTGTAGCCGGTTCCGCGGGAGTCTTCCACTGGTATTGGCTCGCGATCTACGCACTCTTGCCGGTGGCAATCGCAGCCATTTTGTATCAGGCTCATCGCATCGATCTCCTCAACCGCGGGAGCTGGCTAGACTTCCTGATCCTGATTTCGCTCGGGCTGGCCGTCGATCTGCGCTGGTTTGAACCGGCGTGGCCTTCGCATCTGGCGGTGTTCAATAAGATCCTCCTGCTGGATGCGGGAATCTACGGATTTCAGTTCATTCGGCAGCTGGATGGAGTTGGTTTTGACCTGCGGCTCCGAATTCGCGATCTTGGATTTGGTCTGCGCGAATTCCTGTTTTACACGCCCGTTGCCATTGTCCTCGGATTGAGCATCGGCTTTCTGCATTTTCACCCGCTTTGGTCCTCACCTGTGCAGTGGGGCGGGGCGTTTCTCTTTACGTTCTTTTTCATCGCTGTACCCGAAGAGATTTTCTTTCGCGGCTGGTTGCAGAATCTCCTGGAGAAACGGATGGGCCGGCATTCCGCACTGATCCTGACCGCGGTGCTCTTTGGCTTGTCGCACTGGAACAAGCGGACAGCTAACTTCAACTGGCAATATGTACTGCTGGCTGCGATTGCAGGTCTTTTTTATGGGCGGGCCTGGCGCAGGGAACGCCGCATCGGCGCATCTGCCATCACGCACGCTACTGTAGATACGGTGTGGTCGATCTGGTTTCGATAGGAGTGCTGCTGTGATGGAGGCCGCGCTGGTGATAGGTGAGATAACCGAGGCCCACGCGCATGTTGTGATCGATGGGCCCGGGAATAGTGATCGCAACGCAGATGCCAAGCATGGCGTGAGCGATTGCAGGAATGTAGATGTTGCGATATCGCAGGAAGATGAAACAGGCAGCAAGTCCCCAGATACAGGTAAGAGGCGTCAGGATCGGGCTCGGCAGATGCATCAGTGCGAATAGTGCAGTGGCTGCAACGGCCCCGCGCCAGGGAGTGGGCATCAACCGCAGAAGGCGTAACAGGAAGAAGTTGAGGAGTAGAAACTCCTGCAGAAAAGCCCAGATGCTGTAGGACCAGTAGTGGACAGCAAACTGAGGCAGGCTCGGTGGGGAATGCAGCGTATGCAGCCACGCCGCTACACTCGCTGACGCTGCCGTAAGTACCAGTACCGCGGCAATTACCCATCCCGCGCGCCAGAATCCGGTGACGCGAAAGCCCATGGCCCGCCAACCGTCGAAGGACCGCCGGGTGGCGAAGATGACAAATACAAGCGCGATAAGCGAAAACCAGCGCTGCAAGGGCAGCGGAGTCCACACCGCAGCGGCGATGAGGGCGTAAGCGATGAGAAGCTCAGCCCAGTCGCGTCTTCGCTGTTCGCGTGCTGCCGTAGTCTCGCCGCCTCTGGCCTTGCTCGATGCGGGCACAGGCCCGAGAGGGTCTGCTTCGGCCTCAAGTCTCACTGAATTTCGAGCGCCGCTCGCCTGAAACATGGGATCACCGCTTACTTCGTCAGACGCAGGAATGGGCCGGAGAGACAGCCGTTTGGGACCAAAATGAAAAAAAACAGGGCAGTGAGGGCAGTTTCAGAAAGTTCGCTGGGGCTCTATTTTCCCAGTTCTTTTTGCTATTCGAAGTGCACATACCGCCGGATGCCACATCCTCGACGCACCATCGCAGCAGCCAGCTTCCCTTGTGTCGCCGTTGCGGAGGCGGAGCTATTCCAGCGCGATCACTGGTCTGTAAACGAAGAGAGATGAACCGGCCAGCAGCGTCGCGACAGGAATATCATTTGTGAATTGCAGTGTCGGAACGTCGGCTTGGGCCAAGCGCCACTTGCATCGAGGTAAAGGATGAAGCGTAAACTCTTGGTTTTTCTGCTGCTCACAGCTGCTACCGGTTTCGGGCTCGCGCAAGGCAAGTCGAAAAAGCATTCAAACGTTCCCGAGGCATTTGAGAATGCCCACTCCGTATTCGTGGAAACGCGCGACGGCGGCGATATCACGGACATCAAGCTCGATCCGGAAGATCGAAACGCCGTTCTCGACATGCAGGACAGTATTCAGAACTGGGGTCGGTATTCTCTCAGCACCTCTCGCCACGATGCCGATCTCGTATTTGTTGTCTACAAGGGCAGGCTTCTGCGCGACCGGTCGCCCAACGGCACTCTCGGTAATTCAGGTGCCTCGGTCGGCCATGCTCCCGGTCTGAACCCCGCAGATGCGTCGCAGAGTCCCAATGGTATCGGCCCCAATGGTTACACTCAGGAAAACGATGAATTGCGCGTGTACACGATCCAAGCCGATGGAAAACTCAAGGGGCCGATTTGGCGCAGCGAGCAGGAACGCGGTCTGAAAGGTCCCAACTGCATGCTGCTTCAGAGACTGAAAGCCGAGGTGGAAAAAGCCTATCCCAGCGCCCCGACCAAACCGCAGTCTACTCCCTGATCGAAATTGCCGGGGTAGCGGCAAGGGTGGGATTCGCAAAGATTGGTCCCAACTTAGCGCGACCGCACCGCGCCCTGCTCCAACTTCACTACCAGCCGAGAGCCAGTGGCTGCCGCCAGTTTTCGCAGAGTCGTGATGCTCGGAGAACTCCGTCCGGCCTCGAGCCGCGCTATGGCCGTCTGCTGGGTTCCCATCCGCTCCGCCAGTTCGGACTGCGAAAGCTCCGCCCGAAGCCGCGCTGCGATCAGCTCCTGTGCCAGAATGTATTCCGGCCGGAGCATCTTGAGTGCCTTCTTGAAGGCCACCTCATTCCCGCGTTGCCGTCGTTTCGTCCCCTTTTTCATACCCTGCAAATATAACATTCTCGTTATGGGAAAAATCGGGCTCCAGCGAATGCACAATTCCATAAAATTATCTGCAAACCTAACCTCTTGATAATCCTCAGGATCAAAGAATTATTCCTTGACAAGAGGGCATCCGAGGGGCCTCTCCAAAAATGTTCTACGTGGAACAATCGTGGAACAATGAATTGTTCCACACCTGCGCACCTTAGAGGACCCGAAACCGATGCCAGATCAGGAAGAATTACAGCCCGTTACCCGCCGCAAATTCCTCGAAACCGGAACAGCAGCCCTGGCCGCACTAACCGCGCTGCCGGCTGTCGCTCAGACTGCACAGCAGCAGCCGGTCCGCTCCCCCGATCATCATCTGTCAAACGAGTCGGAGCCCGGACCGAATAACGCCGTCCTCGACAAGCAGAATCGCGATTCAGTCTGGGCGCCGCCCACCGATGCCGGAGGACAGCCGCCGTTCAAGTACTCCTTTTCGCTCTCGCACAAGCGCCTCGAAGAGGGCGGCTGGACGCGTCAGGTCACCGTTCGCGATCTGCCGATTTCGAAAAAGATGGCGGGCGTCGAGATGAGGCTTATCCGAGGAGGCATCCGCGAACTGCACTGGCACGTCGGCGCCGAGTGGGCGCTCATGCTTTACGGATCGGCGCGAATCACCGCCGTTGACCAGCACGGCCGCGCCTACGTAAACGATGTCCACGAAGGCGATCTATGGATCTTCCCCGGTGGCATTCCTCACTCCATCCAGGGAATCGGTGATGATGGCTGCCGCTTTCTGCTCGTCTTCGATGATGGCAATTTCAACGAGTTCGAAACCTTCCTGCTCACGGACTGGCTGACGCATACGCCTCCTGAGGTGCTTGCCAAAAACTTTGGAGTGCCGGAATCGACATTTGCCAATGTGCCGAAGAAGGAGCTTTTCATTTTTTCTCGCGACCTGCCGCGATCGCTGGCAGAAGAGAAACAGCAGGTTGAGGCCGTCACTGGAGCGGTTCCCAACAGCTTTGATTTCAGCCCGCCGAAGATGAAACCTACCAAGACGTCAAAGGGTGGCGAGGTCAAAATCGTGGACCGCTCGATCTGGCCGGCGACCAACATCGCTGCGGCGATCGTCACGCTCAAGCCGGGTGGTTTGCGCGAACTGCACTGGCACCCTAACGAGGATGAGTGGCAGTACTATGTGAGCGGTAAGGCGCGAATGACGGTATTTGCCGCCGGTGGCCGTGCAAGAACCATGGACTTTGAAGAAGGCGACGTAGGTTATGTCGACAAGTCCACACCACACTATGTAGAGAATATTGGCGACACCGATCTGGTGTTCATTGAGGTATTTCCGACGCCGCATTACGAAGATATCTCGCTGGCCGAATGGCTTGCACATACGCCGTCGCGCCTGGTGGATCAGCACATCGCGGTCGGAGAGACGATGCTGAATCAGATCGCGAAAAGGGAAGCCGTCGTTACTCCTGAATAATTGACGGATCGGAAGTTTGCTACTATAAGCCTCTTAACAACGCCACTTCCTGGAAGGCGTTCTCAGAGGCCTTCCGATTTTCTGTCAGCATTCCTGAATCTGGACGGTGCACCTTGAGAATTTTCTACGTATTGCTAGCAGTGTCTATTGCCGCACGTGGTTTTGCTATCACGCCTTCGGATGATGCAAGGCAAACCTCCGAGTATCTGAAGTCGCTGCCGGCTGCGCAACGCCCGGTCTTTGACCAGACGCAGATTCTGGCGCTGGCATCCCTGCCTCTATCCTGCATCGATCATCCGCAGCAGCAGCAGGATCATCCCCAGACCTATCTGTGGGTCTATGATGGCAGGCCACATCCGGCGCAGGATTACGATCGAAATCGCGCATTCTATGGGTGCTATGACTGGCACTCTGCGGTCAATTCAACATGGACGCTGGTTGCGCTGCTACGCCAGAACCCAAAGATGTTTCTCGCGCCAGTGATACGTCAGAGACTCACTGAGCACCTGGGGAAAGACAACATTGCCGGCGAGGTGGAGTTTTTTCGCTACGCGAAGATTGGCGACGCTGAAGGCAAGAACTTTGAACGGCCATATGGATATACGTGGCTGCTGAAGCTTTACGGAGAGCTGCAGACATGGAACGATCCGGATGCGCAAAAGCTCTCGGCTAATATGCAACCGCTGGTGAAACTGATGGCCGGCAAATATGTCGATTATCTGAAGAGCATGCCCTATCCGATGCGGGTGGGAGTTCATCCGAATACTGCACTGACGATGAGCTTTGCGCTTGACTACGCGGATGCAGTGAACGACTCCGATGTGAAAACTGGCGTGCATGATGCGGCGGTACGTTTCTTTGGAAATGACAAGAGCTGCCCGACTGCGTATGAGCCGAGTAATGGCGACTTCGCTTCACCATGTCTCGCAGAAGCGATGGTGATGGGGCGTGTGCTCGACCAGAAAAGTTTTGTGAGCTGGCTCAACGATTTTCTACCGCCGGTGTATTCGCCGGCCTTCAAGGTTTATCAATCGGAGATTGATACTGCGCGAATTACAGCTTCTGGGAGCAATGCTGACGCGGAAGATACGAATGGCCTGCTGGGAGCGAAGTCTCACCTGATCGGGCTAGCATTTCAGCGGGCTGCTGATTTACTGCGTATCGCTTCTGCGTTGCCGGCGGACGATCCACGTGTGGCTGTATTTCAGCGGCTGGCGGATTTGAATGCGCAACAGGGGTTTCGCAAGATTGGCGAGGCCGGATATCTTGGACAGCATTGGCTTGCAACCTACGCTGTTCTCTATATGCAGGCTCAAGCTGCAGCGATTCAGAAGTAGGCTTTTGGGTCATGGTCCGGATGTATGCGATAACGCATACATCCGGACCATACAAACGATCCATGAGTTGTATACCGACTACAAAACAACAGCACCGCGTGGGAGTATATGGAAAGTTTCTCGGAGATTTTTTTCGGTATAAATATCAGATAATAAGCAGTTTAATTAAACAATAAATTTAGATCAAAATGTGATTGACGCGACGTTGCATTACTGATATAAACCATTTACTTGTTGTCGAGCGACTACCTTCCTCATTTCAAAACCTATTTTTCCAGGCCGCGGCGAATGCCGTTGCTGCACCACTTGGAGGCTGAATGCACACGCGCAGGCTTTCTATCCCCGGTGTTTTCCTGGTTATCTTTCTTGCGTTCTCATTCACTCACAGAGCATGGACACAGGGCGGCGAGGCTGATGTCTCGGGCATTGTCACGGACCTGACGGGCGCGGCTGTCTCCGGTGCGCAGATCACGTTAACCAATACTGATTCGGGCGTAGTGCGAACGGTCTCGGCGCAGGAATCGGGCGAGTATCGCTTCACTTCTGTGGCACCTGGGAACTACACCGTTACGGTGAAGGCCCAGGGATTTACGCCTGTAACAATCACGAGTCTGACGATTAATCTTGGCGCGCATTTGCTGGAGAATGCTCAGCTCAAACCGGGCAGCGAGCAGCAAACTGTGACGGTTACTGGCGAGGTGCCATTGATTGACTACTCGGATACATCGGTCGGAGGGGTGATCGGGGAGAGCCAGATGGATACATTGCCGATCAGTAACCGGCAGTATCTGAATCTTTCGCTTCTGTTGCCGGGTACTACGCAGGATGCCACTCGAACTTTTTACAACAATGTGCAGTCAGGCGGTGGCGGGTACTTTTATGCGAATGGATTCATGCTGGACGGGGTGAGTAATACGTGGGCTGAGCAAGGCGAGCCGAGGCAGAACATTCCTGAAGGTGCGGTCCAGGAGTTCAAGGTGTATGTCTCTCAGTTTCCGGCTGAGTTTGGTTTGGCGATGGGTGGCATGACTACGGTGCAGACGAAGAGCGGCACGAACAATTTTCACGGAGAAGTCTTCGAGTATTTCCGCAATGAGGCGCTGAGCGCAGACAACAGTTTTCAAGAAGCAGCGGAAGCTGCGCAGGGAACGGGACGGCCGCCATTTTTGCGCAATCAATTTGGCGGAGATATTGGTGGACCGATTATTCACAATCGCACCCACTTTTATGTCGCTTACGAACGCACGCAGACCGATCAGTCGTACACGCTCTCTGCGGATCCCACCTACTACAGCGCGCTTAACGGAAGCTTCGATCAGCCCAGCTACGACCAGATGCTTACCGTACGTGGTGAACACCAGATCAACAACAATCAGCAGATCTTCGTTCGCTATGCGCAGGAGTGGAACGAGCTTACGCGGCAGGGATGCGGGGGTACCAACACACAGTACTGTTACGACGGATTGATTCCTCGGCACTCAATTGTAGGTGGCCATACCTGGCAGATTAACCCCGCGCTCGTGAACGAAGTGCACTTTCAGTACGCGTATTCGTCATATCAGCTTGGCCCATATAACGGAAAGATTCCGACGGACCCGAATGAATTAACAGCTCCGGATTTTTCTGAGATCTCGACGGGTTACGCATTCCCAGGTTTCACTTACGGCAAGGTATATGCGCAGGTCGGCATCGAGAAGCATATCGAGTTAAACGATGCAGTCAGCTATCAACACAAACAGCACACCTTCAAATTCGGTGGAGGCGGAATTTATGTTCCGTACACGGACAGTTCTGCGCTGAATTCACAGGGCACTTTCTACTTCGCGACAGACCAGGTATTTGATCCTAATAATCCGGCGACGATTGCTGCTCTTACCAATCCAGTTCTTTTTACGGCGTCGATTCCTCCGATAGTTACCCCTCTTCCGTCAACGCAAATGGGTTTCTTTGGGCAGGATGATTGGAAGATAAGTCCGCGGCTCAGCGTGAGCCTTGGCCTTCGTTATGACCGTGAGTTCGGATCGTCATTCATGGACACGCTGAATCCTGCGGACTACAACCCTCCAATCCCTTATCAAGGCGATCCGAGCAAACGAGGAGCACGATTGAACTTCGGCCCGCGCTTTGGACTTACTTGGGATCCGGGCGGACATGGAAATGATATTATCCGCGCCGGGTATGGGATTTACTACAACAATATCCAGACGGAGTTAAACGAGGGCGAAAAGCAGAACTATCAGGTCTGTAACATTACGATCTCGAATCCCAGTTATCCCGATCCTTACGGAGGTCTGAGCCCGACGGATTTCTGTTCGACGGCGCCGCCGAATGTGACGATTCTCTCCCCCAGCTTCAGGAACGCTTATTCGCAGCAATTCTCGGCGGGATATTCGCATCAATTTAGTCCAACTCTATCGATCATTGCGGACGGTGTGTATCAGCACATTTTGCGCGACTGGCGAATTCAGGACTTGAATCTGCCGATCGATTATCCAGGGAACGGCCCTCGAGCGATTCCAGAGTTTGGACAGATTCTGCAACATGCGTCAATTGGGAAAGCCAAATACAAGGCGCTGTTTCTCAGGATGGATAAGCGATTGAGCAAGCGTTATCTTGCTACGGTTTCTTACACGCTTTCTTCCGCGCTGGATAACAGTCCGCAAAGCAACGTAACTAACTATCTGGATTACGACCAGGACTTTGGCCCCAGTAACATTGACCGACGCCATGCGTTGGTCGCGAGTGGCTCGGTAATGTTGCCGTGGAGAATTACACTTGGCGGAATATGGACGTTCCGTTCGTCGCTGCCCTTCAGTGCGTATAGCGGCATCTTCGATCCCGATGGAATCTCGCAATATGTTCCCGGTACTTCTCGAAACCAAGGGAATCGCGATCTCAAGCTGAGTGCTGTTAATGCGTATCTTGCCGGGCAGGGGATTCAGCCGGTCTCTTCGAGCCAGTTTCAATCGAGCAAATACAACGATTTTGATCTTCGCGTGTCATGGTCGGCGTTCACGCGCGGCGAGAAGAGCCTTGAAATTGTGGGGCAAGCATTCAATCTGTTTGGTCATACAAACCTGTTAGGTCCGAACACTACAACGAATGTGCTTGCGACGAGAACGGATCCGAACACCAAGCAAATGTTTTCGAATCTGGGCATCATCACCAACGCGAGTAATGCGCAGCAAGGGGAACTTGCGGCTCGATTTCGGTTCTGATTGGAGGAGATAACACCAAAGTGGTACCGCGCGAGTTGAGAGTTTTGACCGTCGTGAGTTAGCGGCAGTTTGCAGAGAGGCTTCGTGTTGACAAAGGGGATGACGATGACTGAGACTAGGTCCGTTTGTGTACAAATTGTATATCGAGGCCAGCATGACCGAAGGCAGCCGGATCTACGCGGAGCTGAAACAGGATATTGCAACGTGCGTTCTCGCTCCGGGATCCTCCGTTTCAGAAGCGGAGCTTTGCAAGAGGTATCACGTGAGCAGGACGCCAGTGCGAGAGGCATGCCGGCGGTTGTGCGACGAGGGACTTGTCCAAATTATTCCGTTTCGCGGATACATCATTACGCCCCTGACTATTGAGGAGTATCGCAACCTCTACGAAGTGCAGTCGATTCTTGATCCCAGGATTGCGGGTCTGGCTGCGGAGAGGGCCAATCCCGATCAGATCAAGGAGATTGAGCATTGGGCGAGTTACGAATATCATCCGGGCCAAAAGAACAGTTACTACACATTTCTCGAATGGAACAAGCACTTTCATATCGCGATTGCGGAAGCTACGGGAAACCGCGCGCTGGTTGAAATGGTCAGTAACATGCAGGCGCGACTTATGCGCTATTTCTACCTTGTCATCATTATGGATAGTTATGGCGAACAGTTGGTTGCGGAACATCGGGAAATAGTGCGAGCGATACGCTCGGGCAATGCGCAGGCTGCGTGCGATCGGGCTGCGGAGCATGTAACGAACACAGTCAACCGGAGTACCAATGTTGATGTGCGATCGGTCAGTACACAGCCCGGGTTTCATTCGGCGGGCAGCAATATCGCGTGGCTCTTTGAGTCCGCACCGGTGCGCACGAGGGCGCCGCGGCGTCCGCGAAAGCAGCTTGCGCGCAAGTAGGCTGCTGGGAGATCGACACAATATGGATGCAGTAGATTCTTCGGGGGATTTGTCTGCCCGGAGTGAGAGCGGGATGAGCCTGGCTATCCCGACGGAATTGACATGCGCATAGCGATTGATACTGGTGGGACGTTCACCGATTGCGTTTATTTTCTGGACGGGAAGCTGCAGGTTCTCAAGGTGTTTTCTACTCCTTCGGACCCCGGACAGGCGGTTCTGGAAGGACTGCGGAGAATTGGAGCCGCGAGCGGTGTAGCTGTTGTGCACGGCACTACGGTTGGCACGAACGCGATGATTGAGCGTAAGGGCACGCGCGTGGCGTTTGTGACTACGGCGGGTTTTGAGGACACAATCGCGATTGGACGGCAGGCGCGGGCGAAGTTGTATGACTGGTTTCAGGCCGCGCCGGTTTGCCTTGCGCCAGAGCATTTGCGGTTTGGTGTGTCGGAGCGGGTCAGCGCAGAGGGCGAGGTGCTGCGCGCTCCGGATGCGGCTGGATTGCGAAAGCTGGCGGAGCGCATTCGGGCGTCGGACGCGGAGGCGATTGCGATTTCGCTGCTGTTTTCATTTGCGAGCCCGGGGAATGAGAGCGCGGTGGCGGAGGCGTTAAGCGAGATTGGGATTCCGATTTCGATTTCCCATCGGGTGCTGCCGGAGTTTCGCGAATATGAGCGGGCGTCGACGGTGGTAGCGAATGCATATCTTTCGCTGATTGTGGGCGGATACATGGAGAAGCTGGTCGGCAACGTCAGCGAGGAGTTTGGTGGGCGCGTGGAGGTGATGCAGTCTTCGGGCGGGATTATTCCGGCACGGCTCGCGGCGCAGGAGCCGGTTCGGACGGTGCTTTCGGGGCCGGCGGGCGGTGTGATGGGCGCGTATCAGCTGGCGCGGCTGGCTGGGTTCGATCGCATTATCGGCTTTGATATGGGCGGGACTTCTACGGATGTTTGCCTGGTGGATGCGGATCGCGGCGGCCCGCAGCATACTTCGGAGGCGATCATTTCGGATGTGCCGATTGGGGTACCGATGTTGGATATTCACTCGGCTGGCGCGGGTGGAGGATCGCTGGCGCGATTTGATGCGGGTGGGCTGCTGCGTGTGGGGCCGGAGTCGGCTGGGGCTTCGCCGGGGCCGGTGTGTTTTGGCAAGGGTGAGGAGGTTACGGTTACGGATGCGAATCTGATTTTGGGACGGCTGGATTCGGGGAGTTTTCTGGGCGGAGCGGTGCAGTTGGATCGCGAGCGGGCTGTGGCGTACATGGAGAAGGCGCGGAAGACGATTGCGAGTGTTGAGGAATTCGCTGCAGGAATTTTGCGGCTGGTTGAGACCTCGATGGAGAAAGCGATTCGAGTGATCTCTGTGGAGCGCGGGTATGACCCGAGAGATTTTACGCTGGTGGCGTTTGGGGGTGGCGGGCCGCTACATGCCTGCTCGCTGGCGCATGCGTTGCGCATTCCGAGGGTCTTGGTGCCGGCGTTGCCGGGGGCACTCTCGGCGGTGGGGATTTTGCTGGCGGACGCGGTGAGGGATTTTTCACGGACGGTGATGCTGCCTTCGTATGCGGATCTTGAAGAGGTTTTTGTCGAGCTGGAAGAACGGGGGAAGGCGGAATTCGAGGCAGAGGAACTGGATGGGTTTGCGGTGCGTTCGGCGGACCTGCGGTACCAGGGGCAAGGGTATGAGCTGAATGTTCCGTTTGGTCCGGATGTGCTAGCGGCGTTTCATGATTTGCATCGGCAAAGGTACGGCTTCACGAAGGAAGGGCATGAAGTGGAAGTTGTTAACGTGCGGGTGCGGATGATTGCGCGCGAAGAGGCATTCGAACCGTTGAAGAAGCCGTTGAAGGAAGGCGATGGAAGCCAGGCTCTGACTGCACGCAGGCGGGTTTATTTTCAAGGGAAGTTTCATGAGACGCCGGTCTATGATCGCAAGGCGCTTTTGCCGGGCGATTCGTTTACCGGGCCGGCGATTATTACCGAGTACAGCTCGGCTACGATCTTGCCTCCGGGTGACAGTCTTCACGTCGATGCACTGGACAATCTGATTATTGAGGTGCATTGATGGCGACGGGTACGAAGATCACTGATCCGATTGCGCTGGCGATCTTTCAGAGTTCGATTCATTCGATTGCGGAGGAGATGGGAGCGGCGCTGCGGCGTACTTCGATCTCGCCGAATATCAAGGAGCGGCGCGACTATTCATGCGCGGTCTTTGATGCGCAGCGACGGGTGATCGCGATGGGAGATCACATGCCGGTACACCTGGGATCGATGCCGATGTCGGTGAAGGTGGCCGTGGAATCGCTCGTACTGGAGCGCGGCGATGTGGTCATTCTGAATGATCCGTATGCGGGCGGTACGCATCTGCCGGATATCACGCTGGTACTGCCGGTGTTTGTGGAGAGCGAGAAGGGGCCGGTGTTTTATGTAGCGGCGAGGGCGCATCATGCGGATGTCGGGGGGACGTTTGCGGGATCGATGGGGCCCGGACGGGAGATTTTTCAGGAAGGCATTCGTATTCCTCCGACGCGCATTGTGCGGGGAGGCAAGATCGACAACGAAGTGCTGCAACTGATTCTGCATAACGTGCGGACGCCTGTGGAGCGGGAAGGAGATCTGGCTGCGCAGATTGGCGCGTGCCAGGTGGGTGAACGCAGGTTGCACGAGATTGTGCAGAAGTATGGATTGGAGACGGTGGATGCGCTGACGGAAGAGCTGCTGCATTATTCGGACCGACTGATGCGGGCGGAGTTGCAGCGGCTGCCTGAAGGGAGATTTGCTGCGGAAGATTTTCTGGATGATGACGGGTTTAACGATGAGCTAATTCGGATAGCGGTGTCGATTGAGTTTGATCCTGCAGAGGGATCGGCAGTGATTGATTTTTCGGGATCGTCTCCGCAGGTTGGCGGCAGCGTGAATGCTGTGTACGCGATCACTTATTCGGCGTGCTTTTATGTGCTGCGATGCTTGCTTGCAGAGGATGCTCCGGCGACCGCGGGATTGATGTATCCGGTGACCGTGCTCGCGCCTGACGGCACGATTGTGAATGCGCGTCCGCCTGCTGCTGTGGCGGGCGGCAATGTAGAGGCTTCGCAGCGCATTGTGGATGTGCTGCTGCGTGCACTGGCGAAGGCAGCGCCGGATCGAGTACCTGCGGCGAGTTATGGCACGATGAGCAATTTGACTGTGGGCGGCATGGATCATCGCACTAATCAGCCTTTTACTTACTACGAAACGACTGCCGGGGGAATGGGTGCGCGCCCGGGAATGGATGGTATTTCAGGTGTGCACTGCCACATGACGAATTCGCTGAACACTCCAATTGAGGCGCTTGAATACGCTTATCCGTTTCGAGTGCGGTCATATGGATACCGGCGGGGCTCTGGTGGCGAAGGGCAGTTTCGCGGCGGGGATGGGTTGGTGCGCGACATCGAATTGCTTGCCGACTCGCAAGTCACGCTGCTGTGCGAGCGCCGGAAGTTTCAGCCGTATGGACTTGCTGGTGGAATGCCAGGCGCTAGCGGAAGTCAATCGTTGATTGACGGGGATGGGAACGTGCAAGTGTTGCCCTCGAAGTGCAGCGTGCAGGTGCGCAAGGGCAGTCGGATTCGGATTGAAACGCCAGGCGGAGGCGGGTGGGGCGAGTCCGCGCATTTGAAGAATGAGCCGCAAGCAAGCTGAGGCTTGAGTCAAAAAAGTATTGCAACAATTCAGTGCGAAATGGGGAGGTCCGTCATGCGCTTCTTCCGGCATCTTGTATTTGTTGTTGTGGTCTTGTGGGGCTTGCCTGTACTGACTGCGGGCCAGACGCAGCCGAATCAGGCAAAGACGGCTGAGCCTGCGGCATCCTTGCTTGAGGATCCCTTCCGTTTAGGCGCGTTGTTGCGAGACACGAACGGCGACGCGATTGCGGATGCCGTGTGTGCGCATGTGATTGTGCCGGACAGCTCAGATGAAGCGGAGAATGCTGCTGCCGCAAATCTTGCTGCGCGACTTGGCTATGAGACGTCGGGCATTACGTTGCCAATTGTTACCAGTGCGGGAACGGGTACGGCATTCAAAGCGCAATGCACGCCGCAAGCAGCAAACGTGTGGGTCGGCAAAGGCGCGGTTCCAGCGGCGCAGACGAATGAGATCAACAATCTGACAGCACAACTGCAGCTTGGTGAGGGCGCCGTGTTTGCGGTAGGCGATGGGCTGGGATTTGTCGGCGCCGATTCGCTTGGACTGCTGGCTGCGACGAATGCATATGCAGCGCGCGCGCCGTATCAATGGGCGGTTCCAGGGCCGAAGCTGAGTGCACTGGCTGGGGCGATGAATGCGAAGCTCGATGGCGCGAAACTGACCGCGCATGCTGAGTTGATTGGGCTGACTTACCTGAACGGCAAACAGGGAATTCAGCGGGCGATTCTGCGCGTGACCGGAAGCGCGGATGCGGCGGCGATTCGCAAGGCGCTGATGCCTTCGCCAGATGCTGTAGTTGAGGTTGCGACCTCGGCAAATGTGTGGCAGATCCTGTTGCCGAATGCCGCGCCACTTGTGATTGCTACGGGAGCCGCGTCACAGCGCACACTTGCTGCGATGCCTGAGGTGCCCGCGGATGAGGTACGCTTTCTTGATCTTGGCACGCTCTATACGTTCAAAGGATTATTGTCCGGTTCACCGAAGAAGATGGTGCCTTCTTCGGTTGCTGCGCGGCTGTATGTTGGCGCGGGTGAACCGGGAGTTGCGATGGCAAACCTTGCTGCGCGGCTTGCGTTTGAGAGCGTGGGCGTGAGTCTGCCGCTGGCGTTTCCCGCCGGTGGGGTTTCACCTGTGCAGGCTGCGGGAATTCCCGTAATTGAGGATGGTTCGCTGCTGGCGGAGCATACGTCGAATATGCTGGGCGCGCCGGGAGGGACTGATCTTGAGAAGGTATTTCCGGGGCAGTACAGCCACGCGCAGACTGCTGAGCTTGGCGCGTTGCAGGCGGGTGAGGGCGAACTGAGAGTAGTGGACCGGGTATTTGGCAAGAGCCCTGCTTTGCTGGTGCGCGGCGATGCGAAGGGTGAGGCTGCGGCGCTGCAGTATGGATCGCAGCGGTTGCCTTATCTGTGGGAGCCGTCGAAAAAGTTTGAGTCGACGGATGAGATGCGAGTGGATGTGCAGCGATTCTTCTCGCTGCGGTCGAGTGCGGGACAGGCGGCTGTGGCGCTGTATCACCTGGATAGCTGGGCTTCGGACGCTGCGGCATCGGCGCAGAGCAAGACTATAACTTCGGCGCGTGTTGAGGTCGATTTGGATGAGGCTGATCCGAAGCTGAAGCAGTTTATTCATGACGCGATTGCGCAGAAGCTGCATGGGGCGAATGTTGAGGTGGTGACGGGTACTCTGCATGCGGGAACGAAGTGCTGCGATAGCGGTCCTCCGCTGCATAATAACTCGAGTTTGATTCCTTATAAGCAGCATGAACCGACGTTTGCTGAGGACTTGACGATCCCGTGGGAGGGAAAGCGATTAGTGGATGCGGTGCGCGCTGCGTCATCGAAGATCGATAAGCAGACGGGTCTGGTACTTGAGGCGCGGGTGAGCGAGGGTCCGGAGGTGCGGGCGAAGCTCCGTGATGAGATTGTTGCGGTGCTGAAGGGGGCCGGGACTAATCCGCAACAGATGGATGTGCATGTTTTGAGTGCTTACAAGCAAGGCTACAGCTGGCTTGTGGATGAGATAGAGCCGGAGTTGAAGTCGATGCATGTGGCGAAGATGAAGATTGAATTTGCGCCACATGATGATCCGGAGAAGTTGTCGAGCATGAGCGTTGGTTCGCGGTGGGGCGAGGAGCTGTTTCCGGTGGATGAGGTGCTGGCGCGTGATCTGAAGATTCCTCTGAAGAGTATTGAGCTTGCGGAGAAGGGCGATGCGAGTGGCGCGACTTATACGGTGCATGCGTGGGATGGCGGCGGCAAGGAGATTTTGACGAAGGAATTTTCGGTCAAAACGGTCACTCGACCGTATAGCAATCAGTTTCCGCACTACGAGACGGTGCATGTGACGACGGGATGGCTCACGATGAAGTCGGGCGGCAATACGCTGGTAGATGAGCGCATTGAGACTGATCCTGAATATTTCTGGGAACACTATCAGACAGAGACGCTGCCGAGAATTTTCAAGGAGATTGTGCAGCAGAATGATGGGCGACCGAAGATTGAATTTCAGCCGCTGTTCGACACGCTGAAGATTACGTTCAAGATGAGCGAGCCGGATTACGAGATTGGGATTGATCAGGAGCGGATCTCCTCGCTTGAGGCGCTGCAGGAGGATACATTCTTCTCGACGCAGAATTTCTTCTTCATGATGGGCGACATGATGTCTACCGGGAAGATGGATTATCAGGGGCGCGTGATTCCGGTATCGTATCCATCGGTTGAGGGACAGGACGGGCATGTGCGGATTGAGTATTACGCGAAGGATGCGGGGTTTCCGCAGGTGCGGCTGGCGTGGAAGGTTGACGGGGATGCGACGGAGCATAAGAAGTTTCGCGAGCTGCCTGCGTTAAGTGCCGGGCAGGCTAGGCTTGTGGCGGCGCGAGTTGCTGCTGGTGATGAGGGTGTGCGTTCGTTGACGTGGCGCGTTGCTGCGGACTACAAGAACGATGAGTACGACAAGTGGATTGTGGAGACTGAGAAGGGAAGTGTGGAGCACTCGATTCTATCGGTTCAGCAGGCGCAGGGTCAGCTTGACTGGCTCGCTAAGATGCATACGGCAGGGATTTATTCGGATACGTTTGCTTATCCTCACTTGAAGAATCTTGCTTTTGAGTTCGAGCTGCCGCTGGATGCGGGCAAGGGCGTGCATACGAAGAATGAAATTGTGGGTGCGCAGTTTGCTGTGGCTGCTCCGGCCAAGCCTCGGCCGCAGATTACGGACTTTACTGCGGAGCCTTTAGATAAGGATGGGCATTTCGTGTCGTGGGATATGCCGATCGATCCGGCTCACAGTGAGCATTTGATGAGCAGGCTGGCGACTTATCCCGGAGTCGACGTGTATTGGATGGGGAAGACGTACCTGGGGCGCGATATATGGGCAGCGGATGTGGTGCTGCCTTCGCCTTCGGAGCTGCGCTCGATGGCGAAGGAGACGACGCTGAAGGCGGCGATCATCTACTCGGGGCGGCAGCATGCGAATGAGGTTTCGAGTACGAGTCATCTGTTTCGGCTCGCGGAGCAGCTGGTGACTGATCCGGTGACACGCGATTCGTTGAAGAAGGTAAATGTGGTGATCCACCCGATTACGAATGTGGATGGAGCGCAGTTGTCGATTGATCTCGCGAAGATAACGCCGAACTTCATGTTGCATCCGGGGTATCATGCTTCGCTTACTTCGGATCTGACGACGGCGCAGTGGGAACCGAACCCGGTGTATCCGGAGTCAGCTACGCGACGGCTGTTATGGCAGTCGTGGCTGCCGGACGCGTTTCTGAATCCGCATGGATATCCCACGCATGAGTGGGTGCAGCCGTTCTCGGAGTATTCGGCGTGGGTGATTACGCGCGCGGAGGCGGAGTATGGTCGGAATAACTGGGTTCCGCGAGGATGGTTTACGAGCTTGTTCTATCTCGGCGACGAGGAGCACAAAGATAACAAGACCGTGGCGTATGCCCTGAGGGAACGCATTGTCGATAACATGGCGAAGACTCCCGGGGTGCTGGAACTAAATGCGAGCATGAACGATCGGTATGCGCGGTTTCAGCGATTTGATGTGAATGGGTATCAGCAGCCGATTTACAAGGGGACACGCATTTACATGGCGTTGAAAGGCGCGCACCCGTCCGCATCATCAGAGGCGCTGGACAGTTTCATGATGCGTTATCCGGATATCACTTATGACGATGGGTACACTGAGGCTCCCGATGAGACGGCGTATGGGGCGTTTCTGCACCTAGTGGCGTCGGCGGGATTGGCGTTTGATCGCGCGCACCTGGAGTACTTTGTGCAGGGTAAGTATAAGATTACGCATACTCAGAAAGACTTTTTCGATGGCGTGCAATGGTCGGTGGATCGCGACCGGCCGGTGCTGCCGCCGGATATGTCGGACTCGAGTGCTGAGGCGCAGAGTCCCGTTGCGGGGCAGACTCAGAAGGTGCAATAGGACGTCTGTTTCAGGCGATGTGGGTCACTCCATGAGAGAGGAAGGCTGATGATTGTGGATGACTCAAGCGCGCGAGACAGCGAGCCGCAGACCGGCCTTTGGATAAGGCAGCTTTCCAGCATTGAGCGATCGGCATTCGTCGCGACTTTTTCGGGGTGGATGCTCGATGGCATGGACGTGATGGTCTATAGCCTCGTGCTGCCAACGCTGCTGATGACATGGAATATCAGCAAAGGGCAGGCTGGACTGCTGAGTACGGCGACGCTGCTGATTTCGTCATTGGGTGGATGGATCGCGGGCATTCTCGCTGATCGATTTGGGCGCGTGCAGATATTGAAGCTGACGATCTTCTGGTTTGCGTTCTTTACGTTTCTCAGCGGGTTCTCTCAGAATTTTGAGCAGCTGCTGTTATTTCGCGGATTGCAGGGACTTGGCTTTGGCGGCGAGTGGGCAGTAGGCGCTGCACTGATGGGGGAGACGATTCGGGCGCGGTATCGAGGTCGCGCTGTTGGCACTGTGCAAGCCGGATGGTCGATCGGATGGGGATTCAGCGTGATTCTCTACACGATTCTGTTTTCGCGACTCTCCCATGATGTTGCGTGGCGTGTGATGTTCTGGATTGGCATTCTGCCGGCGCTGTTGATTGTCTACATTCAAAGCAAGGTGCATGAGCCTGAGGTCTATACGGCCAGCAAGGGCAAGAGCAGCCGAAACTTTCTGCAGATTTTTTCGCCTGCTTTGTTGCGAACCACGCTTCTTGCTTCGCTGTTGGCTCTTGGAGCGCAGGGTGGATATCATGCGGTGACGACGTGGCTGCCGCTGTATCTAAGCGCTTCGCGTGGATTGACGACCTTGAATACGGGGACTTATCTCGCTGTCGTGATCTCCGGGGCGTTTTGCGGGTATCTGACGGCGGCGCATCTGACCGATGCGATTGGGCGCAAGCGCACACTGATTCTTTTTGCGGCGTGTTCGTTTCTTGCGATTATTTTATATACGGCTTTTCCTATTTCGAATCATCTGATGCTGGTGCTTGGGTTTCCGCTGGGGTTCTTCCCGTCGGGGTCGTTCAGCCCGATGGGTGCATACTTCAGCGAGTTGTTTCCTACGCCGGTTCGCGCGTCTGGGTCTGGGTTTGCGTACAACTTCGGACGGGGAGTCGGAGCGCTTTTCCCCACGTTGGTGGGCTTTGTGAGCGGACACACTACGCTTGGAATGGCGATTGCTATCTTCGGATCGGGCGCTTACCTGATCATGATTGCGGGCGCGCTATTGCTGCCGGAGACTCGAGGGCGGCAGCTCGAATCGTCTTAAGCTTCGAGTGGGCGGACGAGTAAGGCACCCCCAAGGGTTGGCATCCGTGGGATCGCTCTGCTATGTTGAGCGGGGCTATTGCGACACGCACCGTGTTCGCTACGATAGGTACCACTATGCGACACTTGCACTTCTACTCAAGATCACCGAAGAGTTACTGGCTAAATTTTGAAAATCCCATCGAACCTTTCAAGCCTCTGACAAGTTCAGTCGTCACATTTCATTCCGCATTGCAATGTGGAACGTTATGCTCGACTGAATCGTATTTGGTCCAGTGCACTCGCGAGTACATTGCAATCCGTCGGTCTTAAAAAGGAGTTCGTTTAGTGAGAAAGTCTGTAGTTTTTTTGCTCTTGCTCATGCTGTCTGTTGTGGGGAATCTCTCTGCTCAAACCTATCAAGGCAGAATTCTGGGCCTTGTAAGCGATCAAAGTGGGGCCATTGTCTCAGGGGCCCAGGTAACCGTTACCAACGTAGCGACAAGCGTTACCCGCACTGTGACCACGACGAGTTCGGGAGAATATGCTGCACCGAACCTTGAACCCGGACCTTATTCCGTTACGATCGAGGCTCCCGGATTCCAGAAGTTTCAACGGACGGGTCTTCAACTTGAGGTCGCACGCGATATTCGCGTTGATGCTTCGTTGCGGCCGGGATCGGTGGATACCACGATCACGATTTCGGCTGAGGCCCCGGTGGTTAACACGACGAATGATGTGCTTGGGAGCACCTTTTCCAATGACGCCATCAACGCGTTGCCATTGCAAGGACGAGACTTTCAGAATCTCGTGACATTGCAACCGGGAATTCAGCGCGAGCCGGGCGGTGGAATGCTATCCATTACAGCAAATGGCAATCGCGCTACGGACAATAACTTCATCATCGACGGAATTGATGACAACGATGCTTATTATGGCGACACCGTGTTGAACGAGCCGGGTGTTACCGGTACGCCTGCGACACATCTGCCTATCGATGCAATTCAGGAATTCAACGTTCAGTCGAGCCCGGAGGCTGACTACGGATACAAACCCGGCGCCGTTATCAACATGGGCATCAAGTCGGGCACAAACCAGTTTCATGGGACGGCGTACTATTTTGGCCGCAACAATGCGCTCGACGCACGTAACTACTTCAATCCGGTAGGCACACCATTGTCGGCGTTGCGGCTACATCAATTTGGTGCTTCGGGTGGTGGGTCGATTGTCAAGGATCGCCTGTTCATCTTCGCGAATTACGAGGGCGTGCGTGATGTGGTCGGAAACCCGGTTTCTGTTGACTCGCCTGTGACTTCTGTTCTTACAAATTCGGACGGATCTCTTGATACGGAGGACAGCCTCGCGAGCGCTGTGCTGGCCTGTCAGCAAGCAGGCACGTGCGATCCGATGAGCATGAGTCTTGTGAACTACAACAAGAATGGCCAGACCTTATTTCTCAAGAATCCCGGCGGAACGGCCGATCCGAATGACATTACCGCCATCAACACAGATTACAACAATGAAAATCGAGAAGATAACGGCATCGTCAAGCTGGACTTTCACGCGACTGAGCGGCATAGCTTCAACGCGACTTATTTTATCGGCGATAGCAATCAGATAGAAGAAGATGTGAATGTTGCTCAGCCTATCTGGCTGTCTCACGCCGACACGCGTGGGCAGCTTATTGGCGGATCGTGGAATTTTGCTGCCAATGCGCGGTTTAACAACCAGGTGCACGTCGGATACAACCGTTTGTGGCAGCAGTTGTTTCAGGGTGACCACAACGTCAATGCTACGGAATATGGCTTGAACACTGGCGTTACAGATCCGTTGAACTTTGGAATGCCGGAGGTACGGATTTCCGGATTCATGTCGCACACTCTGGGCGGAAACGTCGACTATCCGCTGCTGACGACGCCGAATCAGACTTATATTGTTTCGGACAACGCTTCGTACCTGAGGGGGACTCATAACTTTCGCTTCGGTGGAGAGTTTCGCGTCGGCAGCACGGACAATACTCGCAATGACTATGGGCCGGGAGAATTGCGTTTCAGCAGTCTCGACGATTTTGTGACTGGTAATCCGTCGCGCGGATATGCGTGGATTGGTGATAGCAGGCGGCATGTATCCCAGAAGACATTCGGACTGTTTATGCAGGACAGCTGGCGTGCGAGGAAGAATTTGACGATCAGCTACGGACTCCGTTACGACGTGAGTTTTCCGATCAAAGAGCAACACAATCTACTTGGGAATTTCGATCCCAATCTGGGCCTGGTTCAGGTGGGCAAGCAGATCAGCGAGCCATACAAGACAGACTGGAACAACGTAGGACCACGACTATCGTTTATTTATGACGTCGGCGGCAACGGACGCACGGTAGTGCGCGCGGGCGGTGGGCTGATCTATGAGGTGCCGCACATTTCAATCTTTATCGGGCAAAACGGCGCTGAAGCGGAAGGACTTTCCGTCATTCCAACTGGTGCTGCGGGAGTTACTCCTGCGGGGGGTACGATCAACGCCAGTTTCTTTCAGCTGAGTGGAGATACTGTCAGCAGCAATTGGCAGTCAGGGGGTCCGATTTTTGGAAATCTGGATCCGAACCTGCTGAGTTGTTCTTATGATCAGCCGTGCCCGATCCTTGGAGTGAATAAGAACCTCGTGGTGCCTTATGTGGTGAATTGGAACGCAAACGTACAGCAGGCGATGTGGAAGAACGCTGCGCTGACGATTGCGTATGTCGGCAATAAAGGGTCGAAACTTTACAGCATCGTCGATCTCAACCAGAACATTTACGCGAACGATACGGAAGGCGATGAACAGTCTGGACGTCCTTACGTAGATAAGTTCCCCTATCTGAGCTTTGTCGATCAGTTAGGCAACGGGGATAGCTCGATCTATCACGGATTGCAGGTCACGTTGAAGCAGCAGACGACGAATGGACTTTTCTTTGTGGCTGGCTATACGTGGGCACACTCCATTGATGACTCCAGCAGCAATCGCGGCTATACGATTCAGAACAGCTTCAATCCAGCGGCGGAGCGTGGCGATTCGGATTTCGATATCAGGAACCGCTTCACGTTCGCAGCAACGTATCAACCTCACGGCAAACCGGGCTATGCGCAGATGATGGAGGGTTGGGGTTTCAATAGCATTTTCACGATGCAGAGCGCTGAGCCAGTGCTGTTCTATGACAGCTTTGACGACATCAGTTATACGGGTTCTTTCAACGATCGCTGGAACCTGTCTGGCGACGCACGCAACATTCATTGGGTAAAGACTGGCTCCCTACCTTTCTTTGCCGATGGAACGACGAACCCTGCGTGCGTTGCTGCCGATCCCAGCGGAGTTACCGACGGTCAGCTTGCGTACTACGGATGCTGGGCTGGACCGAACTGGACGATCACTCCACCCGCTGAGGGGGCTTTCGGCAATATGGGGCGGAATGTTGTTCGCGGGCCGGATTACGTGAATCTCGACTTTTCCGTGCTTAAGACATTTAAGTTTGAGCAACATCTCAACTTGGAATTGCGCGCGGAATTTTTCAATATTTTGAATCACCCGAATCTGACTGGGATTGACGGGGATGTGTCGGATACGTCGTCGCTTGGTCTGGCCCGCTATACACCGGATGTATATGCTTCGAACCCGGTGGTAGGATCGGGCGGTTCCCGCCATATTCAGTTGGGAGCCAAGCTTCGATGGTGAGATGTGCGCATCTGGCGTAAAGAGGAACAGGCTGGGTTCGTCCGGTAACTAAGAACTGCCCCGCCCCGGCGTGGCAGTTCTTTTTGCGCCAGGTGGAAAATGAGTTCTACCTTAAGCGGTAACATTGTTTCAGTAGAATGGATTCGCAATGTCGGGACAGTATCGCGGGAGGAGTCGAATGAGCCAAGCCATAGTCCATGCCAATCAGCCGCTGCATGATCTTGATGAGTGGGACGACTTCCTTGCAGGGAGATATAAGGAAGGCAAGAGCGAGAGCGAGTTTCGGCAATACGACGCTACGGCTGCGCCGGGTGTCGCCGAGTTTTATCGGCAGAATCACGAGAACATGACGGTAGAGTATGTGCTCGGAAAAGAGAAGGAGTACTTCAGTCTGAACAAGGGTCAGAAGAGCATCTGGGAAGCGGCGGAGTTTCTCAATACCCTGGTGGACGACAGCGATCCGGATACGGACCTGACGCAGATCGAGCATCTATTACAGACTTCAGAGGCGATGCGGCAGGATGAGCAGCCGAGGTGGATGGTGTTCACCGGGTTTGTGCATGATCTTGGTAAGTGTCTGTGCCTGTACGGTGAGCCTCAGTGGAGTGTGGTGGGAGATACATTTCCGGTAGGCTGCGCGTGGTCACGGGATATTGTTTTTCCTGAGTATTTCGAGAAGAATCCTGACCGCGATGTGGCTGAGTACCAAACCAAGTTTGGGATCTATGAACCTAATTGTGGCCTTGAGAATGTGCACATGTCATTTGGACATGATGGATACATTGCTGAAGTGATGAAGCCCTATCTCCGCGATGAATCGCTGTATATGCTTCGATTCCATTCGTTTTATCCGTGGCATAAGCATGGCGCGTATGACTATCTGTGCAACGACAAGGATCGGTCGATGCTCGAGTGGGTGCTCAGGTTCAATCAATACGATCTCTATTCGAAGGGCCATACCAAGCCCAATGTGAGCGAGCTGAAGTCTTACTATGATGAGCTGTTTGCGGAGTTTGTTCCGCCGACGCTTGCCTGGTAGATGAGGATCACTCAGCAATCTACTGTGGGCTGGGGGAGCCTGTGAAATTTGGCGTAAACCTGTTGATTTGGACTGCGAACTTTCATGCGTCGCATCTGTCTTTGTTGCCGCGAATTCGCTCTGCGGGCTTTGATGGTGTCGAGGTGTTGATGTACAAAGGGCGCGACTTTGCGGTGGCTGAGTTGCGCAAGGGGCTCGATGACACCGGGATGGAGTGCACCATCTGCTCGGTTATGGTGGACGGGCTCAGTTTGATTTCAGATGACGCGGGAATACGAGCTAAGGCCGTCGATCTGCTGCGCGAGAACATTGCTACCGCTGCAGAAGTTGGCGCGCGGATGATAGCCGGGCCGATGTATTCGCCGGTTGGGTATCTGGCGGGACGTCGGCGGACGGTAGACGAATGGAAGAGCGCTGTGGAGAGCTGGCAGGCGCTTGGTCCGTGGCTTGCGCAGCATGACGTGGTGGCTGCGATCGAGCCGCTGAATCGCTTTGAGACTTACTTTCTGAATACTGCTGAAGATGCGGCGCGGTTTTGCGATGAGGTCGGTCATCCCAACGTGGGGGTACTGTTTGACACATTCCACGCCAACATCGAAGAGAAGAGTATTGCGGATGGGTATCGCACGGTGGCGCGTCATCTGAAGCATGTGCACATGTGCGAGAACGACCGGGGAACGCCGGGAAGCGGACACGTCGAGTGGGCGGAGGTTTTTGGCGCGCTAAAGGAGATTGGCTACGACGGGTGGCTGACGATTGAGAGCTTTGACTCGAACTTGCCGGAGATTGCGGCGGCGACGGCGGTGTGGCGGGATCTGGCGCTTACGCCGGAGGCGGTCGCGTTTGACGGTATAGGGTTTCTGAAAAAGATGACACGTCAGGTTTTCGGAAGGCTATAGATTTGTTAGTCGGGGCGGACGGATTCGAACTCCCGACCCTCAGCTTCCAAAGAATAGCTACGCATCTTGTATGGGCTTATGTGGGGTTTGACGGACAACAAATCCCACTCAAATCGATGGGATTCGTGAGCAGTCTGAAGGTTGGATGTCATCAGACGCGTTGCTTTCCGTGCGGAGCCGCGCGTGTATCTTTTACATCTCTGATCCACTGAGAACGCCAACCTCCGAGGCCGCTGCGGCTCGAAGCAGCGAGAACGAAAAGCAGCTACCCCGTCCTGCCTCGCTCTGAACCGTCAGCTGCGTTCCATGCCGTTGCGCGATCCATTTGCCGAGCGCGAGCCCCAGCCCCGAGCCGCGTGTAACAGTGGTGTCCGGTTTGGCCCCGCGATAGAACCGATCAAAAATCCGAGGCAGATCTTCAACGGAGATGCCTATCCCCGTATCACGCACCGAGAGACAAACCTCCGTCGCCGATTGGCTCGCGCTCAATATTACCGACCCGCCAGGCGGCGTATATTTGATCGCGTTCTCCAGCAGAATCGACAGCAATCTCGAAACCCCCGCCGGATCTCCGAGCAAAGTGAGATCACCTGCCGCGATCTCGGTGCGAAATTCGATGAGCGCACGTTCCATTGGCACTTGCCACGTATCGCGAGCCTGCTCAAGCAGCGTTCGCGAATCAATGGGCACCCGGCTGTGGGTCTCAGCCCCCGCGTCGGCTCTGGCAATGGATAGCAGATTTTCAACCAGGCTCGTCATACGAACCGTTTCATCATGCAGGCGCAAAAGCGTGTCCCTGTATTCTCCCGGAGTACGTGGTCGAATCAGGGCGACCTCAATCTCCGTCCGCAGCAGCGCGATCGGGGTGCGCAGTTCGTGCGAGGCGTTCCCGGTAAATGCGCGCACGCTGGCAAAGGCCTTGTCGATCCGTCCAAGCATCTGGTTGAGAGTTTCGGAGAGATGGGAAACTTCATCCCTTGCAGTCAAAACCGGAAGCCGTGTATCGAGATTTCTGTCCGTGATCTTGCGTGCCTCAGCAGCCAACAGCGCTACCGGTCGCAATGCCTTGCGGCTCATCCAGTGACCACCCAGTGCAGCCAACACAATCATGACGGGAGTAAGCAGCAACAAGCTGGTTCGAAACTTACTCAACAACGCCATCGGCTTGTTAAGAGCTAGTCCGGTTTGCACGGAATAAAGCCGCCCTGCCGTCTTGATCGGATAAGCCAGCGTGCGCACGTAACGCGAGCCCTGATGAAATTCCGTAATCAGTCCTTGTGCTGGAATACGCTCGGGGGGCGGCAGTTCCGGATTCTCAGCGATAATCCGCTTCGAACGATAAATCCAATTCCCATCCTGATCCTTCACCTGCAGCCACTTGCCATCGTCCTTGATCGAATAGATAGAATCGAACTCCGCTTGCAGGTTCTCAATGCTCTGGTTACGATCCCGATGTGCCAGCAGCAACTGCACATCTTCAACCCGCTCCTGAAGATCGTGATACTCGGTCTCATCGACGCTGCGCTGCAACATCCACCAGCTTGCCGCACTCAGCAGGCACGCTGCAGTCGCGAACATCGCAAAATACCACAGCGAGAGACGTATTCGGATAGGCAGAGACTTGATCAACGGCTCACTCCAATAGCCGCCGCAGGGCAGGAAAGCATGTATCCCTCTCCTCGCACGGTAGTGATCATCTTGTACTCAAAAGGCGCGTCAACCTTGCCGCGAATCGCATTGATCAGCACATCCAGCGCGCCATCTCCAACCGCAGGATTAGGACCCCAAACCTGCTCCATCAAAACGTGTCGCGGAACGCACCGACCTGCATTGCGTGTAAGAGCGAGAAGCAGGCTGAACTCCGACCTGCTCAGATCCACCGGCTTGTATTCGCGAGTAACAGTGCGACGAACAGGATCGATCGCCAGGTCGCCTATCTGTAACTTACTGTTCTCTCTTACCCGAACTGACCGTGTGATCGATTGCAGCCGAAGCACCAGCTCCGGAAAGGAAAACGGCTTTGTCATGTAGTCATCGGCACCCAAGTCGAGGCCACGAATAATCTCGTCTTCGCTATCTCGCGCCGTCAACATCAAGACCGGACTTGTTCGCCCGCGCTCCCGCAGCACTCTCACAAGCTCGTAGCCGTCGCGGTAAGGCAGCCCGATGTCGAGCACTATGGCGTCGTACTCGTATGAAGTAGCGATTTCGAGGCCTGCAAGCCCGTCCAGTGCAACTGTTACCGTGCACTCGTGATCCTGGAGCCCGCGGCGAAGCAGTTCCAACATGCGTGGCTCATCTTCAATGACCAGGATCCTCATAGGCTCTCAATCGAGTCATTTCCCGCCCCGCGGCTCACGATGAAACCGGCGCAGTCGAACTCAAGCACGGGCTTGCTCAATTTGAGCAGAATCGCACACGAAACACACGGCCGCAAGATCGCTTGCGCGAGGATTTATCGAAATTTTACGAGTTGCTCATTTTTCCGTCACGACATAGTCCACATTTGCACGAGCTACCTTAGAACTTATTCATCGCTCCGTAAACATCGGTTTACAGCCACAAGACAAGCTAACGTCAAACAGCGCACGACAAAGGCGCACATGAATGCGCACCGGCGCTGAAGGAGAGCCATGTATACGAAGGCCATACTATATTCCCTCTTGATCGCATTCCTGTTGATATCACCGGCAATCAGCGCAATCGCTGTCGGAAGCGCCGCCGGACCCAATGATGGCAGCGTGAGTGGCGCTATCCGGGACGTCTCGGGCGCGGCGCTCCACGGTGCGCAGGTCATATTGCAACCGACCGGCACGACTGTAACCTCGGACACGCAAGGCAGCTATCTTATTCCGAACGTTGCACCCGGCACATATACGGTGACAATCTCCTACGTAGGATTTGCGACGTCGGTGAATACGATCACTGTTTCAGCCGGTCAGACAGCGACGCTCGAGACGATATTGACCGTTAGTTCGGCAAGCCAACAGATCGAAGTAAACGCCACCCTCGAAGGCGATGCCGCGTCCATCAATGAACAGCGCGTCTCTGACAACATTCTTGACGTCCAGACCGAGGCGCAGATTCGCAGTCTGCCAAATGCCAATATCGCCGATGTGGTAGGACGCATGCCCGGCGTAACGCTGCAGCGCAATGAGGGTGAGGGACAGTATGTACAAATTCGAGGGACAGAGCCCAGACTCAGCAACACGACGATCGACGGCGTAATCGTTCCCGGCCCCGATCCTCAGGTCAGGCAGGTGGACCTTGATACGATCCCGGCGGACCTCGTCGGATCAGTCGCCATTAACAAGACACTCTCGGCCAATCAGGATGGCGACGCGATCGGAGGCTCGGTCGATCTGCGCATCAAGCAGCCAACTTCAGATCGTCCTGCATTGATGGTCGAAGGCACAGACGGCTACACTCCAATCGCAAATGGCCGCAAGACTTTTGCGATTGGCTCGTCCCTCGGCTTTCGCTTCGGTCCTCAGAGTGGGCAAGGAAAGAAGTTCGGTCTTGAAATCGGCTATCACTATGACTACAACGGCCGCGCGATCGACGACATCGAACCGATTCCAAACCTGGATGGCCCGAACAATTCCTTGTCTTATGACAACCTTTATATTCAGCAGTATCTATATGATCGAACCCGCTACGGCTTCGCCGGTAGCCTTGACTATAGGCTGAACGATCACTCCGACCTCTACGTGCACGGGCTTTTTTCAAACTTCAGAGACTACGGTCAGAAGTTCGCGTACCAACTGGCTTTCGAAGACAATCCGAAATACAAGACGAGCGTTCGCCGGCCTAACCTTCAGGTGGCTGACCTGGCGATCGGCGGCAATCAGGTTTTCACTCGTACGTTTGTGCGATATCAGGTCGCGATTGCGCATTCGCGATTCGGCGCCGCCGCGGGCAATCCTGGTGCTGCGTTCAAGGTTAAAAAACATAGTGACGTGGGCACCGATTGCGACTACGTTCCCGGACCCAGCCAATACCGGCCGCAGTATACCTGCAACGTCCTCGGAAACCCCACCCTGGATCCCAACAGTTATTTCCTCGATACCATCGACCTCACCTCCGGACAGGCAACTCAACTCAACCTGCAGGCAAGCGGCTCGATGGGCATCAACTATCACCTCGGCGGCCACTTTTCGACATTCGAATTTGGTGGCCAGTTCCGCAATGAGCACAAAGGTCAGAACGCTTACTCGCCCGAGTACGATTCGAATGACAACGACGCGATGAGCCAATATCTCGGCAACTTCACAAACCGCCACTTCTACGGAGGCAGCTATCGCCTCGGCCCTGTCACCAGCTTTGAAGCGATCACCGGAGACCTCGCAGCGAATCCAGGTAACTTCACACTCGATGAAGGCACGACACATCTCCAATCCGATTCGGCGAACTACAACCTGCAGGAGCGGGTCTCAGCGGGTTATCTCATGAACACGATCCAGTTCGGCCGATTTCATCTGCAGACCGGCCTGCGCATCGAAGGTACAAACACATCGAACACCGGCTACCTCGTGGTAAATGACGCAGATGGAAACTATGTCTCGACGACACCGCAGTACGGGAGCGGCTCCTACGTAAACCCGCTGCCCAGTGTGCAGCTGCGCTACAAGATCGACAATGACTCGGACCTTCGCGCGGTCTACGGTCGCGGCATCTCGCGTCCCGATCCCTACCAACTCGTCCCGTACATCACTGAAGATCAGTCTACCGATCCATACACAGTCGGCATCGGCAACCCCGAGTTGGTAGCCGAACACGCGAATGACTATGACGTTCTCTATGAGAGATACATGCCTTCGCTGGGCATGATCGAGGCCGGCTATTTTTACAAGCAGATTAGCAAGCCGATCTATGGACAGCAATCGATTATTCCAGCCGCAGGCTCTCCACTCTCGCAGAACTACGCCGGAGAGCTAGTCTTCCAGGAAGTGAACGGCGATCACGCACATGTGCAGGGAATCGAACTCGCTTATCAGCAGCATTTGAGCTTTCTCCCTGGGGTGCTTACAGGTGCGCGAATCAACACGAACTTCACCTACACCAACTCGAAAAACTACAATCTCACCGGCCGAAGCGATAATCCGGCGCTGGTCGGGCAGGCTCCTTATTCATGGAATATTGGACCCGCCTACGCCACCAAGCGCGGATTATTCTCCGTAGGAATCTCGCACAACG
>Ga0206964_10046_pt3 | contig 35517 bp, 20 predicted proteins | sample Alteio_BWOrgHeat_25_FD_152980 | JGI IMG/M metagenome (GOLD analysis project Ga0206964, IMG submission 152980) | Enriched cells from forest soil in Barre Woods Harvard Forest LTER site, Petersham, Massachusetts, United States -... | ecosystem: Environmental > Terrestrial > Soil > Temperate forest >...
TCCATCGGCAGTGTAACCATCGCTTATGGAACAGGGTCGGCGGCGGCAGATCCGGTGGCAACATACACCGGTTCAGTAACGGCAAGCACGGCAACTGGCGGAACTTTTAACGCAAATAATTACAGCATCACTTATCTGCCGGGCGATATCATCGTTGATGCACTACCACCGCCGGCCATTGCTTCGTCAAGCAGCCCATCGGCCGTAAATACCACATATGGCACTGCGTCTACATCAAGCAGCTTTAGCATTTCGGGCAACAATATGACATCAGGCATCCTTGTAACGCCGCCCGCTGGTTTTGAGGTGAGTAGTGATAATGTAACGTTTAGCAGCACGGTTACTATTGGCACTACGGGCAATATCGCTTCTACACTTGTTTACGTTCGACTTGCATCTACAACTCCTGCCGGTAACTATTCCGGCAATATCGCCGTAACCAGCACCGGCGCAACTGAATTGGACGTTGCGATGCCGGTTAGCACGGTAAGCCCGGTTGCATTAACCATTACAGTGATCGGGGTGAGCAAGGCCTATGGAGCGGTCATTACAGGCTCAGCAGGTTCAACGGCGTTTATGTCGACCGCACTGCAAAATGGAGAAAATATCGGTTCGATAACGATCGGTTATGGCGCGGGTTCAGCAGCGACAGATGGCGTTGGTACTTATACCGGTTCGGCGGTGGCGAGTACGGCCACCGGTGGCACGTTTAATCCTTCAAATTACGCCATTACCTACGTTGCTGGTGATATCATTGTTACCGCTATTCCATTAACGATCACTGCAAATGCTGTCCATAAACAGTTTGGTACCGTAATTAACGGGGCGGCTGGTTCATTGGCTTTTACACCGACAGGTTTGGTCAATGGTGAGTCCATCGGCAGTGTAACCATCGCTTATGGAACAGGGTCGGCGGCGGCAGATCCGGTGGCAACATACACCGGTTCAGTAACGGCAAGCACGGCAACTGGCGGAACTTTTAACGCAAATAATTACATCATCACTTATCTGCCGGGCGATATCATCGTTGATGCACTACCACCGCCGGCCATTGCTTCGTCAAGCAGCCCATCAACTGTAAATACTACTTATGGAACAGCGTCGGCATCGAGCAGCTTTAGCATTTCTGGCAGCAACATGACATCGGGTATCCTGGTTACCCCTCCACCCGGTTTTGAAGTGAGCAGTGATAACGTAACGTTTAGCAGCACGGTAACTATTGGTGCAGCGGGCGCGATTACCTCAACACCTGTTTACATAAGATTATCTTCCACAACTCCTGCGGGGAATTACTCAGGCAATATCGCCCTTACCGGTGCGGGTGCGACAGAAGTCGACATAGCTATGCCGATTAGTGTGGTAAGTCCGGCAACTTTAACAATAACCGCAAGCGCGGTCGGCAAAGCGTACGGCGCATCAATAACCGGAAGTGCAGGGTCGACTGCGTTTACTTCTTCGGCATTGCAAAATGGGGAAAACATTGGCAGTGTAACAATAGTCTATGGTACCGGTTCAGCCGCGACTGATGGGGTTGGAACTTATACCGGTTCGGTGATGGCGAGTTTGGCTACCGGTGGCACGTTTAATCCTGCCAACTATTCAATTAGCTACGTTGCTGGCGATATCACTGTTGGTGCGATTCCTTTAACCATTACTGCAAATTCTATCCATAAACAGTTTGGCACCGTAATTACCGGGGCGGCGGGTTCATTGGCTTTTACCCCGACAGGTTTGGTTAACGGTGAATCCATCGGCGGTGTAACTATTGCCTATGGAACCGGTTCAGCGGCAACGGATCCGGTGGCCACATACACCGGTTCAGTAACGGCAAGCGCGGCAACTGGCGGAACTTTTAACGCAAATAATTACATCATTACCTATTTACCGGGCGATATTATTGTTGATGCCTTACCGCCACCGGCTATTGCTTCGTCAAGCAGCCCATCGGCCGTAAATACCACATATGGCACTGCGTCCGCATCAAGCAGCTTTAGCATTTCCGGCAGCAACATGACATCGGGTATCCTGGTTACCCCTCCCGCGGGTTTTGAAGTAAGCATTGATAACGTAACGTTTAGCAGTACGGTTACGATTGGCGCCGCTGGCAACATTACCTCAACACCTGTTTACATTAGGCTTGCTACTGCAACTCCAGCCGGTAACTATTCCGGTAATATCGCCCTGACAGGCACCGGCGCGACAGAATTGGACGTAGCTATGCCGGTTAGCGTGGTAAGCCCTGCCACCTTAACCATCACAGCTACCGGGGTCAGCAAAGCGTACGGCGCATCCATAACAGGAAGTGCAGGTTCAACTGCGTTTACTTCTTCGGCATTGCAAAATGGGGAAACCATTGGTTCGATAACGATCGACTATGGTACGGGTTCAGTAGCGACGGACGGAGTTGGAACTTATACCGGTTCTGTAGTTGCGAGTACGGCCACCGGCGGTACGTTTAACCCTGCAAACTATTCAATTAACTATGTTGCAGGTGATATTACAGTTGGTGCGATTCCATTAACGATCACCGCAAATTCTATTCATAAACAATTTGGCACCGTAATTACCGGGGCGGCAGGGTCATTGGCTTTTACCGCGACAGGTTTGGTGAATGGTGAGTCTGTCGGCAGTGTAACTATCACTTACGGCACTGGTTCCGCAGCGGCGGACCCAGTTGCAACATACACTGGCTCGGTAACGGCCAGCGCAGCGACTGGCGGGACTTTTAACCCTATCGATTACATCATCACTTATCTGCCGGGCGATATTATTGTTGATACCTTACCACCACCCGCGATTACCGATTCAAGCGATCCGTCTTCTGTAAACACCGTGTACGGTACTGCTTCTTCATCAAGCAGCTTTAGCATTTCAGGCAGCAACATGACGTCGGGCATCCTGGTGACACCACCGGCCGGTTTCGAAGTGAGCAGCGATAATGTAAGTTTCAGCAGCACGATAACCATCGGCGCTGCCGGTAATATTGCTTCGACGCCGGTTTATATCCGACTTGCTTCCACTACTCCGGCAGGAAATTATTCCGGCAATATCGCCCTCACCGGTACCGGGGCAACCGAATTGGACGTGGCTATGCCCGTTAGCACGGTAAGCCCGGCGGTATTAACCATCACCGCCACCGGGGTCAGCAAGGCGTATGGAACGGCCATAACAGGTTCCGCAGGCTCAACGGCATTTACCTCGACCGCATTGCAAAATGGGGAAAATATCGGTTCGGTAACGATCGCCTATGGCACGGGTTCAGCAGCGACCGATGGCGTCGGCACTTATGCCGGGTCAGTGCTTGCTAATACAGCTTCGGGTGGAACCTTCAATCCAAATAATTATTCTATTACTTATGCTGCTAGTGATATCACTGTTACGCCTGCGAACTTAACCATAACGGCAAATAACGTAAATAAACCTTTTGGCACAGCCATTACCGGCGGACCTGGATCAACGGCTTTTACCCCTGTTGGGCTGCAAAATGGCGAAACTATTGGAAGTGTTACTATTGCCTATGGCACCGGGTCAGCGGCAGCAGACCCGGTGGCAACATATACCGGCTCGGTAACGGCAAGCGGCGCAATTGCTGGAACGTTCACCGCGAGTAATTATATCATCATTTATCTGCCAGGGGATATCGTCGTAACTGCGCCTCTTGCACCTGCAATTTCTACAACAAGCAGTCCGTCGGCATTAAATACGACTTATGGTACCGCTTCCACATCAAGCAGTTTCTCGATATCGGGCACTAATATGACAGCCGGTATTTTAGTAACCCCACCTGCCGGGTTCGAAGTAAGCGCCGACGATATTACATTTGGCCTCACTGTTACGGTTGGTGCAGCAGGCACAGTAACTGCCACGCCGGTTTATATCAGGCTTGCATCAACTACACCTGTTGGCGCTTATTCGGGCAACATTGCAACAACCAGTGCCGGCGCAAATGAAGTTGATGTAGCCATGCCCAATAGCACCGTAACCCCGGCAGTATTAACCATTACGGCTGGTGGGGTTAGCAAAACCTTCGGCGCTACCCTGACAGGTGGACCGGGATCAACAGCTTTTACAGCTTCGGGATTGCAAAATGGTGAAACAATTGGCAGCGTCACAATCGTTTATGGTACTGGTTCAGCAGCCACCGATGGGGTCGGAACTTATACCGGGTCTGTTGTGGCTAGCGCGGCAACAGGCGGAACTTTTAATGCAGCCAATTATATCATTAATTATGTAGCAGGTGATATCATCGTCAATGCTTCGCCAACCCCTACCCTAACCGCATCTGGCAGCCCATCGGCGCTTAATACTATTTACGGTACAGCATCGACGTCCACTACCTTTAACGTTTCCGGGGCAAACCTATCAGCGGGGATATTGGTAACACCACCAGTTGGGTTCGAGGTAAGTTTGGATAATGTTACTTTCAGCAGTTCGGTTACCGTTGGAGCCGCGGGAACAATTGTCTCTACTCCCGTTTATATCAGGCTGGCATCAACGACTCCGGCCGGTAATTATTCGGGTAATATCATATTAAGCAGCGTTGGTGCTACCGACATCAACGTTGCGATGACCACCAGTTCCGTTTCCCCGGCGCCGTTAATAATTACTGCTAATAATATAAATAAAACGTACGGAGCATCACTCGGCAGCGGTCCGGGTTCAACCGCGTTTACCTCAACGGCATTGCAAAATAGCGAAACGATTGGCAATATCACCATAACATATGGAACAGGTTCGGCAGCCACCGATCCCGTTGCGACTTATATAGGATCGGTAACGGCGAGCCTGGCAACCGGAGGCACCTTTAACCCTGGCAATTATACGATAACCTATGTGCCGGGTGACATTATAGTAAATCCCGCCGTTCTAACGATATCCGCGATCCCAGTAAACAAAGTTTTCGGGGCGACATTAACCGGGACGGCTGGGTCAACAAACTTTACATCAACCGGACTGCAAAACGTTGAGACGATCGGCAGTGTTACAGTTGCTTATGGCACCGGGGCGGCGGCTTCGGATGGTGTAGGAACTTATACAGGGTCGGTGGTCATCAGTTTAGCCACCGGCGGCACATTTATCAGCAGCAACTATATAATTACCTATACACCCAGCGACATTATCGTGGGGCCAGCCCCGCCACCGGTTATTGCATCATCAAGCAGCCCATCGGCTGTAAATACAACTTACGGAACCGCTTCGGCATCAAGCAGCTTTAGCATTTCCGGCGACAACATGACATCGGGCATATTGGTTACGCCACCTGCAGGTTTTGAAGTAAGTAGTGATAATGTAACTTTCAGTGGCACTGTAACAATTGGTGCTACTGGTACTATAACTTCGACGCCGGTTTATATTAGGTTGGCTTCGGCAACGGCTGTCGGAAATTATTCCGGCAATATCGCCCTTACCGGTAGCGGTGCAACCGACGTCGATATAGCTATTCCTGTTAGTGTAGTTAGTCCTGCGGCTCTAACGATCACCGCAACCACCGTTAACAAAACATTCGGCGCTACATTGACCGGTGGACCGGGCTCAACGGCATTCACTTCGACCGGACTGCAAAACGGTGAAACCATTGGTTCTATAACGATTACCTACGGCACCGGTTCAGCGTCATCTGATCCTGTGGCTACCTACGCAGGTTCGGTTGTAGCAAGCGTAGCAGCCGGAGGGACTTTTAATGCTGCTAATTATACGATTACTTATTTACCGGGTGATATTATTGTAAACACGGCGACTGCCGCAGCGATTACATCAATCGGCAGCCTTTCAGCCGTGAATACAACCTACGGTACAGCATCAGCTTCATCCACTTTTAATATTTCCGGCACCAATATGTCGGCCGGTATTTTAGTAACACCGCCAGTTGGGTTCGAGGTAAGTTCGGATAATGTTACGTTCAGCAGTTCAGTTACCATTGGCGCGGCGGGGACAATCGCCTCCACCCCCGTTTATATCAGGCTAGCTTCAATAACTCCCGTGGGCAGTTATTCAGGTAATATTGTTTTAAGCAGTGTTGGCGCTACGGATGTCAATGTGGCGATGCCGGTTAGTGTAGTTAGCCCTACAGCTTTGACCATCACCGCGTCCACCGTTAACAAAACCTTCGGTTCAACTTTAACTGGTGGGCCGGGTTCAACTGCGTTTATCTCAACAGGCCTACAAAATGGTGAAACCGTTGGTTCAGTAACGATTGCTTACGGCACCGGTGCAGCGGCAACCGATCCGGTGGCTACTTACACAGTTTCGGTTATTGCTAGCGCGGCAACGGGTGGAACTTTTAACCCGGCTAATTATACGATTACTTACTTGGCGGGTGATATAATCGTCGGTCCAGCCCCCCTAACAATAACTGCAACTACCGTTAACAAAACTTTTGGTGCTACTTTAACCGGTGGACCTGGTTCAACTGCGTTTACTTCGACCGGACTGCAAAATGGCGAAACCATCGGTTCTGTAACGATTGCTTATGGCACTGGTTCAGCTGCATCTGATCCTGTAGCGACTTACATAGGATCAGTTATTGCAAGTGCGGCAACTGGTGGTTCATTCAATCCCGCTAATTATACAATTACTTATTTACCGGGAGATATTATCGTAAACGAAGCAACATCGGCGGCAATTACTGCTATCGGCAGCCCCTCGGCCGTGAATACTACCTATGGCACAGCTTCATCATCATCCACTTTTAATATTTCCGGGACGAACATGTCTGCCGGTATTTTGGTGACGCCACCGATAGGGTTTGAAGTCAGTTCGGATAACATTACTTTTAGCAGTTCAGTCACTGTAGGCGCAGCAGGCACAATCGCCTCCACTCCTGTTTATATCAGGCTCGCATCCACAACTCCGGTGGGCAGTTATTCAGGGAATATTGTTTTAAGTAGTGTTGGTGCCACAGATGTTAATGTGGCAATGCCGGTTAGTGTAGTTAGCCCGGCAGCTTTAACCATCACCGCTACCACGGTTAACAAAACCTTCGGCGCTACTTTAACCGGAGGGCCCGGTTCAACTGCATTTACTTCAACCGGCCTGCAAAATGGGGAAACGATTGGTTCGGTAACTATAGCTTATGGCGCTGGTTCGGCTGGAACTGATCCGGTGGCCACTTACACAGGTTCGGTTGTTGCAAGTGCGGCGACCGGTGGCTCTTTCAATCCTGCTAATTATACCATTACTTATTTGCCGGGGGATATTATAGTCAATGCAGCAACTGCCGCAGCAATTACTTCAATAGGCAACCCGTCAGCTGTAAACACTACTTATGGTACTGCATCAGCTTCGTCAACTTTTAATATTTCCGGTAGCAACCTATCGGCAGGTATTTTGGTAACCCCACCGGCTGGATTCGAGGTGAGTTCGGATAATGTCACCTTCGGCAGTTTCGTTACCATTGGCGCGGCGGGGACAATCGCCTCCACCCCCGTTTATATCAGGCTAGCTTCAATAACTCCCGTTAGCAGTTATTCAGGTAATATTGTTTTAAGCAGTGTTGGTGCAACTGATGTTAATGTGGCGATGCTGGTTAGTGTGGTAAATCCTGCTGCATTAACGATCACCGCGTCCATCGCTAATAAAACGTTCGGCGCTACTTTAACTGGTGCGCCGGGTTCAACCGCATTTACTTCAACAGGATTGCAAAATGGTGAAACTATTGGTTCGGTGACGATTGCTTATGGCACTGGCTCGGCTGGAACTGATCCGGTGGCCACTTACACGGGTTCGGTTGTTGCAAGCGCTGCAACCGGCGGTTCTTTCAATCCAGCTAATTATACGATTACTTATTTGCCAGACGATATTATCGTCGCGCCGGCTGCTTTAACCATCACCGCGTCCACGGTTAACAAAACATTCGGCGCTACTTTAACTGGTGGGCCGGGTTCAACTGCGTTTACTTCAACAGGATTGCAAAATGGCGAAACCATCGGTTCAATAACGATCGCTTACAGCACTGGTTCAGCGGCAACTGATCCGGTGGCTATCTACACAGGCTCAGTTGTCGCAAGCGCTGCAACGGGCGGTTCATTCAATCCTGCTAATTATACCATTACCTATTCGCCAGGAGATATTATCGTAAATGCAGCGACTGCAGCGGCAATTACATCTATTGGCAGTCCATCATCCGTAAATACGACTTACGGCACAGCTTCAGCATCTTCAACTTTTAATATTTCCGGCGCAAACATGTCGGCAGGTATTTTGGTGACATCGCCAGTTGGATTTGAAGTGAGTTCGGACAATATCACGTTCAGCAGTTCAGTTACCATTGGCGCAGCTGGCACAATCGCCTCCACTCCTGTATATGTCAGGCTGGCTTCACTAACCCCGGTTGGCAGTTATTCTGGAAATATCGTTTTGAGCAGTGTTGGCGCCACGGATGTTAATGTGGCCATGCCGGTTAGTTTGGTTAGCCCAGCTGCGTTAACGATCATCGCAACCACGGTTAACAAAACCTTTGGCGCAACTTTAACCGGCGGCCCTGGCTCAACAGCCTTTACTTCAACTGGATTGCAAAATGGAGAAACTATTGGTTCTATAACGATTACTTATGGCACCGGTTCAGCGTCATCTGATCCTGCGGCTACCTACGCCGGTTCGGTTGTAGCAAGCGTAGCAACCGGAGGGACTTTTAATGCTGCTAATTATACGATTACTTATTTACCGGGTGATATTATTGTAAACGCGGCAACATCAGCGGCAATCACTTCGGTAGGGAGCCCTTCAGCCGTGAATACAACCTACGGCACAGCGTCAGCATCTTCAACTTTTAATATTTCCGGCACCAACCTATCGGCCGGCATTTTAGTAACACCGCCAGTTGGGTTCGAGGTAAGTTCGGATAATGTTACGTTCAGCAGTTCCGTTACCATTGGCGCGGCGGGTACAATCGCTTCCACCCCCGTTTATATCAGGCTGGCATCCACAACCCCGGCTGGCAGTTACTCCGGCAATATTGTTTTAAGCAGTGTTGGCGCGACGGATGTCAATGTGGCGATGCCGGTTAGTGTAGTTAGCCCTACAGCTTTGACCATCACCGCGTCCACCGTTAACAAAACCTTCGGTTCAACTTTAACTGGTGGGCCGGGTTCAACTGCGTTTATCTCAACAGGCCTACAAAATGGTGAAACCGTTGGTTCAGTAACGATTGCTTACGGCACCGGTGCAGCGGCAACCGATCCGGTGGCTACTTACACAGGTTCGGTTGTTGCAAGTGCCGCAACGGGCGGTTCTTTCAATCCTGCTAATTACACAATCACCTATTTGCCGGGCGATATTATCGTCGCGCCAGCACCACTTACAATCACTGCCAGTACCGTCAACAAAACCTTTGGCGCTGTTTTAACCGGCGGTCCCGGCTCAACCGCTTTTACTTCAATCGGATTGCAAAACGGTGAAACTATTGGTTCGGTAACGATTGCTTATGGCACTGGCTCAGCCGCCTCGGACCCTGTAGCTACTTATACCGGTTCGGTTACAGCAAGTACAGCGACCGGCGGCTCATTTAATCCCGCTAATTATACGATAAACTATCTGCCAGGCGATATTATCGTCAATGCAGCAACCTCCGCAGCGATTACTTCTATCGGTAACCCGTCAGCCGTGAATACAACCTACGGTACAGCATCAGCTTCATCCACTTTTAATATTTCCGGCACCAATATGTCTGCCGGTATTTTGGTAACGCCACCGGTAGGGTTTGAAGTAAGTTCGGATAATGTTACGTTCAGCAGTTCCGTTACCATTGGCGCGGCGGGGACAATCGCTTCCACCCCCGTTTATATCAGGCTCGCGTCCACCACTCTGGTCGGTAGTTATTCAGGCAATATTGTTTTAAGCAGTGTTGGTGCTACGGATGTTAATGTGGCAATGCCGGTTAGTGTAGTTAGCCCGGCAGCTTTAACCATCACCGCTACCACGGTTAACAAAACCTTCGGCGCTACATTGACCGGTGGACCGGGCTCAACGGCGTTCACTTCAACCGGACTGCAAAACGGGGAAACAATTGGTTCAGTAACGATTACCTACGGCGCCGGTTCAGCGTCATCTGATCCTGTGGCTACCTACATCGGTTCGGTCGTAGCAAGCGCAGCGACCGGTGGTTCATTCAATCCTGCTAATTATACCATCACTTATTTGCCGGGAGATATTATTGTAAACACGGCGACTGCCGCAGCGATTACATCAATCGGCAGCTCGTCAGCCGTGAATACAACCTACGGTACAGCATCAGCTTCATCCACTTTTAATATTTCCGGCACGAACATGTCTGCCGGTATTTTGGTGACGCCACCGATAGGGTTTGAAGTCAGTTCGGATAACATTACTTTTAGCAGTTCAGTCACTGTAGGCGCAGCAGGCACAATCGCCTCCACCCCTGTTTATATCAGGCTCGCATCCACAACTCCGGTGGGCAGTTATTCAGGCAATATCGTATTAAGCAGCGTTGGTGCCACAGATGTTAATGTGGCAATGCCGGTTAGTTTAGTAAGTCCAGTTGCGTTAACAATCACAGCAACTACGGTTAACAAAACGTTCGGCGCTACTTTAACCGGGGGACCGGGTTCAACGGCGTTTACTTCAACTGGCCTCCAAAACGGTGAAACAATTGGCAGCGTAACAATTGCCTATGGCACTGGTTCAGCCGCATCTGATCCTGTGGCTACTTACACCGGGTCAGTTATTGCTACCGCGGCAACGGGCGGAACTTTTAATGCAGCTAATTATACGATAAATTATTTGCCGGGAGATATTATTGTAAATGCAGCAACAGCTGCCACGATTACATCATTAGGCAACCCGTCAGCTGTAAATACTACCTACGGAACTGCGTCTGCTTCGTCCACTTTTAATATTTCCGGCGCCAACACGTCAGCTGGCATTTTGGTGACCCCCCCTGCTGGGTTCGAGGTAAGTTCGGATAATGTAACTTTCAGCAGTTCAGTTACCATTGGAGCCGCGGGAACAATTGTTTCTACTCCCGTTTATATCAGGCTGGCTTCCACAACCACGGTTAGCAGCTATTCAGGTAATGTTGTTTTGAGCAGTGTTGGTGCTACAGATGTTAATGTGGCGATGCCGGTTAGTGTGGTAAGCCCGGCTGCTTTAACCATCACCGCTATAACCGTCAACAAAACCTTCGGTTCAACTTTAACTGGTGGGCCGGGTTCAACGGCATCTTCCTCAACGGGGCTTCAAAATGGTGAAAGTATCGGAAGCGTAACGATCTCTTATGGAAGTGGGTCGGCTGCGTCTGATCCCGTTGCAACTTATGCAGGGTCGGTTGTTGCAAGTGCAGCAACGGGTGGGTCATTCAATCCAGCTAATTATACGATTACTTATTCGCCGGGTGATATTATTGTCGCACCAGCAACTTTAACAATTACAGCTACAACAGTTAACAAAACTTTTGGCGCTACTTTAACCGGAGGACCTAGTTCAACCGCCTTTACTTCGACTGGATTGCAAAATGGTGAAACCATTGGGAGTGTAACTATCTCCTATGGAACAGGTTCGGCTGGAACTGATCCCGTGGCAACTTACACCGGTTCGGTTGTCGCAAGTGCGGCAACGGGTGGCTCATTCAATTCGGCTAATTATACGATTACGTATTTGCCCGGCGATATTATTGTAAACGCTGCCACCTCGGCAGCGATCACTTCGATAGGTGGCCCATCAGCAGTAAATTCAACCTATGGCACTGCGTCAGTTTCAGCCACTTTTAATGTATCTGGCTCTAATATGTCTGCCGGTATTTTGGTGATACCGCCAACTGGATTCGAGGTAAGTTCGGATAACATTACTTTCAGCAGTTCGGTTACGCTCGGTGCAGCCGGCACGATTGCTTCCACCCCTGTTTATATCCGGCTGGCAGCGACAACTCCGGTTGGTAGTTATTCTGGCAATATCGTTTTAAACAGCGTTAGTGCGACGGATGTTAATGTGGCGATGCCGGTTAGTGTAGTTAGTCCAGCTGCGTTAACGATCACCGCACCCACGGTTAACAAAACCTTTGGTGCTACTTTAACCGGAGGGTCGGGTTCAACAGCTTTTACTTCAACAGGATTGCAAAATGGTGAAACTATTGGTTCGGTGACGATTGCTTATGGTACTGGTTCGGCCGCCTCGGACCCGGTTGCTGGTTACATGGGTTCAGTTGTTGCAAGCGCGGCAACAGGTGGTTCGTTTAACACTGCAAATTATAAGATTATCTATTCACCTGGTGATATCTTTGTCGCCCCTGCTGTTTTAACCATCACCGCGTCCACCGTCAATAAAACCTTCGGCGCTAGATTGACCGGAGGGCCGGGTTCAACAGCGTTTACTTCAACAGGATTGCAAAATGGTGAAACCGTTGGTTCGGTAACTATTGCATATGGTACAGGTTCAGCGCCCGTGGATCCAGTGGCTACGTACACTAGTTCGGTTGTCCCAAGTGCTGCAACAGGGGGAACCTTTAATGCTGGCAACTATACCATAACTTATCTGCCAGGAGATATTATTGTAAATGCAGCAGCTGAGGCGGCAATTACGGCAACAGGGAGTCCGTCGCCGGAAAACACCACTTATGGCGCTGCGTCGGCTTCAAGCAGCTTTAATGTATCCGGCACAAGTATGTCGGCAGGCATTTTGGTGACGCCGCCTGTGGGATTTGAAGTCAGCGCAGATAATGTTATTTTCAATAATTCCGTTACCATTGGCGCTTCAGGCACTATCAACTCAAGTCCTGTATATATCCGCCTGGCTGCTACAACGCCGGTTGGTGGTTACTCCGGCAAAATAGCGCTAACCAGCAACGGCGCAACCGAAGTTGACGTAAATATGCCTGCCAGCCAGGTTAGCGCTGCCATGTTAAGCATTACTGCTAATTCCGTGCATAAAATATTTGGCACCACATTAACCGGTGGGCCCGGGTCAACAGCGTTTATTTCAACAGGATTGCAAAATGGCGAAACAATTGGATCGGTAACTATTGCCTATGGGGCAGGCTCGGCCGCAGCAGATCCGGCAGCTACTTATACCGGCTCGATAACTGCAAGTTCGGCTATCGGCGGGTCGTTTAGCGAAAGTAATTATATCATTACCTACCTGCCGGGCGACATTATTGTTGATCCACCACCAACGCCTGTTATTGCATCGGCAAGCAGTCCATCGGCAGTAAATACCACTTATGGAACCCCGTCCCCGTCAAGCAGTTTTAATATTTCCGGCAACAATATGACTTCCGGTATTTTGGTAACACCGCCTGCCGGGTTCGAGGTAAGTGCTGATGACGTAACTTTTAGCAGCACGGTTACCATTGGCTCAGCTGGAACAATTGCCTCTGCCCCGGTTTATATCAGGCTGGCGGCAACTACTATAAAGGGCAGTTATTCGGGTAATATCGCTTTAAGCAGTGCCGGCGCGACCGCCATTGACGTTGTTATGCCTGTAAGTACGGTAAACCCATCCATTTTAGTGATAACTGCCGATAACCAAACTAAGGTTGAGGGCCAGGTCAACCCGGTTCTAACCGTATCATTCAGCGGTTTTGTGAATAATGAAACAAGCGCTGCGCTAACCGCACTGCCGGTAGCGGTTACAACGGCTGTTACCTCTTCTTTGCCAGGGCAATACCCCATCACGGTCGACGGCGCCGCATCGACTAACTATATTTTTGATTATGTAGGAGGTGTGCTAACCGTGACCGCGCCAGAAAGTATTGTCGTTCCCAATGCGTTTACGCCCAATGGCGACGGTATAAATGATACATGGAATATCAAAAACATCGAAACATATCCCAACTGCACCGTCCAGGTATTTAACCGTTACGGGCAGGAGGTGTATTCTTCGCGCGGATATGGCATTTCGTGGAATGGAACATTTAAGGGCTCGGCACTACCCACCGGGGCATACTATTATATCATCGATTTAAAAAATGGTAGTAAAGTTTTATCAGGATCAATAGCAATTATACGATAGGCAATGAGGCGGTTCATATACATATTGATGTTATTTATTCCATTTAAGCAAATGTGTTTGGGGCAGCAAAAGCCACAGTACACGCAGTATGTTTTTAACAACCTGCTTTTAAATCCGGCGGTAACAGGGATTGAAAATTATACCGACGTTCGGTTAGGTTACCGGAACCAATGGACCGGGCTGCAGGGCGCGCCGGTTACCAGTTATTTAACGATAGATGCACCCATTGGCAATAGTTTTTTGCAGGGCGACGCAACGGCGGTGCCTGCAGCAGGCGGGGTAAACCCGTCCAGCAGGCTGTTTACGCAAAACTATATGGCTGCCGAACCGCATCACGGTATCGGTTTTATGATCGTATCGGACAAGGCGGGCCCCATCACACAAACCAATATCGATGCCACCTATGCCTATCATCTCGGCTTAACCGAGCAGATGAATTTAGCGGTGGGTGTTTCAGGCGGGTTCAGCCATATTACGCTGAACACTTCGGCGCTGGTGTTTGAAAATCAGTTTGACCCGCTTGTCGCCAACGGTAACAACAACCAATGGAAGCCCGACCTTGGCGCAGGCGTATGGTTATATGCATCCAACTATTATGCCGGCGCTTCGGTGCAGCAGTTGTTGCCTCAAAACCAATATTACAGCACAAGCAATAGTTCGGTAAATCAAAGCAAGACTGTCCCGCAGTATTTTTTTACCGGCGGGGTTAAGTTATTTTTATCGGATGACCTCACTTTGCTTCCATCAGTTTTAGTAAAGGTAATCAACCCCACCCCGATGACCTTTGATTTCAATGCCAAGCTCTCCTTCCGGGATAAATTTTGGATCGGCGGCTCGTACCGGAAGGATGATTCGTTTGGGGTGCTGGCCGGCATCAACATCAATTCACTCATCAATATTGGCTATTCGTATGATATTACTACCTCGGCATTAAATAGTGTCAGCAATGGCACGCACGAAATAGTGATCAGTTTGCTGCTGAACAACCGGTACCAGGTGACCTGCCCGCAGCATACGTTTTAGTGAAAAGGAGAGTTAAGAATTTCAATGACTTTGACTAAGATAATTGAAGGGAGCGGGTTTACGTTTTATTCACGCTACCTTCACCAACAGCGGATCAGTGCATCAGTACGACGTGGATATTGGATAACAGCTTTGATGAACTGATAGTTAGTTTTATAGACAATCAATGTGGCATTTCGGATAGTTTCCTGAGTGATGAGTTAGCGTTACGCCTTAGCGCCAACCTCAACAGCCTTTTTAAGAGCAACCAATTAAACCAAGCCGGAATGGGTAATGATGCCCTTGCAGTTTTTAACCACCTGACGCGGATTGATAAGATCTACTGGCTTGACCGCAAGCACAACAACACCGCAGAAAATGACTTTTTCGACCTGGTGGATCGTTTTGTGGAGCACCTGAACCAAACCTGTTATACGGGCATTACAGGTTACGAATTTCATTATACACTATATGAACCAGGCGCATTTTACAAAAAGCACAGTTTAAAACCAATAATAGCAGGCAATACTCTATGGTAATGTACCTTAACATTGGCTGGATAACCGCCGATGGCGGCGACTTGTGCATCTTTCCAAATAAAATAGCGCAATTAATTGCTCCGATAAATGGCAAAAGCGTTTTTTTTAAAAGTAACGAACTGGAGCACGAGGTTTTGATAACAAATAAAGCAAGGATGAGTATTACCGGGTGGCTGAAGAGAGATTAAATTGATCAATAATTGATTACCGCACTGTAAATTCCTGGCTTACGTTGTAAAACGCCATTTCAAGGCGATTATCAAGATTGTAAATGTCCTTATATTCAATTATGTTACCTTCCTTTATCATGCAGGTAAGATAAGTGATTTTTATAGGCACTGGCTTAATCAGTCTGAAATTAAGGGTTTGATTGCGTGCCATGACCTTATGAAGTGCTGGTATCCTGTTGCCGGCGTGATCATACTGTAGCAGAAGGACGGCCAAATTTTCTGCGTACTCAATACCTATATCGCCTTCGGTAATTGCCAACTCCTGTTTTTTGATTAATTGTTCCGGAGTTCCGTACAAAGAAAGACTGTACACATTAGGAAAACCAAACCTTATAACGGGTTTTTTAACCAGGGCTTTCCGCCGGGTGGCAGTTGTAAAATACCTGACCTGGCTCTGCAATGCCGGCGTAGCGTTCAAAGGTTTTCCAACAACTACGTTGAATGTATAGGTCGAATCCGGTTCGACAAGGCTCAAGGTATACGACGGTATATTTACCTGGATATAGGCGCCGGTATCGATATTGGCCCAACGTAATCTTTCCATATTTATTGCCAATTTCCTGATGCTGCTTTCAGGGATCTCGTAGCAATCTCCGGTGTATAAACCTGTCCATTGACGCATGTGGTACTGCATATCGGCATATGCTATTGTTTTTGGCTGAACATTGGTTATTGCCGCGATGAAACTTTTTGCCGCGAGAGCTTCTGTCAGCGTATTTCCGGACTGGAAACCCGTTTCCAGATTGTCCACTTTCCGTGCCGGGTAATCAGGATTAAACTTACCAAAATGGAGGTTATTTATAAAATTCAACATGGCATCGGTAAGCATGATATCAAACCTTGCTTGTTTTTTAATGGCTATGGTACCAGGCTTTTCCATAATGCTATGCAATTCATCGTACACAAGTTCTTTGGGGTGATAATCATCGTGCGAAAGGCCATATTGCAATACACAATCAATAAGCATCATGGCTTGCCATGTACTCCCGGCGCCGCTTTGCGGTTTGATCCATGGTGAATTGAAATTATTATTTTGATAAAATCTTTTAACTGAATTAGGAAAGTAAAGGCTTAACTGGTTACTAAAAAGCTGCCGTTTTATTTCGGCTGATAGCGTACCATCAGCACCAACGCTGGTGCTTTGTTTGGCTGTACTAATTTTGTCAATCGACAAAACAAATGAAGGGAGAAATGATAAACTTACAACGATCATCAGCCCGCAACGTATAATCTTTACATTTTTCATAACCGGCAATTTTATAGTTCAAAATTGCATGTAACAACGTATTTAAATAATGACGCGGGTCACCAATAAGGTTGATTTAAAGCACATACGGGTGTTGGTTCCAATAAAAAACGCCGCGTAATTGAGGCGTTTTTCGGATATATAGATTAATTGGGGTGAGTATAAGTCAGCTAACGGCGACCGGCTTATTTTCGCGCAAAACGTCTTCTAAAAGCTTAAACAATGCCTTCTTGGTATCGCGAAACTCTTGGGTTAAAGTAGCGATCATGTGCTCCAATTTGACCTGTGTAACCGCAAGTGTTGCCGCATCTTCGGGGACAATATCTTCAGCCATTAATTCTACCTGTTTTAAGTGTTGGCCCAGTGCCCTTTCGATATGGGCAATCTCGGTTTCGAACCAAAAAAGCCGCTCGCTAACGGCCCTGGTTTCAGCCAGGTGTTTAGGTTCCAATAAATGTGTAAAATGGTTTTTTATTAAGTGATGAAAAAATGCAACTTCAATTTCAAAAAATTCGAGGTCGGAGGCCCACTTTTTTGTGACGGCATAAAATTGAAGTGAACGTGCAGATATAGTGATTCCTGTTTCCATATTCTTATAATTTTATAACGATAAATATCGTTGGGTGTAAGTTAACCCGGGTTGACCAATATCAGCTTGAAAAATGATGTTGATCATGGCCGTATATCTATGCTCAACCAACTAAAGAATTGCATTAGTTCCTTGCTTTTAACTTGTTTAATAAGGAAAAATAAGCAACGGGATAGTAATATGTTCAGGGAGTTCCTCCGTTATATACCTGCCAACTATTTCTTCAAAATGAAAACGATGGTTTACCATTACCAGCACATCATTGTGCATGCCGTTGATCATCACATCAACAGCTTTCATCATATCCTTTTCCCTTACGTTGTTTAAAAGCAATCCTTCGTATTTTACATTTGCCCAAATCTCATCCGTAAAAACCGCAGTTGCATATTTTTCACACATATCGGGTAATCCGCTCGCTGAAAGATTGGCGATAGACACTATTGCATTCCAGGGTTTTGCCAGTTCGGCCAGAAACCGCACAAATTGAATCCGGCAATACCTTAAATCGGCAATATATACCAGCCGTTCAATTTGTTTTAATGACCAGTGCAGCGGGATCATCAATAGCGGGCAACGCACTTTATTCATCAGCGTATTGATGTTAATATGCATTTTTGCTAGTGTTGCTGGTGAGTGATCTGCCATCCCCTTAACGATCATCCAAATTTGTGCTTTATTTGCAATTTCGGCCAGTTGGGTTTCATCATGGGCAGAAATATCAATCTCAGTTATTTCGGGTTTAAACCCTTCATGGTGGTTATTTAACTTTATTAATGCTCCGGTTAATTCGGATCCGTAATCAACTTCAATTCCATCGCCATCGTCCCCAACAGCATGTATTTTTTTATGCTGCATATTACTGGCGACTTTACAAACATTTGCTAATAAAATGTTTGCTTGCAGCTTTTGGGCAATTATTAACGCAAATTTTGCAGCATGGTCACCTTGTGGCGTGCTGTCGTTAATTACCAGTAGAGTTTTCATAATTTACCAATTAATGACCGCTAGATCACACGTAAAATTTGAAAATCCAATCAAAACACACCATGACTTCAGTCATGAAAAAAAATGTTTCTTATCATATAACGCAAATCTCCGCCGATCAGGCAACTACCTGCTCATCTGTCCACTTCCAATTTTTAATACCCGGCATATCATCCAGGTACGTGCGGATATAATCATGATGTTGCCGCAATACTGCCTCGCAATGAGCAACAAAGGCATCAGCCTGTAAGTGCATCGCCGGTACCCTTTTAACAGCTTCCATTGCCAGGTGATACCGGCTCATTTGGTTTAATACTACCATATCAAATGGGGTTGTTGTGGTACCTTCCTCCATGTACCCTCGTACGTGGAAACGCGCCGGATCCGGACGGCCATGAACCAAATCGTGGATGATGCGCACATATCCGTGAAATGCAAAAATAACCGGCGCGGTAGCAGTGAAGAGCGATTCGAAATATTCTGCACTCATCCCGTGCGGATGATATGCTGCCGGCGATAGGGCCATCAGATCAATAACATTTACTACCCTGACTTTTAAATCAGGCATATATTCCTTTAAAAGCGCGGCCGCAGCTACTGTTTCCAGCGTTGGCACATCACCAGCACAGCCTAAAACCACATCAGGAGTTTCGTCGCCGCAATTGCTTGCAAATTTCCATTCCGAGGCCCCTTTTGCACAGTGGTCAATTGCTTCATCCATTGTCAACCACTGCAGTTCGGGCTGCTTTCCCGCAATCACTACATTTACGTAATCCTTGCTGCGCAGGCAATGATCCATTACAGAGAGCAGCGTATTTGCATCGGGCGGAAGGTAAATTCTCGCCACCGCACTTTTTTTATTTATAACTGTATCAATAAACCCGGGCCCCTGGTGGCTGTAACCATTATTATCCTGGCGCCACACATGCGAGGTAAGCAAATAATTTAATGATGCGACAGGTCTACGCCATGGTAGTTCGCGCGATGTTTTTATCCACTTGGCATATTGGCTAACCATCGAATCCACAATCGTAACAAAGGCCTCATAACATGGAAATAGCCCATGGCGTCCTGTTAATAAATAACCCTCCAGCCAGCCTTCGCACAAGTGCTCGCTCAATACTTCCATTACGCGACCGTCTGTTGACAGCTTTTCGTCGCCCGGGGTTATTTTTTCCATAAAACAACGCTCAGTTACTTCAAACACGGCTTCCAGCCGGTTGGAGTTGGTTTCATCCGGGCAAAAAAGCCTGAAGTTTTGATTGTCTTTATTTAGCGTAAAAATGTCGCGTAAGTATTTGCCCAAATTGCGGGTGCTTTCTGCTTCAATAACGCCAGGTTCAGCAATAGCTAATTCATATTTCTTAAAATCAGGCAATAACAACTCTTTTAATAAAAGTCCGCCGTTTGCATAGGGCAATGCTCCCATTCTCTTTTTTCCCCTTGGCGCCAGCGCTGCCAGTTCAGGAATTAAGGTCCCATCCTGATCGAATAATTTTTCCGGATGGTAACTGTGCATCCATTGCTCTACATATTTTAACTTTTCGGGATCTTCCTTCACGCCTGTTAAGGGCACCTGGTGCGAACGGAATGTACCTTCAATCGGCACGCCATCCCATTCTTTGGGGCCGGTCCAACCCTTTGGTGTTCTCAAAATGATCACGGGCCATTGTGGGCGATGAATCTCCTCTTCCGTGCGGGCTTTATCCTGGATGCTTTTTATCCTCCGGTAAGCTTCGGCCAATGTACCAGCCATTTTACGGTGGACAACCATAGGGTCGGTCCCCTCAACAAATAAAACATCGTAGCCGTAGCCCATAAACAAATCAGTTAATTCGACATCACTCATCCGTGACAGCACTGTGGGCCCCGAAATTTTGTAACCATTTAAATGAAGTATCGGAAGCACTGCACCGTCTCTTTTCGGGTTAAGGAAATTGATCGATTTCCAGCTGCCTTCCAGGGGCGCGGTTTCCGCTTCGCCATCGCCCACAACGCAGGCAACCAAAAGGTCGGGATTATCAAACGCAGCGCCAAATGCATGTGCCAATGCATAACCCAATTCGCCGCCTTCGTGTATCGAGCCTGGTGTATTTGCTCCAACGTGGCTGGGAATACCGCCCGGCGTTGAAAACTGTCTGAAAAATTTCAGCATACCCTCTTCATCCTGCGAAACGGCCGGATAAATTTCCGAATAGGTTCCTTCCAGGTACGTATGCGCTAAAATGGCCGGCGCACCATGCCCCGGGCCGCAAACATAAAGCACATCAGCCCCGGTATCGTTTATTAATTGATTGAGGTGAACATATATTAAATTCAATCCGGGCGATGTGCCCCAATGCCCCAGCAACCGTGGTTTAATATGTTCAGGTAATAACGGCTCCGTTAACAAGGGGTTAGCCTGTAAATATATTTGGCCGGCTGAAAGATAATTGGCAGCCTGCCAATAGGCGTGGATCTTACCGATCTGGGTTTCCGAAAGTGAGTTCATGATAAATAATGTCTAATTGTTGTCAATAAAATTTCTGCTGTGGTGCGCTATCATCCACTCTTCATCAGTGGCCAGCACCCTGACCTGCACTGTTCCCTGCGCGGACGAAATTATTTCGTTGTTATGGTGATTCGATGGTTGATGAAGTTCTATTCCCAAAAACTCCATGTCTTCGCAAATGCGTTCACGTATTACAGGCGAATTTTCGCCAATCCCGCCGGTAAATACCAAAATATCAAGGCCGCCCATAGCCGATGCCAGTGCACCGATGAATTTTTTAGCGGTATAACAGAATAAGGTTAAAGCTTCTTTAGCTTTAGAATCTTTAGCTTCGTCAGTCAGCAAGCGCTGCACATCATTTGTACCGGCTAATGCTTTTAACCCGGATTGCTCGCTGAGTAATTGGTCTAATTCGCCGTACGATAAATTTCCCTCTTTTAAAAGAAACAATATTGCACCAGGATCCAAATCACCAGGCCTTGTTCCCATAACTAATCCGCCCATCGGGCTGATGCCCATTGTGGTATCTACCCCCATCCCGTTTTTAACCGCTACCATACTTGCCCCGTTACCTAAGTGGGCAATAATAATTTTCCGGCGTTTTGTAGCCGGGATCTTAACGGTGAGCTTCTTCATGATATACTCGTACGATAAGCCGTGAAAGCCATACTTTGCCAGTCCTTTATTGATGAACTCGGCGGGTAGAGGATAACGTTTTGCATAGACGGGCATGTTACGATGAAATAATGTATCAAAACAGGCTACCTGAACGGCATCTTTAAAAGCAGCTTTGAATGCGGCGATCGTATTTATTTCGGCCGGTAAATGATTGGGGGCTAAATAAATTTGTTGTGAAAGTATTTCCAGTAAATCGCTGGTAATTAACTCAGGCGCCCTGTGTTCAGCGCCGCCCTGTATAACGCGGTGCCCTATTGCTACTACGCGGTATTTATGATGATTATTTTTAAACCATGTTACTATTTCGGCCACCGCGGCGCCGAGATTTGGAAAACAGGCCCGTTCATCTTGTAAAACTGATTGTTTGCTGTCGCAAATGGAGAATATTCCATTCTCGCTGCCGATATTTTTAATGCTGCCCTGCAATTCCATTTTCAGGGACAGGGCTCTATATAAGCTGAATTTCAGACTGGAAGAGCCACAATTTATGCTTAAAATGAAACTTTCAGATAGCTGCTTCATATGCCTCAATTCATTACGAGTTAACTTGTACGAAGCTATCAGCTGTGGCTCTGTTAAAAAATGATAGCCGTACCCATTAATAAGTGACACCTGTCACATGGTGGTTTTGGCAAAATCATTTATATAAACAATGTTCCCGTGATTGGCAGAACGTGCAGGGTAGCCCGCTGTAACCCAATCTTGTAAAAAAGTGATATATGTCACTTTTTCCTATGCATTTGATTACTTTTAAACCGTACTTATATTTGTTACTTGCGCTAACAATTACATTGGTGGCGCGTTATGAAGGACATTATGGAAAATGCTGCGCTATTAAAAGCAATCATTGAAAATGCTATTGATGGCATTATTACAATTAATGAAAGGGGCGTGGTAGAATCAATAAACCCTGCTGGCTGCGCCCTTTTTGGTTATTCGCCGGCTGAAGTGATCGGCAATAACATTTCTATGCTGATGCCTCCGCCTGACAAGGAACAACATGACGAATATTTGGCGCGGTACCAGCGTACCCGCGATCCGCATATCATCGGAATTGGGCGCGAGGTAACTGGTTTGCGTAAAAATGGCACCAAATTCCCCTTTCGATTGGGGGTTAGCGAGGTGCAAATGCTTGATCGAAAAATTTATACCGGTTTTATACACGACACAAGCCACCAGAGAGAGGCCGAGGAAAGGCTTAAAGAATATGCCGTTCACCTGGAAGAACTTGTTGAAGAACGCACTCTCGCATTAAAAAAAACTGTGCAGGCTTTGCAGCAAGCCAAAGAAGAAGTGAGTTTGTCATTAGAGAAAGAAAAAGAGCTCGGGCAACTAAAAAGTCGCTTTGTATCCATGGCGTCGCATGAATTCCGTACGCCATTAAGCGCCATTCAACTGTCGGTATCATTAATTGATAAATATGCTGAAAGCTTTAACAGCCCAAATATTAACAAGCATGTTGTTAAAATAAAAAACGCAGTAGGCAACCTCACTACCATTTTGAACGATTTTCTCTCGCTGGAGAAATTGGAAGCAGGCAAAGTAGAACCGGCATTAGTCGATTTCGATCTTGTAAAACTTTCGGAAGAGATAACGGAAGAAATGCAGATGGTAACAAAAGAAAACCAAAATATTATTTACCTGCATACAGGAATTGCCAGCAGGGTAAAACTAGACCCGAACCTATTAAAAAATTGTATATTTAACCTAATTAGCAATGCCATCAAATATTCGGGCGAGAATACTTTCATCGAATTTAATACCGAGATAGACGAAGACAAGTGCATAATTACAGTAAAGGATAATGGCATTGGCATACCTGATGCCGACCAGAAAAGCCTTTTCGAAGCGTTTTTTCGCGCGCATAATACGGGCAATATACCCGGCACCGGCCTTGGGCTAAATATAGTGGCCCGGTATGCGCTGCTGATGAATGGCAAAGTTGATTTTAAAAGTATTGTTAACCAGGGTACCTTATTCACCATTTCATTCCCAATATCATGAGTATAAAAGTTTTGATAATTGAAGATAATACCGATATCCGCGAAAATATCGTAGAGATACTAGAGCTTGCAGGATATACCGTATTTGCAGCACCAGACGGCAAATCCGGTGTTGAAATGGCCGTAAAAAACTTGCCGGATATTATTTTGTGCGACATTATGATGCCCGAGCTCGACGGATATGGTGTATTATACATGATCAATAAAAACCCTGATCTTGCCGCAGTACCTTTTATCTTCCTGACCGCTAAAGCGGAACGCGTGGACTTGCGGAAGGGTATGGAGATGGGTGCCGACGATTACCTTACCAAGCCGTTTGATGATATGGAGCTTTTAACTGCCATTGAAAGCCGGCTAAAGAAGAAGGAAGCACAGCAAAACTATTACAGTAAGCCATTGGACCAGCTGAATATGCTTATCGCTAAAAACGGTGGCCTGGCGGAACTACAAAAAACAATACAGGAGCGTAAAGCCCGCCTGTTTAAAAAGAACCAGGTAATTTACTACGAGGGCGATAAAGGGAATGGACTATACCTGGTAATTAGCGGCAAAGTAAAAACGGTAAAAATGGCCCAGGACGGCCGGGAACTGATGACTGGCATTTACATTGCTGATGAGTACCTTGGGATAAATGCTACGCTTACCAATGATAGCTACGGCGATACCGCAACCGCACTGGAAGACAGCACACTGTGCCTTATTCCGAAGGAACAACTGGAGCGGCTGCTGAACTTGTACCCCGATGTAGCCCGCGAGTTTATTAAATTATTGGCCAATAATGTAAAGGATAAAGAAGAACAATTGCTGCAGCTGGCTTATAATTCGGTACGGAAAAGGATGGCTGGCGCCATACTGAGGTTGCATAATCAACAGCCGCATGCCGACAACAGCTTTAAAATAAGCCGCGAGGATTTGGCTGCATTGGCCGGCATGGCCACTGAAACCGTAAGCCGCACATTATCTGATTTTAAGGACGAGGGACTGATCGATAAAAAAGGAAGTACCATCACCATCCTTGATGCAACGCGGCTGGCAAAAATGAAAAACTAACGCTGGTTTATTTCCTGGAGGTAGCTGTCGGTATTCAATTTTTAATTTTTACCGCCGGTTACCCGGTAAACAGACCGCAAATAATACCCTTTATCCCGCCATCAATTATATTTTCCCGCCCAAAACTTACAACCGCAATGTCCAGTTAGCTGCGACGCAGGAAATACCACGACCGGATTTTAGTTAAAATCCCCTCCTTTTTATTAAAAAACTGACCGACATCATTAATCTGCCTGACGGTACGCATACTTATTAGGCTCCCGTTGCAATACTTTTGATTTAAATAAATAACGTGGGATGAAAGCGGTAGCATACAGTATCAAACCTTTTGAGAAGGAATTTATGGCAAAGGCCAATCAAAAGAAGCACGACATCACTTTGATATCAAATGCTTTAAGCGCAGATACCGCGGCGTATGCTGCAGGTAAGGATGCGGTTATTGTTTTTACAAACGACGATGTTTCCGGACCTGTGATTGAGAAACTGGCCGCTTTAGGTATAAAATTCATTGTCACCCGATCGGTCGGCACTGATCATATCGATAAAGAAGTTGCAGGAAAACATGGAATAAAAATAGCGAATACAGGATCCTATTCGCCCCAGGCTATTGCCCAGCATGCTGTTGCCCTGGCATTCGCACTTAACAGGCACATCGTAAAAGCAGATAAAAATAGCCACCTTTTTGACTTTAGAAGTGATGGGCTGATAGGCTTTAACTTTGAAGAAAAAACGGTTGGAATTATTGGATTAGGCAATACCGGCAAGGCAGCAGCTGGCATTTTTAACGGCATGGGGTGCAAAGTAGTTGGTTACGATGAAAATTTCCCCATTGATGTTCCGTATATACTTCCAGTAAAACTAGCTGAACTTTTGGCAGTTTCGGATATTATTTCCCTTCATCTCCCGCTGGAAAAAAACACAGAATATATCATCAATGAAGCTACACTCGATCAGATGAAGGATGGAGTAATGCTGATCAATACTTCAAGAGGCGGATTAATTAATACCAAAGATCTTTTACGGGCGCTGGATAGCAGGAAAGTTGGTTATGCAGGGCTTGACGTGTACGAATATGAACGAGGCCTGTTTTTTGAAGACCACGAAAATGACAAAGTAAAAGACCCGTTGCTAAAAAGTTTACTGGATAGACCTAACGTTATCGTTACCCCGCACCAGGCGTATTTAACCCGCGAAGCCTTACAGGTAATTGCCGACCAAACCATTAAAAACCTGGATCTGTGGCAACAGAACAAGTGCGTGGGCGATGCCTGTTCGTGCTCAAAAAACTGCAAAACCGCCCAAGCAATCGAAAACCAAAACGAAACCACCAATGTTCACTGAAAACCAATATCCCGGCCTTGCCGCAAAATATAACGTACCGGCACCGCGCTATACCAGCTATCCGACAATGCCTTACTGGGACACAAATTCGTTTACGCAGCAAGGATGGAAATTATCTGTAAAAAAATCTTTTGACGAAAGTAACCTGCAGGAAGGCATCAGTTTATATATCCACTTGCCGTTTTGCGAAAGCTTGTGTACCTATTGCGGCTGTAATACCCGTATTACCAAAAATCATGGCGTGGAGGAGCCTTATATTTTAGCCATTTTAAAAGAATGGGAAATGTACCGTGAGATTTTGGGAAAGACGCCCGTAATCCGCGAAATACATTTAGGCGGCGGTACCCCAACGTTTTTCAGCGCCGAAAATTTACAACTCCTGATCAACGGGTTGCTGGAGGGCATACATATACACCCGATGGCCGAATTTAGTTTTGAAGGGCACCCCGGCAATACAACTGAACAGCACCTGCTTACCCTTTACAATCTGGGTTTTCGCCGTGTGAGCCTTGGCATACAGGACTTTGACCCAAGGGTACAGTTTATTATTCACCGGCACCAAACCTTTGAGGAGGTGCTTGCCGTAACCCAAAAAGCGAGGGAGATCGGTTATACCTCTATTAATTTCGATCTGATATATGGCCTGCCGTTGCAAACCGCTGATGGTCTCGTAAACACGATGTATATGGTTGCCGGGCTAATGCCGGATAGGATTGCTTTTTACAGTTACGCTCACGTGCCTTGGGTAAAACCCGGGCAACGGCGTTTTACCGAAGACGACCTGCCAGATGCCAGTTTAAAAAGCAAATTGAATGAGATTGGCCGCAGCTTACTCACATCTTTTGGTTACGTAGAAATTGGCATGGACCATTTCGCCTTGCCGGGTGATGCTTTGCTTATAGCGCAGCAAACGGGCAAACTGCACCGCAATTTTATGGGGTATACCCACCAGCACACACAATTGCTGATCGGTTTGGGCGTATCGTCCATCAGTGATTCTCACTACGGGTTTTCGCAAAATGTTAAAGTAGTTGAAGATTACCTACATCGTGTTAATAATAACGAACTACCCATTTTAAAAGGTCATTTGCTTACGTATGATGACCTGGTTATCAGCAAGCATATTTTTAACATCATGTGTAACGGGCACACCACCTGGAATAATTATACCGAACCCTGTGATGCTGTATTTGAGGGCATTGAGCGGCTTGGGGCAATAGCTGACGATGGGCTTGTCCAACTCTACCAGGATGGCTTAACAGTAACTGATGAAGGTAAACGCTATTTGCGAAATATTTGCATGGCGATGGATGCCAGGCTTTGGGCCAGGCAACCGGAAACACAATTATTCAGCATGGCGATATAATACCTCATTAAGAATATTTTCCATAATCCGGAAGACTAAAATATTAAGTTATTGATTATCAGCACATTATTTAAGCGGCATCAAACTTGTCTTTCTCTCATTTAAACATAGAATATCAAATCCCTGATATTCTATTTACAACATTTTATTTTGAACATTCAATACGCAAACCCACAACACGAGACAAGTGTAAGCCATAACCAACTTCTATTACTGGAAACGATGGAACAAACCGAAGGTTATGCAATTTTATTATCAGAAAAGCATCGAAAAATTGAAAACTGGAACAAATGCGCAGAAAAGATACAGCGAGATACGGCGGATAAAATAAGTGGTAAACATTTTAGTGTTTTCGGAAACAATATTACAATAAAATAAATATTATATGCCGCAGAACAGGATAATTGTCAGCCCATACATTAAAAGTGACAGGAAGATGCAGGTCAAAATAAATCAGTTTCGATTATTGAAAATGATGGAGGAGATACAAGGTTATGCTATTTTACTTCTGGATAAATTCGGCAATGTAGAAACCTGGAATAAAGGAGCAGAACAAATAAAAGGTTATACTGCCGATGAAATAATAGGCAAACATTTTAGTATTTTTTATACAAAAGAGGAACTTAAAAATGGATTACCCGGCAAACTTTTGGTTGAAGCGTCTGAAAAAGGGAGTATTTACGACGAAAGTTGGCGCGTCCGTAAAGACAAAACGACTTTTTGGGGTTCGGTAACCATAAATGCCCTGTACGATGAAGACGGCATGGTTGTTGGCTTTGCCAAAATAACCCGCGACTTAACCGAAAAAATGCTCGCCGAAAATACGATACAGCAGCACTTGCATGATCTCGAACTCAAAAATAAAGAACTGGAGCAGTTTGCCTATATTGCTTCGCATGATCTCCAGGAACCTCTTTTAACTATTACTAATTTTATTGAACTATTACAGTCGGAATGTAAAGAAAATTTGAATGAGGATTCAATTTTATATTTTGATTTCATTGCCCAGGCGGCAAACCGTATGAAGTACCTGATTAAGGGGCTTCTCGATTATTCACGAATTGGCATCGAGAGCGCAACTTCGGTAATTGATTGCAGACTGATTTTAGACGAATTGCAGCAAGACCTTGCGGCAAGCATCGGGACTTCGGGCGCAATCATAAGGTGCGCCGACCTACCCAAAATTAAAGGGCGGCCGATAGAAATCAAGCAAGTATTTCAAAATTTAATCGGTAACGCAATCAAATTCAGGGACACCAGCACTAAGCCTATAATTGATATTTCGGCAAAAAAAGAAAATAAATTCTGGCTTTTTTCAGTAAAAGATAACGGAATCGGTATCGACAAAAAGTTCAAAAACAAAGTCTTCCGAATATTCAAACGCCTGCATACGCGCGATATTTATGATGGCAACGGTATCGGGCTGGCCCATTGTAAAAAAATTATTGAAACTCACGGCGGCGAAATATACGTCGAGTCGAAATTAGGCAAAGGGAGCACATTTTATTTTACAATACCTGTTTATAATCTATAATTAAGAATGAAAATATTTAAAAATTTAACCGGAATTTTGCTGGTTGACGATGATATACCAACAAATTTTATACACGGCAAGGTTATCCAAAAGACAGGATTAGCTGTAAAGGTAAAAAGTGTTACGAATGTGACCGATGCATCGGATTTTCTGATGAGAAAAGGAAAATTTGAAAATGGTGAGGATGTTTTCAGGCCGGGTATTATTTTCCTGGACATTAATATGCCGGGATTAACCGGATGGGACTTTATGGACAAATATCACAGGCTTGATCCTGTTTATAAGGCAAACATCGTGGTCATAATGTTAACCACCTCTCTTAACCCCGCCGACGCTGAGCGCGCTAAAAAAGATAAGGAAATTACCTCATTCTTACACAAGCCACTTAACCCCCAAATATTAGAAGAATTAATTGCCGCGCATTTTGAAGAAGATACTGGGAATTAAGTGTCGTGATCAAAATAGCCCCAGGCTGCTTTTTTCCCTATCGCGGTAACCCCATTCTTCACTTTCAGTTAGCTCAGGATAATCGAACCCTTTTTCAGTTAAAACAAAATACACCATTGCAATAATAACAATTGGTGAAAATAAGTACATGAAAGCGCATACAACAGGCGCTGCGCCTGATTGCCCCAAAATTGTTAAAATAACAAGATATAAGGTGGCTGAACCGATAGCAATTTTTGTTCTCATGATAATGGAATTAAATTTGAATCCCATAACATTTGAAAATGGCGATCGGTTTTATTGTTGATAAACTTTTTTAAACCGTCAATGGTGGATAGGAAGAATTTTAATGGCAGACAGAAACACCCGATGTTTGTTTTGCCGGGCTGAGATAAGGAATATTTAAGTTTAGTCCCCTTAAAACAAACCAAAAACCCAGGCAAACCATCACATAAGGAATGGCCTTGTTTATCCGCCGGCGAACCACCGGACCGACAAAACCCGAACTGACGGTGGCCAATAGCATTAACGGAAAGGTGCCCGCCCCAAACCAAAACATATATACGGCAGCAGTTACCGGTGTTTGTGTATTGATGGCGCCGGCCAGTGCCAGGTAAACAAATCCACAGGGCAACAGGCCGTTTATTGTCCCGATAATGAAATGCCCTGAATGGTGCCTGAATGCGTAGTCTAAAAGTTTATTAACCGGTGACATCACGCCTGAAATTAATTTACTGCCTGCAACACGGATCTTAAAGAGTCGGGTGAGGCCTGCCATAATTATCAGTAAGCCACTTAGCAAGCTTACGCCTTGCTGCAGGCCGTAGATCCATAGCTGTTTGCCGATAATACCAATCAGCAAGCCTAAAAAGGTGTAGGTGATGATTCGGCCGCCGTTATAAAGTATTTTATCAAATACAAGCAACCACCATTTATTTTCGCCCACCGGAATAGCAAACGCCAATGGCCCGCACATTCCAATGCAATGTATGCTGCCAAACAAGCCGATGAAAAATGCGATGGTGTTGTTGCTCATTTTATATACACTTCGTGCTGGTACAGGTAATCCTTGCCACCGCTTTTCCAGTTGAATACTAACTGCCAGTTTCCTTTTGTCAAATGTTTGGTTAATATTTCGATGGGGTTACCATTTTCATTGTCGATGGTAAAAGATGTATCCCTGGCATCACTCGAAGGGCGCGAGAGCTTCAGTTCGCCTTTAATTACTTGTGGAAATGTAAATTTAATACAACAGGTATCCACCTCAATAGCCGGCGCCGCATGATCTTTGGTAACCTGCTCCTCCCGGTTATAATCGTGATCGAAATTTAACCCGTCTTCATAATACTGATGATCATATTCATCATCGGGCGCACTGAACATAAAGTAGCTGAGGCCACCAATAAATAGTACAAATGTTATTAATATCGCTACGGTGGCTTTTCCCCAATTCATTATTTTAGTTATTAAAAGGTGCTACAAATTCTGTTGTTACAGTTTGAATTACTTTACCGCCGGTTATCAGCTGCAAGCGGACGTCCGTCTTAAAGGAATGGATCTTATTGCCTGGGATCAATACAAAAAATACGGTTTTCATGTCATTTCCTTTGGTTATTACCCCGGGGGCCTGGATGTACTTTATTTTGATATCGGGATCCTCCGGCCGCAATATGATAGTGCGATTAACCATAGCCTTGTTCGTGATATCGGCATTGTAAATATTACTGATATAACCATTAGGCTGCTGCTGGTATAGCATGCCCGAGCCGCGCATTACCGTAATATCCATATCACTCCGACTGAAAATAAAGTAGCACAGTACGGTCATTAATATTGCTATAACACTACTGTAACCCTTCATCCGGGCATTAAACGTCGGCTTCTTTTTAGTGCGGATCATCTCCTCAGAAAAATAGCCGATAAGGTTACGCGGTTTGTGGATCTTGTCCATCACTTCGTCGCAGGCATCGATACATGCGGTACAATTGGTGCATTCCATCTGCGTACCGTTTCGTATATCTATCCCGGTTGGGCAAACCGCCACGCATAAACTGCAGTCAACACAATCCCCGATTGCTGCGAGTCCCGTTTTATCTAATTTGCCCCGTGGCTCTCCCCTAACGTCGTCATAAGCTACCACTAAGGTATGCTCATCCATCAATACACCCTGCAACCTGCCGTAAGGGCAAATTACGGTGCAAACCAATTCGCGCACCCGACTGTATACCAGGTAAAAGGCAATTGTAAACACCCAGATACTTGCAAATCCAACCCAATGAACAGATATAGGTTCGACCATTATCTTTACCAGGCTTTCGCTGCCAATAATGTAAGCAAGGAAAGTATTGGCTATCAGGAAAGAAACGAGTACAAAAAGGAAATGCTTTGATACTTTTTTTACTATTTTATCCCTGTCCCAGGCGGCGGCATCCAGCTTTTTTTGCTTGTTGCCATCACCCTCTATCCATATTTCAATTTTGCGGAACACCATCTCCATAAAAATGGTTTGCGGACAGATCCACCCGCAAAATATCCGGCCAAAGGCTATGGTGAATAATACCACGCAGACCACAAATACCAGCGATGCAAGCATAAACAGGTAAATATCCTGCGGCCAAAATACCTGCCCAAGTATTACAAAATGCCGTTCAATTACATTCAGCAACAATACCGGCTGGCCGTTTATACGCAGAAACGGCGCACTAAAAAACAAAGCAAGGTAAACATAGCTCAAGCGGCTGCGCCATTTGTAATAGCTGCCCTTCCGGATCAAGGGGTATACCCATTTTCGTTCGCCGGCGTAGTTTGCTGAAATTAATGAACCCATTTGAATTTTTAATTAGCAGCCGTTCTTTTATCATTCCCAACTTCTAAAACTCCCTGCGGCGCTTTTGGGTTTGCAGGATTTGTTCCCCCTATTGACTTGACATAATTTACTACGTCGGATATCTGTTTTGGCGACAACGACTTTTCCCATGTAGGCATACCTTTGGTTAAAACGCCGTATTTCACTGTCTTAAAAAGGTCGTTTATTTTGCTGCCATGCAGCCAGTAGTTGTCGGTGAGGTTTGGCCCAACGTTGCCTTGCGCGTGCTCGCCATGACATGCCACGCAATTTGTTTTAAATATTGCCTGTCCGGCAGCGATAACCGCCGGATCTTTCACCTGTTTAACCGAGTTTTCATCCACCTGGTTGGCTGCTTTACTTAAATATAATTTGTGGGCGACGTCCGCTTGCGCCATTTCTGTCTTGTACTCCTCATACTGCAATTGACCAGTGTGGAAAACATGATAATTAAGCAGATAACCGACTGCGAAAATGATAGTACCATAAAACAAATACATAAACCAGGCTGGTGTGGGGTTATCCAACTCCTGTATTCCGTCGTATTCATGTTCTATCAGCAGATCTTTTTCTTCGGACAAAGGCTTCAGGGATAATAACTTTTCCCATAGCTCCCCTTTTCGTTTCTTGTCTTTGCCGGCCTTTGCTGGGTTCAACTCGACAGCAATCTCCTCTTCTGTATAGCCCTGGCTTTTTAACATTACTTTTGTTAAAACCCTTAATGCCTTTAAAACAACAAGCATTGCCACCACAAAAAGAATTAATATAAGAAAGATGGCCCCATAGCCGAAATAGTTTTCCAGCTGTGATGTTGACATCCCCTGGTCATCGGCAAATGCCGGTTGAATACCTGCGCACAGGGCGATTAATAGTATAGCACGTAAATATTTCATAACGATAAAGATTGAGTTGGATCAGTTGTTCCGTCTTCTAGTGGCAGATCGCTCATGCGGTCCGCATGTTGTTTTTTAGTAATGAATAAAAGGATGGATACCACCACAAAAAATACCAGGAATATCCAGAGGGAAAAGATCAAATACATTTGTTCTCCCGAAACGTCTTTTACAAATTGATCAAACATGGCCGTAATTATTTTTTAGTTATTTTATCTGCTTTAATGTCCATTCCTAACCGCTGCAGGTAGGCGGTAATAGCGATGATCTCTTTCCTGCTGGAAACTTTGACCTGGTTTTGGCCCAGGTCGGCTGCAATTGCTTTTGCCTGGAGATCCAAGTCGTGGTTGGCTATATTTTCATAACCTTTGGGATATGGAACACCAATTTTCCGCATTGCGTTTATTTTGGCCACGGTGGTAGTGGTATCCAGGTCCTGGGTAATCAGCCAATCATAGTTGGGCATAATACTGCCCGGAGACATCAGGCGCGGGTCCATCAGGTGATTGTAATGCCATGCATTTGGATATTTGCCGCCTATCCTTGCCAAGTCGGGTCCTTTTCGTTCCGAGCCCCACAAAAACGGGTGATCGTAAACAAACTCCCCGGCTTTACTATACTCACCATATCGTTCGGTTTCCGACCGGAACGGTCGGACGGTTTGCGAGTGGCAACCGACACAGCCTTCCCTGATATATAAATCCCGGCCTTGTAATTCCAACGGCGTATAGGGTTTTACACTGGCAATAGTTGGTATGTTGGATGCTATGGTTAAAGTGGGCATCAACTCCACAAATGAACCTATCAATATCACCAATAAAGCAGCTATCATAAACTGGATCGGCCTGCGCTCGAGCCTGCGGTGCCAGCTGTTTTCTGGCACCAGTGTACTCACAGGTTCCAAAGCCATGGCCTGCGCCGGTTCGTTTGCCTGCAATTTGCCTTGCAAAGCTGTGCGGGTTAAATTATAGGCCATTACAATAACGCCGGTAAGGTACATGCTGCCTCCTAATGAGCGTGTTACCCACATCGGTACAATGCGCAACACGGTTTCTAAAAAACTGTATTTCAATGTGCCCTCTGGCGTAAATTCCTTCAACATCAGGCCTTGTGTAAAACCTGCCCAATAAAGCGGGATCACATAAAATAATATTCCCAAAGTGCCTATCCAGAAGTGGAAGGATGCCAGTTTTTTAGAGTATAGTTCTGTTTTATAAATACGTGGTATCAGCCAATATAAAATGGCGAAAGTTAAAAATCCGTTCCATCCTAATGCGCCAACGTGTACGTGGGCGATGATCCAATCGGAAAAATGCGCTACGGCATTAATTTGTTTAAGCGATAGCATTGGCCCCTCAAAGGTTGCCATACCATATGCGGTTAAACCAACCACCATAAATTTAAGAACTACATCATCGCGCACCTTGTCCCAGGCGCCGCGGAGGGTTAACAAACCGTTGATCATACCGCCCCAGCTTGGTGCGATAAGCATAATGGAAAATGCCACACCTAACGACTGTGCCCAACCAGGTAAAGTTGAATACAATAAATGGTGAGGGCCTGCCCAGATATACAGAAATATTAGGGCCCAAAAGTGCAGGATACTCAGTTTATATGAATAGATAGGCCGGTTAGCCATTTTTGGTAAAAAGTAGTACATCATACCCAGGTATGGTGTAGTAAGGAAAAAGGCAACCGCATTATGCCCATACCACCATTGAACCAGTGCATCCTGTACGCCGGCATAAACCATATAGCTCTTCCAGAACGTTACCGGAATTTCAACCGAGTTACAAATGTGCAACACTGCAATGGTAACAAATGTGGCTATGTAAAACCAGATGGCTACATACAGGTGCCGTTCGCGGCGCTTAAATATCGTACCGAACATATTCCACCCAAAAACCACCCAAATGATGGTAATGGCAATATCTATCGGCCACTCCAGCTCGGCATACTCATGCGACGTAGTTATACCCAGCGGTAAAGTGATCAGCGCACTCACAATAATGAGCTGCCACCCCCAAAAGTGTATGGCGCTTAATGTGTCGCTAAACATCCGGGCCTTTAGCAAGCGTTGCAACGAGTAGTAGACGCCCATAAAAATGGCGTTGCCCACAAATGCAAAAATTACTGCGTTGGTATGCAACGGCCTTATCCGGCCAAATGTAGTGTACTGGTTGTGCATGTTAGCGCCGGGGTAATAAAGTTGTATGGCGATAAGCAGGCCAATCGTCATCCCGGCTATCCCCCAGATAACGGTTGCTATACCGAAATTCCGGACGATCTTGTTGTCATAATAAAATTTTTCAGGCTGCAT
>Ga0206964_10054_pt1 | contig 35188 bp, 40 predicted proteins | sample Alteio_BWOrgHeat_25_FD_152980 | JGI IMG/M metagenome (GOLD analysis project Ga0206964, IMG submission 152980) | Enriched cells from forest soil in Barre Woods Harvard Forest LTER site, Petersham, Massachusetts, United States -... | ecosystem: Environmental > Terrestrial > Soil > Temperate forest >...
GCGAATAATGATAAACCGGTTGCACCGGTTGAAAATAAATCAGGTTCAACCATGGGTACCAAGGGCAAATACGATTTATTGGTAGTTAGCCAGGGCAAGGATGCAACACCTGATACAGGTAAATACGCATCGTCAATTAAAATTAATGGCGCAGGAACGAATCCAGTGTGTGTTATTGATGGCAAGCAGACCGATGTAAATGGTTTGAACCATTTGGATCCAAAAGACATTGAGAGTATTACTATATTAAAAGATAAAACAGCGGTTGCCATGTACGGAGCAAATGCTACAAACGGAGTAATCATTGTTACCACCAAAAAAGCGAAACTGAACCAAATTTTACTGGCACCAAAAACCGACTATACGCCTCCTAAATTTGAAGAGAAAAATTAGCGAATATCGCTTCAAAAATTGTAACAAGAAATGACAGATCGGAGGACGGTTATCGGAATAAATTATTTCGATTCTAACCTCCGGTCTCGAATCTCTAACTCTACTTCTTCTTTTTTGCTTCCATAATAGGTTTTACCACATTGCTTTTCCCCGACTGGTAATCAGAAGGCGCTTTTTTTGCCAATGGATTTGCCGGTTTCTTTTTCTCTTTTACGGCTTGTCTGTCTTTGCTCATGATTTGTAATTAAAAGGGTATATCAGATGGTATATGAAACGGGATCCGGGCATATTAATTGCGACGATTGTTTAAATAGAAGTTTTAATCATCCCGGTTTTTAAATGTACGCCTATTCGGCCGAAAAAAAGAAAATAAGCGTTGCAAAAAATATTTATGGTAATTATTTAAAGAATTGCATCGAAAGCATTTACAGATAAAAGGAAATTTATACCTTTGAAGCAAATATTGGTTAAAAGGTATTTTTTAATAAAAATTTCTGCTACTATAAAGTATTAAAATATGAAACCGTTCATTTCCACTGCATTTTACGGCTTTTTAAAGTATATCCTGGCCCTTACGCTGATCGCGACTCCCTGGTTGTTTAAAGGATTTGACGGGACTCAGCTGGTTAACATCTCGAGCGCAGCTTTATTGATCCCGATCTATATCGGTTGGCTGCAACTGATCATGAATATTTTTAGCGATAACGAAGCGAGCCCGATCAGGATGTTCCCGATACAAATGAACATGGTGCTGGATGTGGTTATGGGTTTTATCCTGTTTGTGTCGCCATGGTTGTATGATTTTAAAGCAAAAGCTTTTTTACCGGAGATATTACTGGGCGGCCTGTTGATCTTCTTAGGCGTGTTCACTAAAAAGTCTCCGTTTACAACAAAAGCGCATCAAACAGCGCCGGAAGGGCAATTAACTTCAACAGATTCGATGGAAGGCAGATTAAACGTTTAAGAAGCGTGGTTATTTGATCATCTAAAATATTAAAAGATATCCCGGGGCGTTAAAAGAACCTCCGGGATTTTTTATACCCGGTTTACAAATAACCGATTAGCTTTTCCTTTAATAGCCTGATCAATTCCTCATCACCATAGCGATAATTGTCTGGTATTTCCAAAATGCTGATTAGCTTTTCGGGTATAATTAACGGGAATCGTTGTTTCAGTAATGTTTTGTGCCTGCGTTCCATAACAAATACAACATCCGCCCAATTCAATAGCTTTTCGTTCACCTTAATCCGGGCTTTGTCGCTTGTGCCTGCAGAGCGGGCCTGGTGCATGGGGTGATTTTTGAATAACATTTCGGCAGTGGGACTGCGCCACTGGTTTTTACTGCAAATGAAAAGAAGATTGGGCAAGGTGGATGTTTTTATAGTTTAATTACCGCCCGGTTAGTGCTTTTTCCTGCAGCCAGGCCTGGCTTTTTACCATCCACTTACCATTAACATTCCGCAGCACAAAAGTGAAGGCGCCCTTCACGGCGAAGCGCTGCCTGCCGGGCAAGTTGCCGGAGTAGCTTACCGGAACCACAATGTAAACATTGTCGTCGTTGAGCGAGTAAACATTTATCGGCGCAATTTTGCCGGTTAGTTTGGTTACCTGGTTTGCTTTGCAGGCTTTTTCTACAGCATCCACCCACTGAATGCCCGCAGTTGGCCCGTTCCACGAATAAGGGGGGTCATCATCGGAAATAACGGCATTGGGCGTGTACAAATTAGCTACTGCATCTATATTAAAAGAATTGGTTGAATTGATTATAGCCGTAATAACCTCCATAATATCAGAGGGAGGTATGGTGTCAATTAGTTGCAGGGGATTATTATGATCAAAAACTTCGGGACGAATATTTTTTGCGTTAATTTTTGCCTGGCTTGGTTGTACAAAGAACATTATAAGCAAACAAAAAGCGGAAACTGAGAAAATATTTTTCGTCATAAATTTAAATATAGGAACTATACCGGTGTTTTTCCAAATGCAAAGGTAAATTACATAAACGCTTTCACACTATAAAATAAAAAATCGGGTTCAAAGGGTTTTGATTTGTTGCAGGTTTATAACTTTGCAACATGGAAACCATCAACTGGCGCGAATTTGAAAAAGTTGAACTCCGTGCCGGTACGATACTGGAAGTTTCGGATTTCCCCGAAGCGCGTAAACCTGCGTACAAAATTAGAGTTGATTTTGGGCATTTGGGGATAAAATGGTCGAGCGCTCAGATCACCAGGCATTACACCAAAGAAGAGTTGCCAGGCAGGCAGATCGTTGGTGTGATCAATTTTCCGGCAAAGCAGATCGCCAACTTTATGTCGGAGTTTTTGGTTACAGGTTTTGCGGATGAAAACGGGGATATAGTGCTGGCATCAATTGATAAACCCGTCCCGAATGGGAGTAAACTGATATAATGAGGTATATTAATTTTGGCGACGAACCTTCCGTTTCGCCGGATGATTTTTTTATGAACGAGGCCATCCGCGAAGCTAAGTTAGCCTTAGCCGAAGATGAAATACCCATTGGCGCCATCGTGGTTTGCAAAGGGAAGATCATTGGCCGGGGCCATAACCTTACAGAAAGATTGAACGATGTATCCGCGCATGCCGAAATGCAGGCGCTTACAGCAGCCGCTAACTTTATGGGCGGCAAATATTTACAGGATTGCACGCTGTATGTAACGCTTGAACCATGCGTGATGTGTGCCGGCGCCTGTTACTGGTTTCAGTTGAGCCGCATTGTTTTTGGCGCTTATGATGCTAAGCTGGGTTTCGGCAGATTAAATCAAAAAATAACGCACCCTAAAACTATCATTAGCGGTGGCATCCATGAAAATGAATGCGCCGAACTGGTGAGGGGTTTTTTCAGGAGCAAGCGGAAGTGAGGTGGTTCATAGTTCATAGTTGATAGTTCATAGTAGCTGCGGAAGATCAATAGAATTTGGTGATTTGCGGCATCTCCACACCCCAATTTTCTACTATGAACCATGAACTATGATCCATGAACTAAATATTACATTTACCAGAACAAAATAACCCATCAACCCTTTATATTTGTTTCGCACTATCATTAAACTTTAAACTTAATATTATGGCTTTTACACTACCGGCGTTACCTTACGCTACCGATGCACTTGAACCGCACATTGATAAAATGACCATGGAAATTCACCATGGCAAACATCACCAGGCTTATGTTACCAATTTAAATAAGGCGCTGGAAGGAAAACCAGAAGCTGACAGCAGCATAGAGGATATCATTAAAAACATCTCGAAATTCCCGATGGCTGTACGCAACAATGGCGGTGGCCATTATAACCACAGCTTATTCTGGACCATTTTAGGCCCGGGAGCAGGCGGCGAACCTACCGGCGCGCTTGGCGCAGCAATTACCAGCACATTTGGATCATTTGCCGATTTTAAAACTAAAATAAACGAAGCCGGCGCTACACGCTTCGGTTCAGGCTGGGCGTGGTTGATTGTTACTGCGGATAAAAAACTGGCGGTATGCTCAACACCAAACCAGGATAACCCATTAATGGATATTGCCGAAGTTAAAGGCACACCTATTTTTGGTATCGACGTTTGGGAACATGCTTACTATTTAAAATATCAAAACCGCCGCCCGGATTACCTGGCAGCAGTTTGGAACGTGATCAATTGGAATCACGTTGCTGAGTTGTATAGCAAGGCGTAAGCCCCTGGTACCCTAAAGAGGGTATAGAAAATTCAAACGGCAGGTTCTCGAAAATCCTGCCGTTTTTTAATTTAACTGTCTCATGAAAGCGATTGTATTAGAAGGTTTGGGCAACCCCCTAGTTTTAAAGGAAGTTGAAAAGCCGACCCTAAAGCCCGGCGAGGTATTGGTGAAAATAAAGGCAGCAGCTTTAAATCGCCGCGACTATTGGATAACAGTAGGTAAATACGCGGGCATTAAATACCCGTCCATTTTAGGGTCTGACGGCGCGGGGATTGTGGAAGAGGTTGGAAGCGACGAAGACAAACATTGGATAAGTAAAGAAGTGATCATCAACCCCAGCCATGATTGGGGCGACCATCCCGAATATCAATCAAAAGAATTCAAGATTTTGGGGCTGCCCGAAGAGGGCACCTTTGCGGAATATGTAAAAGTGCGGGCCGAATATTTGCATGCCAAACCCACCCATTTGAGTTGGCAGCAGGCAGCAGCATTACCATTAGCTGGCTTGACGGCCTACAGGGCGTTATTTACAAAAGGCCGGGCCAAAAAGGGCGACAAGGTGTTGGTTTCTGGCGCCGGCAGCGGAACAGGGACATTTGCCCTGCAGTGGGCGGTTGCGGCGGGATGCCAGGTTTTTGTAACATCAGGATCAGGCGAAAAAATAGATCGTGCTAAACAAATGGGCGCAATGGCCGGTGTAAACTACAAGGCCCAGGATTGGGCCGAACAATTGCAACACCTTTCGGGCGGTTTTGATGTAATTATTGACAGTGCTTTAGGTGATGGATTTGCTAAATTTTTGGATCTCAGCAACCCGGGAGCACGGATCGTTTTTTTTGGCGGCACTGCCGGAAACGTACCTGAACTGAACGGTCGTAAAATATTCTGGAAGCAATTGCAGATCATTGGTACTACAATGGGCACCAGCGATGAATTTAAAGCGATGGTGGAATTTGTAAACGCGCGCCAGTTGGTGCCTGTAATTGATGAAGTTTTTCCATTAGCCGATGCGGAGAAAGCTGTTCAAAAGATGTCGGATTCATCACAGTTTGGCAAAATTGTTTTAACGGCTTAATCATTATGCTTCAGTTAAAAGTTGAAGCCATAAAATGGGAACTGCCGGATGCGGCAACTTTGTATTTTACCGAAACATCGGGCAAAAAGATCAATTATAAAGCAGGCCAGTTTATTACGCTGGTTTTTGATCATCACGATGAAGAGATCAGGCGCTCTTACTCCTTAAGCTCCTCACCGGATGAAGATGAATTATCAATCACCGTTAAGCGCATCGCCAATGGCGAAATCTCGCGCTACCTGTTAACAAAAATAAAACCCGGCGATATTATAAATGCCGTTGAGCCGGCCGGCCGGTTTATTATTGCCGATGCTGAAAGTGACAAGGATCTTTTTCTTTTCGCCGCCGGCAGCGGCATTGTGCCCATATTCTCTCAACTTAAATACCTGTTAAACCGCCCGGGAAAAAGCAGGCTGATCCTTATTTACAGCAACCAAAATGAAAACTCAATTTTATTTAGGGATGAGATAAATGCGTTGTCGGCACAAAAACCAAACAGGCTTAAGGTGATCCATTTACTAAGCAGCCAGGCAAACCGGCTCAATAACCTTATCGTTGAGGGATTGGTGAGCGAGTATTTAAAATCGGATATCCACAGAGCCGAATTTTATACCTGCGGGCCTTATGATTATATGCGGATGATCCGCCTTACGCTGTTCTACATGGGATTTGAACCAGGGCAGATCCGTAAAGAAAATTTTGTGCTGGATACTGTTCCGGTAAGCGATGTTACCAAAAACTATCCGCCACGAAGAGTTAGAATTCATTTTAATAAAGAAACGTACGACCTGATCGTGGGCGAAAACCAATCCATTTTGCAGGCGGCCTTACAAAATAACATTCCACTGCCTTACAGTTGCCGCGTAGGCGATTGCTCAACCTGTTCGGCTATTTGTAAAACCGGTACCGTTGAAATGGCGAAAAACAATGTGCTTACGGACGCCGACCTGGCCGAGGGGTGGATATTAACCTGCACCGGGCACCCGGTAACAGATGATGTGGAGATTGAATATTAAATTTCAACATCTTATAATAAGTTTGTGGTCTATAAATTTTGTATCAGCCGTGTTTTAAAACGGATGAGTTTTTTGTTAAATTTGTAATATGAAAGAGCTTACGCTTTTAGTGCACGAAGCCGAAGAAGGCGGTTATTATGCTGAAGCGGTTGGTGTTGGAATATTTGCCGAAGGCGATACAATGGACGATTTGAAAAATAATATCAGAAGTGGCATAGAATGTTACTATGAGAATACTACCGATGCACCATCGTTTGCACATCTGCATTTTGTGAAAGATGAGACGATGGCGTTATGAAAAGCCCCCGCGATCTTTCTGCAAAAGATCTTATTAAACTACTAAAATTTTACGGATACGAGGTTGTTTCTCAAAGAGGAAGTCATATTTAGGTAACCACTCAAAGAAACGGGGAGCACCATCTAGCTATCCCAAATCATGATCCGATTAAAATAGGGACATTAAATGCTATTTTAAGACAAGTAGCCGAACATTTAGAGAAGAGTAAAGAAGACGTTTTTTACGAATTGTTTTCCTAAATCTCTTTTTAAGGCGTTGATATTGCTGCCGTTAAAAAGACACGTCAATCCCTCCACCTACCTCATACCCATTCCTAAAAACCCCATTCAACCGCGTTTTATCCACCTCGCCGGATGACAAATAAAGTAAATCATTACCGTTCCCGGTTTGCCAGTTAAAGTAGCCATAGCCAACATGGACAGCTATTTGATGGGATATATTGTAAACCAGCCGGGTATTCGTATTTATACCGTATCCATTGGCGGTATGCGAATAACTAACTGGATGCTGAAATTCATTGATCAGGTTCCAGTCGCCATTGGCGTTATAGTTTACCTGGTTATAGGCAACATTTACAGAAAAACTTAGTGCTTTGAAGACCTTTACGGATGAGCTTGCTTTCACAAATACGCCCTTCCAACTGGCTTTGTAACTGCTGTTTAACCCTGGGAGCTGCCCCGTCAGATCAACCAAATACAAAGCTTGTGTATTCGCGCTATAACCCGCGTATCCCACCAGGCTATATATTTTGCCGTTAAAAATAGTGTAACCCGCCCCTGTCGACCACGAACTGGTGTAGCCTTTGTTGTCGCCAAAGTTTTCGGCATAAACCGGTAATGTACGGTTATCCGCACTGTAATCCATATCGCTTACCGAACCAGAATTTACAGTTTCGTGGCTAAAATCGGCTATAAAAACAAACCTGCGCCATACATTCCATTTAAATGAGGCCGAATAATCCTGCCCGGTAACATTCTTCCATTTAAGCTCCGACAGCACATTCGGATCAGTGCCATTGTTGTTCCCCGCGATGGACCAATGAAAATCTTCTTGCTGGCGCCCGGTTGAAAATGACAGTTGCATTTTTTTTTCCATATCCTGCCCGCTCACCCGACCTGCGCCGTATGAAAGCAATATGCATAGCGTTGAGAAAAAGTAAAGGTTCCTCGTCATAAATAGTTTCGGCAACCGGCAAAATCAACAGGCACCGGTTAAATTGCCGGTGCCTGTTGTGGTAACAAATATGAGATTTAGTTGATCAACGAGTTAAACTATTTATTTACGCCAAACGCCTCCCAACCGGATGCTGTGGCCCGGTTACACGTCATGGCCTGCGTGCCGTCCTCGCTCGACACAAACTTGCCGTTGTTCCCCTGCAGGGTTATGGTGCCATCTGCATTGGTTCCCCAGGTAAATTCTTCCCAGGCGCCAAAGCTGGTTCGGTTACAGGTGATCGGCATGGTGCCGTTTTCGCTGGATACGTATTTACCCATGCTTTGCAGGGCAATTTTACCACCGCCGGCATCAACCACTAAAAACTGCTCCCATGCCTGGGCAGTAGTGCGGGTGCAGGTCATGGCGGTTGTGCCGTTTTCGCCGCTCACATAATCGTTATTAAATCCTTTCAGCGTAATGGTTTGCCCAATTGGCGGGGCAGTAGAAGTTACGCCCTTGTACACCCGCACATAATCAACATCCATACTGGCCGGCATGGCGGCTGTGTTTACGGTTTGCCCCGGAAAATCGCCGGCAACGGCCAGGTTTAAAATAATGTAAAACGGATTTTGGAATGCGCCGGTATTGTTAATGTTGTTGGCAATATTGGCCGTGGCGTACAGCGTATTGTCAACCCACCAGGTGATGGACTGGTTATCCCATTGCACCGCATACAAATGGTAGGCGTTGGCATTGGTACTTGTGGTGCCCCCATATTGTGTTGCCCCGTTATCGTACCAATGGATGGTGCCATAAATGGTGTTGCTGGTGTTTATCTGTTCCAAAATATCAATTTCGCCGCATTGCGGCCAGCCAACGCTGCCAATATTGGTGCCCAGCATCCAGAATGCCGGCCACGAGCCTTGAAACTCGGGTACTTTAATACTCGCTTCAATCCGGCCGTATGTGGTAGAGAATTTCCCTGATGTTTCCAGCTTGCCAGATGTATAAGGCTGCCCGCCAACGCTTTGGTTTTTAGCAGTGATCACCAGGTTGCCGCCTGTTTCTGCAACGTTGGCGCTCTGGTAATATTCCTTCTCGTTGTTAACGCCGGGGTTACCGTTGTCAATATTCCATTTTGACCCATCAACGCTGGTGCCATTAAATTCATCCGACCAGATTAGCTGATAGGTAACGGCCGATTTGGTAATATCCGATTTGTCAATTTTAATGTCTGCAGCGGCATTACTTGGCGGGGCACTCATATCCTTTTTACAGGATACAACCATTGCAACCAGGGCCAATACTATACCGGCCCGTGTTAAAAGTTTTGTGAGAGATTTTTTCATAATTGATTTGGTTTTGAGATTATTAGTTGATTGTTAACACTTGTTTAGTTTTACCCCCTCCGCCTCCTTCGTCGACACCTCCCCTAAATCCTGCCTGCCGGCAGGCGGGTTAGGGGGAGGATCAGAGGTTTTAATGTTATTTATTCACGCCGAAAGACTCCCATCCCGAGGGTGTCGCGCGGTTACACGTCATGGCTTGCGTGCCATCCTCGCTTGATACAAACTTCCCATTGTTACCCTGCAGGGTAATAGTGCCATCGGCATTTACGCCCCAGGTAAATTCTTCCCAGGCGCCAAATGTGGTGCGGTTACAAGTGATAGGCATGGTGCCGTTCTCGCTGGATACATACATGCCCATGCTTTGCAATGCAACTTTGCCGCCACCTGCATCAACTACCAGGAATTGTTCCCAGGTGCCTGGCGTAGTCCGCGTACAAGTCATGGCTGTAGTGCCGTCTTCGCCGCTTACGTAATCGTTATTAAAACCTTTCAGGGTGATAGTTGTGCCGATGGGCGCGCCTCCGCCAGAACCGCTTGATTGTGTGCCCGACCATTTAAAGGTGGCAGCAGCGCCGGCCGGCAATGTGTAGGTGAAAGATTCGCCGCCCCATTTAATTTTGAACGACTGGCTGGATGTGGCCGTATTTAATGCCACAACTACCTTGGTGCCATCAGGATTTTTAAAGGCGACGTTTTGTATGCTGGCGGAAAAAGTGTTTGATGAGATCCGCACCGCACCCGCTTTAACAAATTCCGACGCATGGGCAACGGTATAGTAAGCAGTGTTGCGTGTATAATTATTTCCTGAAATTGTTACAGCACCCAAACAGTTTGAGCAACCACCTGCTGTATGCGGGTTATAATTCGGATCAGCGGCAAGGTTCCATTCCAAAACTACACGGCTCCAGTTGCGTGGTGCCCCGATAATTAAGTTATTCATGTGCCAGCCAAAATCGCCGCCGAAGTTGCCCGGGCCGCCGATAAACTGCTCGGTGAAGTAAACGTTTTTGGCAGGGAAAGCATTGTGCACGGTGGTTAAAGCGCTGATATCGCCGGCATACAAGTGAAACGCAGAGCCGTCAACATAAGGATTAGCGCCGGCATCACCCAAAACGGCTTCGGGATAGCCGGGTTGATCGCAATTATGGTCGTAAGCAATGATTTTTGTGTGCAGGCCTGCATTGGCTAAAGCGGGACCCAGGTTGTTTTTTATAAAGTTGGCCTCCTCGTTCGACTGCATAGTCATGGCCGGGTTGTTATTGGGATTTAGCGGCTCATTTTGCGGTGTGATGGCATAGATGGTTATTCCCTGCCCTGCCATCGCCTGTATATATTTTACAAAATAGTTGGCGTAAGCTGTATAATAGGCTGTGTTTAAACTGCCGCCGGTAAAGCCGCCATTGCCTGTGGTGCCGGTTTTCATCCACACAGGGGCGGTCCATGGTGTAGCCAGTATTTTTATGGATGGATTAACCGCGATGATCTTCTTCAGCACAGGTACCAGGTCGGTCATTTCCTGGCTGATACTGAAATGAGTGAGGCTTACATCGGTTTGCCCGGATGGCATATCATCATAAGTAAAATCGGAAGGGCTCAGATCTGATGCGCCGATAGTAACCCGCACAAAACTCGACCCAACATGGCCCGATGCGGTGGAAAAAATATCATTCAGGAACGTAGTTTGATTGGCGCCAAGTCCATTGATTAATGATGCGCTGCCACCGGTAAGTGCATACCCAAATCCATCAATGGTTTGATAGGTGGTGTTTTCGTCAACCGTAATGGTAGTTGCGTTAGTGCCGGCGTCTGCAGCAAAGTTTATATTGGTTTGCTGGGCCAGCAATTTGGTTTGATCGGTTGTCGTTTCCCAAACGTTTACCGTTTCGTTGGCCGCGCGGGCTACCGTTGTGGTAGTTTGCTGCATTAAGCCGGGAGTTGGTTTTGAAAGATCCTTTTTGCAGGAAAGATAAAGCAACGCCGGCATCAGGGCGAGCATCGCAAGAAGTTTTAATTTGTAATTAGTTTTCATACAGATATGTTAAAGATTAATTGGTTTCGAAAACGTTAATCAATACATAGCCAAATAATAGCACGCAGTTAAAATCCGCACGAATACGGTAATCGAAACTTAACCTATGTTTAAAAATGCAATTAACAATTTTCGGGTCAAGCAATCGAGTTATCTGGCAGTCTTTTGTAACAGGTAGCCCTTTGGTTTATATTGGTATTGCAAATCTATGTTAAAATCTAACATAAAACCAAATAAAATATTTATAAATAACTGATTAATAATGAATTATGATGAAAGTGATACGCTTTAATCACAGGCAGGAAAAACACAAAATACGCCCTGGCAATCAATCAGAACTGATTTTAACCAAAAATAAAACTAACGATGATACGCTTGCTTCGCAGTTAAATTTGTTTGGAGTCCGAAAAGTCGGGAAACCTGCCTGCCGGTAGGCAGGGTCAGTAAAGTCCGAAAGACAGATAAGAGTCGGTTTTTTGCAAACTGCAAACTACTTACTGCAAACTGATCTACTCCAAAACCAGGCGGCTCCAGCCTTTATCGCCGGCGTTTTTGAGTTCTTTCTTTTTAGTTTCCATCACTTTTTTAATGCGCGAACTGTAGGCCCAGCAGGTGCTTTGACGGATGGCGAGTATTTCGGAAAGTTTATGCGATGATATTTTACCCTTGGTGGAGTACATTAAAAATATCATATAAAAAGCCTTGTTTACCGGGATACGGGTATTTTGCAGGATGGTGTACGCTATAACCGATTCTTCGTACCCGCATTTGGAGCAGCGGCGGCTGTAAGGTAAGTGCCCATGGCCGTAATGGCTGTTGCCGCATTTGCGGCAGTTGTAGCCGTTTTCCCATTTCAGGTCGGCCAGGAATTTGAAGCAGGTTTCCCTGTCGGGATAGATCTTACTAAATTCTTCAAAATCAACCTCAGTGGACATCACCCGATCATGTGTGACCTTTTCAATATCGTGGTGCAGCGTGGTATTGTCCTGTTCCAGCAAAACATTCATGCGCGAAATTTCTTCTGTCTGTTGCTGCAACAACTCATTTACAGCCATTAACTCTTCGTTTTGCGACTCGATGACCGACGATTTTTCGATGAGTTCTTTGGTGCGCTCCTGCACTTGCTCTTCCAAACTTTTGTTCAGCCTATCCTTCAGATCTTCATTTATTTTTAGCTGCTTTATTATTTTTAACTGCGCATCTTCTTCTTTCTTTTTCAGTATCCTTACTTTATCGCCGATGGCAAACGAAATAAAAACCATTTCTAAAATAAAGCAGAAACTCAAGGCATAATAACTGGTAGCGGTTACCACAAACCACCAGATGTTTAAAGCGATCAGGGTTTTTATTACAAAGCCGGTTAGCAAAAAAGTATAGCCGACAACAAAAAAGCGGGCCGGCCGGTAGCCTTTAATCAACACGTAACAGCCGGTATAATAAGCCAGCGTTAACGGAACGATCTCGATTATTTTGTAGGCGAACAGGTCCCGGTTAACCGTTAAGCATAAAATAAAATACAGGCACCGCAGGCCGATCACCCACCAGATCAGTTTATTTAAGCGCGGCGCGGTAACTTTTACATTTAATAAACTTTGCGCAAACAACACCGAGAAAATACTTGCCGAAAACAGGGCAACACCGTAGGCATTATGGTTCCAGATGGGGGACGAGGGCCAGATATATTGATAAGCGATGCCATCCGCACACATTTCGTAAAGGCCGATGCTGAGGTTGTAGGCAATGTAATAAAGGTATTGTTTTTGCCGCATGGCGATAAACATCATCAGGTTGTACAACCCGAATACCAGTATCATCCCGTAAAATACGCCAAAGAAAAAGTATTCATCCAGCGCGTAACTGATGAACCAACTGATCGACCGTAAAACAATGATCACGTTTACCGGCTGGTGCGACCGGATCCGGATATAATACACCCGGCTGCCGCCAAGGTTATTACTGATATTGAGACTGAAATTTTTATGCTGATAAAGGCGGGCAGCAAAAGGCCTGCTGCTGCCCAATAAGGTTGCTGAATAATTGTTTTGCTTATCCGGCGAGTAAACGGTTATGCTGTCGATGGTTTGATCAAAAAACTCCAGGATCCAGTTGTTTTTTGATTGCGGGTCCGATCCGATCCGGATGCGGTACCACCAAGTGGACGCTGGATTATGTGTCACCGGGGTTTGCTCGGTATTCACCTTAAATTTATTGGCGAAGGTCGGGCTTTTAACCTGGCTTATGGTAAGGTCGTTATGGGAATCCTCAAGATAAACAACTTTATTGTACCGGAAAATTTGCTGTTTAGCAGTATCGCTGATCTGAACGGTAAGCTGTGCATCGGCGCTAAAAAAGAAGCATATACCGCATAACGCGGATGGTAAAAATTTTCGGATTAAAAATTCGTACATACTAACAGAACTTGATATCCCTCCTGAATAAGGCAGAAGGCTAATAATTGGTTGCGTTCAGGTTAACAATGATACTAATTTTCTTTTTTTAATCCTATGGTTGAAGCAGAAAGCTAAAAGACCAAAGCCTTTTGCTTTTAGCTTTCTGCTTTAGTCTTTGAGCTTATTTAAAACCCAAAGCCTGAATGTAACCCTTATTTGGCCGGCAATTTTCGAATTTGCAATTGGTTAAAAATTGGTACAACGCCTGTTTGAGTTGTTCACGATCTGCAGGCGCCGCTTTGCGGATCGCTTCAAAATCAATTCTTGGGAGTTCGGTATAATCAATCAGCTTATCGTAATTTGCCGGGACGGCAAAAGTGATAACGCCGGCAGTATTGTCCATTTTTTTATAGGGCCAGTAATGCCAGCCAATGTTATTTTCTTCAAGTGTTTTACGGAAAGCTTCGCACCATTCATCCTTGTTTTCGCCGGTCTCACCGCAGTAAATGGGCACATTATATTTATTTCGGAAGTCGATATAATCCTGTATTACTTCTTTACCGGTTGTTTTGGTCCAGTATTTATGGAACTGGTACACCAATTTACTGTCAAACGGCGCCCCGAAAGGTTTAAAATTGCTATCCCACTGTGCACCGCCCAGGATGATGATATGGTTTTTGTCGACCAAACGGATCGCCTTGGTTATTTCTTTATAGGTGGGTTCAAGATAGGGGTTAAACTGATCGGCATTAAAGTAGGTTGCTATCGGTTCATTCAACAGGTCGTAACCTAATATGATGGTTTCGTTTTTATAGTGATTGGCAATTCTCTTCCATATTGCGGCGGTTTGTTGCCGCATGGCTTTGCTTTTAAACAGGAACGGGTAGCCGTAGCCATCGTCGATATTATCGCCGGTTTGGCCACCGGGGGCGCAGTGCATATCTAAAATAACATACAGCTTTTCCTTTTTGCACCAATTGATCACCCTGTCCAGCAGTTCAAAACCCCGGTTGGGGTTATTCTGTCCGCAGTAATTTTCGGTAGTAAACAAACGGTAATTAAACGGGATCCGGATAGAATTCATCCCCGATGCTTTTAAAAAGTGGATATCGCCTGCAGTGATATAGGTGTCCTGGTATTGTTTCCAGAATTTAGTTGTTTCTTCGGGGCCCAAAAGCTCCAGTAATGCCTCGTTGATGAGCCGGGCCGAATTAACGCTTTTAAACTTGAACATATAACCTTCGGGCACCAGCCAGTTACCGAGGTTAGTGCCCCTCATCAGGAATGGTTTACCATCCGGCCCTGTGATTTCTTTTCCGCGGACACCGATGAATTTGCTGGTTTGGGCGTTCGCCGCAAAAAATACTACGGAGAGCACGATGAAGGCAAACAAAACGCTAAGTTTTTTCACAAGAGATATCATAGAAAAGATTTTAATTGGTTTTACAAGCTAATATAGTATTATTAATAATTGAGGTTGCATACATTTGAACTAAGTTTTTATTTTTATGGTTCGGTTTAAATTTCGCGGTTAATTTAAGCCGAGGTTATCAACTAACAATCGATATTGCAAACTTATGAAACGGATAAAAATATTATTTGCGGTATGCTTATTTTTTATAACGCCCTCTTTTGCTCAAAATATAAAAGTGGCAGTTGCGGCAAACCTTTCGGCAGTTATTAAAGCATTGGGGCAGGATTTTAAACAAAAAACAGGAATTACTATTGAACCGATAGTTGGCGCATCTGGAAACCTGACCACCCAGGTTAAAAACGGTGCACCCTTCGATGTTTTTTTATCAGCCGATATGGATTTCCCTTCAACACTTTTTAAAGATGGTTTCAGCGCAAAAAAACCGGTGGTTTATGCACGAGGTAGCCTCATCATTTGCAGTAGCCAGGATATCGGTTTCGACAACTGGGAACGGGTATTGCTAACCAATAGAATCAAGAAAATTGCGATCGCCAATCCCTCGATCGCACCGTATGGCAAGGCCGCTAACGAGGTGCTTAAACAAAAGGGGATATTAGATAATGTACAAAATAAGATCGTGACCGGCGAAAGTATCTCGCAGGTGAATACCTATATCACCACCGGCGTTGCCGAGGTAGGTTTTACTACCCAGGCTTTGGTAAAGGAACCCGCAAATAAATTCAAGTTGTACTGGGCGCTTATCGACCCAAAATCATATGCCCCAATTGAACAGGGCATGGTTTTACTAAAACACGGCGAAACCAATGCAGATGCAAAAAAGTTTTACGACTATGTTTTAAGCCCGGCGGCTAAGGCTATTTTTAAGGAGTATGGGTATCATGTGGAATAAATCTATCGGCGTATATTTTGAGTATTTGGTATTTACACGAATTTTCACTGATATTTTTTGTCATTCTGAACGCAGTGAAGAATCTTCTACGACCGGCAATAAACGCTTGATTTTCCAGTGCAGAAGATCCTTCGCTCCGCTCAGGATGACAAACGAACTAATTTTTAGTTTTGAAAGTACGCCTGCATCTGATCCATCCACCAAAAATCTGTTTAATGGATCTTAACCCAATTTGGCTAACCCTTAAATTAGCAGCTATCACAACGGTGCTGTTACTAGCGATAGGCCTTCCGGTTGCGTGGTGGTTGTCCAAAGGGCGTTCAATTTTTAAGGTGATACTGGAAGCTATTATTACCATGCCGCTGGTTTTGCCGCCGTCGGTATTGGGCTTTTATTTGCTGCTGGCCTTTAGCCCGCAACATGGTGTGGGACATTGGCTGCAGCAGACGTTTAATATCCAGTTTGTATTCTCGTTCCAGGGGTTGGTGCTGGCCTCGGTTATTTACAGCATGCCCTTTATGATGGGGCCAATAAAATCAGCCTTACAGCAATTGCCGGTTTCACTATCGCAAGCATCGTATTCGTTGGGTAAAAGCAAATGGCAAACATTTACACATGTGTTACTGCCAAATATCAAACCATCGTTATTAACAGCCATTGTGCTCACATTTGCCCATACGCTGGGCGAGTTCGGTGTGGTGCTGATGATTGGTGGCAATATCCCCAACGTTACGCGGGTGGCATCTATCGCCGTTTACGATTCTGTTGAGCAGATGGATTATTCCACCGCCAATGCCTACTCGCTCATCCTGTTTTCCATTACATTTATTTTGGTCATCTCGGTATTCGTTTTTAATAAATACCGCCTAAAAAGCCCGCTGGAATGATCAAAATCGACATAGAAAAAAAGCTAAAGGCTTACCAGGGAACACAGGTATTAAAAATTGCCACGCAATTTGAAACCGGGAGTATTACCAAAATTTATGGCCCGTCCGGCGCCGGGAAAACCACTTTTTTAAAGATCATTGCGGGGTTTGTTCAATCCGAAAAGGGAATAATTACGGTTGATGGCTTAACCTGGCTGGATACGGGTTCAAAAATAAATCTTCCGCCCCAAAAAAGAATGGCAGGTTTTGTTTTTCAGGATTATGCCCTTTTCCCAAACATGACCGTTCAGCAGCATTTGGGATATGCCTCCAAAGATACCGGCTGGATAAAAAGGTTACTGGCTATCGGCAAACTCGAAACCTTAACCACCCACAAACCCGAATACCTCTCCGGCGGACAGCAGCAGCGTTTGGCCATTTTGCGGGTATTGGCCATCAAACCAAAACTGTTATTAATGGACGAACCATTTTCGGCGTTGGACCCGGACATGAAAGCTGAGTTGATAGGCGAGCTAAAACAGGTATTTAAGGAATTGGGCACAACGGTGCTAATTGTAAGCCATAACCCACAGGAGTTGGATGGACTGACGACGGAGCAGCTTTTAATAAGCCATTAGTCTTAAGTCTGGAGTTAAAAGAAAGAAGACCAAATTTGACTTTGGACTTAAGACTTTAGACTCGCGACTTAAGGAACTTCCCCAACCACAATTTTCTCCAAACTATGCAAATACCTTCGCCCGGTTTTAAAATCGGTGGTCGAGGTCATCTGGATACTTTCGGGCATTTTATCGGCTTTAACGCCGTTTTTTTCCATAATAATGAAAACGTGGTTACCCACTTCGGTATTAAACAATTCGTTCCACGAGTAAACAACTACATAGCCATCGTTTCCGGTACAGGCGAAGTAAAACCGGCTGTACAATTTCGGGCTGTTTGCATCCAATAGGGTATGGCTCAAAATATCTTTTAATAAAACGCCTTTTAATTGATCATCCTGGTGTTTGAAAGTTCCAACATGATCAGTTACTTTAATATCACCAATAACGTTCACGGGGTAGCTGTTTAACGAATCCATCGTGATAACGGAACTGTTTTTTACTTTCCCGCTGATGCTGAATTGCTGCGTTGGTTTTAGTTTTTCCTGGGCATAACAACTACCTGTGTATGTAAGGAAGATAATGAAGAAAAGCTTTTTCATAAACACGAAATTCGTGTAAATAATTTATTTGTTAAGCTGTTCTTCGATCTTTTCCTGCAATTCTTTTTTGAAGGTATCGTCCAACTTTGCATTTGCCTGTGTGGCGCCATGAAAAAGCTCCTTCACCATATTGTTGATCACCTGGCTTTGTTTGCTGAATAACCTGCAAAATGAGCAGCCATACAAATGGATGCGCAGTTCGATCGCTTCACGAAAGCTTAGCCGGGTGATCGATTTTTTTTCGATCAGGTAGGTGGCTTGCTTGCAGTTGTATATAATTTTTTTAAGATAGCTCATCGTTCAATCATTTTAGATCCAATTTTTTTGGAGACAGGCCCGCAGGTTCAATTTGGCACGATGGATGATCACCCAAAAATTCGAGGCCGTTACTTTTAATTCCGTGCAAATGGTATCGGTTGGTTCTTCGTCAATATGCTTCATTGTGAAAACGGCCTTCCATAACACCGGGAGCTTTTGCATGCATTTTTTTAGGATCTCCTCAAATTCCCTGCTAACCAGGTGATCCTTATCTTCGATGCCAAACTCTTTCGGGCCGTGTTCACTTTTCCAATGGCCGTCATCATGGAAAAAATCAACTGATTCCTCTTCGGATTCTTTTGCGACCGGTCCCTTCAATCCAGACGACTTTTTCCGGTAAACATCAATGATCTTATTTTTAAGGATGGCCGTCAGCCACGTTCGCTCCGAGCTTTTTCCTTCAAAACTGCCGGTCTTTTGCAGGGCAGCCAAAAAAGTTTCCTGCACAAGATCTTTTGCCAGTTCATCATCGTTTATACGTGTAATGGCATAAGCATAAAGATAATCGGCGTGGGATGAAACCCATTGATGGGGATTTAGAAGCATATTGACACGAATTTCACGAATTAAATAGACACGAATTACACGAATGAAAACGAATTTACACTAATTATGGCGGCGCAATCCTGTTTGATTTGAAATAATTCCTGGTTTCCTTTTTATCGTTTAGTCGTTAATATTTAAGAATCCTTACAATGAATATTTTATTAGATACACAGGCCGTCATCCGGGTTTCGTGAAAATTCGAACCCATTAGTGTCATTCGTGTTGTTCATATCGGTACAAGTTCATTCAAAAATATTTGTCAGCATAAAAAAATTTAGATTTATGTAAGGTTTCGGGGAGGTACCCGACTAAACAACAAAAACGTTAAATTTAATTCATTGTATTATGAGGCCATTTAAAATATTAGGTATTGCTGCATTGATAACCGTTGCAGCTTTTGGGCTATCGGCATTCATTAAATCCAATCATTCCAAAAAAATGAAGGCCGATAACAAAGGTTTTGCCGTGATTGAACTTTTTACTTCGGAAGGCTGCTCCAGCTGCCCGCCTGCGGACGCATTGGTGGCCAGGGTTGAAAAGGAAAGCAAAGATCAGCCTGTTTATATCCTGGCTTACCATGTAGATTACTGGAACAGCCTGGGCTGGAAAGACGCCTTCAGTAATCCCGATTATTCAAAAAGACAAAGTGCGTATGCCCACTATTTGCACCTGCCGCAAATTTATACGCCGCAGATAGTGGTAAATGGTAAAACTGAATTTGTTGGCTCGGAAGAAGGGACGCTGCGTAATGCCATTAAAACTAGTCTTCAAAAAGAGTCACCAGTGCAATTTTCGCTTAATATTGCATCTGTAAGTAAAGGGCAGGCCGAGTTAAAATATGTTACTGCAGGCACCGATAAAAACACCGCATTGCTGGTGGCCGTTGTGCAAAAAAACGCACAGTCGAAAGTTGAGCGTGGAGAAAATGCCGGGCATACGTTATCGCATGTGCAGATCGTTCGCAAACTGCAAAGTGTATCTTTGAAAGAAAATAGCGGTACAGTAAATGTATCTTTACCTAACGGTTTCGACCCAAAGGAATGGGAAATAGTAGGTATTTTGCAGAATACTTCCAGCGGCGCGATAACCGGTGCCGCCAGGGCCGAGGGAATGCCTGCAACCATTTGATGCTGTTAAACGAAAGTTTGAATAAAAAATGAAAGTCATAAAAGAAAAACACTCCTTAGCCATGCGTTGGTGTCATTGGGTAAACTTTCCGATCCTGACGATTATGATCTGGAGCGGAATGCTGATCTACTGGGCAAATGATGTTTACTCCATCACTATTTTCGGGCATACCTTTGTTAAATTTTTCCCCGATTGGTTTTACAAAACACTGGGCATTCCGGCGCACCTTGCCGAAGGGATGGCTTTCCATTTCCTGTTCATGTGGTTTTTTACACTGAATGGTGTATTCTATATCCTGTACACTGCGATCTCGGGTGAGTGGCGCGAACTGGTACCCAAGAAAAATTCGTTTAAAGAAGCCTGGCAGGTGCTGCTGCACGATTTGCATATCCGCAAAACGGCGCCGCCGCAAAATAAATACAATGCCGCCCAGCGCATCGCTTATACATCCATAATTTTGATGGGTATTGGTTCGGTAATTACCGGCCTCGCCATTTATAAGCCGGTGCAGTTTTATTATTTAACCTGGATCTGTGGTGGTTACCACTTCGCCCGGATCTTGCATTTTGCCCTTACACTTGGCTATGTTTTCTTTTTTGTGATCCACATCGTGCAGGTTATCCTGGCCGGGTGGAAAAATTTCAGCTCGGTTATTTCGGGCTTTGAAGTAGTTAATGAAAAACCTAAACCTGCGATTGAAATACCAAACGACGATGAAAAAGCCAGTTAAAAAAGTAAAAAAAGAGCTCACTGTTGAGCAAAAGATAAACAGGCGCAACTTTATCTCATTTAGCGCTTTTACGGTGCTGGCGGTAGGCGCTTTTGAGGGCTGGCGGGCGTTGTATAAATCGCCGGATGAAGTTGCCGGCATTACTGCCGGGGCACATAAGCCGCTGCGTAAGGCGCTTAATAAAACCGAAATATTTTTCAGGCGGGTTGCTTTCAGTGAAAACCACCTGGTAAAAACCTACCCTAAGGAAATGGCGACAAAATGGGTTAGGATAAACAGTGATATAGGAATAGAAGCCAAAAATAAATTTGACCCCAACGCCTGGAAATTGCAGGTAATTAAGAAAGGCGGCGAGGTTTTAGAAATATCAATTGCAGAAATAAAGGCGCTTCCCAAAACAGAGATCATTTACGATTTTAAGTGTGTAGAAGGCTGGGACCAGATCCAGCATTGGGCCGGCGTGAAATTCAGCGATTTTATCAGGCACTTTGGCCTGGATGAGTATGCAAAAATGGATTTTGTAGGTATGGAAACGCCGGATAAAGGATACTATATAGGTGTTGATATGCCGAGCGCCATGCACCCGCAAACCCTGCTGGCCTACGAAATGAACGATAAACCGATCTCTTTAAATCATGGGGCGCCGCTGCGGCTCATCATCCCTGTAAAATATGGCATCAAAAATCTGAAACGCATCGGTACCATCAGTTTCAGCAATACCCGCCCGCACGATTACTGGGCCGAACAGGGGTATGATTATTATTCGGGCCTCTAGATCGGTGATAGGCTGACTTAACTCGTTACGATAGTAAGCCGTTAGTTCTCATGTTCGGACAATGGCTGGCGGCCGGTTGCGCCGAACAACGGATAAATGTGCCTGTTTTACAGTAGTTTCATCACCTCTTTTTGACCTCTTAATTTAGTTCCGGTAACATCCTCGTTGCTTTGCAATTTTTCACGAAAATTATTAATCTTAAAGGTAACTTTATGCTCCCTTTTTACGTTTGCAGATTTAACTATGAGTTTAAGCAGTGAGAGAGAGCCGGAAAACACGATGCCGGTTAATACTAACCTTTGGACGCTAGAAGATAACTTCAATCTTGATCTTTTTTTTGAATTAACACACGATCTTTTCTGCATCGCCGGATACGACGGATACTTCAAAAAAATAAACCCGGCAGTATCCAAACTTTTGGGCTATACCAACGAAGAATTGTTCTCAAGGCCGATAAACGACTTTGTTTATATTGATGACCAGCAAATAACGCATCAAAACCGCGAAAAACTTTTTGAGGATTTTCCGTTGTTGAACTTCGAGAACCGGTATGTTACCAAAAGCGGAGAGATTGTGTGGCTGGCCTGGACCTCCATGCCGGTGAACAGTGAAAGGCTGGTTTATGCCATCGCCAAAAATATCACCCATAAAAAGAAACTGGAAGAAGACAGGAATTTGCTGATCGCTGATCTGACAAAGATCAACTCAGGCCTTAAACAATTAACCTTCACGGCCTCGCATGACCTGAGAACACCGGTGGGCAATTTGTTATCAGTATTTGATCTTTTAGACACTTCAAAGATCGAGGACGAGGAAACGCTTGAGTTTATCAATATCCTTAAATCGGCAACTGATAGTTTAAAAAACACTTTGAATAAATACGTTGATAGCTTAATTCAAAATGAAGGTGTCCAGGCTCAGGTTGAAACATTGAATTTAGAGGAGTCGCTGAATGCCGTATTGTTGTCATTAAATTCATTGATAAAAAATTCCAGGGCCGTATTGAATGTTGATTTTTCGGACATAAAAAGCATAAAATTCAATAAATCCTATCTCGAAAGTATTTTTTTAAACCTGATCACCAATTCAATTAAATATGCCCGGCCGGGCGTTAACCCCGGGATTTCTATTTCTTCAAAACGGAGCAAAGGGTTTAACCAGGTAATCTTTAAGGATAATGGGCAAGGTTTTGATTTGGATAATGTGAAAGACAAAATATTTGGGTTTAACCAAAAATTCCACAATGGCCCCGACAGCAAGGGGATTGGGCTTTACCTGGTGCATAGCCACATCACCAGCCTGGGAGGGAAAATTGCAATCAACAGCAAAGTGAATGAAGGAACAGAGTTTGTAATTTCATTTAAAGATTAAAACCGGATTTTGTTGTAATAAATAAAATGCCAATCTTTAAATGTGTTTTGTTGTTTTGGCGCAGGAGTTAAATATTGTTTATTTTACAAATATGCAACACCAGGGACTTTCAAGAGACGAACAATTGGCGTTTTACCAAAGGGTAATAGCAACCAACCCTAACGCGGTTTGCAAGGGTGACACCATCCCTTATACATCCTTAAACGGCCACATGTACAGCTACTTTTCAAAAGATAGTTTTATCGCACTTCGCTTGCCGGCAGAATCAAGGACCTCATTCCTCGAAAAATACAATTCAACGCTGGTTACTGCGTATGGTATAGTCCAAAAAGAATATGTGGTGGTGCCGGATAGCCTATTGTCAGCAACGGATGAATTGAAGCCCTGGTTTGATCTGAGTTTCGGGTACGTAAGTTCGCTCAAACCAAAGCCTTCCAAAGGCAAAAAGAATGATTAACCGGCTATTTTATTGTTAATAGGTTTCGCTCAAAGGCGGTACCCCTTTATGTGCAGGTGTTTCTTCGGGTGTTTTGCTTTTGAATAGCGACTTGACCTTGTCTACTAAACCTACCACCGTATCTTCAGTAATAAAATGCGAAGCCTTTTGGGAGACTAAACCTACCAGCGTTTTTACGATGAACCCGGAATTTCTGAAAATGGTTTTATTTAGGGTAAAAGGCAAAACAAAGCGCGAAATTAATCCCACAATATCCTGGTCAAAAAATCCGGAACTTTTTTCGCCATCCGGGCCGGCCGGGTTGCGGAATATCGATGCGATAGTTGAAAATATCGCGCCCGGGCTTCTGAAACGCTGACCAAGCGCAATACTTTGCTCATGTTCTACCTCTTTAAGTCTAAATATCTCGCCCCTTAAATCACTTAAATTTCTTATAGGTAGTTCCATGGGTATCAGTTTTTAAATATCTTTTGGATAAACGCATTAACGATAGGCTTTTCAATACTTTTCTTATTGTATTTAATAGCTAAAGCAATAACGAGGTATAAAATAGAAACGCAACCGAATCCCATCCAGGTAGCACCGAGCACCTGGCCTAAATAAAAGGCAAGCGTACAACTGGCAAATACAAAAGCCAGCACCATGCTCATTATGGTTACTACATCAGCAATTAAACTGGCGGCAATGGTTGTGCCACCTTCAATTGCCTGGTACTTCGCCAGTTTGATACGCGTTTCGGCGTATTCCCTAAGCTGATCAATTATTGGCGGCGGGGGAGTTTCGTTTTTCTCTTCCATTTCGTTTGGTTAGTCCTATTACTGGTCCGTATTCCAAAGTCGTAAAAAATAAAATAACTCTTTACGACTTTGGACTAAAGACTATTGACTTATATCATGCGTGTTCAAGATCATCCTGGTATTCCTGCTCAACGCCGTTTATTTTTGATTTAATGTTATCCACAACCTTATCCTTCAGGTCCAACAGGTTATTGATCTCTTTTGACGCGGTTTCTTTAATTGAATCGCCCAGGCTTTTTAGCGATTCTGAAAGTTTATCGCGTGTTTCATTTCCCTTATCAGGTGCAAATAAAATGCCTAATGCTGCCCCTGCCGCCAGCCCTACCAGCAATGCGGCAAATACTTTTGTGTTATCCTTCATCGACTATAAAATTTAAAAATTGACTAATTGTTTTTAATTATGATTAAATATTTTGCCAAATGTTACCGGAGTGACTATTTGCAGTCATTTGGTTTATATATTCCCTGCAATATGGCTTTTTTTATTAATTACAAAGATAAAAATATTATACTTTAAGTTTATGGCGAAGTGCGTATTCGCTCCAGCCTGTCGGCCGCCATCCGGTTGGTCTCGTAAATTTCGAGCAACAATATAAAATACGACAGTAACAACGGGCCAAATACCAATCCCAATATCCCGAAAAGCGGGATCCCTATAAAAACACCGATAATTGAAATAAGCGGATGTGTATTGGCTATCCGTTTGTTGATCATCGCCCTTAAAAAACTATCTACATTACCTATAAATAATAAGCCATAGCACAAAAGTAAAATCGCTTTTACCGGGTGCCCTTCGGCAAACAGTATGATACTTGCCGGAATGCTGAGCGTTGGCGCCCCAACGACTGGTAGAAACGAAATAAATGCGCCTATAACCCCCCAAAATACCGGGTTCGGGATCCCAAATATCCAAAAGCCATTAGCCAGTAAAAAACCCTGAACTAGAGCGATGATCCCCTGCCCCAAAACGTTTGAATAAGTTGAATTGCGCAACGCTTCGGCAAACCGCAATGCATGCTGTTCGCGGAAAGGAGCGTATTTAAGCAAGCCCGCCTCAAACTGCCGTATTTGCACCAGCATAAAATATAACAGGAAATACATTACCAGCAGGGTAATGATAATACTGGCTGCGCTGCCCAATATGGAAGGAAACAGATCGGTGGCGAAAGTGCCCAATTTTTGCATGGTGTTTTCGGCGAAATGGGGCTGGTTAAAATTATACCCGGCATAATCGTCAACTTTTGAGATCCAGCCCTGCAGATCAAATGATTTAAAGTTGATACTGCCTATTTTGCTCACTACCATGATGCTTAATGACATCAAAGGGATCACAATTACGATCAGCGAGGTCAGCATGATCATGATAGCCACAAGCGTTTTGTTCCATCCCCTTTTTTCTACCAGGTTTAGATAAGCCGACCTGAAAAGTGTGAAAAGGACAATAGCGCCCAAAATTGAGCTGAATAAACCGCTTAAAGCATACACGAGAAAGCACCCGAGAATTACGATCCCCCCGAGTACAATATTATTGCGCTGCTTGTAGTTAAAAACTGACATTAAGGCTTAAAATGATATGTAATAAACGCAAAAACGGTAAAAAGTTTTATATCCGGTAATAATATTTAATTGAATAAAGGAGTTTGCCATGCCCGAACGAAAGTTAAGCAATAGCAGTGGGTTTTCCGTCGGGATGGTATCGTCGCAACAAATTATTACTTAAAACTGATCTTCAGCGTAAAAGGTCAATTAGGAGGCAGGAATGCCGGGCCATAGGAATGATTTGACACCCTGGCGACCACCGAGAGCTATTTTTTTAGCACGATGGCCGCAAGGATGCCAAAAGCAATATTTTTTTAAACAGCTACATGCTCTTTTATAAACACAGGTTGTGCTGCTTCAATCCTTTTCAGTACGATATTTCCAACTGGTTTTACAACCAGCGGTATTTTTTCGACGTAAGTTTCGCTGGTATCCAGGCCGAAGGCTTTGGCTTCGGTTTGCGCCAGTTTTTTGATAGCGAAATAGCTGTTGAGTATAAAACCTTCTTTAGCGCCGAAAGAGTTATTGTACGACAAAAATTTCTCCATGATCACAAACCTGAAATCAGCTGCAATTTTGTATTGGTGCAATGATTCGTAACGACTGGTAATATCGATCTCGTGACGGGCTACCATGTCTTCAATAACTTTACGATATAACACATTTACTCGTGGCTGGATCCTGAACCCTAAACGGAATTCAACGCGGATGACCTTGCCCGGCTCTATCTGGTCGACACTGTACTCCATGGTATAAGGTTCGTTAGTGGTTTCGATATGAATAAACCAATACGTATCGGCCCGCTTGGGTTTCCGGCTCATGATCGAATACATCACCTTTTCCTCTATTTGTTTGGCGTTGTTCGCTTTGGTTAAATAGATGAGGTGGGTTGAATATTTGCTGACAGATTCATCAGCACTAAGTGCATTTAACAGGGGTATTTGGTCTTTTAGATCGATAAAATTTAAAAAGCGGTTATTGATCTTGCGCGCCTTAAACCAAATATACATGGTAAATATCAGCCCGATCTCGAACACAACAAAGAATAACCTCTTTAATAATTTCGCTGCGTTTGTGATGAAGAACGAGAATTCGACGGTTAAAAATACGCACAGGATGATCACCACTATCCACAGCGGCCAATGTTTAACATAACGCATAAAGTACGACATCAATATCGTTGTCATCAGCATGGCTATTGTGATCGAAAATCCATAAGCAGCCGTCATATGTTCGGAGGTTTCGAAGTATAAAGAAACAAGGATACAGCCAATACACAAGATCCAGTTGATGCTGGGGATGTAAATTTGCCCACGGATGTTTGAGGGGTATTTAATGGTGATCCGGGGCCAGAAATTCATGCTCACCGCTTCGCTGATCAAGGTAAACGAACCGCTGATCAATGCCTGGCTGGCAATAATGGTGGCTAAAGTTGCCAATACCACGGCTGGTATCATCAGCAATTGCGGATCGGGTACAATGGCATAAAACGGGTTAACCCCAACAAAATTAGTTCCTTTGGGCTGCAACAGCACCCAGGCGCCCTGGCCAAAATAACTTAGTATCAGCGTGGTTTTAACAAATATCCAGCTCATCTGTATGTTTTTACGCCCGCAATGCCCCAAATCTGAATACAAAGCTTCGGCCCCTGTTGTACATAAAAACACTGCGCCCAATAACCAAAAACCACCGGGGTGCTCCGTCAACAATTTGTACCCATAGTAGGGGCTCAGTGCTTTAAATATGCCGGGGTTATGTACTATCTGCATAAATCCCAGGCTGCCAATCATCACAAACCATAACAACATAACCGGCCCGAACGCCGACCCAACCACCTTAGTGCCAAACTGCTGAAAGAAAAATAACAGCAGCATGATACCGATAACCAGGCCTAAAATCAAGTGGCTTCCCGGTATAAATTCGGGGTGTTTAACCGGGTCGCTAAGCGCAGGCACATTGCTTAAACCTTCAATGGCCGAGGTTACCGAAATAGGAGGGGTTATGATACCATCGGCAAGTAACGTGCCTGCGCCGATAATTGCGGGTATGGCCAGCCATTTTCCGTAGCGCCTAACCAGGGCGTATAACGAAAATATACCACCCTCGCCGTGGTTATCGGCCTGCAACGTAATAATGATATATTTAAAGGTGGTTTGCAGGGTAAGTGTCCAAAATATGCAGGACAACGAGCCAAGTACCAGGGCTTCATTAACTTTGCCTCCCTCGACCAACAAGGTTTGAAATACGTATAAAGGCGATGTGCCAATATCGCCAAAAATAATGCCCAGGGTAATAAGGGTACCCGCGAACGTAAGTTTTTTAATGTGGGATTCCATGTATCAGGAAAAAATAGAAATGAGGTTGAAAGATGGAGCAAACAACAACTTACGCCACCGGGATGTGATGGTGCGGGGTAAATTATGCTGGCTGCTCATGATGAGGATAAAATCAAATTTGTTAGTTACCAACAGCGCAACCCAATAGCTATGCCATAAGGCCAAAAGAATGGCAGTCAAAAATTAAATAGCTGAAAGCCAAAATATTAGTGCAATAGTGTGAAAAATACACCGTAAAATGATACTATCATTTTGATAGGTTGATTATCATTTTGATAGGAATTTACAAACGGCTTTGCTTGTAAAGCAGCCGTAATTCATCATAATTTTAAAAAAATGAAGCCCACTTGAAACCTTTTAGCTGTTTTATATATTATGCTATACATTTAAAAACCTGTTTACCATGAAAAATATATATTTACCGTCGGCCCTGCTGCTGTTGATGTGCCTTAGCAGTTGTTCTGTTATTGAAGGGATTTTTAAAGCGGGGGCCGTTGTCGGCATCCTTGCGGTTATTGTAGTGATTGCGCTTATTGTATGGATCGCGTCGATGTTCAGGAAATAGGCAGGCAAAATTGAACTTGCCGGTTAAATACCTGCGATAGCGTGATACCATTGTACGCTGCGCCACTACTGTGGATCAGGGCAAATAGAAAATTTCTGTTAAAGGGATACTAACAGGCGAATGATCGGCATTGGTTTCCATGATGTCGCTCATGTATTGCCACCATTGCTGCATTACGGGATTGGCGGGCAAATCATCCAATAATTTGGGGTCGGCAGTTTTTAATACGCCAAAAAGGTAGTTTGTTTCTTCGTCAATAAATATCGAATAATCTTCGATGCCGGAGTCTTTTAGCAATGCTTTCAGCTCAGGGCATAGTTCATCGTGCCGCTTTTTATATTCGGCGGCAAAACCTGGGTGCAGTTTCATTTTAAAAGCTACTCTGTGCATGGGTTATTATTGTATGGCCCGTTACCTATGCGGCGAATAACGCCGGAATTCGGCTAAAGCCGTATAGTTGGTTTTATTTGCCCGTTGGCTAAAGCCAACGGCAATGAACAATTGGTTTACTAATATTATGAGGTTTCACTCGCATATTTGCTACCACATCCGTCCGCCTCTCAAGAGGGGAAGTGCACAATCCCCGGGCTGTAATCTGGCGTTTTTTGTATTTTTAAATTAACCGCAGATCGCGTTACTCGCATTTTATTAGCTTCATTGCCGTTGGCTTCAGCCAACGGTTAAAAGTCATCAACCAATTGGCTTTAGCCAAAATAAACCGCGCTCTATCGCACAAAAGCCGCCGCTACCCCGCCATCCACATTTAAAACATTTCCTGTAGACTTATTTAACAAACCGCCTACAAAAGCAAGGCAGGCATTGGCAATATCTTCCGGCAGGATGATCTCATTCAATAAAGTTCTTTTCGCATAGAAAGATGGCAGTTCGGCTATGCTGATCCCATAAGCTTTTGCGCGGCCTGCGGCCCAATCGCCTTCCCATATTTTGCTGTCGGCAATTACCGCATCGGGATTCACTACGTTTACACGGATGTGGTCCTTGCCAAACTCAGCGGCGTTTAGCCGGCTTAAGTGCAATTGAGCAGCCTTTGCCGAGCCATAACCCGCATTATTAGGGCCGGATACCACCGCATTTTTACTCACAATGTTTAACACATCGCCGCCGGTATCCTGTTTGCGCATAATTTCGACGCCTGCTTGCGTTACCATAAACTGTCCCTTTACCAATACGTCATAAAGCAGGTCCCAGTCTTTTTCGGTATGCTCTTCCATTGGTTTCGAGATGGATAAGCCGGCACAATTCACCACAATATCTACACCGCCAAATGCCAGTACGGCTGCCGCGAAAGCGTTATCGATGATGCCTTTATTAGTTACATCCAGCAAAACACCGGTAAAAACATCTTTACCATAGTTTTTTGAAAATTCATCCTTAGCGGAGTTGAGACGCGATTCGTCGTTATCATTGATCACCACGCAAGCGCCTTCATCCGCTAGCTTCTTGGCAATGGCCTTGCCAATTCCTCCGGCGCTGCCGGTAACCAGCGCAATTCGGCCCGAAAGTACTTTTGGCTTTGGCATGCGCTGCAGTTTGGCTTCTTCCAGTAACCAATATTCAATGTTAAATGCCTCCTGGCGTGGCAGCGAAGTATATTCGGAAATCGCTTCGGCGCCCTTCATTACGTTGATGGCATTGATATAAAACTCGGCGGCCACGCGTGCGGTTTGTTTATCTTTTGCGAACGTGAACATGCCTACGCCGGGGTAGAGGATCACCACCGGGTTAGCATCGCGTATGGCAGGGCTATTAGCGTGCTTGCAGCTATCGTAGTATGATTTGTACAAGTCTCGGTAGGCTTCAAAAGCCGGCAAAAGTGTTGCTTTTATGGCGTTGGTATCCGTAAGATCTTCATCCGCGGCAAGCTCTAAAACAAGCGGACTTATCTTCGTCCGTAAAAAATGGTCGGGGCAACTGGTGCCCATTGGTGCCAAGCGATCAAGATCATGGGAGTTGATGAACTCTAATACTCTCGCGTCATCCGTAAAATGGCCGATCATCCTTGTTTTTTCCGAACAGAAGCCGCGGAGAACAGGCGCCAGCGTAACTGCTTGCTTTTTGCGGGCATCTTCAGCTGAGCTTTCCAATTTCGCTCCGCCAAAAATCGGACCTTTTTTGCTATAATTTGCCTCCAGGTATGCTGCACATTGTTCAATTACTTCGAGGGTATTGATATAACTTTCGTAAGCCGTATCGCCCCAGGTAAATAAGCCATGTGAGCCGAGCATGATGCCCCTGATGCCGGGGTTTTCATCAAGGCATGCCTTTAGTTTTAACCCAAGATCGAAGCCGGGCCTTTGCCACTCCACCCAGCCGATGGTACCTTTAAACAATTCAGCAGTTATTTTTTTGCCGTCTTTTGCTGCCGCGATGGCGATTGCCGCGTCGGGGTGCAGGTGGTCGATATGTTTAAATGGTAAAAAACCATGCAGTGGCGTATCGATAGATGGCGCTTTTGAACTCAGATCGAAAATACAATGGTTAAACAATTCAACCATTTCGTCCTCATGCTTGATGCCGCGGTAAACGCTGGTTAAGCTCCTTAACCGATCAACATAAAGCGCAGCCAGCCCACTCTTTTTTAAGGTACCCAGATCGCCGCCCGAGCCTTTTACCCACATCACTTCGGTATCCGAACCGGTTAGCGGATCTTTAGCGGTTACTTTGCACGAAGTATTGCCGCCACCATAATTCGTTAAGCGCAGATCGGCGCCCAAAAGATTGGATCGGTAAATAAGCAATCCCACTTCATCACCTGCTAGCTTTGCCGCTTCGGCATCATCCCACAGGTAGCTTACGTATTTGAAATTTGTATTTTGTACTGACATAATTTTTAGAATCAAGAGCCAGGAACCAAGAGTCAAGAGCCGGGAAAAGTATCAAGTCAGCGTATTTTTTCTTCTGTCTTGACTCTTGGCCCTTGCTTCCTGGCTTTCTTATTTTATGGCGTTCCCATAGCCAACCACAAGGACAGATATAATAATGACAACTATCCCCGCAATAACTGTTGAAAATGCTTTTTTACTTACACCTTTCCATTCTTTTAACACCAGTCCCCAAATATTGGCAACCAGTATAATAAAGGCCATGTGCAAGATCCACGAGCTGGCGCCATTGCCCAATTTGCTTTCGCCCATCCCGTAAAAAAAGAACTGCAAAAACCAGGTAACGCCTGCCAATGCCGAAAAAAGATAGTTTTTAAGCAATGGTGTTTTGGCGTTGGTATAATCGCCAAAGGTTTTGTTACGCGCGTTCAATATCATGCACCAAATAAAATTGGTGGTTAAGCCGCCCCATAGCACTACCACATAGGTAACGTTGTTGCGGAACAAAAAATTACCCTGCCCCTGATGTGTTGCCACCCAAACATGGTTGGCCGCTTCGGCCATGGGCTTCCCGGCTTCGAGGCCAAAATTAAAACATGCGCTTAAAATGCCCGATACAATGGCCACAAATATACCCAGGCCAAAACGATAATCCTTATTTTCGGATGCAGCCTCCTTGTTTTTGGCCAGGTCTTTTTCCTTCATGGTGCCGGCCTTGCCGCAGATGATGATACCGATAACGCATATCACAATGCCCAGCAAAACCAATTGGCCCCAATGGCTGGTGAGCATCATCATAAAGGTATCCTTACCGGCTTTTGGAAAAAAGTTATAATAAACGGATGGAACCAGCGAACCAAAAACGGCGCAAAGCCCCAAAATGATGGTGCTGCCCAATGAGACACCTAAATAGCGTACGCCAAGTCCATATGTTAAACCGCCTATTCCCCACAAAAGCCCCATCAGGTAGGTCCAGCCGAGCACCTCGATGCCTGTGTTTTTAATAATATCTGCGAAGCCCGGGATAGTGAGCCATGCCGCGAGCGGCGGAACGATGAACCATGAAAAAATGCCGCCCACTATCCAAAAACTTTCCCATGCCCAACCCTTTACTTTTTTGTAAGGGATATAAAAGCTGCCGGAAGCAAAGCCCCCGATGAAGTGATAAATAACGCCAAAAATTACCTCCATGGTGTATATAAGCTAAATGGTAAGCAGCAATTGCCCGGAAAGACAATAAACTGGAATAAAATTGGGTACCAGCGGTTATTCTTGTGCGGTAAAATGTTACCACAAAGAATAAGATTTACAATCTTAACTAAAGGATGTTAATAATTTCTCCTGCGTGCGAAAGTTTTTTCAAATAAATTAAAGCAAAAGACACCTATGTGAAATTAAATAAGGCAACTTATTTATTAAGATGAAATTATAACTAACTAATATTTAACAATTCTGCCTTTAATATAAACAAAGCGAAAGTTATTCACAATGTGCGGGTTGTGTTCAACTTTTTTCATACTTTGTTGCCGATTTGAAACCCCCCGGTAATATATTATTCCGGTCAATTTGATAAATTATTTCTAAAACCTTGAAAACACAACTACTATTCATTGTTATTGCGCTTTTATTTGTCGAAAATGCTTATGCGGTCACTGATACCTGGACCGGTGCAAACAACCGAAATTGGGGCAATGGTTTAAACTGGAGTTTAGGCAGCGCTCCAAACAGTGGCGAAGATGTTTCTATTGGCGGAGGAACCCCTTTTGCGCCTAATTTGAATTTCAATGTAACCATCAGATCGCTTACGATTACCAGCTCCGTAACTATAAACCTGTTGCAACAGCTTACTGTAAATAAAACACTTGATATTACCGCAGGCACCTTAACATTTGCAGGGGCAAATTCGGCAAGCTTTGGCCTAAAAGGCACAATTGGTAACGGTTCGGCCTTTGTCATCGGATCGGGGAATACCGTAACATTTGGTAAAACGGTAACCCTGGCGGCCGGCGGGGCTTTAACAAATAAAGGAACTCTGGATATTAACGGCGGACTGGTTGCCAGCGGCAGTCCATCGCCCATTATAAATACCGGCACAATAAACATTTCAGCATCCTTATTAGATATAGAACCAGGGGGCTCGATGACTAATACCGGAACCATAACCACCAATGCGGGGTCAACCGTTAAATTAGGCGGCAGCCCATCGCCATTAGACAATAATTTGAATGGTGTTTTTACAGCAGTTTCAACTGCCTTTGTTATGGCAGGGGGATCGTCGATCACCAATTCGGGCGGAACATTTACACTAACTTCATCATCCATTAGTTGTTTTGGCAGTTCAACCCCTATATTAAATGCCAATAGCGGCGCAACACTGGGAACTTTTACGTTAAATGCATCTACCATAACATTTAACCGTACCAATACGCTGGTTAATTACGGCGTTTTTACCGCAAACAACGGTTCGTCGATCAGTACAACGGTTAACGCAAATACGTGTTCAATTACCAATTATGGCACCTTTTATGCAGGTACCTCCAACTCGCCCTGTACCATTACGTTTGCACTGGGGAGCGCCCTGTCTGTTAACAATGCAAGCAAAACTATTGGTGCAACCACCTATAACGGCACTTTTTATTTAGGGTCAACATCTATTATATACCCTTCCGTGGCAAGCAGTTCAATCAGCAACAGCTCCGGTTGCACTTTTACACTTCAATCAGATATTTTTGGTTCCGCCTCTATCGGGGCTTTAGGCGGTACCATAACCGGCTTATATAATGTTGAACGGTATTTAAGCGGGGGCACAAGTGCCTACAGGAGTTACCGAGACCTATCGTCCCCGGTATACGCAACAACCGTGGGCGGGAACAATGTTTACAGTATAAATTACGTAAAGCTGTCTGCGCTTTTAACGGGTACAGCCGGTACAGCCGGCGGCTTTGACAAGGCGGGCAACCCAACACTCTATTTGTACCGGGATAACCTGGCGCCTTCAAACAGCTCTTTCACAGGGGGCAATTTCAGGGGTATAGGCGACATCAGCGCCGATCCGTCCTATACGATAGATGGTGACGGCAGCGGTTATAATATACCTGTGGGAAATGGCTTCATGTTTTTTGACCGGGGCGACCGCACTACAAACCTGGTCAATAAATATTCGCCCGGTACGGTAGCCGAAAGTATAACATTAACGGCGTCGGGTACATTGAATACCGGGCCGATAATTGTAAAGCCATGGTTTACGCTTCTGCCAACGCTGGACTATACCGCAGTTACGGGCAATGCTTCGGTGCAGGGCCTGGCTTTTGTAGGTAACCCCTATGCTAGTTCGATCGATTGGGATACATTTAGTTCAGCCACATCAACAAATGGCATATACGGGCCCAATGTAAGCCCATTTATATACGTGATCGATCCTTTAGGCGGAAGTTATAATGTTTATCAGCAGGGCAATGGCGGTAATGGCACCCTGGCCGCAACCGGCTCAAACATTATACCAAGCGGACAGGGCTTTTTTGTAAGCGCTTTTTGCTTCGGGGGCTTCATTAACTTTTAACGAAGCAGCCAAAACGAGCACACAGGCCACACCGGTGGTTGGTGATTTATTCCTGGGACCTCCACCGCTTGCTGCTGTAAGCCAATTTCTGAATTTGAAACTGGTAAAGGATTCGGCACATGCCGAGGGGTTGATCGTGAAATTTGATAGCAAGGCCAGCCAGCGGTTTGTTTCGGGCGAGGACGCGGTTTACAAATCAGCCAACGGGCCCGTAACTTTGTCGAGTATCTCGGCGGATAATGTGGCCCTGGCTATTAATTCGCAGGCGCTGCCAAAATCTACCCAATCGATTATTCCATTAAATGTGAACGCCGCCGCAGATGGCACATACCAGCTAAAAATGGCCGCTATCAAAAGCATTCCTGAGCTATATGATATCTGGCTGATAGATGCCTACGCAAAAGATTCGCTGGA
>Ga0206964_10057_pt1 | contig 33995 bp, 31 predicted proteins | sample Alteio_BWOrgHeat_25_FD_152980 | JGI IMG/M metagenome (GOLD analysis project Ga0206964, IMG submission 152980) | Enriched cells from forest soil in Barre Woods Harvard Forest LTER site, Petersham, Massachusetts, United States -... | ecosystem: Environmental > Terrestrial > Soil > Temperate forest >...
GGGTTTACGCTCGTGTGTTCGCTGATTGCACCCTTGGATTCCATCGCGGCAACAAATTCCGGGCATGCCTGGACCGGCGTCTGGGAGATGACAAGCCCAGGTAAGCCGGGCGGAATGATCACACTGGCCGACGATGGCGGCTCGCTTACGGGCGTCATTGTATTAAATGTGATGAACCGGGAAACGGAGCAGCGCATCGCCATCGAAACGCGAACGATGGTGAATCCGCGTGTGCAGGGAGATACGCTCGTCTTTCAGGTAAGGCGAATTCTGAAGCCGCATCTGCAGGGAGATACGCCAGCTTCTGAGAATGCTTCTGACCCCACGGATATTGCGGATATGAAGATAACTCCGGGCACTCAGGGCAAGGCAATCCTCACCTGTCCGAAGTGTGGCGATGCGTGGTCGATGGAACTTGTGAAGCAGCAATAAAAGTAGACCGGGCCATTGGAGAGACGGTGGCCCGGTCTTCTTCTCTTCTATCGAACGCCGATCCGGAGCCGTGTATCATGGGCAGCATGTTCAGGCACATCTGCTCTCAATCGGTCAAATTTACCGCATATCTCTTGATCCTGACGGTTGTTCTCTTTGCTGCTCGGCAACTGGCTTCGGCGCAGAGTTATGACATCGTCATTCTTCATGGGCGGGTGATGGATCCGGAAACGGGTCTGGATGCCATCCGCAATGTCGGTATTCAGGGCAAAAAAATCGTCGCAATCTCAGCGGAGCCGATGCAGGGCAAGACCGTGATCGACGCCACGGGGCTTGTGGTTGCGCCGGGGTTCATCGATCTGCATTCGCATGGGCAGGACGAGGAGAACTATCGTTACAAAGCGATGGACGGCGTGACGACCGCGCTTGAACTGGAAAAAGGCGTATGGCCCGTCGCTTCATGGTATGCAGAGCGCGAGGGCAAGGCGCTCATCAATTATGGGGCAAGCAGTGGCCAGATTCCGGTATGCATGGCTGTCATGCATGACACCGGCAGCTGGCTGCCCCGCGACAAGGTCATCACGGACACGCCGACCGCGGCGCAGCAGGAACAGATCCTGGCCGATATCGAGGAAGGATTGCGTCAGGGCGGTTTGGGTATCGGAATGGGCCTTGCATATACGCCGCGCGAATCGCCAGCGGATATCTTAAAGGTCTTTCAACTGGCAGCTCGCACGAAAGAGCCAATCTTCGTGCATGTGCGCAATCCTGGTGGACTCACGCCCGGAGTGGTTGATTCGCTGCAGGAGATGATCGCCGACGCGGCCATTACCGGCGCGTCGGTCCACGTTGTCCACATCAACAGCATGGCCAACAAGTTGACCCCGCTGGCCTTGCAGATGATCCGTGGCGCCCGGACCAGGGCCATCGATATCACGACCGAGGCTTACCCCTATATCGCTGGCGCGACGGCGCTCGAGTCGGATGTCTTTGGCTCCGGCTGGCAACAGAAATTGGATATCACTTACAGCGATCTGCTATGGGTCGAAACCGGCGAACGCCTGACAGAAGAATCCTTCAATCGCTATCGCAAGACTGGCGGCAAGGTCATCCTCTTCACTAACACCGAAGAGATGGTGCGCAGAGCGATGGCTGACTCTATGGTGATCATCGCCAGCGACGGCACGATTACGGATGGCAAAGGCCATCCGCGAAGTGCCGGGACGTATGCGCGGGTGCTGGGCGTGTATGTGCGGGAGCAAAAGGTGCTTACGCTGATGGAGGCGATTCGACGCGCGTCGCTTGCCCCCGCACAGCGGCTGGAAGCCTTCACTCCGCAGATGAAACACAAGGGCCGGTTGCAGGTCGGTGCAGATGCGGATATTGATGTCTTCGACCCCAACATCGTCATCGACAAGGCAACGTTTCAACAGCCGGCGCAGTATTCGTATGGATTTCGCTACGTGTTAGTGAGCGGGAAGCCTGTTGTGCGTGATGGCAAGGTGGATGAAAGCACGCTACCCGGCAGCGCTATACGCGCACATTAGGCTCAGCCAATATCGCCCGACCAGTTCTCCAGCGTCTTCTTGAACTCGGCCATGAACTTGCCAGCATCTGCGCCATCAATGGTTCGATGGTCGAATCCCAGGCAGAAGTTCTGTGTCCAGCGGATGGCGATTGTGTCGTTGCCTTCGCTGTCGGTGATGACAACCGGTTCCTTCTTGAGGCCGCCGATGGCAAGTATCGCCGAGTCCGGTTGATTGATGATCGGCGTACCGAACTCCTCGCCGAAGATGCCGGAGTTGGTCAAAGTGAAGGTCGAACCCTGCACTTCGTCAGGCTTGAGCTTCTTGCCCCGGGCGCGCTCTGCAAGATCAGCTACGGCACGCGCGAGGCCTAGGAAACTCCGCTCTTCGGCCTGCTTGATGACCGGAACGATGAGTCCCCAATCGAGAGCAACGGCGATGCCGAGGTTGATGTTTTGATGGTAACGGATAGCAAGGCCTGACGCGGTTTCTTCGAGGCTGGCGTTGACGATTGGGAATTTGCGTAGAGTCTGCACCGCGGCCGCTGCGATGAATGGCATGTAGGTGAGCTTGACTCCGTTGCGTTGCTCGTATTTGCCTTTCTCTTTCTCGCGAAGCTTGGCGATGCGGGTCATGTCCACTTTGAAGACAGTGTGGACATGCGGGCTGGTATGGGCGCTCTCGACCATGCGCTGAGCAATGATGCTGCGCATCTTGGTAAGCGGAACGAGATTGCCAGGAAGCGGCGCGGAAGCCGGAGCGACGGGAACCTGCGGTGCGCTGGGCTTCGGTGAAACGGTCGCTGTCGGCGCAACCACTGGCGCGGATACGGTAGTAGGCCGCGGTACGCCTGCGCCTTTCTCTGCGAGGAACTTAAGCGCGTCATCTTTAGTGATCCGCCCGCCAGAACCAGTACCGGGAATTTGGCCCAGATCGAGGTTGTTGTTTTTTGCGATGCGGCGGACGAGTGGTGAGGAACGAAGCTTCTCCGGCGCAACGGAGGAAGTGGCTGCGGACGCAGCTGGTTGCACCGCGACTGCTTTCGAATGCGCGGAAATGGAAGGCGACGTAGTAGCCGCGGTTCCGGCCGCAGCCCCACCGATAACGGCGACCACGGTATTGATCTGCACGGTTGTACCTTCCGGAACTTTGATTTCCGTAAGCTTGCCGGCTACCGGTGCTGGAATCTCCGCGTCCACCTTGTCGGTTGAGATCTCGAAAAGAGGCTCATCTTTTTGAACGCTGTCGCCGACCTTCTTGAGCCACTTGGTAATCGTGCCTTCAAAAATCGATTCGCCCATCTGAGGCATCACAACATTCGTGCCGCCGCTCATAGAAGCATCTTTGCCTAGTGCGGTTTCCCCAACTTTGTCTACATCCAACTGCTCTGAAGCTTCAGGAGCAGAGACGTTGGCAGAACCTGAATCGATTGCGTCAGCAACCCCGTCAGGCGCTGCCTGTTTAGGTGCATCAGAAGTCGCCGAACTCCCTCCCGGGCCCGCAATCATTGCAACCACAGTATTGATCTGGATAGTGGTGCCTTCAGTTACCTTGATCTCAGAGAGTGTTCCTGCGACAGGCGAGGGGATCTCAGCATCGACCTTGTCCGTCGAGATCTCGAAGAGTGGCTCATCCTTTTGAACCGCGTCGCCCACTTTCTTGAGCCACTTGGTGATGGTGCCTTCAAAAATCGATTCGCCCATCTGGGGCATGATTACTTCTGTTGCCATCTTCGCGTCCCTCTTCATTTCGCTTGTCCGCTATGCGGGACAAGCATTACGCCTGTTTGCCAGTTGGATTATATAGGTCTGCGGGCTCTGGTAGCCGGTCAACCGGCGTACTCTAGGCGCGAATGGGCTTATCGGCAAAGCTGCTGTCCGGCTGTGCCAGGCGCTAAACTTCCTCTGGAACACCTATCGGAACCCCGACCTGTGGAGTAGCGGTCGCATTGGCGCGTAAGGCGTCGAGGCTTTCCACAGCAAACACAGGCTGATAGAAGACTCGCCCAAAGTTCCGCGCCACTAAGTCTGCGGCCTGTTCCAAACTCGGTGTCTTGGCTGAATCTGAGATCTCGCGTTCTAAGCTTGTTACTTCCCGGTCTGCAATGCCGCAAGGAACGATCCATTGAAAGTCACGAAGATCCGTCGTGACATTGAGTGCGAAACCGTGAGATGTAATGCCACGCGAAACATGGACTCCGATTGCTCCGATCTTCTTTTCTTTGCTCTGGTCGGCATTCGTCCAAACGCCGGTTCGGCCGGCGATACGGCCAGTGAGGACTCCATAGCTGGCGCAAAGGCGGATGAGTGCTTCTTCAATGCGACGTACATAGTCGACCGGTCCGAGCCGCCAACTACCTTCCGGGTCGTTCGACTTAGGCAGGCTGCGCAGATCGAATATGGGATAGCCCACGAGTTGCCCAGGACCGTGATAGGTGACGTCACCACCACGATTGATTTCGTGAATTGCGATGCCCTTTTTTGCAAGCATCTCATCGGTGGCGAGGACGTTGCTGCGCTGTGCATTGCGCCCAAGCGTCAGGACAGGCGGATGCTCCAGCAGCAACAGCACATTGTCAACTCGACCCTGATATCGCAGCTCAACGATCTCCTGCTGCAGGGCTAGACCTTCGGCATATCCAATGCGACCAAGATAGAGATACTGAATCATTCTGAATTCTCACCCTTCGAATCATCGCGCTGCGTCGACCTTTGAAGTTTTTCTCGGGTAAGCCCGTTGAGAATTTGAATCATTTCCGGTACCGGAGGACTCACGATTCCGGGCTGAACCAAATCCATCACATCTTGCGGAACTACCGCGCCTCCGCCAGATGTATTGCCAGCGGGCTTCAGCAGGGCACCTTTGACCCATCCAGTCGCTGCCAGTCCTTCCTTACCTGTAAATATCTGCTCAAAGTAAAACCAGCGATCGTCCCAGCAGGCCAAGCGAGTCGTCAACTCGTAACTCGCCCAGATAGGCAGAGATCGCCGATAGGTGATCCAGACAGCACCTACCACAGGCGCCCAGCGAGCTTTCAGAATCAGCTTCAGGATTCCTCCACGGGCCAACAGGTGCACACGTCCATAGTCCATGACGCTCAGAAAGCGCGAGTTGTTCAAGTGAAGATTGAAGTCCACATCATTGGGCCATACTCGCAGTTCGAGTACTTCAGATTCGAAGGGTTCGATTCGCGGAAGGGGAGCAATTGCCTGCCGGATCACCAACAGAGGAATTCGAACGAAGCTATTGAAATGGCCCATCTACGCTCGCGTCACCTGGATAACGGTATTGCTTCAGTGTATCCGCCATCCGACCCGAAGCAGAACGCTGTTTCACAGCGAGAAAGAAAGAAGGACTGCAGCACGCTCATCGGCGCCGCAGCCCTTCTTTGTAGATCGGTTTCAGTTCGTAACGTTGAACAAACCTTTATCGCGGATGATGCTCTTCTGCCGTGTGCCCACGCCCGTCACGGTTTTCATTTCCTTTGAAATCATGAGGTGCCCGTTCGGGCCTTTCGGATTTGTCATGGACCTTCGGCATTGGACCCTTATAGCCGTGGTGAGGATCATAGTGGTTATCTACGTATCCGTGAAACTCCTTAGGCCCGTGGAACCACGGTCCGGCGCCAACGAAGACGCCGCCCGAAAACCATTCAGGGCCATAATAGCCATAAGGTGCGCAACTATAAGGCGCATAGTCGTAGTAACCGTAAGGACATTCCGGCGCGATCCCGACCTCTACACTTACCTGTGCGTGAGATCGCGATGCTGTCGTTGCGAATAAGATTGCAACAACACTAGCCAGAGCAAGTGATTTGAGCTTGATCATTGACTCCTCCTCGCTGTCATCGGGGCTGTCGTCTTATCTGTCCCCATACTAGAAAATAGCTAGAGGAGGAAATTTCGTCTGTACAATTCGGGGCAGGTCGCGGTGGCGTAACAATATCGAACAACGCACTATAACAAATTTGATCAGCAGCTCTAATGCTTCTCCGAAGACAGGTAAAGCACCACTCCACTCAGGAGCGCAAGTACCGCAAGGATGGGAATCAGGTACATCCATCCTGACGATGGCAGTAGCATATCGAGGCGAAAAGCCTCGGATTGCGATATCCCTGTCATCCACTCTCCCAGCCGCGTAAGCCACTGTAAGCCGTGTCTTCCTTGAGAGACAATCAGGCCGCTCGCAAGAATTACAGCAATTGACAATGCAAATATCTCCGCTCCGAGAATGGGCCTGCCTATTCTTTCCACCGCGGCATTCCGACGCCGAAGCTGTGCCCTCCACCAGATCGCTCCATGCGGCGGAAGAGACGCTGACACAGCGGTCGCCGCTCGTGCTTTGCGAAACGCCTGCTCGAGCAACAGAAGATCGCTGCAGGACCGGCAAGCAGCCGCATGAGTGCGGAGTTCTGCACTGCAGGCCTCAGGCCAATGACCGCATTTCATCAGCTCTTTAATCTCGGCCTCGTGAGAGCAGATGCGGAAGGTCATGGTTGCCACCGCCGTTCTGGATTTGACACGAATCCTGCTTTTTCCTGCTCTCGAAGAAGGCTGGCAATTTTGCGTCGTGCGCGAAAAAGCAAAATGCGAATGCTGGCGCTGGCCAGGCCCGTTACTTCAGCAATCTCGTGATGAGAATAACCCTCCGCATGAGCAAGCCATAAGATTTGGCGATCTCGGGGACGCATGCGAGCGAGGGCCGGAGTCAAAACAGCCTCCGAATCCGCCTGTTCGGGATGAGCCTTCGCAACGAAGAACTCCTCTGGAATCTCCTCAATGGAAGCCGAATGGGGACGTCGCCAATGATCGCGCAACAGATTGGTCGCGATTCGAAAGAGATAGCGCTTGCTCGCTACCTCACCCTCTTGAAGTAGCGGTGGGCTAGTGGCACAGAGAAAGCGGACGTAGCTCTCCTGTGTCAGATCATCGGCCAATGCTGGATCGCCGGAAACCCGTGCCAGATAAGCCCATAGCGGCCGCGAAGAGCGTTGATAGAATCCGGCAAAGGCGTCGCTATCCATTTGCAGAGAGGCCGTCTGCGCATCGGCAGCGTAGCCGGATACTGCGTTCGGAATAACGGACTCCCATTGCATGCTGGGCTTTCCTTTCCTTGGGGCAGGCATGACATTCGGGACGGATCAGTCTCAGTCCTGAATTCACGAGCGATCTCGCGGTTCAAAGGCGGAGCCGAGTGCGACAGAATCTCGACCGGGGGCTGCACTGGGCATCATGCCAAGTCGCGCGGCCAACATCCACGTAATCCCTGCGGAGATGATAAATCCAATGCCCGGCATCAGCACCACCGTCCCGAGCACCAGCATTGGAAGGTTCATATCCGGATGACTGTTGCGGAGGAAAAGAAATCCAACACCCAGCAACGTCAGAACAATCCCGATCTGTAGCGGGGTAAGTACCCGTGACACGGCACTTGGCACCTGCTGATCGCGCTCAAAGTCCACTGGTATCGGCGCGGCTTCGAGGAATCGCCTGCCTGCTTCCGTCCCCATGTATGCATGTAGTTCCTGGTTGGAAGCAAATTTGTCGATCAGCTTTCCATGTACATCCATTTGCAACTTGAAGATTCGGCCCCAGCGACGATTTTCAAGGAAGACTCGCGTCAGCCAGATCAACGCACCGAGCACGCAGATAAAGACCAGGACTGGCGCGAGCTCATTCATGAATCTGGCTGCAACAGGCTCATCATGTGGCTGAGTCAACACCGGCCAAACCTCGCGCTCCAAAGCCTGATCAGGACGTCCGTCCTCCACATGGAGATGCGTAAACAGGTAAAACTCTGGATTGAGAGGTATTTCTGGGTGATTCTGAAGAAATTGAGCCAGCTGAGGATTGTTTCGTCGCACATATTCCTGGTCTGCAAGTAGCGACGGATCGCGCGCAATAACCGAGGTCAATGTAGGACTTAACCGGAGCAATCGCACCAGCTCTTCCTGTGTGGCGGCAAGGTCCTTGTCCGAGACGGTAGGTGACGTCACAGCGGGGCGCGGCAGGGTTGCTGGGCGCGATTGCGCGGTTGCCGTAACGGCGATTAAAGCGGCTGACAGAGCGATCGATCGGTTAGTCCACCATATCGCGCGGAATTGTTTGAACATTGCATGCCTCGTGCAGGAGCCGGAAATTTCGCTTCTGCACATAGAAACGTATGAAGCATGCAACTTGTTAACAACCGTAATTTCTTATTTTTCTCGCGTTCGGAGACTTTCCATTCCTCAATCAACCATCAGTTCACTGCCAACGGTAAATGCTGATTCGTCGGATGCCAGGAAAACAACCGCTTTCACGATCTCGGTCGGCGTTCCGAAACGCCCGGAAGGAACCCGTCGCGGCATTGAGGCTGCGAATGCAAGGCGATTGATCTACAGGCGATCAAGGGTTCTCTGATCAAAATCGCCATCAAAGTATTTTTGTAGGGCCTGCGTGAAGCACTCATTGTCAGTTGTGGCATGCGCAAATAACGTCATTGACGATTTGAATTTCATGTCATCTGGAGATCCGAATATCTCTTCAACCGTGCGATTTGTCACGAGATTGATCGCACGCGTGCTCTCCCGCAATCTCGCCCCAAGCAGTGAATGCGAAAGGTATACCCTTGCCTCATCCAGAGATTGAATCGCGAATCGCTGCGACGTGCTGCTGAACCCGAGACCTTTGATCTGAGGAAAAATGAACCACATCCAATGACCGCTCTTCGCTCCTCGACGCAATTCTGATAACGCTCCATCGAATACCCGCTCCTGTGCATCAATGAAGCGCTTCAGGTTGTACGGATCCTCCATGAGTGCCTCCGCCGCCGCCACGCCCGGAAAAAGTGCGTAGACCGCGTTGCTGACCATCATAGCTCTCTAGCATAGAGGCACCCTGATCGGCGACAATCGCTTGCGATATGACACATACAAAGCGGTCCACTGAGAATCCCGGTCAAATTGAAATCACGCGTAGGAACTTTGTCATGGGAACGGCCGCGCTTTCCCTCACTGCGGCTTCGAGCGCGGTAGTCGGAACCGAATTGCTCGCGGCTCCGATGCCGGCGCCTGCGCTCAATTCAAAGCGCATCCTGGTCGGCAGCGGCGCACCGGATGGCATTCTCTCCTTCGCGTGGGATTCTGCGGCGGGCACACTCAAGCCGGAAGAAATTGCGACCAAGGTTTCACATTCCACTTGGCTCGAGCTTTCTCCTGACCGCCATTTTCTATACGTCGCCTGCGAGCTCGAAGAGTTCCAAGGCAAGCCTACAGGAGCCGTAGCGAGCTACCGCCTTGCCGAGGGCAACCTCACCCCAATTTCAATGGTTGCATCGGATGGCAAGGGCACATGCCACCTGACAACGGATCATACCGGCCGAGTCATCATCGCCGCCAACTATTCGGGAGGCAGCGCGGCGAGTTTCCTCTCCACCAACGGCAAGCTGAGCGAAGCGGTATGGAGCGAACATTATGTCGGCTACCCGGTTCATGGCCCGGTGGCAGCTCGCCAGGAGGCTGCGCACGCGCATTTTGCTGCGCTCTCGCCGGACAACCGTTTCGTCTACATTAATGACCTTGGCAGCGACGAGATTCATATCTACAAGCTCAGCACAACAACGGGGAAGCTGACTCCGGTAGGCACCTTGAAAACACAGGCGGGCGCTGGGCCGCGAACGCTCCACTTTCACCGAAATGGCAAAGTGGCCTATTCCATCAATGAGCTCAGCTGCACTGTCGACGTGTTGGAGTGGAATTCGACTGACGGCAGCCTGCGCCCTATTCAACAAGTGGAACTTCTGCCACCCGGTCCAATCGGTAACTCCACTGCGTGCGACACAGTGCTTTCACGCGACGGACGTTTCGCCTACTTTGCCAACCGTGGTAATGACTTCCTCATGAGCTTTGCTATTGATCCGGCAACCGGAAAACTCAATGCGATGAAGCGCACCAGCTGTGGCGGCAAAATTCCCCGCAACTTCCGCCTCGATCCCACGGAGCGCTGGATGCTGGTCGCCAATCAGAGTTCCGGCAATCTAAGTGTCTTTGCACGCGACCCCAGGACAGGCGAACTTGCCAACGAAGGTAAGAGCTTTCCCGCCGCTACACCCATGTGCATCGTTTTCGTTTAGACTAATTCCAGGGCGAACAAGTGGCGAAAACGATACCCCTTGTGGATATTTCCCATGGATACGCGCATACTAGACACGGAACCTTCTCGATTTGCGCTACTTAGCGTGTTAAGTGGTTCCGTGAGGAGTCAATGGTCGTCGATCTTACGAAACTGTCAGACTCACTTCGCAGCAGTTCGCCGAAAGCGGACCTTCGCCGCGACCTTGAACGTATTATTGCCGCACGCAAAACCGAGATTGATGAGGCGCTGCAAACCGGAAGAAGCTATTGGCTACGCGTCCCAGACGGACGCCAGATTCGCATCTCAAGGCGCGTCCAAACCGTCGAAGCTACTCAGTAAACGCGGGGGCGATCTCGGATGATTGCCCTGGTTACTACCTATTTCCTAATTTTCTATATTCTCGTCCCGGGAGTCTGGTTTCGTTTCATTACCTCGTGGTTCGTTCCTCTGAGGCTCTTCGAGCGCACCCGTACTCAGGAAGCCACCTTCGCCGTAGCAGTGGCTCTCCTTCCCTTTGCGATAGCACTCTTCGGAGTGTGGTATCTGCCGGTCATGCGGCAATATCCTTTCCCGATCCATGGAGAGACCTTCTCCGACCGAAGACAGGACTATCATCGCGTCGCTAGTATCCTGACTTCGGCCGATTCAGCCAAACTCCTCGTTGCTACCTCGCCTTCCTCACCAGCCAATGAAGCTAACTGGCACTCTCTAAACCTGGTACTGAGACGGCAGGCCCGCTTTCTCACCTGGTATTTCTTCATGACGGCTTGCGAAGCCGTGGTCTTTGGCTATCTCGCTACCAAATACGGTGATTGGAAGATCATTGAAGATACGGTCAGCAAGCGGCGCCCGCTTCTCCTCATTCGCTTCTATAACTGGATTGCGCCTCGACTTATTCTTCCGAATATCTCCGAGTGGTACATATTGCTCACCGACTTCAGCTGGCCCAGGAAGGAAGAGATCTTCGTCCGCGTAGACATTCTTCAAACTGATGGAAATCTCTATCAAGGCCGAGTCGCCGATTATTTCATCGATCCCATCGGTAAACTAACCGGCATCCTGTTGGAACACGTGAGCCGCTTCGATCGGCAATCCTATTTTGACGCCAAGAACGCTCATCCCGGCAAGCCTGTATCATCCAACGATTTCTGGAAGAACATACCCAGCCGGCACTTCTATATCAGCCAGAGTTCGATTGCAAATCTGAACGTACGCTTTGTTGCGAAAGACGAGACACTGATCAGTTTGGCCGAGAAGATACTCGACGAAAAAAATGCCAATATCTATGACGTGGCTGTGATGTCGGGCAGTGATGACGATATGAACTTGAAACAGCCTGATATCTATTCCTGAGAGTCTAACTATGCCCCTGCAAATGCCGCATTGCCGATGACTGCAGTTTTCGTAGACGTCTCGACGGCTTTCGTGATCGGCGCTTGGGCAAGCTCCCATGCCGACCTATCTTTGACCAGGCGTGAAACCAGTGCGGTGTGCATCGCATGTCCTGCACGCATTGCAACTACCTTGCCCTGAATTCGCTTGCCCGCCAGCGCCAAGTCGCCGATCAGATCCAGAACCTTATGCCGCACATACTCGTCTGGAAAGCGAAGCGGCCCATTCTCAGGGCCTCTTGGCGTGAGGATAATTGCGTTTTCCGGCCCGGCTCCACGAATCAGTCCCATGTCCCTCAGTTTCTGCTCATCCGCCTTGTAGCCAAAGGTGCGCGCTGCTGCAATCTCCGCGCCGTAAGTCTCAGTCTCCAGATCCACCGAAAAGCTGTCATGGCCGATCGGCTTTGGAAAATCGATCTCGTACGTAATGCTGTAGCCCTCGCCGGGATAAACCCCGATAAACTTTTCGCCCTCGCGAACCTCAACTGGTCTGAGTATCCGGATATATTCGCGGCGACGCCGTTGCATGCGAATTCCCGCGGATAGAAATGCCTCCACATAAGGCATGGCGCTTCCGTCGAGTATGGGCAACTCAAGATTGTCGAGCTCAACAATCACGTTATCGATTCCCATGCCGATAAGGGCTGAAAGCAAGTGCTCCGTAGTCGAGATAAGCACGCCCTGCCGCATCAGGCTGGTAGCGTAACTCACCTTTGCAACGTTTCGCCCTGTCGCCGGAATTTCGAAGTTGTCCAGATCCGTTCTACGGAACACTACACCCGATCCTGCGGGCGCGGGCAACAGCCGCATCATCACAGGCGCACCGGAGTGCAGGCCCATGCCAGAGAACTCTATCGACGCCCCAATCGTCTGTTCCTGATGGGTCGGGTTAGGATTCAAATTCGCCAAATCATACCTTTTGCCAGTATGTAATATGTCAATCAGTAGACTAGACGCAATTCTAAAAATTTGGGGTGTGGCATTTTTGCCACACTTTGCGCTCCAATCGCGCGAATTGCCGCCAGCTTTACGATGATTTATAAGGAACTTATAAACAAAATTGGGCAGACTGTGCGACATTAACTGGATGACTGAAGTGAGTACCAACCGGAACGATAGTAACCCGATTCCGATGCGCGCCCTCCTTATCGGCGCTCGCCGCAAGCAGTCTCAACTCTTGGATCTGGCCACAAAGCTCGTTGTCGCCGAGTCCCCATCCGACGATAAAGCCGCTGTCGACGCATGCATCGATCTAGCCGTTGAACACGCGAGAACGCTCGACGCAATCACTCAGGTCAAAGTAAAGCGCCATCGCCAACGCGCTTGGGGAGATGTCCTCGAGCTTCGGTTTGGTGCATTCAATTCTCGCTCTCGAAGCACCGAAAAAACGAAAACACTCGTACTTGGCCACTTGGACACAGTATGGCCTCTCTGTACTCTCAAGCAAATGCCTTGCCGCATTTCACCTGATCCCAATGGTGACGATCGCTTCTGGGGCCCGGGAACACTCGATATGAAAACCGGTGTCGCGATGGCCTTCACTGCGATCGAATTGCTCGCTGAAGCGTCGCTCCTTGATGTGAGCACAGGCCGCGAGATCATTCTGCTCCTTAACAGCGAAGAAGAAGTAGGCAGCCCAATTTCGCGTCCGATCACGGAAGAGCTCGCCCATGAATGCTCGGCCGTGTACGTCCTCGAACCAGCACAGGGCGTTGCATACAAGACCAGCCGCAAGGGGGTTAGCAACTGGAGGCTTACCGTAGAGGGACTCGCCGCACACGCAGGCGTCGACTTCACACTTGGTCGCTCGGCGATCCTTGAACTCGCCCGTCAAATCGAAAAGGTTAGCGCTTTCACCGATCTCAAGCGTGGAACCACGGTCAACGTCGGCGTTATTGGAGGCGGCTCCAAATCCAACGTGATTCCAGCCGAGGCATGGGCAGAAATCGACGTGCGCTTCGCTCGCCGCGCTGACGGTCCCCGGATCGAAAAGCGCTTCGCGGCCCTCAAAGCCACGCCAAATTCCGGATGCACCGTTCGCCTCGACGGCGGCATCAACCGACCCCCCATGGAACGCACGCGAGGCACGATGGCACTATTTCGCCGCGCGCAGGCGTTAGCCGGCCAACTCGATTGGGAATTAACAGAGGCAGGCACAGGCGGCGGCTCAGACGGTAACTTTACTTCTGCCCTCGGAGTGCCCACGCTCGACGGTATGGGAGCGGTCGGCGAAGGAGCCCACGCGATGCACGAGTCTGTTCTCGTTGAACATATTGCTCCGCGTACTGCACTTCTGGCGGCGATGTTGGCGCGGTAGTTTGGTCAAGTGCCCTTCTGAGCATCATTGAGGCCGGCATCAACGTATCATTTGCCCAGCGAATTTCGCTCTCTCGCGGACGGGACCAATAAAGCATGGCTCATCTGAATCGGCGACACTTCCTCACCTCGGCAGTCACCACCGCAGCTGCCTGCGCGATTTGTCGCGATTCCCAAACTCTCGTTGAAACAGGTGTCTCCCCTGCCGCGGACCCACGCCGTCCGCAGTTTCACTTGCTTCCGGCCGCCAATTGGATGAACGACCCTAACGGCCCTATCTACTGGAAGGGTCACTACCACATGTTCTTCCAGTACAACCCCAACGCCGCCGTCTGGGGAGACATGCACTGGGCGCACGCTATCTCGCCCGACATGATCCACTGGCGGCATCTTCCCGTTGCCCTTGCGCCAACTCCAGGCGGTCCTGACGCGGATGGCTGCTTCTCTGGCACTGCCATAATTCATAACGGTACCGCCACTTTCATCTACACCGGTGTAGCCAAGGCGTCCTTCGCAGATGCAACCCTCCGCGATGGCAACAACAACTTCAAAGAGACCCAGCTCTACGCCACGTCCACCGACCCGGAGCTTCGCACCTGGATGAAGCGTCCGACTCCCGTAATTGCCGCTCCACCAAAGGGCATGGAGGTGACCGGTTTTCGCGATCCTGCCCCGTGGCGTGAGCCTTCGCTCGCAGGCGGTGCGTGGCTGATGGCAGTTGGCTCCGGAACGAAAGGAAAGGGCGGAGCGATCCTGCTCTACAAATCCTACGACCTGCAATCCTGGGAATATCTGCACGTCCTCATCAGTGGTTCTCGCACAGGCAGCAATGACGCGACCAATCCTGTCGACTCAGGAGACATGTGGGAGTGTCCCGACGTTTTCCCCCTTGGGAACAAACACGTGCTTATCTACTCAACCCAAGGTAAGGTCTTCTGGAAGATCGGCGAGCTTGATCCCAAAGATCTTATCTTCCACGAGCAACAAAGCGGACTAGTCGATCACGGCTCCTTCTACGCTCCCAAAACTCAGCTCGATAAGTCCGGCAATCGCATCCTTTGGGGATGGATCTCGGAATCCCGCCCAGTCGAGCAACACCGCGCCGCTGGCTGGGCTGGGCTGATGTCTCTTCCGCGCGTCCTTACTGTCGGCCAGGATGGGCGGCTGCGAATCGCTGTTGCGCCAGTCGTTGAAAAGCTGCGCAAACACGAGCAGAAGCTGCAGCTTTTGCCAGTGAAATCAGGCGATCCAGGAAGCAAGGAGATGCAATCCAGTCAGCGCCTCAGCGACGCTTGCGGAGAAATTCTCTGTATCGTCAAACCCACCGAGCCTTTTTCATTGGACTTGCTCGATGCAACGCAACGCAATGACCCACCCAAAGACGCCACCACTGCAGTCACTTCGCAGGTCTCGCTGATCTCCATTCGCTACAGCCAGGCAAACCCGAAGGAACTGGTAGCTGATCAGCAACGGTTACAGATCGGCCTTTCGGCAGGCCAGCCGCTAGAGCTCCGCTTCTTTATCGATGGTTCTGTAATCGAGTTATTCGTCAACGGCGAAGCAGCATTCACCAAGCGTTTCTACTATCCCGGCAGCAAAGCGCCCGAAATAGCAATAAGCGTGACCGGCAAAACTTCCGACATATCTCGCCTGTCAATGTGGCAGCTGTCGCCCATCTCTAACAATCGGTTGACGACCTAAAATACTTAACTCAGAGCAGTGACTTCGCTTCCTGCACCCGCGCAAGCGCCTCTCCCCCTGTCGCACCGGTTGCCGACAGGTGCCCCATCTTTCGCCCAGCCCGCGCCGTATGCTTTTCATATAAATGCAATCGCACCGCCGGCACTGCGAGCGCCGCGGCAAAGTTCGGCCTTCCCTCCGAAGCATCAAGCCACACATCTCCCAGCAGATTCACAATCGCAGCCGGAGTCAGTATCTCCGTCTCCCCCAGGGGTAAGTTGCATGTCGTGCGAACCAACTGCTCAAACTGGCTTGTGGCACAGGCGCGCTCGCTCTGGTGATAACTGTTATGCGGTCGCGGCGCAAGTTCGTTCACTAACAACTCACCCGAAGTAGTGACAAACATTTCGATACATAGAAGCCCTTCCACACCGAGTTCCGCGATAATCTCCCGCGCCAGCTTCTGTGCCTGTAACTCCAACTCCACAGAGATGCCTGCAGGCAACACACTCCACGCCAGAATCTGCCGCTCGTGGTAATTGCGAGCCGCAGGATAAATCCGCACCTCGCCCGCAGGAGATCTGGCAGCCATCACGCTGATCTCAAAGTCAAGCTCGAGCGCCTTTTCAGCTACCGCCGGCCGCCTTCCTACGCTTGCCCAAGCCTCGGCAATCGCCCCATCGTTGACAATTCCGTCGAATCCAATCCGCGCCTGTCCGCGTCCGTCATAACCGCCTCGTGCAGTCTTAAGAAACACACATCCCTCAAGTGACGGAACGGCATCGATCAGCTCTGCCTCACTGCGCACGACGCGAAATGCACCAATAGGGAATCCATGCTCTTGGAGCCATGTTTTTTGAAGAATCTTGTCCTGGATGATTCGGGTCGGCTCAACTCCGGGCCGTAACGGGGCCAATGCCGCAACTTCGCGCAGTGCACTGACCCCGATCTGCTCAATCTCTAACGTCACCGCATCCGCGCCGACAGCCAACCGTTTCGCCGCTTCGATATCGTCCCACCTACCGACGACGACCTCGTCCGCAACAAAGCTGGCAGGGCACACAGCTTCAGGGTCCATCACCCGTACGCGATAGCCCATGGTCCGCGCCGCCATCGCCGTCATGCGCCCCAGCTGACCGCCTCCTAGAATGGCCAGCAACCCGCCCGGCTCAACCACTGACGATCGCGCAGACGTCACTTCGACGACTCCTGCCCCAACACCCCAGCCAGCACTTCCTGCTTCCGGACGTCTCGCCATGACGCGAGCTTTTCGCGCAAACCCTCCTCGGCGGCGGCTAGCATCTCCACTGCAAAGAGCGCCGCGTTCGCCGCTCCGGCACGTCCGATCGCGAACGTCGCAACGGGAATCCCCTTGGGCATCTGCACAATGGAGAGCAACGAGTCCATTCCTTGCAACGAAGTCGCAGGCACCGGAACCCCCAGCACCGGAACCAGTGTCTTCGCCGCCAACATTCCCGGCAAATGCGCCGCTCCGCCCGCGCCGGCGATAATCGCTCTCAATCCGCGAGATTGGGCTGTCTCTGCATATTCGAACAGCAAATCAGGCGTGCGATGTGCACTTACCACGCGGACTTCATGCGGCACACCGAACTCCTGCAGCATTTCAACCGCAGAGCTCATCACCTCGAAGTCGCTCTTACTTCCCATCACAACCCCGACCATCGGGGCAACCACGGCGCTCGTACTCATTGGCCGATTATACGGCGCAGCGGCCCCATCTTAGTGGCGCCGAAGCGCCTCAACAGCCACCTCAATTACCGCAAACAGCACGCTGATCGCAGCCATAAATCCCTTGGCCCGCTGCAGGTTCTGTTCATGCCGCTCAATCCGTCGCTCCAGATCCACTACCCGCCCAGTACTCCCGTCTCCCACCAGCCCGGTCATCTGAGTCTTCAACACGCTCAGATCGCTCAATACCTGTGCCTCAAACTCATTCATCATCCGCATTCGCAATCCCTTCCGCGCACGAATCTTTTGGCCATCGCCTTACGCGCTTAGCGGCAGATTCACAAACAGGGCCGCCGAAAACTCCGAGTAGTTCGGCGGAGTCGCGTCGTCGTACATTCGCACATAAAACCGATCCGCTTCCGACGCTCGCGGAATATCAAAGTTCGCCACAGCCGAGCGCATCACCAGGTCCGGATCCTGTCCCGGCTGGAAGACGAAATCCTTTCGCCGAATCTCAAAGCCTCCACCGGCTGGTGGCGTCACGTTCATCGCCACACTCACTGCCTCGCTCGAGAATCCCATGACCGTCACGCCATTCAGATTCGGTAGGTACGTAGGCGAAACTGGTGCAGGCAGCCACGTATCCGCAGGCACACTACGGCTCGTCTTCACAGAAAGGTCATTCGCCCAATCGTTAGAAAACGTAATCGAATACTTCACCAATTCCGGTTGACTCGCCAAATACTCAAGCGCCACCGCTCGAACTACCACCTGCACCGCAAGATCTCCTCCACCCGGCTCAGGAAAATACGACGCCGTCAACGACAAAGCATCACCAGGCCAGACGTCCTTATCCAGACTCACATTCCAGCACTTGTAGCTTCCGCTCCAAGCTGCGCTCACGCTGCTCGCTGCGGTCACCAGCGCCGTCGCGGCATTCCGGCAATCCAAGCTACTTCGCGGAGCAGGCTCCGTCACCGACCCTGTCCAAACTGCGGTCCGGGGATAGCCCACCGCCTCCAGCGCCGCCTGGCTCGCCGAATTCACCGCCCGCCCAACAGCACGGCCCGACGTGCGATAACTCACCGCGATAATCTCACCCAACGCTGGAGCATATCCGTTGTAAAAGGTTAGCGTTCCCGTCCCCACATTCGTCTTGCCGATGTGGCACTCCGAAGAATCAGCCAACGTTCCCAATCGACGCGTCCGCGGCGATCCTCCCGTCTGCGTACTGACCACCCAGCCTGATCCGAGGCTCTTCATGAATATGCTGCGAATATTCCCAATCAGGTTCACGCTGCTAGCCGCCACCACCAGGTAGCTGGCCGGCACATATCCAATCGTCCCGTCATACAGCACGTATGGCGTCCCGGTCACGCCATCGATCGACTGCTCCACTTCCATTAACAACCTTGCAGTAGCTACGATCCCTCCGCCGCCAAACTGCATCAGACCTGCATCACCGGCTACCCGATATCCCTGCGTAATGCGCTCAATCTCCGGGCAATGCAGCCGCAATCGGAAAGTGTATTGATACGCCGCCGACAGCGTATACGATGCCCCGGCTACAACGCCCTGCACCAGCGGAGCAATGCTCACCGCACCCGTCCCCACTGCCGATGTAACCGCGAAACCCGCCGCACAATCTGTGGACTGAGCAGACCCGCTGTAAACTCCCGCAATCGTACCCGTTGAACCAGGCGAAAGAATAACCCCGGTGACCTCCAGCAATAGCGTTCCACCAGCCTCAACAGCATCGTTCCAAACCAGCGCAACCTGGCCATCAACGCCGGTGCCCCCGTTCATGGTCAACCCAGCACTCGTGATCGAGAAATATCCCTCGCGCCCCGCATAGCCCCACAGCCGCAGATCGATTCCAGCTTCCTGAAACAATTCCCAGATGATCTTCTCGCTCGAGCTCGGCCCGATGTACGGCGCCTCAGAGAGCGGAAATGCCAGCTGCGTTCCGTCCCCGATTAAATACTCTGTCACATAAGCAGCCGGCTCCTCCAACCCGCAGACCGTCACATCGTTCGCCAACGCCCGCTCTGTTGTTGGAGTAAGCGTCAGACTCTCTAGCTGCAGACTTCCATCCGCTTCGTTGAGCGAATGCACAGTAGCACCCACATGTGCCAGAGAAACGATCCCGCTCGTGGCCCTGTAAGCCGCTCTCGCCTGACTCGCCACCTTTCCCGCAAGACCACTCCACTTCGCCCCGGCCTCGGGCACAAAATGGCTTACTGGAGTGGTTAGTGTCAGACCGACTGTACCAATCGCCGCAGAGCCGGTTCGCGTTACTAGCCCGGTCATCAATTGGCCCGCCGTAGCGCCTGTAGTTCCCGCACTCGGCGGCAGCAGTTGCGTGTCCAGCAGAATCTCGTCGCTGACCGCCTCAAGCGCCAAACGATAAACAGGCCCGCCAAGACCCAAGCCTGCATACTCCGGCATCGGAGAAACCGCCAAGTATCCGGTAAAGAAAACCATCCCGCTATCTCCGTTCACCACTAGTGGCTGATTCCGCGCAGGCACCGTCAGCGCTCCGCCGGACGGCAACGTAAGCCAAAACCGGCACATGGAAGGCTCATTCAGTTTCCGCTCAATCGAGAGTAGACGCACCGCATCGAGCGCCGAAGTGTAATCCAAACCGTTGATAGTGATCTTCATCCGCTTCCTCAGCCACACATCGGCACACGAGTGCCTGTTCCGAAACCCTCGGTTCCTGTTGCCTGTCTCTAGATCAGGGCATTGGCCGCGGGCAAAAAGCTTCGATAACAAAGCACACGCTCGCCATCAAGCGGGTCCGTTACCGGCAACGCTCGAAACTCGCCCTTCAGCAGCACGCGCTCCAGCTTTCCTCCGCGTTTTCCATCGAGCGGACTCGCCGACTCAGCCGCACTTCCTGTCGGCTGTAACCTCGGATAGTGAAAGAAAATCCGCTCACCTTGTGTTCCTTCCATCGCAAACAGTGCCGACCACTCATGGAAGAAACTTCCTCCCTCGCGATCTACAAATCCTGTCAGCGCCTGCACCTTCATGCCCGCGGCCGGAACACCTCCCGGTAGAGCGTCCGCCAGCGTCAGCCCGGTCAGGCCCGTTGTCGAAACCGAAGCCACCGTTGCCACATTGAACGTCACCCGACGCGCATAATCCGGATCCGTCAGCGCGGCCTTGACATACGCTCCTGAGATCGGCGAGCCCACGAATCCTGTCTGGCCTGTATAGTCCACGTCCACAGCCACAATCTGCCCCGCTACAAATTTCCCCGCGTCAGCAGCAGCCATCGGCAACAAAGTTGCAGTCGCCCCGCTCTGGATCGCCACCGCAGTAGCTCCAGCAGCCCCGTCAGCGGCATTCGCGACGGCCGCAGCGGGCACCAGCAGATTCATGTGCTGGCTCCCGGTAGCAAGCGCCATCGTCAGCTTGGTCCAGCTCAGGAAGCCAAAGCTCACATCGGCGTCCAGGCTCTCTCGGACCTGCTCCTGCACCGTCGCTGGGACGCCTGTCGCAATTGCACTCGTCTTACTGGCCGTCTTGCGCACAAAATCCTGAATCCATCCCAACGACACCCACGGCGCAGGAGGCGAATCGAGCGCAAACTGTCCCTGCGAGGCCGGATCAAATATCACTGGAACAGCGGCAGCACGGTTCACTGGAGCGAAGTACGCCCTAACCCGCCGCGTCACCGGCGCAGGTACCAAATACGAACTAACAGTCATCGACTCACCTTTTCAACAATCAGTTTTTCCGTTCCGCAAACCTCGGCAGTCGTGCTTCGTGCAGCGCTACTCGCCCTGCTCCTGGTAGCTGTAGACCATCACCCGGGCCACCCTGCTCAACCGATCCCGAGTAACCGTGATCGGGCCAATCACAGGTTCATCCCAGAACACATTGGTCAGCGTCGCCGTAGCCGGTTGCGCCGTGTAATTCAGCTTCGGAGTCCATGGCGGTGCCAGCATCTCCACCAGCTCCTCATCCATCGCCGACAGCGTGCGCCCGCGGTCTAACCCGCCAAAACTCTGTGTTCCTAGAGTCGAGTACAAGATCTCGACCTCTTCGGCCACCATCGCGCTCGCCAGATCTTTGTCCACACCCAAACCCAACCATCGCAGCACAAATACATCCGCAGGCAGCTGACTGAATGGAGCTTCAGCCTCTTCCACAAGGATCCCGGGCCTCACAACTCCCCGCAGCAGAATCGTCCGCTCCGGATTGACAGCAGCCAGCCGAGTCCGCATTGCCACATAAAACGAGTCCTTCGCATTCTGCATAAACAAAACTCCGCTTCCAGATCTTGCCAATCCAGCACGAAAATGGGTGCCCCACCGTTCGCGGGTATGGCGCGAAAGGTCGGAAAACACAAACTTGAAAAACTGCCCTCTTCCTGAGCGAACGAGGTCCTCAGCGACAGGGGTCCTCGAGAAGGGTTCGTTGTTTCTTTGGGGTGGGAACGACGGGTCTTCGTCGTTGGGGTGAAGAAGTGACCGCAGGTAACGCAGTCGAAGAACCTGCTGCTAACACAGCCAACTCCGCTCGCTCCTCCCTCTACACCGCCTGCATCCCCGCCTCACGCAACAAAATCCGGTAAAGATACACCTGCCCCACCGCCTCATTCGCAGCAATCGACTCGATCAGGTAATCCTGCCGCCCCACGGTCACCGCCAATGTAATCGCGAACAAGCTCTCCGCCGATTGCAAATCGAGCGCATTGACCTGTTGGTCCACGCCATTCGCCGAAACGAGCAACTCCCAGCGCGATTGCCCGCCCTCCCGCCAATCCGGCCTTAGCTTCCGCATCACCACCGGAGAGACCGCCACCTCAGCAAAGGTCGTCGCAACCAGTCCCAATTGACCCTGATCCGTATTCGAATTTGCTCCCGCCACACGGAGATATGCCGTTGTGCCCGCTACCGTTCTCAGCAGCGCGTCGGCCATCATCTGCGCCGCACCCGAAGGATTCCGTGATGCCGTATCGCTCATCGCTCACCCCAGCCTGTTCGCAACATACGGTCGAAGCCACATCTTCACCGTGTCATCGAGCAGCGAGCTCGAGAAATACTTCATCTGCATCGTGTCTATCTTCGTCATGCTCGTGCTCAGAGCCGGCTGCGCCTGCGCGTTTCGAACAATCTGTGCACACGCCGACTTCACGTCATCGCCAATCACCGCCAGGCCTGCCGTATAAGTCACCATGACGTCGTTGTATGGCAGCCCCATCACGCTCCACGGCAGCGTCAGCTCTCCCGTATCGGCCGCAAAATCCACCGAGCCCGGATCGATAGTCGTCCACTCGCCCGGCAGTGAAAACGCAAGTGCCACCTGAAGCATCGGAGCCTCAGCAACCTCGCCGCGCCGTACCCGGCCATACTTGCCCTCGACGGCCACAATCGGAGACGCAGCCGTCCCTAGCGGCACCAGGGGCAGATAGCTGAGCCGCACCGTCTGCGACCCCGACACTACCCGCAGTCGCTCCTGATACTGCACCACATTAAGATCCGGCCTTCGGCAGTACGAGTTAATCAACGCCGTCGCCGCCGTCACCCAATCCGGAGTGGTCCCCGAAGGCAATCCATAATTCGCATAATCCGCCGGCAACAAATACGCCATCTCAATCCCTTCCAATTCAAGTCCAAGCCGAGACACCCCTGCTGAGCCTCGAATGAATCAGTGTCTTAGGTAAGCCAGGGCTTCAGCCTTGGCACTCGCTTCTGTGTGATAAAACCTTCGCGGGGTAAATCCGCAATGGCCCTGAGCGTCTTCACGCTAACCAACTAACAGTTGAGGCTCCGCAACCGCGGAGCCTCTTCGCTAATCAGCCAACTCACCGAGGTTTTATCGATCCACGAGCACCTGGTAATGCGCATAACCCGCGCCCTTCACCACGACAGCACCAAACTTCACCGCCACATACTGCTGTGCCAGCGAATTCGGCCGTCCCAGCTCAAATATCCGAGGAGTCGGATCGCCAAGCCAGTGATACTCGATCAGATCCTCCGTCACGATGTACGCCGGCAACACAGCCGAGCCCGAGCCCGGAGTACCCGTATAAGCCAGGCTCCAGTCCGGAATCAACGGAAGATCACCCGCCTGTGTCGACAGCATCTTCACGCGCACGCCGCCCGTAATGCTGTCCGTATTTAGCACTACGTTGAACTCCGCCTTCATCTCGCGGTCAATCAGGTCAAGCAACACAGGATTGGCGTAGATTGCGGTCGGACGCACCTGGTAGCCGTTGCTGGCCACCATCTGCGCAACAGCCGACTTCAGCCCATCCACAATCGAAGCCGTCGTTCCAATCGTCGTAGTCTGTCCGCCCGCAGCAATCTGTCCGGCCACGCCAAAATACTGATTGGTAACCGGCGCACTCAGGCTTGTGTCGTTGCCATTCCACAGTGCAACATCGTGCTCAACCATCAGCCCGCTCACCGTATCTGCGAGATCCTTCGCCTGCAGATAAGCAAACTGCTGCTGCTGCTGGCCCAGTTCCACATCGAACAGGTTGTAGTTGATCTGCGAAACCAGCGCCTTCAGCGGCACGCTGCGTTCCACCCGCGTCGGGCTCACAACAGTAGGAACAATGCTGCGCGGATTGACAAAGCCCGCAGCACCTGGATTCGGCAGTACCGTCTCTTCAAAAAACCGTGAAGGATGACCCGTCGCAGGAACCTGCTTGATGCGCTGGCCGAACGGACTGGACCGCCGGCAAATGTCAAAAATCTCGGTCTGATACAGTGGTACTTCGATCGCCCCAGGCCCAATGTAATCGGCCGCCGCATGGATGTCCGCAAACCTTACGTTCATAACTTCCTTCCGCCCGGTACTAAGGGCCTTGTTAGTTTCGTGTTGTCCCCAACGCAAAAACTCCCACAGTCAGCCCGGGTAACTCGGACTAACTCCAGGAGTTCTGCATCCAGAATCTATTGTGAGCAACAGTATCTCGATTACGAGATACCTCTCCGATCCCTGTCACCTAATCGCTACCGTTACGCCATCGCCCCGGCGCGTCGCAACTGGCTCTTCACCGCAATACGCTGTTCCAAACTCAGACCAACAAGCGCAGCATCGAGAGTCTGAACATCCACGGCGCTTTCCCCAATGCCATGCTTCGCCAGCATCTCCGCAGTTGCCGAAGGCAGCGTCTTACGTAAGGGTTGCAGTGCCTTCGGCAATTCCCGCACACCCACCGCTGTGGCTGCTTTCAACTCCGCAATCTCTCGCTGTGCCGTTTCCAGCTGTGCGGTCAGTTCCTCTTCACGGCGACTTGTCTCCACTGTTGCCGAAACCCTCTCCACCTCGCCGCTCAGCAACCGCTCGCGCTCTGTCAACGAGTCGAGCGTTCGCTCCAACGCCTTCGCCGACTCCAGCCGTTCCATAAGCGCCCAGCCTTGCTCGCTTTCCGCCTGTATCTCCTTCAGTTCCATCCTCTATCCTTCCCTTCATTGCAATTATCTGAACAGCTATCTCAGGAATTCGAACAACCGTCGTCGGCTTACTAACTCGCCAGCCTGAAGCTGGTAGCCCGATAAGCAGCTTTATCCCGCAAAAGAATAGCCGCCCCGGTAAACGTCGCCTTGGTCAGCTTCCATATCTCTTCTCGCATATCTGCTACCTGCGCATCTGCAAGCTCGTAACTCATTCCCATCGACTCCGGAGCTGAAGCCCGTATCTCCTCCGTCGCCTCCGGAAAATCCCGTCCATACAGATATCCCCGCACGGTCAGCCGCCGCCCCACCACGTTAGCCTCAGTAATCAGCCCGATCTTGCGCTTTGCGTCGTGACCGTCCCAGCCGGGCCGATAATCCACCGCCATTCCCAGCAGCGATGGCAATGCTTTCTCCGCCGCCTCCCGCGTTAGTAACACCCGGTGCCCTCGCGCTCCCGCCGGAGCCCGATCGCTGGCCGCATCGACCAGCGTCAATATCCCCTCGAAGTCCACTCGGTTCGGGTGACCCTTCACCGGAGGGAACCTAACCGCCATCGCATCCACTCGCATCCACTATCTCCTAAGAACCATCACCCCGAACGAGCGTCATTAGCAGGCGCTACTGGATCTTTTAATAGCTCTGCTAGCTCCGCTAACCTCGCTCCCCAGCAGCCAACTGCACCGCCCCCGCCGCACTCATCGGACCCAACCCCCGCATGGCCCGCACCTCATTCACCGTCAGCACCCCGGCCGCCAGCAATTGCACCTGGATCGCCAACTCCGTCTCCTCATCTCTCGCACTCAGATCATTGAAGACAAACTCAAACTCCCTCCACCCAATGCACTTCGAAAACAGATCTCGCGTAATATGCTCGGCAATCAACTTCGCAAGAGGCTCAATCGCGCCTCGAAATGCCTCGTCATTCAGCTCCGCTGCGGTCGCCCGATTCACATCGCTTTCCAACCCAAGCAGCATCGGAGGCAAGCCAAACGCATTCGCTACCATCCGAATCAGAAACTGCTGCCATTCCAGCCTCAGATCCGCGTCCGTCCCCTGCACAAACCGCAGCACCTCCGGCTTCTGCTCCGTCGAAATCAGCGGCACGCGTCCCGTACCCTCAATCTCGTCCTGCCACCACCGGATCATCCGCTCATGCTGCGCCGGCGTCGACTCGTTCAGCCATAGCGCATACTGAACCACCGAGTTCGCCGCCAGCTTCCCCGCAAACCGGTGCGCGCTCAGAAACTGATTCACCGTCTCAAACGCCACCTCCAACGGACCCAGCCCAAACGGCGTAAAACTCCGCGGATTCATTCGCAGATACATCAATTGGTCATCGCGCAGTTCCACGCTCTGCCCAGGCATCTGTCCCGCCGTCACCTGCGAATATCGCGGCGAATCCTCGCCCCCGTCCCACTTGGGATTCACACGGATCGTCGCCCCATCCACAGGCCACAGCTGCGCAGGCCGTTCCACCTCGCCAGTTGCCTCCATCTCGATCGCGCCATATCCGCCCGTCAGTGCATCCTCTATCACCTGCTCCATCAATGTGCGAAAGCTGTCCGTGGCATTCGGCTCCTCAAGCGTCCGCCGCAGAGCCGCGAGCCTCAACCGCGCATCCGCTACATCCGAAGCCAGCACTCCTCGCCGTACCCGCACCTGCCAATCCATCGCCACGATGCGGTCTTTGATCACATTGATCGCGCGTCTCACGAGCGGAGTCTCCGCAAACCGTCGCAGATTCACTTGGGTCGGCTTGGGTATCGCTGCATCCGCACCACCCGTCCCCGTATACGGACTTAAAATCGAAGGCAACGCCAGCGTGCGTCGCTTCGCCAGCTCCGCACCCGCCTCCACCACGCCGGGCTGCCCCGTCGCCGACCGCCACACCGCCCTCACTCGCTCCGCCACGCTCACCCTAACTATCCTCCCAATCCATCTCCACCAAAACAAAAAGGGCATAGCCAACCGGCCATGCCCTCAACACTCTGCTAACTTGCTAACTTTGCCATCGCGCAAAGCGCGCTAACTGCCACGCGGTCCCACAGACAGGTCCTCTTCTGAGGAGTGGTCTACACCCTCAACTCCCGCCGAGCAGTCTCCGCCATTCGCTCCAGATCAGCAGTAGTCATCACACGAATCCGATGTTCCTCCATCGTCTCCACCGCAAATCGATACTGTTCCACCTGCTCCGAATCTGCCTCGGAATCTGCGTCTCTCAATCCCTTTTCCCTGATCTCTAATCCTTGCCTCAACGGCTCCACCACCGCCGTCAACTCCAGCTTCGCCTTCTCAACCCGCTCGACCCCAGCAATCAATCCTGGCGCCGAAAACGCCAACACCTTCGCCATCTCCACACCGGCATCCATGCTCACCGCCTGGAACATCCGAATCACCCCGTTCGGCCGATACCCGAGATCAATTCGCAGCGGATCACCCGGCCGAGTATACTCCGCCGCCGCAATCCTCTTCCGCAACAGATCCCACACGCCGGCCCGTTCAAACTCCGTCCGCATCTGGGCCTGAATTGCCGCCCTGCCACTCAGCCGTGAAACTCGTTCTCGCTTCGGAGGCTCCACGTACATCCGCATCAGCTCATCAATCCCAGCTGGCACACTCTCCGCCAGGTAAGCCTTGGCTCGTGTCATCTGCACCGAGTTCGAAAACGAATCCTCCAGCACATGCATCAGGTTGCCGTCCGGCTCCTGCTCAAAACGCCGCCGCAACTCGCTCTCCAACCCCTCCAGCATCCCCACATCGGCCTCAGGATCAAGACATCGTACCCGCTTCCAGTCCGAGGTAAACCGCACCGCCGGCACCCCACCGGCAGTCTCCCGCAGAATCACGCCAACATGCACAAATTCGTTCCGCACCGGATCAGGCACATACCGGAGCAAAAAGAACTCGCACTCAAGTCGTGAACTCATCAACCTCAGCCTCTAAGCCTCCAGCTTGCAGTTTCTAGCTGGAGGCTAGTAGCTGACGGCCGAGAGCTTTTTTAATCCTAACGCCGTTCATACTGCCGCCACGTCACATCACAAACCTTCTCGTCAATCCCACCCATTTCGGAAACGGCTCCCTCCCCGATCTCCCAAACTCTTCAATCAGCTCCCGAATCCGCCCCCGTCTCACCAGCAGCGCCTCCACCAGCACCTCCAACTGCCCCAAATCTCCGCCATACCACTCGGGAGGAATCTCCTCAGCAGCCCGCCACGCTACCGCGGGTTCCATGCGCTCCATCCGAGTTAGCCACGGCTCAAAGCTCTCCCACCCGCACACTTCTCGATAAACCGCATTCCGCGGATAGACTCCCCGCAGCGGAGCATCCTCAAACCGCCACTCCCCAGCGTGAAAACAATATCCCTGGTCGATAAAGCAAGCGCTGTATCTCCGCTCTCTTGCCTTGCGCGAAAAGACCGCCTGACGTCCATTCGCATTCCCCGTCCACTTATCCAGCGCCAGCATCCCTGCAAACTCCCGCAGGTTCCGAATCTCTCCCAGCTGCTCCTCCGGCAAGTAATCCACTACCTGCCCGGGCATCAATCCACCTACATACCGCGCTCCAAACTGCAGCCCTGCCGCACATCGCACCCGCGAGCGGCCCAGATCAACCTCAAGCTCAGGAGTATTCGAAATCAACCAGCTAGAAACCTCCACCACCGCAGTCTGAGGAACCGTCAATCCCGCGGCCTCTGCTAGCCGTGTCGCCAGCATCTCATTCGCCAGCACCCGTGTGTGCTGTGGGTTGTTTTGAAACTTCACCACCCACAGATTGCCGTCCGCGCCGAGCATCAGGTGTCCCTGCGCGCCGCCCCGCATCCGCCGGATCTGCTGCACAGCCAGAACCGCCAATCAACACTCCAAAATGAAAGCGATAACCGGATTCTATCCGACCAGCCGATAATTATCTGCAACGCCCGCGCCGAATTCTGAAGCCGGTCCGATGCGTTCTCCACGCCATGCACCAGGTATCTGCGGTTTCTGTACCAAGTCTTCCCGGACTGCCAATCCAATTGCCATCGACATCACTCGATCATCGTGCGTTCCACTCCTCGCGCCAACTTTTCCATTCGCCAGTCGCACAAAACTCCGGCACTCAGCCAGCAGCTTCTTGCTCATGAACAACTCCGGCGTCTCCACCACCACCTTCGACATCCGCGCCAATATCTGTGGCCGGCTCGCCGACGTCGTTAGAAATCCCATCTTCCTGTCCGGCCCGCAGTAGATTTCGCGGTACCCTTTGCCTTCCATCAACCAAAGCAACCCCCCGCCATGGTTGTTCCGCTCGACCGCAACCCAGCCGCGGCAATAATCCGAAGCGATATTCCACACCAAATCCGCAAGTTCAGGCCCCGTCACGTGTCCGGCATACTCGGCACACTGCATTCCGCTATGCATATCAATCACCTGAATAACGGACCAATCTCCCTCAACACCTCCGCCCGCCGGATCTACCGCCACCACATACAAGTTTCCCGACTGCGGCGGAAGCCACACCTCGAACTGCCGCCCATATCGCAGATAGCACGGCTTCGGAACCCCCTTCATCCGCCGCTCCAACGCCTCCAAATCAAAGAACGGCTCACCGCTCGCCCGGAAGCACGTATCGGCATCCTCCACATACTCCTGCCCCGCCATCTGTTGCTGATTCGCACGCATCTCACGCCTGTACCCGATCTGTGCCAGGTCCAGTCCGAACTTGAGCATCAGTTCACGCTCTTCGTCGTTCAGGCTCTCGTCTTCCGCCGGCACAGCCGACCGGTATCCAGCCTCCAGCCACCACGGGAAAAAATGTCTCACCAGCCCGGTCTGATCTGCTCTCTGCCACTCGTCATAAAAGCATCCGCCCATCCCGTTCGGTGTCGACTCCAGAACCAGTTCCGCCCGCGACCCCACCGACAAGGCCGCACGCAGCCCCGCCAGCGTCTCCGCAGCATCCCCAGACCGAAAATTGCCCCATCGCGAGACCTCGGAACAATGCAGATTTTGCACCGTCATTCCACGTCCCGCATTCCGGTCCCCTGCGCTCACCACACGGTATTCCGAATCCATTTTCGGAAACACGATCTGTCGCACGCTCGACTTTGAAGTCTTCAGCACTCCCGCCTTCAATCCGGGCGGTAGATGCTCCACAAAGCGATGCACAATTCGCAGAATCTCCTCAGCCGACTCCTGCGTGTGCGCCACCTGCAACGTCAGCGTTCCGGGCTGCGTGATCGTCTTCAGCAGAAACCGCCCTGCAATCCACGTCGTAAGCCCCATCTGGCGAGCCTTCAAAATGATGTTTGCCCGGCCTCTTCGCCTCTCGAACTCCCTCTGCACAGCATTCGCCTTCAAAGGATAGGTTTGCCCATCTTTCCCCCGAACCCGAAGCAGGCTCTCAGCCAGATAATCCGCCAGTCTCCTCCCACCCAATCGTCTATGTTTCCGGTCAAGCATTTTCCCCAGGAGCACCAGCTCTCTCTGATCCAGCATTTCGCGAACGCTGTTCACACCTCCTCCCAACATCCAATTCGCCTTTGCCAAGCAGCTAACCCTCTAACAGAGAGGCTCCGCCAAGGGAGCCTCTCTGCCTTTCCTAACCCCGCCAACTTCGCTAACAGCGCTAACCCCTCTAATTGCCACCGCACCAGTACCGCACCGAATAAGCCGTACTCGCCGTCAACGCTGCATTCGCCGTCAGCGTCAGCGCCGTAGTCGACTCATTCCACCCGACGCTGGTCATCGGCCCTGTCCCGCTAGCCTGCACACTCACCATGCAGTTGGCCGAGTTCGCACGCGTACTCGGAAAACTCAACGTAGCCAAGGTCCCAGTCACCGGAGATGTTCCAGTTGTAAGCGTCACTGTCCCGCTAACCCCATCGCACACATGCCCCGACGTGCAGGCAATCGTCGACGAACTTCCCGCCGCAGCCCCAGCAGTCAGCGTCATCGAACCCGTTCCAGTGATCGTCTTCCCATCCACAAAGCCCGCCGCTGTAACATTCCCGATGCCCGTCACCGTAAACTCCGCGGCGTTGAAATTCGAAGTCCCGCCACCATACACAATCAACCCGCCCGTACCCGAGCCGGAAGTGTTGTTAATCGCCACAGCACTCGTACCCGACCCGGCATTCAACGTCGTCCCGCCATTTTGAAACAACACCAACCGGTCCAGCGAATTCACCACATCACTCATTCGAAAGAAGTTACTCGCGTCCTTCTTCAGCTTCCACTGCGCCACTCCGCCGAAGCTGTTCAGCTGAAACGCCCCATTCTGCTCCGCCGACGTTCCCGGCTGCACCACCACGTCTGCCTCGGCATTCGCAGCATTCACCACGGAGATATTCCCTGTGCTCACATGCGTCCCCGAGTTCGTGATATTCCCCGAGCTATCCACCTTCGCCACCTGCGCCGGAGACGACGCGCCCGAGAACACCACCAGCCCGCCCGTTCCCGAACCAGCCTCGCGATTCACGGATACATACCCCGTCCCGTTCGAATTCAGCATCGTCTCGCCGCCTTGGTACGCCTTGAAGTGATCCGTCGAATCAATCGCCGAATTCAGAGCCCAATTATTCCCCGTATCCTTCACCATGTACCACTGGCTCGTTCCGTTCCAATCCTTGTAGATGAACGACTCCTTCTGCGAAGTCGTGTGCCCTGCCCAGAGCGTCGAATCAATCTCTGCATCGGCCTGGTTCTTAACCGTCGCCGATCCCGCCAGGGTCGAAACCCCGCTGACCTGCAGCCCACCCAGAAAATTCGCATTGCCGCTGCCGTCGATCGCCGCAACCGTAGTCTCCGTTGTCCCGCCCGAGCCAATTACCAAGCCGCCGGTTCCAGCATTATTCGACCCATTCAGCACTACCGCGCCAGACCCCGCAGCATTGATCACCGTCTGGTCGTTAGTATTCGAACTGCCATTGTTGTACTGCCCAATCGACAACCGGTACACGCTGTTCAGCTCATCCAGAATCTGGTAAAACTGCTCGCCCGCCGTCGCATCGCTCAAACCCATCGTCCAGCGGTATCCAAAATCCGTCTGATAGCGCTCCAACAATCCGCGCTCATTTCCAGCACCCGTACCAATGCGGAAATGATTCGTCACCGTCGCATCCTTCTGACTCCCGTACCAATCCCCGTTCAGCCCGTTAAATGCTCGGTGAAACGAATCTAGAAAGCTGTTCCGCGTTCCGTTGTCCGTCAGGGCCCCGGTGAACATCGTCCCCGCAGTAATCCACGAGTTATAGGCACTCCCCGTATCTGCAGTCACCTGGCTCGAAGAGTTCTCGTTCCTCAGCCCAACAATCGTGTTGTTCTGCGCGTTCGCCCCCAGGTGCAGCGCCGTAGAGCATCCCTCCACATCACCGCCAGTGAACGTGTTCCCATCCCCCTGCGCAAGGTCGATGCCGACCGTACCCGCCACCGGACTTCCTCCGCTCGTCGGGCAGTCGATATGCAGCCGCAGAAACGTGCTCGCATTCATCCAGTCCGTCGTAGCCGGATTCGAAACCTGATGTCCAATCCCACTCACTGCAGTTTTGAATCCGTTAAACGCCAGGCCCACAAACGTCCCACCCGCATAGTTCCCGGTGCCATCCACCACCATCGCGGTTTGATTGCTGTTACCCAAGAAATACAGACTCCCCAGATCCAGCTCCTGCACTCGAAAGGCCGCAAACCCCTCCGCCGAAGCACTTGAGCTCCCAGTCGTATTAATCACCATGTCATCCATGTGAAAACCCATCGTATCCACCGCATACGTCGGATCTCCTACCTGCACTGCCGCGCCCGTTCCCGAATACAGCAACACCGTACCACCCTGGCTTCCGCTCGCCGTACTTGCTCCCCGCAGCCCACAGCCTTTCAGCGTCACGTTGCGAATCCCCGCCGGCACCACAATCTGGCTCGCCGTCGAAATCGTCGCACACGGCAGCAGAATCATCGTATTGGCCGTCCCCACAGTCACCGTCGACGCCATCGATACCGTTCCGCTGAAATTTCGGGCATCACAAATCCCTCCATACGCCGAACTCAACCCCGCGATGCACGCAGTCAGCTTCGCCCCGATATCGCTTCCGGCAAACTGGTCCACCTGGAACGCCCCGCCCAGTTGCTTGCCCGTCAGCAATCCAGCAAAAGCGCTCACCGGTGCATTCAAACTCGCTCCGCCCAGATTGCTCAGCGCCTGCAGCGCCGTGCTCGCCCCCGTTCCGCCATTCCCGATTCCAACCGCGCCCGTCGTTATATTCGCCGCATTCAGCCCGGTCACGTTGCCGCCAAAGAACGTCGGCGCCGTCTGCCAACCTGGCGTATTCGCTCCACTCCCTGTACCCGACTGCACCAGCACCGCAGCCGTGGTGCTCGTATTTCCCGCCAGTCGCGAAGGATTCCCATTCGTATCTCCAACCACCAAATCCCCCTGGCTCGTCGTCAGCGGATTGGTCGTGACCGGCGTTCCCCCACTGGTCGCCGGAGTCGCATTCGTCCCCGCTCCTCCCAGCAAAAACGCATAATATTTACCAGCCGGATAACTCTGCGCCGTAGTCGATGGATTGCAAGCTGTCAGCGACATCGTGTTCGCCGCAGTCATCGTTCCACTCAGCTGCAGCAGACCCACCGGCGATGGCGGTACCACAAACAACACCCCATCCGTCGCCGCCGCATTCGCCACCGCAATCCCCGGCACGGTCGCGCATGTCTCTCCCGAAACCGTCCCGCCCGCAATCGCTAATGCCTGCTCCGCAAAATCCGTCACCGGCAGCGTAGTATCGCTGCCGGTGATGACTCCCGGCCGTACCCGCAAGCCCGGCATCTGTACCGCAGTAAGTCCGTTAAACCCTGCGTATCCGTCGTTCTCCATCGCCAGATATCGAGGCATCGACGCCCACTCGTGTAGGCCTGCTCCTCACCGCGCAGGCACCACAAATCGGCAAAGCCCACGTTCGTGCCTCTAAGGCACAGCTCTCCCGTATCTGAATTCGTCACTCCCGGCGGATAAGAATTGTTCGACGACGAAATCACCATCCGGCCCGTGGGAACCGGCTGCGCTCTTGGCGCTACTGAAGAAGATGCTGAGCTATTGATATTCGTCAGATTCAGCCGAAAATCCTGCAGTTGCTGCGCCGGGCTGACCTGTTGCGGTTCCGCAAAAGCCTCCAGAACCCCCCCAACCACAACGTCCTTGGCATAGATGTTTTCAAAGCCATACATCAGGACCGCGCCGGGAAGCTCATTATTCACGCTGTCGTACGGGCTGGGGCAGCTCGTCGAACCGTAGCTCCCATAACCAGAATTCCCGTCGCAAAATCCGGTATCCTCAGTCCCCAGCCCGTCGATTACCCAATCAATTGCAGAGGTCGCCACAATCAGATAGTTTTGTGTCGTCTTCACATTCGCGTTGTGAACCACGACCCCAAGTACCGGCCGCCTATATCGGGAATA
>Ga0206964_10058_pt1 | contig 33957 bp, 29 predicted proteins | sample Alteio_BWOrgHeat_25_FD_152980 | JGI IMG/M metagenome (GOLD analysis project Ga0206964, IMG submission 152980) | Enriched cells from forest soil in Barre Woods Harvard Forest LTER site, Petersham, Massachusetts, United States -... | ecosystem: Environmental > Terrestrial > Soil > Temperate forest >...
ACTTGCCGCCCTGGCCATTTATGCGCTCTACCTTTTCCCGTTTGTACACGGTGTTTATGTAGACGGCAAGTTAGACACGATTATGGTTACCGGAGTTTTCCAGGACATTAACGGCCAACGTGTACACGCCCAGTTTTTTACCGGGCTTACAGCGGCTACCGCAGTTATTGGCCTGATACCATTGGTGATCATCTTCCTTTTTAAAAATCGCAAACAGCAGATCGCATTGTGCTATAGCGCTATTCTGGTACTATTCGGCTTTAGTTTCTGGATGGCCCAGGAAGTGAAAGGTGTTATGGGCAGCATACAAATAGATACGCATAACTGGGGCATCGGGCTTCTGCTTTCCTCCATTAGTATATTATTTATCGTGTTTGCATTTAAGGCGATACAAAGGGACGAGAAACTGGTAAAATCGGCGGATAGGCTACGGTGATTTCGGATTTCGGATGTTCGATTTCGGATTTAGGCTATGGAAGATTAGTGGATATAGAAACTCAATCAACCATTCACTCAATCAACTTAATCAACCAACATCAATTAAACCTCCCGAATTTATCTATTGTCCTGAATTGCTGGGAGAAAAAGTCGCCTACCACCTGGTTAAACTGATCCTTTTTATAGATCGGTGTGGAGTGGCCCGAGTTGGGAATGATCCATAAATAAGAATTTTTTATCGATTGCGCTATCATCATGGTATGTTTCGGGCGGATCACATCATGGTCGCCGCCGATAACCAAAACCGGGCAAGTGATGGTTTGCAATTGAGCCGTCGTTATATGGGGTTCATAAGATAGTAAATGAAGCAGCTTTAACTGTGTTTTCATTTCGGCGGACGGAGTTTTCATCTTTTTTACCGAATCCATTGCCATTTTATTCATGTTCATGGCCCATTTGTAAACAAATGGATCAACAGCCGTTGAATCCGGCCAAAGGTTTGCGCCAGTAACGGCCAGCTTTTTAACCTTATCAGGATGGCGGATTGCTAATAGTAAACCATTGATGCCGCCATCGCTCCAGCCTATTACGTAACACGATTTCAAGTTGAGTTTATCTAGTAGCGCATTTAAATCGTCGGTCATCATTTCATAACTCAACGAATCTGACGGGTCGACTGATTTTCCCTGTGCGCGGCTGTCGGCAATAATTACCTGGTAGTTTTTGGCGAAGTAAGGGATCTGGTAAAGGAAATTGTTGATAGATCCGCCATTGCCGTGGATGATCAGTAACGGCTCTCCCTTTCCATAGGTTTCGTAATACATCTTGAAGCCGCGGATCTCGGCATATTTACCAACTGACGGGTTACGACCATACATGGTGGTATCGAATGGGGACTTCGCTTCCTGGGAAAAGCTTAGCTTAACCAGCGCCAGAAGGAATAAAAGGAGTGTAGCTTTCAATTTCATGGGGAAAGGTAGTGATTTTATTTGTTTGAAGTATGATTTATAGGATCAAAGGATTAAAGGATTTCGTGCAGTGTATCTCAGATTAAACAAGGACAGACTTATAACCTAAAGTAATCACTAATTACTATTCTTCATTGGCTAATAGTTATAATTAGACAGACCTTTAGTCAATATCTCAATCTTAAATTTGGGCTTTAACCCGATCAATTTTTATCATGACCATAAACGATGCTTTAGAATTACTTAAGTTTTACGACGGACCTTTCAAACTAACACTGCATTCAGGAGCTAACGAAGCGTTAATGAATGAAGTGGAGTATACCTATGGCATTACCTTACCTGATGATTTTAAAACATTATACCGGTTTACCGATGGCTTTGAAATGGACGAGGATATTTTCAACATGATACCTCTTAAGGAAATAATTGGCAATAGAGAAACAAATAAACCCATACGGATAGCGGAATATATGATCTACTCGGATATGTGGGATTTAGAAATAAATCCTGACGATCCTAATGATTATTCAATTTCTGCAGATGATTGGGATAATGGGAAAATTATTTTAACCAATTCATTGGCGGAATTTATTGCGAGGTTCTTGAAAGGCGGGGTGTTTGAGAAAGGCGGACTATATCATTGGAAAGATGAAATAAAAGCAAAAACCTACGGGAACACAAATCCTGATGAAATAAAACCACTTTTAAGTGCTTTTCGTGAGTGTCTTAATCTCGATCTGATTTCAACCGAAGAAGTTATCCGCCGGGCGGACTGGATTGTTTCAACGGAAGATGATCCTGATAATTTCTTTATCGAGATGTCTCGTAGCAGGGATTTGAATGACTTACTTACAATTTTAAATTCAAGAAATTTGCCAGATGACATTATACAGGTGCGGGTAACTTTTGGAGCAGTGTATTTTCAATTCCTTATTGACAAAATGAAGACCGATAAGGCGCTTTCGATATTAGGTAAATTCGCTCATAGAAAAGAGTTTACGGCTTATGAAATAAGTGAAATGCGATACTTGATAAAAGAATGGGGATGTTTGGCCAAGCGCTCTAATAAAAGCTCACAGAAAAAACTTAACGATCGCGTTAAAGTATTTTTCGATAACTACAGCAGATTCGATTTGTACTATTACAAAAACTGGAACGATATAAATACCAAAATAATTGAAGGTTTTTCGTCAAAGAATTGAATTCAAAATAAGATAAATCCCTTGGATTCCTGTTCAGACATGCCAGTAATTGAATTGGTTATTAGTTAATTATACAACCAAAAATCATCCCAAAGTCATTAAAGCGCCTCATTTAAAGCCTTTAATTGTCATAATCATATTTTGCGAATTGAGTATTTGAATTAACGATTAAAAAGCGTACCTTTGCGGCCGATTTGGCGATGTTGCCAGATTCGTTATTTAAATTCATGAACCCATTTATTGAACTGGGAATCCGTCATGATATTGTTAATGCCATCTCTGAATTAGGATTTGAAAATCCTACTCCAATCCAGGAACAGTCAATCCCGGTATTGTTGACAGGCAGCAACGATTTTGTCGGATTAGCCCAAACCGGGACCGGTAAAACTGCTGCCTTCGGCCTACCTTTGTTAGAACTGTTAGACTTCGAAGAAAATTATCCGCAAGCACTGATATTGTGCCCTACACGTGAGCTTTGTTTACAGATCACGAATGACATAAAAAATTACGCCAAAAAAATGGGCAACGTTAACGTTGTTGCAGTTTATGGCGGCGCCAGTATTGTTGACCAATTACGCCAGATAAAACGCGGCGTACAGATCGTCGTTGCAACCCCAGGCCGTATGCTCGACATTATTAACCGTAAAGCGATCGATTTTTCGCAGGTTAAGTTTGTTGTATTGGACGAGGCTGACGAAATGCTCAACATGGGCTTCCAGGAAGACATTGATAGTATCCTTTCAACCACTCCGGCCACCAAAAAAACGTGGCTGTTTTCAGCCACTATGCCATCCGAAGTTCGCCGCATAGCAAAAAAATACATGAATGAGCCGTTTGAGCTTACCATGGGCGAAAAAAATACCGGCAACGTAAACATCGAACACGAATACTATATCGTTCGTGCCCGTGATAAATACGCTGCTTTTAAACGTATTGTTGATTTTAACCCCGACATTTTTGGTATCGTTTTTTGCCGTACTAAAATTGAGACCCAGGATATTGCCGAAGCCTTGATAAAGGATGGCTATAATGCTGATTCGCTGCATGGCGACCTTTCGCAGCAACAGCGTGATAAGGTAATGAAACGTTACCGCGACCGTAACCTGCAGCTATTGATAGCTACCGACGTTGCCGCACGTGGTATCGACGTAAATGACGTAACACACGTTATTAATTACTCATTGCCTGACGAGATTGAAAATTACACCCACCGTAGCGGACGTACTGCCCGTGCCGGTAAAACAGGTGTATCTATCTCCATCATAAATGCAAAGGAATTAGGTAAGATCCGCCAGATAGAACGCGGCTTAGGCAAGCGTTTTGTAAAGGTGGAGATCCCAACAGGATTTGATGTTTGCGAAAAGCAATTGTTTAGCATTGTTCATAAAGTGCACAGTGTAGAAGTTAATGAGCAGCAGATAGAACAATACCTTCCGCGCATTATGGAAGAGTTTAAGGATATGAGCAAAGAAGAGTTTATTAAACGCTTTGCCTCCATTGAATTTAACAGCTTTCTTGATTATTACAAAAATGCACCGGACTTAAACGCCCCTGTTGAAGAAGGCCGCAGGCCCGAAAGAGGCGACGATCGTTTTGCCCCGCGACAGAATGGTGGTGTTAGTGGTGGTAAATCAGAATATACACGCCTGTTTATTAATTTAGGTTCGGTAGATGAATTTAACCGCGGCGATCTGCTGGGTTACATCTGCAATAACACCAAGATCAGCGGCCGCACGGTTGGAAAGATCGACGTAAAAGGTGTGTATTCATTTTTTGAAGTACAGCACGACGACGTTGAAAAAGTAACCAACGGCTTTAAAGATATTGAATTTAAGGGTCGCCCGGTAAGGATAGAAATATCTGGCGAAGGCACCAGCGAAAAACGCGAAGGAGGCGGTGGTTATCAGCGTCGTGAAGGCGGAGGCGGTTACAATCGTGACCGCAGCGGCAGTGGCGAAAAGCGCGAAGGCGGCTTTAACCGCGAAAGAAGCGGTGCACCTGCAGGTGGCTTTCGCGATTTTTCGGGCAAACGCCGTGAGGACCGTCCCGAAAGACGCCGCAGATTTTAGTTTGTAGTTTAGTTTTCATAAGCCTGCATAGCGGCAGGCAATAGTTTAGTTTAGTTTGTTTTGCAAAACCCTCGGCCTACCGGTTCGGGGGTTTTTGCATTTGGGGGTTAGAGATTAGGAAAAGAAGAAGTGGTAATAAAGTATTACAAATGGAGCGGTGACAAATTTACCTGCTATATTCAACTGCAACCGAATCGGGCCCCATTAATTTAAGATAGTGGTCGTCCAGTTTTTGAACTACATAGTTGGTATAGGGCAGGTTGCCCTGGTAGGAGGTAAGGATGGTATCACCCTTAACGATATAATCCTCTGTCTCTTCATTGTCTAAAGCAAAGGTTTTATCGGTAATGCTTAATTTTTGCGATCCGGTTTTTGAGTGCCAGTTGCCCAGCAATTTGTTGTTTTTTGCAGGATCTTTGCATGCTCCGCTGATCAATATAAATGCACAGGCGAGATGCACAAATACCAATACATATTTTTTCATCGGCATAGTTCGTAATGCTTTAGTCAATAGTCTTAAACACGAAGCTCTAATTTACAAAATTTATAGCACTTTGTGCTCAAGACCACAGACTTAAGCCTTGTTATTTACTACATTTTTTTATCCATCAACTGCGACTTTTTCACATAAACCCTGTGGCCGCTTTTATTGATATAATAATAATGATCGTGCTTATTGATGTAAACGGTTTCGCCGCCCGGCCCACATTTGCCATCATATTTTTTATCAACCACCATCGATGCGGTACTGGCTCCCGCATGGGCGGTTGCATGGCCTACCTTTTTAGCCGCATGGTTAATTTTTTGCCCCACGGTGGTATCGCGCGGCATTGTCTTTGCCTGACTCTGTCCGAATGAGAAAACTCCCACTGCAACCAGCGCCACTTTAAGTACGTTTTTCATGGTTTAATTTTTTTTAAGTGGTTATGAAGCTATCATGAGCTGTTTTTATTTTTTGAATGCCGCTCATTATGGTTTCATAGCAGTAATTGTTAAGATTTATACAACTATGTCAAATGTTCTGCCAAATGTTTCATTTCCAGCGCCGGAGGTCTTTTTAAGTATAAAATAGCATAAACGGCATCGCAAATGGGCATAAAAACATTGTACTGTTTATTTACCTGGTGTAGGCAATTTACTGCATAATATCCTTCGGCAATCATGTTCATTTCCAGCTGTGCCGAAGTTACGGTATAGCCTTTGCCTATCATATTACCAAAAGTACGGTTCCGGCTGAATTGCGAATAGGCAGTAACCATCAGGTCGCCCAGGTAGGCTGATTCTTTTATATCGCGGTTGATAGGGTGTACGGCAGCAACAAAGCGCTCCAGTTCGCGGATGGCATTTGAGATCAGTACCGCCTGGAAATTATCGCCATAGCCCACACCATGGCAAATGCCGCCGGCCATGGCATAAATATTTTTTAATACGGCGCCGTATTCGGTACCATAAATATCATCCGAAATAATAGTTTTAATGTAACGGGTGCTAAACATCCCGGCAAATTCAGCGGCCAGTTCGGTATCCCTTGAAGCAATGGTGAGGTAAGATAATTTTTCGAGCGCAACTTCTTCCGCATGGCATGGCCCGCTGATCACCAAAAAATCATCAAACGAAACACCGTAGTATTGGTGCATAAACTCGCCGATGATCAGGTTCTCATCAGGTACAATACCCTTTATAGCCGAAATTATCTTCTTGCCGGCAAAATCAGCTGCCGTTATCCCGGTAAGTGCGTCTTTTAAAAATGCCGCCGGAACATTCAGCAAAACGTAATCAGCTTCTTTTATAAGTGCGGCAAGGTCGGTTGATATGTTCTGAGCAGGTACACTTATTTCTACCGAACTGAGGTAATTGGGGTTATGTTTAAATTTATGGATATGCTCCACCGCTTGTGCATTACGCATCCACCAGAATATTTCCTTTTCGGTAGTATTATCAGTTAGAATTTTAACGTTAGCCGTGGCCCAGCTTCCGCCGCCAACAACGGTTATCTTGTTGCCCTGTTTATTCATCCATCAATAAAAAAGTCCTGCCAGGTTTAATTGACAGGACAAATTTAGTTAAATATTTGTTAGTTCAGTTTGCAGTTGCGAGTTTGCAGTTTGCAATGGAAACAATAAAAATATGCTGCCAACTGCCCACTATAAACTGTTAACTTATTTGCCGTCTCCTCCAAATAACTTGCTCTTATCAACTTTTTGAACAACCATGCCGTCATTCAAAACTTTTGCTATAGTTGCAAATGGCGCTGATACCACTTCATCGCCGGTTTGTAAACCCGATAATATTTGAATGTAACTGTCGTCCTGTATGCCGGTAGTAACCTGCACCTGTTTTACTTTTCCGGCCCGGTATACAAATACATATTCCTTTGTCGGCGCGGTGATCTTGCTCTTGGTACTATTATCAGTGCTGTTGGTTGAATTGCCTGAGTTGTCGCCGTTTGCCGGCGCTGCCATCTTTTTCTGCTCGCGGGTAGTTACAGACTGGATCGGTACGGAGATCGATTTTGCACGGTTGGTATTGATATCAACCGTAGCCGTTAAACCCGGGCGGAAAGGGTTAGGGTTTTCTGCAGATTTTATCAGCAGGGCCTGGTATGATGCAGGGCTGATCCTTACCTTAACGGTAAAGTTGGTCACCTGGTCGGCGTTGGTGCCTACCACGTTTGCCGAGCTGCCAATTTCAGTAACCACGCCTGTGAAGGTTTTGCCCAAAAATGCGTCTACCTCAATTTTTGACGAATCGCCCAGTTGGATGCGGTTGATATCATTCTCGTTTACGTCAACGTTTACATCCAGTTGGTTAAGATCTGATATGGTCATGATCTCGGTGCCGGCAAATTGCTGGGTTCCGAGTACGCGCTCGCCTTTTTCGATGGATAATTTCGAAACTACGCCGTCGACAGGTGCATAAATGGTTGTTTTTATCAGGTTGTCTGCAGCTTCTTTAACAGATGCCTGCGATTGTGCCAAACCAAAAGTTGAACCGATCACATTTTGTTTATCTGCTTCTAATGCTGCCTTAGCGCCGTCGTAGCTGGCCTTAGCGGCTTCAAATTCCGCAGTGGTGATCACTTTGTTGTCATAAAGCGCTTTATCACGTTTGTAAATCGACTCCTGGTTTTCAAAGGTGGCCTGGGCTTGGGCAAGCATTTGTTTGGCATTGCCTATGGTTGCTTTTTGGGTGCTGTTAGCTGCTTCGGCACGGTCAAGCTCTGATTGCAATATATCGGGCCTGATCTTGCAAAGCAACTCGCCTTTTTTAACCACATCGCCTTCTTTGATCGGCAGTTCAACCACCTCACCCGAAACTTCAGGACTGATTTTTACTTCGATATGCGGTTTTATCTTGCCGCTAGCCGATACAGTTTCATTAATATCCCGTACGCTTACTTTTTCGGTAGCTACCTGGGTAACATCGGGCTTTCCAACTACCCCTGTCACCTTTAACAGGATGAAAATAAGGATAATTGCGCCAAGGCTGATCAGAATATATTTTGTAGTTTTTCCCATGATTCTTGTAAATTTCGGATTTCGGAATTTCGTCCCGATAGCTATCGGGATCGGATTTTATTGTTTTTTATGTTTATTTATTTAATTTTTCATTTGCACATCTGCATATTCGCACATTACAAAGTTATTGGGTTGCCCAGGTAATAGTCAATCACTTTGCTTCTGAATACCACCTGGTATTGCCCTTCTATCATATTGTTTTGCGCTGTGTTATAATTGGTAAGCGCTGTGTTATAATCCAGTGTGTTAACAAGGCCGGCATCATACCTTTGTTTGGTAACGTTCAGCGCCTCTTTGTTTGCTTCGAATGTTTTGGAAGCCGATTGATATGTTTTTTCGGCAGATTCCAGGTCGAGCAGGGCCTGGATAATGGTTTTGCTTAACGTGTTTTTAGCGAGCTGGGTAGTTAGTTCAGCATATTCGTAGTTTAGTTTTGCCTTGGATACCGAGGTGCGTGCTGTGTAATGGTTAAAAATAGGTATCTGGAGGCTGAGCCCAAAAAACTGGTTAAAGTTGGTGTTCACCTGGGTGCTAAAAGGGATATTTGTGGCTGTTGTTTGGAATGTTGGTGCCAAAACAGGCGTATTGGTTCCCGATACAACACCAATTTGGCTGGTGCCGCCCGTTGGCGTCTCGTTAAATAATTGAGCCGCGTTCGAATAACTATTTCCAATACCTCCATAAAGACTTAATACCGGGTAATAGCTGCCTTTAGCAACCTTTATGGCCTGGGCCAAAGTTTGTTGCTGTAGTTCCGCCAGTTTGATGTCGGGGTTGGTAGCAAAGGCGGTTTTAATAACCGTTGCTGCATCAAATACCGTTTGTATATTGGTCAATTTGCTGATGTCGGGTTTTGCCACGGTGATATTGGCCGTAGGGTCCATTTCCATATATTGTTTCAACACCAAAACAGCCAGGTCGGCTTGGTTTTGATCGTTTGTTAAAGTCAGCACGGCGGTTTCAACCTGTGCTTGTGCTTGTGCCAGATCAGCCCGGGTCGCATTGCCGGCATCAAAGTTTTTCTGAGCGCGGTCCAGGGTGATTTTGGCGAGTTCCAATTGTTGTTTTGCAGCGATCACAAGATCCTGGTCGGTCAATATTGTCAGGTAGTCGGTAACAACGTTTAAAAGGAGGTCGTTTTTAACTTTCGCAGTGCTGGTTTTATCAGCGTCGAGCGTTAGCTTATTTTGAATTATTTGGTTGCGCAACTGGCCCCCCTGGAACAGTGTGATGGTTAAATTGGCCTGCCCCTGTAAGTTAAAAGCCGATGTAGAATATGCAAGTGCACCTGCAATCTGGCTTTTACCAAAATAATATCCTCCCTGCGGATTAGCTATAAGGCTGGGTAACTGGTTGTATTTGGCTTGCTGATAATCCTGATCGGCCAATGCTTCGGTAAGCTGTGCCTGTTTAATAGTGAGGTTGTTTTTTATAGTTGAGTCAACCGCTTGCTGCAGGCTGATCACCCGTTGGGCATTTGCGCTGAGCCCGATCGAGGCTAAAAAGACAACAGCTGAAAGGCTTAAAAGCTTAAGTCGAAATATTTTTTGTATCATTAGTTTGTTTTTGGTTCATGGAACATATTTCAATAAATGAAATGATGGTCGCAGTCTCAATATTTAAATTATTTATAATTTAGCCGGGTTGACGGGCCATCAATTACGAACCATCAACTATGATCTAAAATGTACCTGGTAAAAACACCCTTCTGGTTAAAATTATTGTATCCCAAACTGTTATGGGAAGCAAATGCAGCTAACCGGTGCATTTATCTGACGTTTGACGACGGGCCTATACCCATTGTTACACCGTTTGTTTTAAATATTTTAAAAAAGTACGACGCCAAAGCTACATTTTTCTGCATCGGCGACAATGTGCGCAAGCACCCCGATGTTTTTGAACAGGTAAAAAACGAAGGCCATGCCATCGGCAATCACACGTTTAATCACCTGAAAGGCTGGAAAACCGAAGATAAAACTTACCTGGATAATTTTTTACAGGCGCATAAATTGCTGGATACAAAACTCTTTCGCCCGCCATACGGTCGTGTTAAAAGATCACAGGTAAAATTGCTTAAGGCTGCGAAGCCCGGAATACAGATCATAATGTGGAGCGTGCTTTCCGGGGATTTTGATATTAACCTGAGTCCCGAACAATGTCTTAATAATGTGATCAAAAATGTAAAACCGGGTGATATTGTGCTGTTTCATGATAGTTTGAAAGCACAGGAGCGGATGGAATATGCTTTGGCAGGGGCAATGGAATATTGGAGTAAGGCGGGGTATAGTTTTTGCCGATTGAATCCCTAAGTGGGAAACAAAGTTTGCAGTGGGCACTTTGCAGTTTGCATTAGCGATAGTAGCGGATACCGGCCATTGCCCTAAGGCCTGTGCAGTATGAGCGGATAGCGCGGGCCGCAGGCAATGCCCCAAATATTACATTACTCTAATTGTTGATTTAAGCCCCAACCCTCATCAAGATTTTTTACCACAAAGACCACGAAGGAGTCACAAAGAACACAAAGAAAAAATCAACTCACTCAACTACTAATCCAATCAATCTTTCCCAAGTAACCAAGCATCTCATCAACCCATTCAACTACTAACCAATCCAATCTATTCCAATTATTCCATCAACCCATCGAACTTCCAACCCAACCTAAACTTGCCATTAAGCAGTCCACCTACCTAACCAATCTTTCCAACCCATTGTAATCAACCTTTTACATCCCAATCAATAACCCATTTCAACGACATCCAATCACCCCCAAACCGACCAACCCAATCGCAAATCAATCAATCGCAAATCAATCAACCGCCAATCACTAATCAGCTATTTAGAACCCCTCCAAATAACATTTACACAATTCGCTGACAGCATTTATTCTTAATTTTTGTAAATTCGCCGCACCAGTAAGCCGCAAGGCGGATTGGCTCATTTTTTTCCTCACCTAAAAGTTCAAAATACGATGGCTTTTGATTTAGATATGATCAAAAAAGTTTACGACCGCTACAGCACCCGCGTGGCTGCTGCCCGTAAAGCGACCGGTAAACACCTTACTTTAACCGAAAAAATATTATATGCCCACCTTAGCGAAGGCGATGCCCAAAAAGCATTTGGCCGCGGTGTGGATTATGTTGACTTTGCACCCGACCGCGTGGCCATGCAGGATGCTACGGCGCAAATGGCGCTGCTGCAGTTTATGCAGGCGGGTCGTCCGCAGGTGGCTGTGCCCTCAACGGTGCATTGCGATCACCTGATACAAGCTAAAATTGGCGCTACTGAAGATTTGAGCACGGCCAAGGATGTAAATAAAGAAGTTTATGATTTCCTGGCGTCAGTATCCGATAAATACGGACTGGGTTTCTGGAAACCGGGTGCAGGTATCATTCACCAGGTAGTACTGGAAAACTATGCTTTCCCTGGCGGTATGATGATCGGTACCGATTCGCACACGCCTAATGCGGGTGGTTTGGGTATGATTGCCATTGGTGTTGGCGGCGCTGATGCCTGCGACGTAATGGCTGGCTTGCCATGGGAGCTAAAATTCCCAAAACTGATCGGTGTAAAACTAACCGGAAAACTTTCCGGCTGGACATCGGCAAAAGACGTTATCCTTAAAGTGGCAGGCATCCTCACCGTAAAAGGCGGTACCGGCGCTATTGTTGAATATTTTGGCGAAGGCGCGCGTTCATTGTCGGCGACAGGTAAAGGCACCATTTGTAATATGGGCGCCGAGATCGGCGCTACCACCTCTATTTTTGGTTACGACGAAAAAGCCGCTACCTATTTAAGCGGTACCAAGCGTGGCGAAATTGCTGAACTTGCTAACGCAGTTGCCGAACACTTAACCGGTGACCCTGAAGTTTACGCTAACCCGGGAGAATATTTCGACCAGGTGATCGAGATCAACCTGACCGAACTGGAACCGCATGTAAACGGTCCGTTTACGCCTGATTTGGCATGGCCTATCTCTAAATTCGCGACAGCAGTAAGAGAAAACGGCTGGCCGGTAAAACTGGAAGTTGGTTTGATCGGATCGTGTACCAATTCATCTTATGAAGATATTACCCGTTCGGCTTCTATCGCCAAACAGGCAACGGATAAACATTTAATGACGAAAGCGGAGTTTACCATAACCCCGGGATCGGAACTGGTGCGTTATACTGTTGAGCGTGACGGTTACCTGGCTACATTCGCCGATATGGGCGGTGTAGTTTTGGCCAATGCCTGCGGTCCGTGTATTGGCCAGTGGGCACGTCATACCGACGATCCAACACGGAAAAACTCCATTATTACTTCGTTCAACCGTAATTTTGCCAAAAGGCAGGATGGTAACCCCAATACGCACGCATTTGTGGCATCGCCCGAAATTGTGACGGCATTTGCTATAGCGGGCGACCTTACGTTTAACCCGCTTACCGATACGCTGATCAATGAAATGGGCGAGAAGGTAAAATTGGATGAACCGCTAGGCATTGAAATGCCAGTAAAAGGTTATGCAGTTGAAGATGCCGGATACCAGGCTCCCGCCGAAGATGGCAGCCAGGTTGAGGTAAAGGTTGATCCGAAATCGGCACGTTTGCAATTGCTCGATCCGTTCCCGGCATGGGAAGGTACCGATATTACCGGCTTAAAGCTGTTGATAAAAGCCAAAGGCAAATGTACTACCGACCATATTTCGATGGCCGGCCCGTGGTTGAAGTTCCGCGGCCATTTGGATAATATCTCCAACAACATGCTGATCGGCGCCATCAACTACTTTAATAATACTGCTGATAGCGTTAAAAATGAACTTACCGGCGAATATGGCCCTGTACCTGCTACCCAGCGCGATTATAAATTGCATGGCATAGGCAGTATAGTAGTAGGTGATGAAAACTATGGCGAAGGTTCGTCACGCGAGCACGCTGCTATGGAGCCACGCCACCTGGGTGTGCGCGCCATATTGGTAAAGTCATTTGCCCGCATCCACGAAACCAACCTGAAAAAGCAAGGGATGCTGGGCATTACTTTTGCCGATAGCAGCGATTATGATAAGATACTAGAAGACGATGTGATCGACATCATTGGCTTGACCACTTTTGCCCCCGGCAAACAGTTAAGCGTGGTATTGCACCATAAAAATGGCGCTATGGAAAGCTTTGCCGTAAACCATACCTACAATGCACAGCAAATAGAATGGTTTAAAGCCGGTGGCGCGCTGAATATCATAAGGCGGCAAATGGCGAATTGATTTTAGATTTAGAATTATAATTTTGGATATTTTAAAGGCCTTCCCGGTTGGGGAGGCCTTTTTTGTGGAAATAATTATTCCGGATGACGAAATATCTGATTATATTGAAAATCAATTGAAACCCATTGAAAACTGTATTCAGCCTTATCATTTTTTTACTTGTAAGCGTCGTTGCAAAAGCCCAGCGTTATCCGTTAAACCAGGGATGCACAATTGGCAAAAACTATTACGCAGAGATTCCTTATGAAATTGTTGCCGGGGAGATCATGGTGTATCCTGAAATCAATGGTAAAAAACTGCGCTTTTTGTTTGATACAGGCGCCCCGGTTCAAATAACCCCTGAACTCCTTAGTGAACTAAAGCTGCCGGTAATAAATTCTATGCATATTATTGACGCTAATGGAAGTATTGACTCACTAAACATTGTCGATTTACCAGCCATAAATTTAAACAATGCCGTTTTTAGTACTGTGCCGGCATTAGTAGCCGGTTCGGATCTTTATAAATGCTGGCATATTGATGGGGTTATCGGCAGTAATATTTTGCGCAATTCAATTGTTCGGTTTGATACGAAAAAACACGTTATCATCTTAACCGACGATGAAAAACGTTTACAGCTGGATAAAAAAACGCGCGCTACGCTTTTAACCGATGATAGCCAAAGCGCGCCTTATGTAGTGGTTTGGTTAAAAGGCAAAAAAACACTTTTGGCCCAGTTTGATACCGGCGACGCGGATTTTTTAACCCTGACTGAAAAAGATATGAAACGTTTTGCGGGCATAAACGTTTTTGAAAAGCTTGCCGCGGGTTACGGATCGGGGCACCGCAGCCTTTTTGGTTTGCAGAAGCCCGATTCAACTTACCTGTTAAAATTCCCTTCGATACACATCGGCGGCTGTGAATTTAATAATGCAACCACCGAAACCAACAAAACCAATACCACCAGGCTCGGTGTAAAAATGCTCGATCATGGTATCGTGACGCTCGACTTTATTCACCACTCGTTTTATTTTGAACCGGATTCCGATAAAATTAATCTGGAGAAAAAAAAATGGCCTTTGCAAGCTATTATGGATGCCGACAAACTTATCGTCGGTATAGTTTGGACCACGATAAACGGCGAAGTACAAGCCGGTGATCAAATTTTAGCAATTGATGATGTGTCGTATGCCAATGTTCAGCTTTGCGATATTTTGGGCAAAGGCGCCCTGGTATTAAAAGATAAACAATCGGCTGTAATAACCTTGAAGGACAAAAGCGGGGTGGTGAGGAAAGTTACGATCAAAAAGGAGTAGGAGAGGTGAAAGGCAAAAGCATGGTCGATTTTTTACCTTCACCCTTTACCTTTCGCCTTTAACCTTTAACCTAAGCATGCTTATCAATTCCCAAATTTTTCCGCAAACTCCCTTGCAAAATCTTCCAGTTTTATTTTTCCGGTTGCGATGGTTTTTTGGGCATCGTAATCTGCCCAGAGTATACCGCTGCGCACTGCTGTGCCCATTTGTACAAACTGGCCCGAAACTTCGGCAGGTAACCCGGCCTGACGCATGCCGTTTAATGATTGTTCATCACTAAACTCAACCCATTTAAGATCGGGTTTGCCGATTGCGGCGCCCAGGATAGCCGCCACCTCGCCGGTGGTACGCTCGTCGCTGGTAATGTAGCGAACGCTTTTTCCGGTAAATCCCTGCTGGATTTCTTCGGCCACGGCAGCGGCAATATCGCTTGGATCAACCATAATTAAGCGGGTTGTTGCATCATAATTTGATCCAATGATACCGGCCTGTTTGATCATACCGACATTAGCGAAGAAATTGACATAGAAAAATCCGGCACGGATATGTTTCACCGGAACGCCTTCAAGTGCGTTCAGGATAATCTCGGCATCGTGGTTACCGGAGATCTGCCCAGTGCCACCGTCGATATCCGCACCGATGCTGCTTAAATTTACAACGCGGGTTATGCCTGCCTTCTTAATCGCTTCGGCATAGGTTTTAGCGGTATCCCCTACATATTTACGGTAGTCGGCCGCGCCAAAGTTTGGCGGTACCATGGTGTAAACCGCGTCGGCCCCGGTAAAGGCTTTAGTAAGAAAGGTTGCATCAGATACCAAACCAATGGCTGCTTTGGCGCCCAGCGCTTCTATTTCCGCAATTTTATCTGCCTTGCTGCTCACTACGGTTACCTGGTGACCGGCGGCAATTAATAATTTGGCCAGTGGCTTGCTGATATTGCCCAATGACCCTGTGATTGTGATTTTCATAATTTTTATTTTTTTGTTTTTGACAGGACAAATGTATATTTGTACTTACTTTTATACAAGTACTTACCCTAAAGTATGTATACATGACAGCGATCAAAGAAAACTCAACCATCCAGGAAAATAAGCAAACTGCATTTTACCAATGCCCGGTAACCTACCTGATGGAGAAGATCGGCGGCTATTGGAAGCCGATCATTTTGTTTAACTTATTATTGGGCAGCAAGCGCTATAGCGAATTGCGCAAGGCCATGCCGACCATTACCGAGAAAATGCTGATCCAGCACCTGAAGCAACTGGAGGCCGATAACCTGGTAAAGCGTGAGGCAAAGCCTGTAGTGCCGCCATTCGTTACCTATAGCCTTACGCCTTCGGGTGTACGCTTGCATAAAGTTTTATATGCCATGGCCGCCTGGTCGGTTGAAGACAGCAGACTAAATGCAAATGATATTTATAAGGATTTGGGGGATTTTCCGGTGGTGGAGTGATTTCGGAGTTAGTATGGTTCTATTTAAACAAATAGCCAACCGAAAAACTAAGCACGCGATTTTGTTCGGTGGTACCGCCGCCACTTAAATTAGCCAGGCCAAGCCCATAACTGATATCTACCAAAAATTTGTTCATCAATTTTGCTCCTGCTATAAAATTAGCACCATAATCAGGATTATGGGCAAATTCGGTGAAAGGCCCGGAAAAGCTTTCTCCATTTGCCGATCCCGTTTACCGAAACGCCATAGCCGATGTAAAGGCCCGCACCCATGTGTATATTCCCGCCAGGAAACAGTCTGACTTTATATAGCACATTAACCGGTAATTCAATGTAATTCAGTCGTTTTGACCCGTTGTACACAATGGGGCCTTTGGGATTTGCACCGGGCATTATCACGGTAAGTTCCTCACCTTTACCACTGTAGAATAAGCCAGGTTCAATAAAAAATTTTGTAAAATCAATATCTGCTATCATACCTGCATTAAAGCCTGTTAAATTTTTACCATCGCCGGCGCTGTAGCCGTTGTCGATATATTGATTTGACAGGTTAAGCCCGGCCTTAATGCCATATTTAACGGTTTGAGCAAAAGTGAATGTTGTTAAGGACGTCAGAATAAGGATGAGGTATATTTTTTTCATTGACGAAATTTAAGTTTTGAAAGATAGGAAATTATCCTTGCTAGGGACCTTTTACTATCCTCTTAAACACCAGTAAATTTTGCGCGTTCACGCTATAACCTGAAATATTATTCTGGTACAGGTTTACCCTTTTATCATAATACAAAATCACCACCGGCGATTGCTGCATCACAATATTATCCATTTGGCGATAAAGCGCATAGCGTTTTTCGTTGTTGGGTTCGTGATAAGCCGCGTCGAACAGCGCATCAAATTGTTTATTGTTAAACCCGGTATAGTTTGGCCCCCATGGGATTTTGTTTTTTGAATAGAAGACGGAGAGATAATTTTCGGCATCGGGATAGTCGGCTATCCAGGTGCCGTAAAAAAAGTTAACACCATTTTTGGCCACCAGTTCGCGCAGGCTGGCGCCCTGGGTGATCTCGACACTGGTTTTTATGCCCACCCTGTCCAGTTGGCCCTGCACATATTCTATCAGGCTGCGGTAGCCTACGGTGGTATGCAATACAATTTCGGGAAGGTTATCGCCGTTGGGATAGCCGGCCTCCTTTAATAATTGCCTCGATTTTTCGGGATTGTAGGAATAGCCATGTATTTTGTTCGCGTCAAAACCCGGCATACCCATGGGTATAAACCCGGCTGAACCGGCAGTGCCCATGCTGTTACGCAGGTACTTGATCATCTTTTGCCTGTCGATAGCGTAATTGATGGCCTGCCTGATTTTCAGTTTCCGCAATGGCGAGCTTTTTACAATCGCCAGGCTGCTATCGACCAGCATACCCAAATAGATTGTATTCAAAAAGGGTCCGGTGCTTAAAATAAATTTACCCTTATATTTTGTAGTTACCTTGCCTGCTTTGGTGAGGATATCGTCGCGGTAGCTGCCATCAATGTCGTTCAAAAAATCCAGCTTCCCGCTGATGAATTCCATAAAGGCGGTTTGCTTGTCGCCAATAAAAGTAGCCCGGATAGCATCCAAATGGGGCAGGGGACTGTCGTCTTTATCCTTTTCCCAGTAATGTTCATTCTTTACCAATACCATTACTTCACCTTCTTTCCAATATTTAAAGCGGAACGGGCCGGTACCTACCGGGTGCTGGCGAAAGTCTTTGCCATAATGATCAACCACCTCGTGTGGCACCACCGAACAATACTGCGAGGTAAGCATACTTAAAAACGGCGGATAAGGCTGCTTCAGTTTTACCCGGAAGGTAGAATCGTTTACAGCAATAAAGCCGTTGCATCCATCTACCTTATCGCTGAAGATCCACGAGCCGGAGGAGGCCACTTTTGTATCGACCAGCCTGCCGAAGCTATATACAAAATCGGCTGCCACAGCTTTACGGCCCTTACCGTTTTTAAATAAAGGGTCATCATGAAAATAAACATCGTTGCGCAGGTGGAAGGTGTAGATAATACCATCCGGCGAAATTTCCCAGCTTTTGGCTATGCAGGGTACGGTTTTCAGGCTGTCGTCTATTTGTACCAGACCATTGTATAATTCATTGTTCATCCAGATAGCATTCTGGTTGCGTGAAAACGCAGGATCAAGCGAACTTAGGCCCTCGTCCAGGTTAATGTTGAAGACGGTTTTTTTGGAGGAGGAGGTGTTGGAAGTGCAGGAACAGAGATGGAAAATAAAAAATATAGCGAAAAAGGAAAGCAACCTGTTCATTTGGCTAAAGATAGGGATAAAACAAGCCTGGGACAAAGCGGGAGTATCATTATCCGGTAAGGTTGAGGTCGGAATTTTGAAAATCTATACAACGAGGTTTTTTACTTCAAAGGTGTTTGAGCTTTTTGGATGTAGTTGATTATTGTTGCTATAGTTTGTTTATTACTGCCAACCAGATCAGCGGATGATTTATTGGTATCAGGATCATAAACACTATTTACAAATACCTTATTTCTATCAAAAAGGATAGTAATTTTTTTCGACTTGCGCCATGGGTTGCCGACGTCAGTATTGGCTATAAGTACATCGCTATCCTCAAAAGCCATCGACCACTTTTGTTCATCGCACATTTTCTTTATCAATACTGATATATCCTTTTTGCTTAAATTGGTTTCGATGACCTGAAACTTTAATCCATTTTTTTGAAAGAGATAAAGCAGGCCGCCTAAAATAGCCGGAACAATGATGAAACTAACCGGTGGCTTGTCGAAATTCTTTGATTTGACAAAAAGCAGGGCCGCCAAAAATATAATGGAAACGAAAAATAGAAGAAGTACTAAAAAGTAATATGAGATTTTGCCCCAAACACTTAGCTGTAGTTCGGCGGTTTCTATAGAAAGCTCATATTGTTCCCTTGTCATATTTAAATTAACTAATTTTCAAATTTACCAACTCAATTATCTCCCCCTCCAATTCAATGGTCTTTCTCTCAATCTCATTCCCCTCAGCAATTATCGCATTCGTAAATGCCTTGTCTTTATACCCCGAAGCATTGATCTTCACATTCATAAAGGCGCCGATCACCGCACTTCGGGCGCATAGGGCCGCAACACCGGCATCGCTGATGGAGTTGGGGTTGCCGGTTTCGGCCATGGCTTTGATAACCGTCATGCTGCCGTGGGCGGCTTTCATCACTTTAAAAGGTATTTCGATGGCGTATTTGGTGGCGTCCTGTATGGCCTGATCTCTTGTTGCTTTTTCTTCGGGTGTTGCTTTCGACAGGCTGAATGCTTCCATAATCTTATTAAAAGCCGCGGTATCCAAATCCACGAGTTTTAGCAGTTCATCTTTGAATTGTTGCCCTTTTTCGGCCCAGTCGCTGAACTCTTCCCATCGATCATCCCAGCCTTTTTTGTGCGAGGAAAGGTTAGCAACCATAGTTCCCAAGGCTGCGCCTAAGGCGCCTAAGTAGGCAGCGATAGAGCCACCGCCGGGTGCCGGGCTTTCGCTGGCGGTTTCATCAGCAAAATCGATCAAACTCATCGAAGCCAGTTTGCTGGATGATTTATCTTTCAGTAAATATTCAATGATCCGTTCATCCGGATTGAAGGGTGCCAGCTCTGAAAGCCCCATAGACAGAATAGCTATTCGGATCAACTCTTTTTCACTCACCCCAACCGAGCGTTGCTGTTTCAGCAGGAAATACTTACCGGCATCCAACATTGATTTTAGCGGAACAAGGCCCACCAGTTCGCTGCCGGTAACGCGCATACCGCGTTCAGTTGCTTTTTTGCAAACTTCATCAAAGGCGATGTGTAATGGGGTTACTTCGATATTGGTGAGGTTCATCGAGATCTGGGCCACACCATATTCTTCGATAAACCAGCCAATCGCTTTTACTGATTTAAGCGAGCCGGGAACGGATTTCGGTTTGCCGTTTTCGTCAGTGATGATCTTGCCGTTGATCGGGTCGCCTTCGCGCAAAACCCTGCCCGCTTCGCGAACATCAAAGGCAATAGAGTTTGCCCTGCGGGTACTGGTGGTATTTAAGTTGACGTTATAGGCGATCAGAAAATCTCTTGCGCCTATAACCGTCCCCCCGCGTTTGGCATCAAACTCAGCCGGGCCGAAATCAGGTTTCCATTCGGGTAATTTTATCTTCTTAAAAAAACCTTCATATTCCCCGGCACGGATCACTGAAAGGTTATTGCGTTTTTTATCCGGTTGTGCGTACTCGTATAAATACGCGGGGATCAGCAATTCTTCACCCACACGTTTGGCCAACTTTTTTGCATAATCGGCAGTTTCTTCCATGCTGATATTTGCAATAGGTATCAGCGGGCAAACATCCGTAGCGCCCATACGCGGGTGTTCGCCTTTATGTTTGCTCATATCGATCAGCTCACCAGCCTTTTTAATGGCTAAAAACGCCGCTTCGATCACCTTATCCGGTTCGCCAACGAAAGTGACCACGGTGCGGTTGGTCGCCTTCCCGGGATCGACATTAAATAGTCGTACACCTTCAACAGATTCAACCTCGTTGGTGATCTGTTTAATAATATCAAGGTTTACACCTTCACTGAAATTGGGGACGCATTCTATTAATTTAGTCATTGGTCATTGGTCATTAGTCATTGTTGATCGGGAACCTTTCGCCTTTTACCTTTCAGCTTTCACCTTCAATACTGGCTTGAGCTTACCTTGATTGTAAAGTATTTCTCTATGATCATTGGTTGGATAAGTATGAAAATCAGCCGGGGCGCCGGTTGCCAGTGTACCCCGGTTGGTAAGCCTTAAGGCCTGTGCGGCACGGAAAGTTAACCCTGCAAATACTTCGGCGGCGCTTAGTTTTTCTGCGGCGCCTAGTACGGCGGCTTGCATCAGCAGGTCGCCCATTGGTGCGGAGCCGGGGTTCCAGTCGCTGGCGATGGCGAGGCACGCGCCTGCGTTTAAGAGTTTACGGGCGGGCGCGTATTGCATACCTAAGCCCAATGAAGCGCCGGGCAAAGCCACCGCTACGGTATCCGATTTTGCTAAAAATTTAATGTCCCTGTCCTTGCTGGCCTCCAGGTGATCGGCAGAAACAGCGCCGACTTCAACCGCAAGTTCGCTTCCGCCGGTGGTAAATTGGTCGGCGTGAACGGTAATGGCAAAGCCCAGTTCTTTCGCCTGTTGCAAAAAAGGCAAGGCAGTTTCGGGTTTAAAGGCACTGCCCTCTACAAAAATATCTACCCGGCTGGCCAGGTTTTCTTTTTTTACGACGGGGAGGAGGTCTTTCAAAATGTCTTCAAGATACTCTGCCCGCGTACCTTCGTAATCTTTCGGAAGTATGTGAGCGGCCAGGCAGGTTGGCACTAAGGTAGCTTTGGTTTTGTATGATGCTTCTTTAATGGCCCTCAGTTGTTTTAGCTCTTCGGCAACAGACAAACCATAGCCGCTTTTAACTTCGATAATGCTAACGCCTTCGGATAAATGCCTGTCCGCGCGTTTTACCAATAGTTCAACAAGCGTGGCTTCGCTGGCGGCACGGGTAGCGGTTACTGTATCCCAGATGCCGCCGCCTGCTTTGGCAATATCATTATAGCTTTTACCTGATGAACGCAATGCATAGTCATTCACCCGGTTGCCGGCAAAGCAGATATGGGTATGGCAGTCGATAAAACCCGGCAGTAGTACCGTATCGCCGACAACTTCGCTGATCTGCGCCGATGGGTGGTCCTTTCGCAGCCGATCCAAAGTGCCGATAGTAATAATACGGCCGTTATTGCTCAATACCCAACCATTTTTAATGATCTGGAGCTGGCTGTCCTTCAATGGGCCCTTTATTGCAAGGCCGGTTAATGGCAGTATTTGGGTGAATGGGCCTGTTATTTGTTTCATGTTATTAAGCTCTTTAGTCTGAACCAGGATTTCTAAGATTAAAAGATTTTAGGATTATAAAAATTCTAACGGCCTAAAATTCTGTTTCAGACAAACATACACCATGTAATTTTTATTTCTTCCGACTTTCTAACTTAAAATCACCAAATTTTGAGGTCAAACTTCTCCGCCCATTCTGCAGCTTTATCATAGCCCGCATCGGTATGGCGGAAGATGCCCATCGCGGGGTCGTTGTATAATACCCGTTTCAGACAGGTTGCTGCGCGATCTGTTCCATCGGCTAAGACCACCATCCCTGCATGCTGCGAATAGCCCATGCCTACGCCGCCGCCGTGGTGGAATGACACCCAGGTAGCGCCACCGGCGGTGTTCGACATCAGGTTAAGCAACGGCCAGTCGGACACTGCATCCGATCCATCCTTCATCGATTCTGTTTCCCTGTTGGGTGAAGCGACTGAACCACAATCCAGGTGGTCGCGGCCGATAACAATCGGACCTGTTACTTTGCCGGTTTTTACGAGGTCGTTAAATATTAGCCCCGCTTTTTCGCGCTCGCCCATGCCCAGCCAGCAAATTCGCGCCGGCAAGCCCTGGAAGGATATTTTTTGCTGGGCTTTTTCGAGCCAGTTGATCAGCGGTTTGTTTTCAGGAAAGGCTTCCATTAAGGCGCGGTCAGTAGTAAAAATATCTTCGGGATCGCCGGATAAGGCCACCCAGCGGAAGGGCCCTTTGCCCTCGCAAAACAAGGGGCGGATATACGCCGGTGTAAAGCCAGGGAAGTTAAAGGCATCGGCTTCGCCACCCTGGCGGGCAAATTCGCGCAGGTTATTGCCATAATCAAAGGTTATGGCGCCTTTACTTTGCAGTGCCAGCATAAAACCTACATGGCGGGCCATACTTTGCAGGGAAAGCTTTTTATATTCTTCAGGGTCACTTTTGCGCAATAGGTCGGCGAGGGTCAGGCTTAAGCCATTTGGTACATAGCCATTTAGCGGGTCATGTGCCGAAGTTTGGTCGGTGAGGATATCGGGTATGATATTATCCTCCAGTAGTTTTTCCAACAGATCGCCGGCATCGCTTATCAAGCCCACGGATAGCGTTTTGCCTTTTGCCATCGCTTCCTGTACCCATTCAATAGCTTCCTCGTACGAGTGGGTCATCCGGTCGATGTATTGCGAGTCCAGGCGTTTTTGGATCCTGGTTTCATCCACATCGGCTCCCAAAAATACGCCGCCCGCCATGGTAGCGGCCAATGGCTGAGCGCCGCCCATGCCGCCGAGCCCGGCGCTGACGATGAGTTTTCCGGTCAGATCGCTGTTAAAATGTTGTACCCCGCATTCCACAAAAGTTTCGTAAGTGCCCTGCAATATGCCTTGTGTGCCGATATAGATCCAACTGCCCGCGGTCATCTGGCCATACATCATCAGGCCTTTGGCGCGGAGCTCGTTAAAATGGTCCCAGGTTGCCCAGGCAGGTACCAGGTTACTGTTGGCGATCAGCACTCGGGGTGCCTCGGGATGACTGCGGATAATGCCCACAGGTTTGCCCGACTGTACCAATAATGAATGATACTCATCCAGTTCTAGCAATAGCTCAATAATTTTTCGAAGCGACTCCTGGTTGCGGGCTGCCTGGCCGATGCCGCCGTAAACCACCAGTTCGTCCGGGTTTTCGGCTACCTGGCCATCGAGATTATTGAGGAGCATCCGTAACGGCGCTTCTGTTTGCCAGCTTTTGGCGTGCAACTGCATACCGCGCGGCGCTTTGTACACCGGGTGGTTGGCGTAAGTTTTAATAAATTCCGAAGTCGTCATCGTTTAAATTAATATTGTTTTTGAAGGCGTGTTCGTCGGCAGCTGCCAGGAATGTTCCGTTTGTTATTAGCTGGTGTAAATTGTTGATATCATCTGCAAAAATGCGGTCGTCATCAATAAAAGGGACTTTACTGCGTACCAGTTGATGGCAGGCCTCAACCACCGGGGTTGATTTTAGCGGCCGCCTGAAATCTATCGCTTGCGAGGCATAAAGCAATTCAATTGCCTGTATGTATTCCAGGTTATCAATTACCTGGTGCAGTTTACGCCCGCTGATGGAGCCCATCGATACATGGTCCTCTTGCCCTAATGATGTAGGGATACTATCGGCACTGGCCGGGAAGCAAAGCGTTTTATTTTCGGTAACCAATGCAGCGGTAGTATACTGCGGGATCATCAGGCCTGAATTAAGGCCTGCATTGTTGGTTAATAGTTTTGGTAAACCATAGCGGCCCTCGCTCATCAGGTAACAACGCCGGTCGGCAATGTTGCCGAGTTCTGCTGCCGCCACCGTGGCGTAGTCTAAGGGTATTGCCAATGGCTGCCCATGGAAATTACCCCCGCTAATGGTATCCTCAGCATTAAAAATGATGGGATTATCAGTAACAGAATTCAGTTCGATCTCTGTCAATTCTTTTAAATGCAGCCAGGCATTGCGCGTTGCGCCATGCACCTGCGGCATGCAGCGCAGCGAATAGGGGTCTTGAACCCGGTCGCAGTTGACATGTGAGTTACAGATCTCCGAATCTTTTAATAAAGTATGCAGTCGTTTCGCAACAAACTTGGTGCCTTTGTATGGGCGTAGCTGGTGAAGACGCTCGTCAAAGGGTCTGGCTGATCCCATTAACCCTTCCAACGACATAGCGCCGATCAGGTCTGCTATGTTTAAAGCATTATTTAAGCGCTGAACTGCCTTTACGGCAAAGGCCAGGATAAATTGTGTGCCATTGATGAGTGCCAGGCCTTCTTTGGGGCCCAGCACCAAAGGCTTAATATCGTGCGCGGCTAATACCTTGCCGGCAGGCGAACGTTCGCCATTAACAAATACTTCGCCAAAACCGATCAATGGCAAAAATAAGTGCGCTAAAGGAGCAAGGTCGCCGGAGGCGCCGACTGAACCTTTTTCGGGCACTACGGGGATAATATCATTGTCGATATGCCAGATGATGCGCGCTAACGTTTCTAGTGCGATGCCCGAATAACCTTGTGCCAGTGCATGCACTTTGGTAATGAGCATCAGTTTGGCGATCTCCGTCGGGATAGGTTTGCCAATGCCGACACTGTGGCTTTTCAGCAGGTTGGTTTGCAGTAATGAGGTATCGGCTTCCGAGATCCGCGTATCGCAAAGCGGCCCGAAGCCGGTGTTGATACCGTAAACGGGGAGATGAGCGTGAACGATTTTTTCAACTTCGCGCCAGGAAGCGCGAACACGTTCAGCAGCGTCACTATTAATAACACCTTTTGTTTTACCTGCCGCTATATCCAGGCAAATACCCACGCTTAAATGGCCGCTGCCGTAATCAAATACTTTACGCATGTGCTGTGGGTTTTAGTTCGACGGATAATTTATCGCCTATCTTTTCGGCGAGGCTGTTTTGTTTAAAAAGATCTTCCATAGCGCCCACGGCAGGCAGCAGCTTAAGGCACCCCGGTTCATTTTCAATCAACTCATCCATCGCTGCTAAAACAGCATCCCAAACCGGCACGATCTGGTTTAACAAATCCCTGCCTTTTTCGGTAAGCGTAACCAATTGCCTGCGGCCGTCATCGGTACAAGTGGCGCTGGTAACCAAATTTTTGTTTTTTAAATTGGTGATGAGCTGGCTGGCAGCCGGGTGCGAAACCTCGGTTTGTTCGCTTAATTCCTTGATGGAGAGCGCGTCATTCTTCGACAATAAGTAAAATACTGGGAACCAGGAGGCATCAAAATCGATGCCTTCGTTTTGGTACGCGCGGTTAATTTCTGACAAAAAACTCTCGCTTAGTCGCCGTAAACGGCTACCCATTACAAGGTATCCCAGGCTTTGGTATAAATTCATGACGCAATTTATATAAGTACTTATATAAATGCAAATAATATTATCATTTTGTCATTGCGAGGAGGAACGACGAAGCAAACTCGTCGCCAGTGCATTAACGATGACTCATCCACGAAGAGGTTGCCGCGCTGCGCTCGCAATGATATAGTCGGTACTTGATCTGCTATAAGTAAAGGTCCTTTATTAAATTTAAGTGATGCAGTTCGTGGCCGGCAATATGATAAGCAAGCGCTCTTACCGTCGCATTATTAAAGGTGCCGGTTCCTTTGCCCATTCTTGTCAGGGATTCTTCGGGCAGGCCGTTGAATAAGGCAATGGTTGATCGCCGTACTGCTTCATATTCTTCAAAAATATTATCAATGTCACGTTCGTCAGCGTTCGAAAGCGCAGCATAGGCATCCTGGTCGAAGCCGATTAGATTTTGTTGTTCACCGCGGGCAAAACGGAGTGCGCGGTAAGCAAAGATCCTTTCATCATCCACAATATGCACCAGCACTTCTTTAATGCTCCATTTGCCCTCTGCGTAGCGATGTATAAAGTTTCTTCAGGAAGGCTGTAGATCAATTTTTTTAAGGCGATAAAATTATCGTGCATGTGCTGTAAAACCTGGCCGTCATCCGGCAATAGTTTTATATACATGATGGCATAAGGCGGGTACTCGCCCTCCATTGGTTTGGGTATAGTACGCATGGGTTATATTTTATCCAAAGCTAGGTATATCAAGCTTTATAAACCCCCTTTACTGTGCTGTTTCCCCCATTTTATCATTTCATCAACCACAGGAGTAAGGGTATAGCTGTATGAAGTAAGTTTATATTCAACCGATACCGGATGGCTGTCCTGAACAATGCGGATGATGAGTTTGCTGGCTTCAAGGTCTTTCAACTCTTTGGAGAGCACCCGGGTAGTAATTTGCGGAATGTTGCGCTGTATATCCCTGAACCTGCTTTTGCCGCCATACATCGACATTAAAATGGGTAATTTCCATTTCCCGTTGATGGCCTGCAGCGTGGTTTGTACATGAGCTATCCTGGTCAGGATATCATTGCTTTTTTCTTTCATGACGAGATATAAGTTAAGCTATTGGTATCAAATGTATATCAAAATTCGACAATAACAAGAATTATTTTTTATTTATTAATTCAATGCCAGCTACTTAGGTGTCGTTTATAGATTAAAATAAAATTCTTAAGAATTATGGAGGAGATTATTTTATCTGTAATTTTATCTCAGTAAACCTTAATATCCGAATATGGAAAGCCCAAACCAACCGGCCAAACCGGCACAACTTACATTACAAGTAAATAACATCAAACCTTTTGAAAACATCGCGCTGGCATTTTCAGGCGGCGGTTTTCGCGCGGCATCTTTTGCCATGGGGGTAATATCGTATTTAAATAAAGTAGAATTTAGCAGCGATGACGACCCGCTTAAAGGCAACGTACTTTTAAACCAGGTAACCTACATGTCGTCGGCATCGGGCGGCACTATTCCAACTACGCTGTATTCCCTGTATAATGCCCAGGGTAAAACTTTTAAGGATTTTTATGTAAAGTTGTTCGAATGCCTTACCGGCGATTTTTTGCTGCAAAATGCGCTCGAAATATTGGCGCAGAAAAAAAGATGGCGGAACCGCCCGGAGAAAAGCCGCAATATCATCAACGCCTTTGCGATGGCTTACGACGAATATATTTTTGAAGGCGCCACGCTGCACGAACTTTTTTATAACAACGCCCCCGGCCACTTGCAGGAAGTGTGTTTTAACACTACTGAGTTTTATACCGGTTTGTCGTTCAGGCAGGACCGTAAAATGGTGGCGGATACTTCGGCCGATCCTTATTTTAAATTTGGCAACGAAAATATTTTTCTTAGTCAACTGGTGGCCGGGAAATTCAAATTGGGTGATGTCCTCGCGGCTTCATCCTGTTTCCCTGCGGGATTTGAACCGATCGTATTCCCCGAAGACTTTACGCATCCGGGCTTAAATGAAGACGAACTGAAAAACGGCCTCACTATGATCCCACAAACCGGTGATAAAGAAGAATCAGCTTTCAGGGCTGAAAAAAATGTGGGTTTTATGGATGGGGGCATTACGGATAACCAGGGCCTGCAAAGCATGATGTATGCCGATGGCCGGCGTATCAGAAACGAAACGACATTCCAACCCTTCGACCTGATGCTGGTGAACGATGTAGGCAGTTATTTTATTAAACCATATGTTAATCCGCCCCAGCCTAAAAACAGCGGTATAACCATGGGCGGCATTAATGGAATAGCGACACTTCTCTTTTTGGCTGCAGTCGTCTGTATTTTTTTTGGCTTCCATTGCGATTTGGTTTGGCTAGGCGTGTTGGGCGGCATACTGATCGTATTGCCGGCATTATTTTTATGGGCCGTTAGGTCGTTAAGAGGCATGCTGCTGGGTTCATCGTCGCCATTGCTAAAGTCGTTTACCGAAAAGATCGTCAAATTATTAATTCACTATTTTATAAAAACGCCGCTGGTAGTTCTTAAACAAATGTTGCAAGCAAGGGCCGACTCGGTGCTTTTATTGAACATGAGTGTTTTTTTAAAGCGGATAAGGCAGCTGCTTTACAATACGTTTTACGGATCGCCGGAATGGAAAAACCGTGGCAAGGGAAACCACATTTACGACCTCGCGTTTTCGAGTGATATTTACCGGAAAAAAAACCCGCCGCCAACCCCATTTTTGGAGCCGAGCCGCGACATACAAATTGTAGCGCAAACCGCCTTTAATATGGGGACGACACTTTGGTTTGACACGACAAACATGAAGCAACAACACAGCGAAGCCTGCATCATTGCCTGCGGGCAGTTTACAACCTGCTATAATTTACTCAGCTATATTGAAAAGATTTTGCCTGACCCGACCGCTTACGATGCGGCTTACCTGGGCAGGCTAAATACCCTTAAAGCGCAGTTAACAGCTGATTACACCCGTTTTAAAACCGATCCGTTTTTTATGTATAACGACTACGGGTTGGACTACGGGATAAAAAACTTCAAAGCGTTAAGTGTGAAAGATATTCCGTTTCCGGCGAATTGGTGACGGTAAATGACAGACTTACGAAGTTTTGAAAACTTCGTAAGTCTTTTTCCGGGTCATTCTTCGCCTCTTATCCTGAACACCATGCCATCCATATCCTCACTGATCCTTAACTGGCAGGCCAGGCGGCTATCGTTACCGGCATCTGGCAGGGTATCCAGCAGGTCAAGCTCAGTCGGAGAGGCATGGAAATATTTTTCGGGGCCCTCCAAAACCTGCACATGGCAGGTAGCACAAAGCGCCATACCCCCGCAGGTGGCCAAGATATGATGGTCTGATGCTTTTAAAACCTCCATCAGGCTAAGGTTAATATCTTCGGGGATTTCAACCGTTTGGCGCCCGCCATCACGGTCTTCTATAGTTAGATTGATCATTTTTGTTGAGGTTAAAGGTAAAAGGCCAAAGGTGAAAGGTTTTACCGGTTTTGCAACCTTTTTCCTTTCGCCTTTTTCCTTTCCCCTTCCTAAAAAGCGGTTACGCCGTAAACGGTAGTGTATTTAAAACTTAATTTCTGGTCGGGGTAAACGTGTTTGAAGGCACTTTGAGCCATTAATGCAGCTTCGTGGAAACCGCAGAGGATCAGTTTTAGCTTGCCGGGATAGATATTAATATCTCCAATGGCATATACGCCTTTTACATTGGTGCTGTAATCCACCGTATCTACCATAATGGCTGATTTGTCGACATTCAACCCCCATTCGGCAATAGGGCCAAGCTTTGGTGTAAGGCCAAATAAGGGGATCAAATGATCTGCTTCAATCACCGTAGTTTCGTTATCCCTGCCGATCACTTCCACATGCTGCAAGTGCCCATTGCCTTTTATGGCATTAATGTGCGATTGCAATATGAGGTTGATCTTTCCTTCCTGTGCCAACTCAAATACTTTTTCGGCAGAGTCCGGTGCGCCGCGAAAAGTGTCGCCACGATGGATCAGCGTTACTTCTTCAGCAATGTCGGCTAAAAATATGGTCCAGTCCAATGCTGAGTCTCCACCGCCTGCCAGTACGACTTTGCGGCCACGATAAGCTTCAGGATTTTTTACCATGTAGGCAACGCCCCGCCCTTCAAATTCCTCAAGCCCGTCAATAGCTGGTTTGCGTGGCTCAAAACAGCCAAGTCCCCCGGCTATTACCACCACCTTGCTGCGCACTTCGGTGTCGTCGCTGGTGCGGGTGATGAATGAACCGTCTTCCAATTGCAGCAATTCGTTTACCCGTTCGCCTAATGAAAAACCAGGTTTAAACGGCTCGATCTGTTCCATCAGCCCATCAACCAGTTGCTGTGCGTTGATCGTAGGGAAGCCCGGAATATCATAAATTGGTTTTTGGGGATAAATCTCGGAAAGTTGCCCGCCAACCTGGGGCAATACATCAATAAGGTGGCAGCGCATTTTTAATAAACCGGCTTCAAAAACGGCAAATAAACCTACAGGGCCGGCCCCTATAATGCAAATATCAGTATCTATAAATTCCATAATTTAATTATTGATTTGGCGAATTAGTGAATTAGTGATTTAGATGTTCTAAATTTCGTTCAATAATTTTAACCTGAATTAATAGCTAAAGGTGGGTGTTATTATAACAGGAAGCTAATGATAAATAGTAATTACCGATTACTTTAAGTTATAGTTAGAAAGGCAAAAACGCTTAAAAAGCTCGATCAGTTTGGTGTTTTTGCCATGCAGCTGGATGAACTGGAAAGTGCGGAAAATATCCAGACCTTTAATATCGATGATTGTCAACTCATTGTATTTCAATTCGCTGATAACTGACTGGATAGAAAGAAAGGTAGCCGTTTCGGAATACAACAGGTATTGTTTGATGGCTATACTGCTCTCCAGCTGAATTTCTATCTGCAGGTCCTTTGGGTTGATGCCGGCATTGCTCAGCGCGTTGAATATCACATCCAGCGTTCCGGAACCTGCTTCGCGTAATATTAAAGGGATACTGAGTAATTGTTTAGGTGTGATCTCGGTTTTTTTGGAAAGCTGGTTGTTTGCCCGTGTAACCAGTACGATCTCATCCTTGGCAAAGGGTGAATAGGCAATTTGTGGATAGTGAGCGGCGCCTTCTACAATGGCAATGTCAATCTTTTCGGCCAGTACCAATTGGGTTATCACATCCGTATTGGCCTGGGTAAAGGTAAAGTTAACCGCCGGGTATGTTTTTTTAAATAGTGCAAGTAGTTTAGGAAGGATGGTTTGAGCAACCGTTGTGCTCGCACCGATGTGTAACGTACCGGCTTCCATGTTATTTAATTGAGCCAGTTCGGTTTCCAGCTCCGTATAGGTTTGAAAGATCTTTTCGGCGTATTGCGTCAAAACTTTACCGGCAGTAGTCAGCACAATGCTGTTGCCATTGCGCATAAACAGCTGCACATTCAACTGCTGTTCCAGCTCCTTAATATGCTTGGTAACGGCCGGCTGCGTAATGAATAATTCGGCGGCAGCTTTAGTAAAGCTGAGCCTTTGCGAAACCGTGTAAAATACTTTCAGGCGGAAATCGAAGATCATTTGTGCTAAGGTAAGAATATTTCCGTCGGCGGGGTAGAGACCAATGCATCGCGTCAGCACACCTTTGGAAAAAAAAGCCGCCACGAGAGAACCCCGCGACGGCTAACCAAACTAAAATTAACCAAACTGTATTATTTACTGTCTTGTTGCCATAAGCCGGTAATCCTGCTTACTTCATTATAATCATTTAAATTAACATGATTCTGAGTCATAAACACGCCGGTTTCCCCGTAAATGGTTACGATTTTAAACTGGCGTGTTTCGTCATTATAAGTGCTTAACGTTGGCAAGGTAGCTGTAGGATCTGTTTGAATGAAGAAATAATGCAGTGTTACCTGCCCTACTGCCGGAACAAACACATAGTTATAGGTATACCCGAACGATGAATCAAACTGGTAAGCCAGCGGCTCCCATTGGTTCGGATTGTTTACCGGGCTAGGCGTAAAGTACACCAACACCATCCCATCGTTCAACATAGCCTGGCTAATCGTCGAATTTTGACGGACATAGTACCTGGTGAAGTATTCGGTATAGCTGCCGGGGCTGGTTTCATATACATACTGTGAATTCCACAGCCAATCGCTGCCCTTCACCGTAAACTGATCCACAGTTACGTTTGAATTACCTCCTTTAGGCCCAACAGGCCCCGGGTTTCCTGGCGGGCCGGCCGGCCCCTTCAGCGAGGTTGGTACGCCCCAGCCGCTCATTGACTTTGGCCCGTAAAGTAACGCATGTGTTTTATCAAAGAAATAGTCGCCTAAGTTGCCAGTAGCAGCCGGTGGCACACCAGCTCCAGCGTAAATTTTGCTGCCGGCCGCCCCAGTGGCGCCCTTGCCGCCTTTTGCGCCTGCGTTACCTTTAAGTATTAAGCCACTACCCCAGCCGCTTGCAGTTTTCGGTCCGTAGATGATCCCGTTGGCAAGGTCAAGATAGTATGCGCCGACCGCCCCATACGAGAGGATCGGTATGTGGACACCTACATACAGTACGTATCCGCCACCTGAAGTCAGCATCGTGATGATGGATCCCGAAATGTCTGCATTTGCCTGGTCATCCGGAACAACCTTACTATCCTTATGACAGGAAGTAAGCATCATTGCAGCGAGGAAAAATATATAGAATTGGAATATAAGCCGTTTCATAATGTCATTTGTTTTTTGTGAATAAATATGATCTGAATATATCCCGTTATTTTTCGCTACGGGCGTCCTGTTGCCATAAGCCCGTTATTTTGCTCACGTCTGCGTAATTGTTAAAATTGACATGATTGGCCACGGCCGTTTTATACAATTTGCCGGTTATGGTTACAATTTTAAACTTGCGTGTTTCATCATTATAGGTACTTAAAGTTGGCAGGGTAGCTGTAGGGTCGGTTTGAATGAAGAAATAATGCAGTGTTACCTGGCCGGTTGCGGTTACGTATACATAATTATCCGTGTAGCCAAATGACGAATCGAACTGGTAAGGTAGCGGCGCCCACTGGTATGGGTTGTTTATAGGACTTGGCGTAAAGTAAACAATTACTAATCCACTGTCCAGCAGTCCAGGAGTGATCGTGTTATTAGGGCGAACATAGTAGCGTGTAAAGTATTCGGTATAACTGCCCGGGCTTGTTTCATAAACGTATTGCGAATTCCACAACCAATCGGAGCCTTTTACAGTAAACGTATCCACGCTCACATTTTGCGCACCACCGCGGGGTCCTTGCGGGCCAACTGGTCCTTGCGGGCCTGCGGGGCCGGTTAAGCTTACTGGTGTTATCCAGCCAGCGTTGGTTTTTGGTCCGTAAAGTAACGAGTTAGTGGTATCCATGTAATAATCCCCAACCACCCCAAGCGATGCGGAAGGAATTCCGGAACCGCTATAGATCTGGCTTCCTGGAGTGCCGGGTGCACCGGTTGCGCCGGTTGAGCCGGTTGGCCCTTTAAGCGTGGTTCCCCGTCCCCAGCTAAGGCTTGTTTTTGGGCCATACACAAAACCATTTGCAACATCAAGGTAATAGTCGCCCACAGCGCCGATGGACAGCGTAGGCAAAACATTCCCGATATACAGGATGGTGCCGGTTGCGGTGGTTAACATGGTGATGTACGATCCGTTAGGTAACCCGGTGGAAACTGCGGGTTTAACGCTGTTTTTATTGCACGATTCGATGATCGTTACCGCGCAAAATAAAATGATCAGGTAGTACTTTAATTGTTTCATAAGAGTTACAGTTTTTAAATTGTTTGATTGGAAAATATATTTTTTAATCTGCTTTATATCAGTGGATTAAAAGTTAATAAAATTACAATCAACACCAATAATATGCAATCCCCTTTTATAGGGATTTTTATTAAATATTATACCTGATATTGCTGGTATTAATTTTTTGTGTAAAGTAAAGACGTAATTGTAGCCGCAACAAGCGTAGTACTACCTGTTTATATTGCG
>Ga0206964_10055_pt1 | contig 33421 bp, 34 predicted proteins | sample Alteio_BWOrgHeat_25_FD_152980 | JGI IMG/M metagenome (GOLD analysis project Ga0206964, IMG submission 152980) | Enriched cells from forest soil in Barre Woods Harvard Forest LTER site, Petersham, Massachusetts, United States -... | ecosystem: Environmental > Terrestrial > Soil > Temperate forest >...
TCGGGGTCGCCGGTATTGGTATCAAATGCTTTGCGGTGAAGGCTTTTTTCCCTGTCAGTCAGTTTTTCAAACATGCCGGGCTTCCAGGCTTCCCGCTCCTTAATTACGGCATCAAGGTAGGATTGTGCTTCCCTTAATTGCCTTTTTAACTTTTTAAGATTTTTATCATCCGCAGCCGTTGCTGCTACTTGTTTTTTTAATTCTTCGATCTTGCCCGGAAGCTCAACTGATCTTTTTTCCATAGCGGCCAAATGCAGTTCGCGCAAATGGATATTGTATTGCCCAAAAAACTCCAGTGGGTTATCCTGGAAATTAGACAGCCAGCCATCTTCTTCGCCTTCAAAACCGGTATCAATAGCTATTTCGTTTTGGTAGCATTTCCATGAGATACCGTTATCCTCCAAACGTTCAGGAAAAGTGGCCCAGTTCAGCGTGCCGTAATCCATATCCTCATTCCAGACATGGGCCCTCGAATTTTCGTTTTGTTCGGCGCGGACAGTGCCGCTCCAAAAATAAAGGCGATTTGGGTTGGTGCCGGTCAACGACGAACAAAAGTTCTGGTCACAAACGGTAAAAGCATCTGCCAGAGCATAATAAAACGGAATATCCGCGCGGGTATGGTAGCCCAGCGTTAGCGGCATATTCGCATATTCAGGGTTGCTGTTGCGTTTATTTTCCAGCCATTGGTCAAATTTCCCGTCGTTTCGGGCGTTTACCTGGTTTCGCCACGAATGCGGCAGCGAATCCATCCAGGTAGCTTTTGTGTTTTTTATATCTAAACGAAAAGGTGCATAAGTTTCGCCCTTTTTATTGGATTGCAGCCATACTTTATTTTTATTGGGGAGATCGATTGCCCGGGGATCATTATATCCCCTGACACCTTTAAGCGTTCCAAAACAATGGTCGAAAGAGCGGTTTTCCTGCATCAGGATAACAATATGCTCCGCATCCATAAACGTACTTCCCGGCGCGGGGTTTATCGCCATCGCTTTTTGAATCGATGCCGGCAAAAAATTCGCTACACCTGCCGCTCCGGCCAAAAGGGCCGCTTTTTTTATAAAATCTCTCCTGCTATCCATTTTAGTTTTTTATTAGTTGTTCATGGTCCATAGACCATGGTCGATAGTCCATGGTAAAAGTTAAAAAGTGTAGAAAATTAAAGCCATGGTCTATGGACTATTGACTAAAACTATCAACTGCCCACTTTTTTCCTGAAATACTCCTCACAAAGCCCAAACGATAAAGTCATCCCGTTGCCGCCGATGCCGTTGATCACGGTTACTCCCGGTGCTACATCAACAATTAACTCTGTGGCCCCGTCCATCATTTTTGGATAGATGCCATGCCACGACTGCAATAATTTCCAGTCCTTAAAATTGGCAAAAGTTTGTAAGTAAGCAATTATTAAATTATTAATAAATTCCTTGTCGAAGGGGTCGTGTACAAGGCCATATTCATGCGAGTCGCCAATAGTTAGCTCACCACTGCCGTTTTGCGATACCATTACATGGATGCCCCATTTAAGGTAGGTCGCATACTGCTCTTCGTAACGTTTGCGGAGTGCGGACAATGACGCTGCAGCCTGGAAGCCGGGATAGTGGATCATGGATAGGCCACCGCATAAGGATGGGCCAATGCGCCAGTCGTCGGGTTGTGTAACCAGGCGCATCATCTGTAATTTGCATTTGGTGATATCGGTGGCGGCAAATAGTTCGGGGTAAAGCGTTTCAAAATCAACCCCGCTGCAAACAAATATTTCATCAGCATCCCAGCTACTATTGCCCGATACAACTTTCGGGTACTCAATCACGCTGATGGCCGTGTTCCAATGGAATTCCACGTCATATTTTTCAGCAAGATATTTTGCCACCTGACCAACGGCTACCCGCGATTCTACGATCATTTCTTCGCCGCTCCACAAGGCGCCCATTAAACCATCCGGGTTAACCGCAGGCGATTTTTGAAGCGCCTGTGCCGGTTTAAGCAAGCTGCAGTCGCGGTATTGGTGGTTGATTTCGTTATATTCTGTTATGACCTGCAGTTCGTCGGCATGGTAAGCCAAATGCATGGAGCCAACCTCATCATGCCAGATCCTGGCTTCGGTGCAAATTTCTTTCCAGATACTGCGCGAAAGCATCGCCCTTTCGAAAAGTGGACCCGTGGCCTGTCCGATCGGCCATATCATCCCAAAATTACGGATGGATGCGCCAACCGCGCGCTCGTTACGCTCAAATACGGTAACCTTGTAGCCTCTGATGGCCAGCGCCCTGGCGGTAGCCAGGCCAACTATGCCGGCCCCGATAACTATTGCTGATGGTTGTTTCATGCCGGTAAAATGTTCAGTTGTTCTTCCCTCGCTGCCAAACCCTGTTTATTCGCTTTTTGTAAAAAATAGATCATGGACAGGGTAGCACTTATGCCCCCAACAAAGGCCACAGTCATCACGCTGTTTTGAAAAAATGCGCCCCAGCTTATGTTCGGCTGGCCCAGCTCTTTAACAAGCAAAACGCTTACGCTACCCAGGTATCCTAACGAGTCGGCCACGTAAATTAAAAAACCAACATTCCCTTTATAATGGAACGAGGCCAGCAGGCGTTCGAAGAAAACAGCATTATAAGGTACGTAGCCCAGGTAAAGGCCAAGGCCTGCCAGTGTCATCCAAACCATTGGGCCAATCAGCCTTAATTCAAACAGCACGGTGCCAATACCTATCAGCAAACATCCAAAAATGATCATGATATGAATAATTTGGAAAGCTTTAAGATTTCGCCTGACCAAAATCAGCAAGCTTAACGCCACTAACACCAAAACGGATATGATCGTATCTATTTTAGTATAAATACTATTATCCTTTATACCCAGGCTGGCCCATATTTCAACCTCGAAATTGTCCCGCACATCGCGCATGATAGTTAAAAGCACATAAATTATCAGCGTTAAAATGATGCCGGGTAAAAAGCGTTTTAAAAAGCTTTTCCGTTCAGCAGCGTTCATTGGCTGGCGTTTGGTTCGTAGTTTGATGTCTTCGGCGGAGGGTGCGGGCATTAATTCAAGCAGCAATACAAACAATAAAAGCGGCAGTACAAACATGGCCCCGGTAATAAAAGGCATGGTATATTCGCTGATATGGAATGAAGCCATAAGGGTGCGGGCAACGGTTTTTACAAAACCGGATGCAAAAATTAAACTGATAGATAATACCGCTGCCATAAATTCTGTTGATCTGCGGCCTTCGAGATAGCTAAAAACCAATCCCCAGATCAACCCCAGCGGGAAGCCGTTGATGAACAAAAAAACGATGTTATAGGGTGCGGGCACGATAGCGAAAAAAAGCAAAGCTAACCAGGCGATCCCTACCAGCAGTAAGATGCTTTTGGCACGCTGGCCGGGTTTTAATTCGGATATGAATTTAATGCCGTAAAATTTGCTTAATGTATAGCCGATCACCTGGGCAATCACCAGCCATACTTTATAGTCGACGTGAAAATATTGAAGACCCGTAAATGTTCCGGCTGCAAAAGCTTTCCTGAAAGCGTACATGGATGTGTAGGCGCCGAAGGCCGACACAGCCGCCATTACGGACAGCACCGGGTATGGCCATTTTGCTACTTTTAAACGCAGCCCGTCGATCGCTTTCATGTTTATTGATTTATAATGTCAATCACTTGTGCTATATCATCAATAATATGGGTGGGGTGGTAGGGCTCCAATTCCTCGCGGGTAAAAATGCCGGTGGTGATGCCTATTACATACTTACAGCCCGCATTTTGGCCTTCGCGTACATCCACTTCGGTATCGCCAACTTTGGCAACTTCTTTTGGCCGTTCAATGCCCGCGTTAAGCATCATTTTTTGGATCATATAAGGATGGGGGCGGCCCAATTCCACTTCGTTCGAACCGATAACATGATCGACTAGCCCTTTTTCAACCCATTGTAAACGGGTAACAATGGTATCGGCAATGTCGCGCGAGAAGCCAGTATTGATACCAACCTGCACTCCCTGCGCACGCAGTTTGGCAAAAGTTTCTTCCACATTCGGCAGCGGCTCAATACCAGGCGCAAACTGGTAATGACTGATCATTTCCTTTACAAACTCGTGATGTATTTTGGTTACCAGGTCGGTGGTTATTTTGGCGTCGTTGTGTTCGTGAAGGCGGAGTATTTGCCTTATGGCCAGGTTTTTTTCGTAACCCATCAGCGGGTTGATCAATTCCAACGGGACATCATAATTTGACTTTTTTAGTGCAGCCTGGAAGGCTTTACTTACATCGTGATCATCTTTTACCGTAGTGCCGGCGATATCAAATACTACTAATTTTACAGGCATATTGCATCAACTAATTGTTGAGCAATACTAAACTTAGTTTATTAATACCAAACGAAATTAGTGTTAAGGTTAGATTAAATTGGTTAAATTGGTTGATTCGGTTGATTGAGTGAGTGGTTGATTAGGTTTGATAAAAATCCCGAACTATAAAACCACTCACCCAATCCAACTCACCCGATAGCTATCGGGTCAACTACTCACCCCCTTTATTTTTCCTCAAAAAAATAAATTACCAGCATGCTGGCGGTTTGCGGGCCGGTGTTTTTTGGGGTATGAGGGATCCGCCCGTCAAAAAGCATGGAGTCGCCTTGACTCAAAAGGATCTTTTCTTCGTTAAACTGGTATTCTATTTCGCCGGATAAAATATATTTATATTCAAAGGCATCAGTTTCCACTAAAGGACGGTCGGCCCCTGGCTCCAGTTCGAGGATAACAATATCTATGGTCGACTGATTGATGGATCGTGTGAAGATCCGGTGGTAACGAAAACCGGTTGCATGTTCTTTTTCAAAAAAATCGTAGTCGCTCTTCCTTTTAACCAAAATTGGAAAATCAGCGCTCTTCGACCGGATGTCCTTAAAAAATTCATTCAGGTCGATATCAAGCGCCTTTATTATTTCTATTAATACAAGCAAAGATGGGATGGTGCGGCTATTTTCAATTTGCGAGATCAAGCCTTTACTTACATTGGCTCGTACGGCAAGCTCCTGTACGGTAATGTTTTTTTCGCGGCGCCGCTCTTTTATCCGGTTACTGATCTGGATCAGGACATCTTCTTCCATTGGGGATAATTGGTTAATTAACGGGCGCAAAGTAACTAATTAACCAATTCACCGCAAAACAAGGTTTTGTTAATAAAAGTTAAAGACGGCGCTCGCACACGCCCCGGCGTGGCTGACAAAACCTTGCATTTCTTTTTCCTGCAATAGAGTAATACAACCTTAATGATTTTCTAATATTCAATCCATTAATTTGCAATAAAACCTTTTATGAAGTTTTCCGCAAATGACCCTGCGTCTGTCGTTAACGAAGTTTTTGCCCTTTATGAAAAATATGGCGACGACGATTATATTGGCGAACCGGTTTCGCAACTGGAGCACATGTCGCAGGCCGCTGCTTTTGCCGAAGAGGAGGGTTATGATGACGAAGTAATACTCGCAGCCTTTTTTCACGACATCGGCCATTTGTGCGCCGATGCGGATGAAGCAGGAAGCATGGATGGAATGGGCAATATAGATCATGAGAAATTAGGCGCGGATTACCTTGTTGAACATGGTTTTTCTAAAAGGATCGCTTCATTGGTGCAGGGCCATGTGATCGCTAAACGTTACCTTACTTATAAATATCCCGAATACTATGAAAAGCTATCTCCTGCCAGCAGAGCCACACTTGAGTTCCAGGGTGGTGTGATGAGCAGCCTGGAGGCGTCTGAATTTGAAACTGACCCGGATATCGAATTGATAGTGCGCATGCGCTACTGGGACGATGCCGCCAAACAGGCGAACATACCGGTTAACAACATGGACCATCTTAAGCAAATTGCATTAAGCCATTTAAACAGCCACCTCGCCGGAGATAATTGATTTTCCGAAAGTGGCAAGATTAATTAAGTGTTTCTGGCGAGGCGTTTTGCCTACGCGAAGTGAGATTCAATCTATGCCATTCCAGCTGATTTTATAGCGCATTATTAATTTTCTGTAAGGTATTTGTAATGCTTCTGTTACAAAAATTCTATCGCCTTAACTTTCCATACATCTAATGTTAAGCATTGCTTAACCTAAATTTAGTTTACTAATAATAAACAAAGTTTAGTATTGCTGCATGAAAAACTCCCTCCCTTCACCATTAAATTTTAGCAGATGAAACAGATGTACAAACAATTGAAAACCGTTGTAACGGTGATGTTATTCTGTATTGCACCATCTATTTTGTTGGCGCAAACAAAAATTTCGGGCACAGTTACCGATGAAAAACATCAAATACTCCCAGGGGTAACTGTAAAAGTTGTAGACACCAAGCTTGCTGTCAGCACGGATGTAAATGGACGATATATCATTTCGGCCACAAAAGACCAAACAATCGCTTTCAGCTTTTTGGGATACGAGACTCAAAATGTGGTAGTAGGCGATCAGAAAGAAATTAACGTAAGCCTTGTGCCCGACAATAAAACGCTGAATGAAGTTGTTGTTACGGCCCTCGGCGTTAAAAAAGAAACCAGGCGCATTGGTTATGCCATTCAAACAGTTAACGGCGCCGACCTGACAACCGCACGTGACCCTAACCCGGTTGATGGTTTGATTGGCAAAGTTGCCGGATTACAGGTTGCAGAAACCTCAGAAATACTCGGTGTACCCAACGTTACCATACGTGGAAATACAGTGTCGCTATACGTGGTTGACGGCTTGCCCATCAACTCGGATACGTTTGACCTTAGCCCCGATGATATTGACACTTATACTGTACTTAAAGGCCCTGCTGCTGCAGCTTTGTATGGTAACCGTGCGGCCAACGGTGCTATCCTGATAACTACTAAAAAAGGCGATAAAAGTAAAAAAGGACTTACCGTTGACGTAAACAGCAGCACCGTTATTAACAAGGGCTTTTTGGCATTCCCCCGAGTACAACACTCCTTCGGCCCGGGCGAAAATACACAATACGAGTTTGTTGACGGTAAAGGTGGTGCACCCGGTGGCGTTGACAGCGACTATGATATTTGGGGGCCTTATTTTGCCGGACAGCTGATACCGCAGTTTGATAGCCCGGTAATTAATGGCGTAAGGCAAGGAACCCCATGGGTGGCCCGCGGCGCTAATAACCTGGCAAACTTTTTGCAAACAGGCTACCAAACCAATAATGATATAGCGCTAACCCAAAACGGCGATAATTATACCATCAGGTTTTCGGCATCGCAGCAGCATCAAAAAAGTTATATCCCGTTTCAATACCTCGATATTGCCAACGTAAATTTTTATGCAGCCTTTTCGCCAACTTCCCGTTTAAAATTGGAAGCAAGTTTTGATTTCAATCGCCAGAGCACTGATGATTTTCCGGATGTTCAATACGGCCCAAACAGTATTATTTATAACCTTGCCATTTGGACAGGCGCCGACTGGAGCGTTAACCAACCTATTATTAAAGCGATATGGCAGCCAGGCAAGGTGAACGTACAATCGGAATTTGAGGAATACACACGTTACCATAACCCCTATTTACTTACCGAGATTTGGACACGCGGCCACTATAAAAATGATGTATATGGTTATTTAGCAGGTAATTATAAATTAGATGATCACTTAAACATAGGCTTAAAATCGCAAGTAGATACTTATAACCTGCTGCGTACGGAAGACCTGCCGTATTCGGCACACCCGTACGGGCGCGAAGGGAATATGGGTGACTACCGGGAAGACCGCCGCGACCTGTTTGAGAACAATACTGAGGTTAAACTGAACTTTGACTATACCGTAAAAAAATTCCTTAATGTTAGCGGCCTTGTGGGCGGTAACTTACGCGCATTTGATTATAACTCGAGTTGGGTGTCGACGGATTATTTGAGCGTGCCCGCTGTATATTCGTTTAATAATTCACTAAACCCCATACAGGCAACCAGTTTTAATTCGGGTTTGCGTACGTTAAGCGGTTATTATTCATTTGACCTTTCATTCGGCAAGTTTGCTACTTTATCAAGCACCGGTCGTGTTGACAAGTCATCAGCGTTTCAAAATGTAACTACCTATTACTATCCAAGCTTATCGGCCGCCACCGTAGTATCTGATTATATCCCGATGCCAGATGCTATTTCGTTTTTTAAATTAAGGGCCTCTTATTCAAACGTACGGTCTGATGCTACAAGCCCAACCATCGGCCCTGCACCATACAGCTCCATAACAGCATTTGGCGGCAGTACAGGTCCGTCTCTTTTTGACAACCCGCTGGGCTACGGCACAACCTACGATTCACCCTACAACGGGCCCAGTTATGCTCTTAATACATCATACTCAACATCCAAACCCTACAATAACCTGCCTGCCGGTTATGCCTCAGATTATGTATACCAGGCAAACTTAAAAACATCAACCCGTGTGAATTACGAGGAAGGGTTTGACATCAAGTTTTTACAAAACCGCCTGGGATTAAGCGGTACGGCATTTCAATACATTGACGGCCCGCAGATATTAGCAAACACCATATCAACAGCCACCGGTTATACTACATTTTTCCTGAATGCCCTCAAGACAAAGAAGACCGGCTACGAAGTAACCTTATCGGGTACGCCAATTAAGGATCTGAGCGGTTTTGGATGGGATGTTTTGGTTAACTGGTCGACCTATAAGGATGTTTATGACCAGCTCCCTGCCGGACAGGATGTTTATAACACCTATTTTAAACAAGGCGACCGCATTGATAAATTCTACGGCACTGCGTTTGTAAGAACCCCGCAGGGGCAGATCATAGATGGGTCAAATGGTGAGGCGTTGGTAAACCCAGTGCCGCAATACCTGGGCCATTTGAATGCCGACTATACATGGTCTATTTACAACAAAGTACACTACAAAAATGTAAGCCTTGGTTTCCAGTTTGATGGCTCGGTTGGTGGTGTAACTACAGATTATGTGTTTAACAAAACAGTGCGTGGTGGCAGTAACGCCATTACAGCTGAAGGCGCATTAGGTGCGGCCCGTTACCAGGACTGGTTAAATTATGGAAAAGCAGGATATACTGGCTCGTACATCGCGCAGGGCGTTCAGATCACCAATAACGTTGCGCCCAACTACGATTCTAAAACAGGCGCCGTACTGAATTACAGTGCATTGCAATACGGGCCCAATAAAACAGCGGCCTTTGTGCAGGAATACGCCAGTGAATACTACAATGTAAACGAAGCAGACCTGATGAGCAAAACCTATGTAAAGTTGCGTGAAGTAACGATCAATTATGATTTCCCCAAAAAATGGCTGGAAACAACATTTATAAGGTCGGCTTCGGCTTCCATTTACGGGCGTAATTTATTGTACTTCTACAAAGACCCTAAATTTAAAGATGTGGACCTTGACCAGTACAGCAACAGCAACACTACGGTTACCGGGCTGCAGTCGCCCTCTGTACGCAGTTACGGTCTTAACATAAAACTTTCATTTTAATTAAATCAGATCAATGATTATGAAAAAGATATTTAAAATTTATTTACTGCCAATGCTGATGGTGTTGACGGTAAGCAGTTGTAAAAAAAGTTTTGATCAGCTTACGCAAAACACTAACGTTCCGGCCAGTGTTCCCGCTTCGCTGCTGATGAACGGGGTATTAAACGATATGGTTGACTTACCCGATGGCGCTACTTCAAGCAGTCACCAAAGCAGCGATGTATACACCTACGCATTTAATAAAGATGAGATCTGGTGCCAGTACTATATTTATAACTACAATTATTACGGTAACAATACTTATGATTTTGACAGTGGCCCTGATTATTATGGTACGCTAAAAAACGTGCTGGCTATGGAAGCCCAGGCAACTACAGCAGGTGGCGCCGCCATCAACCCGTACGAAGCTATGGGTAAATTCTTCAGGGCTTATTTTTTTAGCAAGATGAGTTTGGAACGGGGAGATATACCCATGACCCAAGCACTGAAGGGGCTGGGCAACCTTACACCCGCTTATGATACGCAAAAAGCCGTAATGGTGCAATGTTTAGCCTGGCTGGAAAGTGCCAATGCAGATATGACCCAGCTAATAGCAACACCATCACTTGGTGGTACAGGCTTAGGGGCAACTTTGGGCGGCGATTTCCTTTTAGGGAACAGCCTAACGCAATGGCAAAAAGTAGTAAACACCTTCAGGTTGCGATTACTCATGCAATTAAGTAAACAAACTGCCGATCCCGACTTAAATGTTGCCAGCCAGTTCAACAGTATTGTAACAAACCAAGGGAAATATCCGCTAATGCAAAGCGCTGCAGACAATTTGCAATACACGTTTGTTGTTCCGAACAATTTTTATCCTCAAAACCCCAATAACTTTGGTCAAAGCGGTTCGAGGCAAAACTCGTCGCAAACTTATATCAGCTTGTTGACTTCATTACATGATCCGCGGGTTTTTGTCACAGCCGAACCTGCCAGGGACCTGGTAGATAACCAGCATCAAAGCCCCACTGATTTTGCATCGTTTGTAGGTGCCGATCCGGGCCTCGACCTGGGGATTATGTATAATAATGCCGGTTTGCAAAAATATTCGTTCATCAACCGGAAGCATTATTACTCAACCTATACCGGTGAGCCCAGCATACAAATGGGCTACCCGGAGTTGATGTTTACCATTGCCGAGGGTATCAACCGCGGCTGGACCACCGGCAACGCCGAAACGTATTACATAGCAGGGATCCAGGCTTCAATGGCATCGTATAGCATACCGGCTACCGGCACATTTACGGCATATTTTTATCGCCCGGGTTCAACAGATGTTACGGCTAATGCCAACTACGATACATACCCCATAACAACAAATTGGGCCACTTACTACGCGCAGCCGGCGGTAGCTTACGCAGGCGGAGCAGCCGGCTTAAAGCAAATTTTGCAGCAAGAATACCTTGCTTTGTTCCGTCACTCCGGGCTGGAGTCGTATTTTACATGGCGCCGCACAGGTGTACCCACCTTTACAACTGGGCCAGGTACCGACAATGGTCAGCGTATTGCGCTGCGTTTTCAATACCCGCAACCCGAGCGTACAGCAAATGTTACCAATTATAACGCCGCATTGGCCAGCCAGTATGGCGGCAACGACGATATAAACGGTACCATGTGGTTGCTTAAATAAATAAGAAACCTTATCACAATAAAAAAGGCCATCTGCTTAAACAGATGGCTTTTTTGTTGTCAAAATGGAATCGTTTTAAGAAGCTGTCTAAAACGATTCGGCGTAATTACTATAGGCCTAAGCTCATTATAGGTTAGCTGAATCAAATGGATAATCAGTAGTAGCGGTTTTTAGCATTTTGTAGCGTAGTGAACTTTGTAGGTGTTGCGTTGCGCAACACTTGCAACACACTACAACAAAGTGCAATAAAACTGATTATCAATACTTTAACTGCTGACAATATTTTGTCAGTGACAAGATATTGTCAGCAGTTTTTCTGTTTTGGGGCAAAATTCTTGCGCTCCCTTGACGAGCGGCGAGTTGGCTTATTCTTAAAAAAGTTGATTAAAAGCAGGTTTGCAAATTTGGCGTTAAAAGTAAAACAAACAGGCGGCCGACGGAGTTAATTTGTAGTGGAAAGGTACAGGAAGGGTGCTCAGAAGATTCGTGCGCATCGGATCAATGGGCGATCTAAATAATAATTATGGAAGCTATCTCCAACACCATCGCCGGACTCGAACTGGCCCAGATCTGCTGGGTGGTGCCGGATATTAACGCGGCAGTGAAATTCTTTGGGAAGACCATGGGCCTCGTTGATTTCCCACGGCCGGAAGCAGTTCGTGCACAGGATCTAGGTCTTACTAACTATGGCCAGGTGGTGCCTGCTGAATGGCTAACGTCCCAGGCCTATAATGGCGTTTTTATTGAACTGGTACAACCGGTCTCCGGCCAAAGTATGTTCCAGGATTATCTTGACCGCTATCCCTCAGGCGGCGTACAACACGTCGCCTACCGTTTGCCTGTTGCCGGATTCGAAGGAGTCGTTGCCGATCTGCGGGGACAAGGTTATGCCGTCATCACCGAAGTGGACCACCCCATCGCCCGGATGACTTTCTTCGATACTTACAAGGAGTTGGGCGTCGTTACGGAGATCATGGGTATCACGCCGGAAGGTTGGGCAGCTATCGGACAAATGGAAAAGCGCCGGGGATAATTACTACAACATTTCCCTAACGATTAATTCGGCTGATAAACCGATATTTCATCATTTACCTTAACCAAATTAAAATCCTTTGCGAGTTTTTGAAGGAGCGATTTATCATCTACTATAAAAAATGTAGATAAATAAATATCCCCTTTATAGTTAAGGCGATCAGTAGTATAAATTTTATAAATATCCCCCTTAAATTTAAAATGAATTTCTTTTACGATAAGTGCTTTTAACCCACCCGCGTTTTCAATTTGCTCAAAAATATCTTTTAGTTGTTTACTTAATAGCTTGGGGTGAAAATTTTCGTTATGAAACGATTTACCCGATTTATACTTTTTCGCCAGTTCAGCAAAATGTCTGTTAGTAATGTGGACAACACTAAATTCATTGATAATAATCGGCTTATTATTCAAGGTTAAAACGAGTTGTTGATTATCAAAGTTTTCAAACACTTCTTTTGCGGTGTAATAAATGAATTTATTGTGCAGCCTTATTTCCATGATCTCCTGATCATATTTTCTTTGACCACCATAACTAAACCCGGCCTGAAATTCAGCACTCTGCTCATTAACCATTTTAATTTCAAACTCATATTCCCGGATAACCTGACGCATCAGTTCATCTGCATTTGCCATATCTTTTAATCTATCTCCCCAAAGGTCAGCCTGGTAACGTAAATAAGAAATATCAGCCATAGCTTCTTCGCTTGGGACCTCTCGAGCCTGAAGCTTGTTTGGTTTATAATATACCGAGCCACCAGTCAAATCACGGAAATAAGTCAAATACAAAAGCTTAAAATTTGATGATGCACACAGGTCCGCAGTGTTGAAAGGAGGGCGATTACTGGTTGCTCTATAATAACGGCAGAGAGCTTCTTTTTCTACTTCCGATAAATCTACGCCAGTTAAAACCCGTTCTTCCAGATCTTTAAAAATAGCCGTCAACTTTGATACATCTTGTTCAGATCGAGGCTTTACATCTAATTCGTCGCTGGAATACTTACCTATCATTTGACCATAAATTTAATTAGATTTGGCATTACAGAGTCGAATTGTGCTAAATAATATTTATACTTTTCCAGAAGAACAGGCAGCGTTGGGGGATTTCCTCAAATGCTACTCCTATGAAAAATTTATTTCTCCACCGGATAAGCCAATGACTCGTTGGAAGGCGGTTAGTGAAAGAATTTGCAGGTATTGCGGAAATGGGTATTCAGCCACAACCTTCAAAAAGGACGCCCATGTTATCCCGCGATTTATGGGCAATGCACATCTGCTATGCGATGATGAATGCGACAGTTGTAACGAATTATTCGCTACTTACGAAACCGACCTGTCTTACTATCTCGGCATTACACCATTGTTCTCCGGGCTGGATACCGGCTTTCGGATTCCTAAATTCAAATCCCCCGGCGAGAAATTAATTGTTGAACCAAAAATGATTAATGGAGCTAAAACGTTGGTTTTTTCTGATAAGGATAGGCGGCGTTTCATTATTGGTGAAGAAACAACCAAAATCCGATACAATAAACCGTCATTTGTTCCGGTACATATTTATAAAGCCCTGTTAAAATTCGCACTGGCGATTCTGCCTCATGATGAAATTAAACAATACAAACCAGTAATTGACTTTTTGCTTATCAATAAGTTTGAGCACTATTTTTCGCCATTAGCGAAAATAGCCGAGTTTAATCTTATTGGGAAGCGAATAGCCGTTCCTTACTGCTTCCTGTTTAAAAAGCATGATGGCCAGCCGGATTTGCCAAAACACATTTTTCAACTGTATTTTGGAAGTATGGTTTTTGAGCTATTTATCCCGTTTCATCAGATGGATGCCCATATTTACAATAATCCAAATGGGAGCCTTCCTCCAGTGTGTCCACCATTGTTGTTTTCACCGATTAAACAAAGGCAAACTGTAAGAAAACGAATTGCGGACTTGTCCTCAAGCGAAAAAGTAACAAACGAGTTTGATGAATTGACTTTTGAATATTCCCCAAATAACCGTCAAAATATCGGAGCTGTTGACCCGGAAACAGGCGAAGAATTAGTTTTTAAACCTGAGGAAATCATCAATATTGCGTATATACCGAAAGGAACTGTTTTACCGATCAAAAACAATAACTCGAACTTTGAGGATTTATAGTGACTATTTACCTCAACCCTTCCGCATCTACCAATTCCCATAAAGAAATCTCCAATGCCCTGCAAATCACCGAAAGCGTACTAATACTGGCATCAGTCAGTCGATCGGGATTTATAATCCCCGATCCAAGTACCCGGGGATTTGCAATTCTCGTAACTCCATCCATTAACGCCTGAAAATAAAAAAGCCCTCAGATTTCTCTGAAGGCTTTCTGTGGTATCAGCTGGGATCGAACCAGCGACACAAGGATTTTCAGTCCTTTGCTCTACCGACTGAGCTATGATACCGCCCCTTTGGGGTTGCAAATGTAGCGTTTTTTTTATTTTACCTTAATTTTTTTTTTATTTTGTTGGAATGTTGGAACGTTGTAAGGTTTCAATGTTGGGTAAATCCCTATGGCAAAGGGTTTTTAGCCATAAAATAAAATCATTTCCAACTGTTGAATTTCCCGGCCAACAAAAATTAACATTCCAACTTTTCAACCTTTCAACATTCCAACAATCATTCCAACAATTCCCCTATATTTGAAAAATTACTATGCACGCATAATGATTGCACAAATCCTGTTTATTATTATCCTGGCGGCGGCCGTTTTCCTGTTCAGTAAAAACGCAGGTAAGATCAGGCGCAATATACTTTTAGGCCGCGATACCAACCGCTCCGATAACCCCGCACTCCGCTGGAAAACTATGGCCAAAATAGCCCTGGGGCAAACCAAAATGGTGAAACGCCCTTTGGCCGCGGTGATGCACTTTTTTATTTACGTTGGCTTTATCATCATCAACCTGGAGGTAATGGAGATCATGATCGACGGCGTTTTCGGCTCGCACCGCATTTTTTCAAAACCGCTGGGCAGTTTGTATGGCCTGCTAATCGGCGGATTCGAGATATTGGCGGTTTTAGTGCTGGTTGCCTGTGTTACTTTCCTTGCGCGCCGCAACATAGCCCGTTTAAAACGCTTTAGCGGCGTGGAGATGACCGAATGGCCAAAATCTGACGCCAACTACATCCTGATCATCGAGATCCTGTTAATGACAGCCTTTTTGACCATGAACGCGGCTGATCATAAATTGCAGCTATTGAATTTTGGTCATTATATCAAAGCGGGCAGTTTCCCGGTGAGTTCGTTAATAGGTCCGTTGTTGCCTGATAGTGCAAGCTCGCTTGAAATAATTGAACGCGGTTGCTGGTGGTTCCACATCATCGGGATATTGGCTTTTTTAAACTATCTACCCTATTCAAAGCATTTCCATATCCTGCTGGCTTTCCCAAATACCTATTATTCCAATCTGAATCCCAAGGGCGAATTTACCAATATGGCTTCGGTTACCAACGAAGTGAAAGCAATGCTTGATCCTTCGTTTGTACCTGAAACTACCGGCGAACCGGGGAGGTTTGGCGCAAAAGATGTAACCGACCTTACCTGGAAAAACCTGATGGAGGCCTATACCTGCACCGAATGCGGCAGGTGCACCTCGGTTTGCCCGGCCAACCAGACAGGCAAACTGTTGTCGCCCCGCAAAATTATGATGGATACCCGCGACAGGATAACAGAGGTAGGCAATAATATAGATAAACATGGCAAAGATCACCAGGATGGCAAAGCCCTGCTGGATGACTATATCAGCCGCGAAGAACTTTGGGCCTGCACTACCTGCAATGCCTGTGCGGAAGCCTGCCCGGTAAATATTAACCCGCTGGAGATTATAACCGAAATGCGCCGCTATATTGTGATGGAAGAATCGCAGGCCCCGGCAAGTTTAAATAACATGTTTGGCAATGTCGAAAACAACGGCGCACCGTGGAAATATAGCAATGCTGATCGGGCTAATTGGAAAGAGAGTTCATAGTTCATGGTTGATAGTTCATAGCAATATGTTATGAATCAACTTTTTTACTATGAACCATGATCTATGAACCATGAACTAAGACAACTATGAACCATGAACCATTAACTGTTCCCACTGTTGCCCAAATGGCAGCCGAAGGCAAACAGCCCGAAATATTGTTTTGGGTGGGATGCGCCGGCAGTTTTGACGAGCGGGCGCAAAAAATAACCCGAGATATTTGTAAAATACTCAATCATGTGGGTATCAGTTTCGCGGTGCTGGGTACCGAGGAAAGTTGTACCGGCGACCCTGCCAAGCGCGCGGGGAACGAGTTCCTGTTCCAGATGCAGGCGATGGCCAATATACAGGTGCTGGATGCTTACGAGATCAAAAAAATAGTGACCGGCTGCCCGCATTGTTTCAATACAATAAAAAATGAATACCCCGGTCTTGGCGGTAATTACGAAGTGATCCACCATTCGCAATTGATCCAGCAGTTGATTGATGAAGGTAAGCTAAAAGCCGAAGGGGGCGAGAGTTTTAAAGGTAAGCGCATTACCTACCACGACCCTTGTTATTTGGGCCGCGGGAATGGTGTTTATGAAGCCCCGCGTGCGGCCCTTGAGGTTTTGGATGCCGAACTGGTGGAGATGAAACGATGCAAGTCGAACGGGTTATGCTGCGGCGCCGGCGGTGCACAAATGTTTAAGGAGCCCGAAAAAGGAAAGAAAGATATCAATATTGAGCGGATGAGCGATGTGCTGGAAGCAAAAGCCAATATAGTTGCCGCAGCTTGCCCTTTTTGCATGACCATGCTGCGCGATGGGGTGAAAAATGAGAATAAAGAGCAGGAAATACAGGTGCTGGATATTGCGGAGATCACGGTGAGGGCGAATGGCTTATAGCCCCTTCGCTTTAAAATAATTAAAAGCCTCGCGCAGGCTGTCCAGCCGCTCGGGCTCCATATTTCTAACCGGGATGTCCAATACCGTGCTCATCGAATCAATATCGCCGTGCCGGTCGTTATAGGTTTGTACAATGATGTCGTCGGCCATCGTTTTAAACTCAAGGATACCGCTTTTTGTATTTCCCAAATAGTCAAAATCATTAAGCTTATGCAGGTTAAAGGAAAAATATTCCTGCCGGCCCTTTGCATAAGTTTTGCGCAGGCGGATAAAATAGTCCTGTGTTACCGTAAACTCTACCTTTTTGAGTTTTGCATCGCCGGAGGGATCATATGACTGTGCGAGGCAACGGTTGGTATAAATGTACCAGTCCTGTTCGTCAAAGCCATATTTAAAGCCATAAACGGCCGCTATTGCAGCCAGGAGTGCAGCGCCTGCCAAAACCTTTTTTAAGCTCATGATAAAAAAATGTTTATAATGTTAACGCCGCCCATTGCATTATCTGATTTTAAGCTGACAACAAATGTAATCCCTTAATTAATAAAATGCATAGCTTTGTAAATGCAATTTTCAGAAAATTCAAGGGTTTGGGTTTACCAGGCGGACAGAAAGCTGACGGAGCTTGAGACACAGCAAGTACAAAATGAACTAAACAGCTTTGCAACCAGCTGGACAGCACACAATAACCAGCTAAAGGCAATGGGTGAAGTGAGGTACGACCGCTTTTTGATTTTAATCGTCGACGAAAGCCAGGCGGGCGCAAGCGGCTGCTCTATTGATAAGTCGGTACGTTTTATAAAAGATATTGAACGGCAATTCAATATAAACCTCCTAGACCGTTTTAATTTAGCCTATCGTGAAGGCAGCGAAGTGCTCTCGGCGCCACGGCATGTTTTTGAAGATCTGATCAAACAAGGCAGCATCAATACCGAATCCATCGTGTTTAACAATATGGTTCAAAATTTAGAGGAACTCCAAACCAAATGGGAAGTGCCTTTTAAAGAAAGCTGGCACATTCAGTTATTCAGGGACCTGGTAGCTAATTAACCACTTTCGTATTTTCTTCGGATGTAATTTGCTTCACACAAATAAATGAGCAAATTCATCCAATAGTATAATATTATTAATACTTTACCGGCTGATTCTCCAATAGCCTGATTCAAAAAAATTGTCCTTAAAAATTAATCACAATATCACCAATTATCCAAAATGAAAAGAATTCTACTCGTCCTGCTATTTATCGTAGCATTTAGCTTTGTTAACGCCCAGTTTAAGTCAATTGCTGAAGGCCCGGCGTTCAAGGAACCTGTCTCCGGCTTTGCCAAAATACTGCAAATGAAAAATGGTAATACGATGTTTATTTGTATCACCGTTAAAAAAGGTATCGACGTCCGCATTTATGATGCCGCGCACAAGGAAACAGTGGTTACCAATTTCGAACCCGATTATGGTAAACTTAAAGGCGGAAAGATAGAAGGGGTTTTCGAAATAAACGGCGATGCGGTTTTGATGCTCAGCCTGATGGACTCTTCTACGCCAATATTATACCGGCTGATAGTGGATGGTAAAACCGGGAATTTAAAAGAGCAGGTTCAGTTGGCGCAATTGGATAAAGTAACGTTTGGCGATCGTTTTGCAATGACTTATGGCAATGTGCCTATGCCTAATTTTTTTGTGCGCAAAGACCCCAACAGCGACAATTATGCATTGGTGATGTTTAATACCTTTGAGTCGGAAAGAAGCAAACGTATTGAAATTGTAACCTACGGCCCCGATAACAAGGAAGCCAGCAGGGCCTATTACGCATCGCCAAATGAAAAATATAAATACCTGAGGTATGTGGATATGGCCGTACTGGGCAATACCAAAGTTTGCGTGCTTGCCTACGGATATAATACCGCCCATAGCGGCGGAAAAGAAAGCGAATTGATTTTGGCGAACCTGGATAAGGGGGCTAAATCTGTAAGTTTTACCGAGCTTGGTTTCACAAAAGATATGGTAGTTGATGCGGGCGTGGTGCGTTACAACCCGGTTATCAAATCGCTGATATTGGTGGCCGATGTAAAATCAGAACACAAGGAAAATGAATATGCGCCGGTAATTGCGATCGTTGATCCATTTGAAAAAAAGATCCTGAGGGTTGATGTTTTATCTCCCTCGGACAGGATCAATAAATATTCAAAAGATGGATTTACCGGTTTGCCTGAAAACCTTTTTATCAATGACAATGGCACGTTCACAGTAGTATCCGAAGAAGTGACCGTGCGGACGCGTTCCAGCCAGTATGGCACTGACATTAACACCGAATTGGGTGATATGGCAATAGTTAACTATAGCAAGACTGGCGAATTGATAGACGATTACATTGTTCGTAAAAGTCAGATACTAGATAATTTTGCGCTTGGCCTTTTTTATCATTCTCATCGGCAGGGTACAGCCCAGATGCTCGAAAATGGCACCCAATATAAGTCGTTTGCCTATCTTGACGGGAAAAATCAAAGTTATATCCTGTTTAACGATACCGAAAGAAATAACGACGCCCAGGAAAGCGGGAGCCTGGTTACAATACGTGGTGTAAGTGGTTCGGATGGATTTTACTACCCCATTAAAGGTGAAAACCCCGTGCCAAAAAGAGCTTACGTTTTTGGACAGCCCGCCGAAAAACGCGACCATAACCTGGGCCTTTTTGCCATATCAGATTATGACCGGAATACCAATGTGTACACTACCTTAAAACTATCAAAAGAAAGCGGTAAAAAAGAGGTGCAGATAGTTTGGCTGCAGCCGAATTGATGTTGAGACAAGTTTTTGTATTTTTAGTTGTTTGATTACTTTAGCATTCTGTTTAATTGATTCAGTATGGAACAATATGATAGCAGGGTGGATGCCTACATCGGCAAAGCAGCCCCGTTTGCACAACCCATTTTAAAACATTTACGTGAACTGGTACACTCAGTGTCGCCTTTGTTAACCGAAACGATCAAATGGGGCTTCCCGTTTTTTGATTACAACGGGTCGGTTTGCCAAATGGCTTCTTTTAAAGAACATATAGGCTTTGGATTCTGGAAGGAGAAGCAATTGAATGACCCGGGTAAATTAATTCAGCAGGAAGATGGCAGCGCGGGAAGTTTCGGAAAGATCACCAGCTTGAGCGACCTTCCTTCAGACGAAATTTTAGTTGATTTTATCAAACAGGCCATGCAGCTAAATGAGGCCGGCAACAAAAAACCTGTTATAAAAAAAGAAACGGCCCCCAAGGCCCCAATAGAAATGCCTGCCGATTTTGCCGATCTGCTAGCATCCAACCCGACGGCGCTGGGCGTGTACTATAATTTCAGCCCATCAGCGAAACGTGACTATTTGGAATGGATAGTTGAAGCCAAAAGTGACACCACCCGGCTGAAACGTATGGAAACAGCAGTTGAATGGATCAGCGAGGGGAAGACGAGGCATTGGAAATATAAATAATTGTATGAACCGGGATTAAGCCGATTGATTTGATTTCTTGAATTGGAAAAAGGACTACGCCAAGCGTAAGGACAGCCGAACTTATACCATGAACTATGAACCATCAACCATGAACCAGCCTAAAAATCCAACGGCCCTAGCCTGCGCATATTCTTCCTGATCAGATACTGCCGGTGCCTTACATAATCGCTAGGGTCGGTGGGCGACCATTTTAACGGATCGGGCCAGATGGAGGCAATGGCGGCGGCCTGGTAATTATTCAGATCGTGGGCCGATTTATGAAAATAGGCCTGTGAAGCAGCTTCAACCCCATAAATGCCGTCACCCATTTCAATCTCGTTTAAATAAACCTCCATAATGCGTTTTTTGCTCCAGAAAGTTTCTATCAAAATGGTAAACCAGGCTTCGAGGCCCTTCCTTAAATAGGAGCGGCCCTGCCACAGGAAGATATTTTTTGCCGTTTGCTGCGAAATGGTGCTGCCGCCCTGCAGTTTATGGCTGTGCGCGTTTTTATCGATGGCCGCTTCCATCGCCTTAAAATCAAACCCAAAATGATCCAGGAATTTTTGATCTTCAGCGGCTACGGCGGCGCGTTTCATCGGATCGGCGATGTCGTCAAAGTCGATCCATTTTTTGTCTATCTTCCACTCTTTGCCAGCTGCCTTTCGCTCAAAACCGCGTTCGATCATCAAATAAGTTATCGGCGGATTGACAAAACGGAACAATACCACGAAAAAGATACTGCCGAGCACAAAAACAATGGCCACTAGTTTTACAATGCGGAATATCAGCCTCAGAATGCCCCCTTTAAAAAAGCCCCCCGAGTTTCGGGCGCCTGATCTTCGGTTTGGGGTGGGCTTTTTGGCCCGGGAAGTCTTCATCGGTTAAAAATACAAAAATCGGATGCGGTTTAAAAAATTGTTAAATAAAAATAGCCCGGCGTTTTACCTGCCGGGCTATTTTTATATTGATGAGCGGTATTATAAGCCAAACCTGAACGCTAAGCGGAATTCGGCCATTCCCCAGCTCCCTATAGTCGGTCCTCCAACCGGGGTTGACCCGCTGTCAAACCTGTCCTCATAAGCTAAACTCAGGTCAAGGCCGAACCTGCTGCTGCCAAAAGGCAATGCATAGCCGGCGCTTGGCGATACGATCAAAGCTGTTTTACTATTGGTATAAACAGTTGAATTAATGTTAAAAGATGCACCTACGTCGCCCTGTACAAATATTCTATTGGCAACATAAAATCTTGCACCAACCATTATCGGTACAAAATTCACCAGTTCGCCGCTGGAAGTTGTACCGTAATTATCACTGGTATATTGATAACCGGTACCGGAGACAAAAAAGGTATAGCCCGCAGTTACCATCAGGCTCACCTGGTTTTCAACAAGGGGATATTCAAGTTTAAAGTGAATGCCCCCGCCGACAGGAAGATCAGCAGCATGCGGGCCAACTGTTCCGCCAACACTAAAACCAACGCTCAGTTTTGGTGCCGAGTCATCACTTTGTGCCGAAACCGTCAATACTGCGCTAATTAAAATTGCTAATAAGAGTAAGGATTTTTTCATGTTGTTTAAGTGTAAAGGTGTTACAAAATATAAATAATTTATTGGTTGAAAGTTAATGAAGATGATAAGGAACGGGGTTTCTGCGTAAATATTGCCGAACAATATTTAAACAGTTCCAAATCTCAACAAAGTTGCACCAAAAATAAAAAAGATGTGCTGATTAACAAAAAAAGCCGCTTTTAAATTCCAAAGCGGTTAATAATGCCTTTTATAAGCTAAAGTTCCAAACGGCGCGCAGGGCAACCTGGCTATAGCCGCCGCCGGGCTCGAGGCGGTTCTCGTACATTAACCCAACGTCAAATGACGACCGGCCCGAATAACCTTCGGATAAGGTATACCCTATGCCGGGCGAATAGACGAATGCCGTTGTCCGGCCGGTATAATCGGACGCGTAGGTGTTCACATTGAACGAAGCGCCTGCATACCCCTCAATAAACAATTTGCGGTGAATGTATATTTTAAGCCCGGCTTCCACGGGTATAAAGGATGCAACATCGCCGTAGTAATCGGCGCCGCCACCGTAATCGCTGTAACCATCATAATTATAATAATCAGCAGAGTAGCCCCCTCCGGATACATAAAACGTATAACCGGTTGCGAATAACAGGCTTACCGGCGACTTGCCCAAAGGCAATTCAAAATTAAGCGATATGCCACCCGCTTCCGGGTAATAACCCGAAGTTATGCCTGTTGCGGCGCCCGAACTGAGGCCGAACCCGATTTTTGGTGCGGCATTATCGTTATGATAATATTGCGCAAACGCTCCCGAAATAGAAACAAATAAAATTATGAGTAACAATAAAAGCTTTTTCATATTTGATGATTTTTATATGGCGCAAAGGTAATAGCCGCCTGTAAGCAATAACGCAAAAAAGTATAGTTTAGTTGAAAGATAAATAAATTTCGGATTTTCGGTTGCGGATTTATTTGAGGCTGGCGAGTTGAAATGAATTCTAGTAAAACAAAAAGGTGTTTTGCATTGCAAAACACCTTTTTGTTTTTTCTAAATCCGAAATCGAATCCCGATAGCTATCGGGACCGAATTGCGAAATCAAATTACTCAGCTACCACTTCAAACGGTACCTGAACTTTAACTTCCTTGTGCAGGTTAATGTTAGCGATGTATTCACCAACAAATTTTGGCTCCTGGTCAAAAGTGATCCGGCGGCGGTCAACTTCAAAGCCTTCTTTCTTCAAAGCATCAGCAACCTGTATGGTATTGATGGCGCCGAAGATTTTGCCGGTTTCGCCTGCTTTTGCGCCGATGGTTAGTTTTACACCTTCCAAACGTGCTGCAATTGCGTCGGCATCCTTGCGGATCTTTTCCTGTTTAAACTGAGCCTGTTTAAGGTTTTCAGCTAAAACTTTGCGGGCCGATTCAGTTGCCTGTATAGCATAACCCTTAGGGATAAGGTAATTACGGCCATAACCTGGCTTTACCTTTACTACATCGTCTTTATCACCGAGGTGTTTTACGTCTTGTTTTAAAATAACTTCCATTTTCGTACCTCCTGATTATTTAAGTGAATCTGTAACGTAAGGTAATAAACCGATGTGGCGGGCACGCTTAACAGCCTGTGCCACTTTACGCTGAAACTTTAACGAAGTACCTGTTAAACGGCGTGGTAATACTTTACCTTGTTCGTTAACAAATTTCAATAAAAAGTTGGCGTCTTTGTAATCAATATACTTGATCCCGTTCTTTTTAAAACGGCAGTATTTTTTACGTGTATCCTCCACTTTGGGGGCGGTAACGTATTTAATTTGTTCGTTTGCCATTAGCTTGCAGCCTCCTCTGTTTTAACTGTTTTCTTTTGGTTAAATGCGCCGCTGCGTTTTTTCTCATTGTATGCTACGGCATGTTTATCCAAAGCAATGGTGAGGAAACGCAAAACACGCTCATCGCGCCTTAATTCCACTTCCAGTTTGTTAATTAAATCACCCGGAGCCCTGAATTCAGTTAAGTGATAGTACCCAGTCGTCTTTTTTTGGATTGGGTACGCAAGTTTTCTCAAACCCCAATTATCCTCCTGGACAATTTCGGCTCCGTTATCAGTAAGGATTTTGCTGTATTTGGCAATAGCCTCAGCAGCAACTTCAACTGATAACAACGGGGTTAGAACGATCACGATTTCGTACTGTTGCATTGTTATACTTTGATTTTTAATAAATTACCCGCTATTACGGGGCTGCAAAGATAGATATTTTTGTGAAAAAGTGTGTATCTTTTGTGAAAAATTGTGTAGTGGGGGCGTTGTTGGGGTTGAATGTGAAGTGTTAGGTGGTATGTTACTGATTGGTGGTGTGTTATTGATTATTTACAAGAAGCCGATAATGTAATATAAAAGAAAAATTGTAGAGACGCGATGCTTCGCGTCTCCCGCTGACAGGTGAACGGGTGACAATCTTTGAGGTGCACACGCTCCACAGTCAAAAGACGCGATGCATCGCGTCTCTACGGCGTTCATTTTTAACAGGTGTTTCAATCTCAATCGGGCGAATGTATAAATACGCTGTATTGATAAACTGCCAACTGCCGTCTAAAAATTTGGGCGCCCGGGCGGGCTATTCGCTCATACTGCACGGGCCTTAGCCACAATGGCCGGTATCCGCTGCTATCCCTGGCGCAAAAAGGGGTTCGGGTTTCAATACCGCTTATGAAACCCCAGCCCGGCCACTACGCCTATGGCCACGTAGCTGTATCGCGATACATTACCCGACAGCCGCACGCCGATACTGCCGCCATAGCCCCAGGTTTCATTTACTTTTAATATCCTGTGTAATGGATTATACTGCATATTTCGCCGAAACCAAAGCATATTTATTTCAAAAGGCACAGCGAAATACCTGTTTTCGAACGTTCGCCGTACTTGACCTTCCGTATTTATAGCCACAGGCCTGTCGTCAAAAGCTAAACCTGCCGAAAAACTTAGCGAGTGGCCGTTTCTTATAAACCGCCGCCCGTACAGGCCGCCGATTTCGTACAGATCGGAGAAGCGACGCGGCCCGGGGCCGACGATCTTCTCGGGGAAATTGTCGCCTATTGCGTTGGCTCTTATAGTGAGTAAGCTTTTCTGCACCTGGAAGTTTATCCCCAAATTCAATAATATGCCGCTATTGTCCCCGGCGGCAATGCCCAATCCGGCATCAGCGTAAATGATCGGGTTTGTTTTGATTGTGTCCTGTGCCTGAACACGTAAAAAAGATAAAAAGATAAAACCTGATAAAAGGAAAAGCTGTTTCATGATCGGAAATTGGTTTTCCTGATTACGGTATAATTTTTACAATTGATACAGATAACAATCGAAATAGGTACTTGAAAAATTGGGAAGAGCCGCCACACTTGTTTTAACTTAGCGGAAAATAAAAAAGAAAAAGATGTTTAACGCAGGAACAATAACCATAGCCGGAAAAAGTGAAAATCCCCTAACCGTAAACCGCCTGGGTTACGGCACCATGCGCCTTACCGGCGAAGGCATTTATGGCGAACCACCCAACCGGCCCGAGGCTTTGCAAATACTAAAGCGTGCCGTGGAAAGCGGTGTTAATTTTATTGACACGGCCGACTATTACGGTGAGGATGTAACCAACCGGCTGATCGCCGAAGCGCTATACCCATATCCTGCCGACCTGGTGATCTGTACCAAAGTTGGCGGCGCCCGCAAGCCCGACAAAAGCTGGATCCCTTATAATACGCCCGAAAACCTACGTGCCAGTATTGAAAATAACCTGCGGACATTAAAAATTGAACAGGTATCCCTCGTGCATTTTAGGTCGATTGCCGGCCATGGTGCGCCGTTTAAAGAATCGATGGATGCAATGTTCGAAATGCAAAAAGAAGGTAAAATACTGCATGTTGGTGTTAGCAATGTCACCCGCGATGAACTGGAAGCAGCTATGGCGATGGGTGAAATAGCAAGTGTTGAAAACATGTATGGCCATGCCCAGCGAACAACGCACAGGGCAGGGTATATGGAAAGCAACGGAGGTGAAGAAGTGCTGGACATCTGCGAGCAAAACGGCATCCCGCTGGTTCCTTATTTTTCGCTGTTTTTATCGATGCCAAAAAAAGATACCCGGATTGCCGAAATAGCGACGAAATATGGCATAAATGAAGTACAGGCCAATATTGCCTGGCTGCTGCATAAATCGCCGTGGATCTTGCCGATACCGGGAACATCCTCGCTAAAGCATTTTGACGAAAATGTGGCGGCGGCGCACATTGCGCTGACGGAAGAAGACATGAACTTCCTGGGGTAGTGGAAAGCCTTCGACTATCGAAACGATTGATTTTTAAAGTGTGCTGTATCGCAACGGCGAATAATTGCGTATGGTTGTTAAGCCACTAAAAAAACCTCAAAAGTCATGAGAAACCCCGCCGTTTTTACGCTGATTATGATCTCCGCAATTTACATTTCCTGTAAAAAAGAAAATGTAAACAAAACGGAGTCTGCCTCTTCGCTTATCGGAAGCAGTTGGACTGTTGTGAACGACGCTACCAGTGAAAGTGCCGGGGCAAGTGCGCCGGTAAGCAGTTCAAATTATATCGGCAAAGCCGGCGACTATTTCAATTTCACCACGTACGGCAAATTGTATTGGAGCATTAAAGGGCAAAAGGATACCGCAACCTACCTGATCAGCGGAGATACCATCAAATTCAAGTCTGCCTATATCAACGCCCAAACCAATATGGTCGATTCGGCATACTATTCCATTTATACAATTAGTAATCTTACCAGTCATACCTGCACCTTATTTAATAGTATGATAGTCTTCGGTTCCGCCGGTGCCGGCGGGCCTGTTTTAACTACCATAAATTTAAAAAAATAAATTTCGGGCCGTTACAATGCCTCCGAAGTGCAGACTTTCGATTTGTTGAAGTTTGTTTAGCTTTGTGTTATGATAATAGTTGAATACACTCCAGAATTAATTAATGAAGAGATCATAACACTCCTGGCCCCCGGCGACGATGACGATGCAGAAGACGGCGACGGCGACTGGACAGACATCGACGATGAGGATTTTGAGGATATGGCCGAAGATAAAGATGACTTTTCCCAGATAGAGCGCGACAACAATATTTTTGATGCAGATGATGACGATCATTTGCCGGATGATGATGAATGATGAAGATTTAATATATTTACCAAAAAAAGACTAACCTTAAACTTAATCCTTAAACCTATGATTGGAGATATCAAACTGTTCGGAGGTACTTTCGCGCCGCAAGGCTGGGCGCTTTGCAACGGTGCTTTAATGTCAATTGCTCAAAACCAGGCATTATTTGCCGTACTTGGAACCACGTACGGTGGTAATGGTGAAACAGTTTTTGCATTGCCTAATTTACCCGGCGTTGAAAATGAAGGGGAACCTGCGGTGGTAAATTATTTGATCGCTATCCAGTAATTTAAAATCTGGAGGAGTTTCGGGGATTTCAATTGATTTTGATCAAACAAAGTCATGCGAAATTAGAGATCAGCTATTAGCTTCCGCAAATAATTCTTTTAAATTCATTGCAAAGCCGGGTAGTATAGGTGTCGTCACCAAATCACCCACGGTTAGAAGTCGGGAAGGTCGGAACTTATTTTCAATTAAAGTGTATTTTAAAAAGGTCTCCTCAAGAGGATGAATGATCCAGTACTCTAAAACACCGGCTTCTTCATAAACTTCATATTTGTTTTGGAGTTCCTTTGTGTTGTTGCCCGGCGATAAAATTTCAATCACAATATCAGGGGAGCCAATGCAGCCTTTTGTGTCAATTTTTTTCAAATCGCATATTACACAAATATCGGGTTGTATCACAGTTACGATATCTTTATCATCTGCCGACCGCCATATCAACCGTACATCGAAAGGCGCAGAAAATACCTTGCAAGGCTTTTTTTTCAGATGGTTGTATATTTCACTAAATACCGCACCCGAAACAGACTGATGCCCGGAGCTTGGCGCAGGGCTCATTTTAAATATTTTTCCCTTGATCAATTCTAACCGCTCGTCAAACGTCCACTTAAGATAATCAGCGTAAGTATAGGTTTTTGTTAAATCCAGGTCCGACAATTGCATATGGCGCTTCTTTTATACAAATTTAATAATTTAAACTTAAACCGGGCAGCCCTTCAAACCTAATTATACACACCGCTTTTAACTAACCTATATTGTTATTACCTTAGTAGCTGTGGATAATTTTATTGTTTCGGCACGCAAATACCGCCCTGTTACTTTCGAAAGCGTTGTAGGTCAACAGCATATCACCAACACGCTAAAAAACGCCATTAAAAATAATCAGCTGGCGCAGGCATTTTTGTTCTGCGGTCCGCGTGGCGTGGGCAAAACTACCTGTGCGCGCATCCTTGCCAAAACCATCAATTGCGAAAATTTACAGCCCAACGGCGAGGCTTGCGGCGTTTGCCCCTCGTGCCAGTCGTTCCAAAATGGCAACTCATTTAACGTGCACGAGTTGGATGCCGCATCCAACAACTCGGTGGATGATATCCGCAGTTTAATTGAGCAGGTGCGCATTCCGCCACAGGGTGTAAGGTATAAGATCTACATTATCGACGAAGTACACATGCTGTCGGCTTCGGCCTTCAATGCGTTTTTAAAAACGCTGGAAGAACCTCCGCACTATGCCATTTTTATCCTGGCCACTACCGAAAAACATAAGATCCTCCCGACTATCCTTTCGCGCTGCCAGATCTTTGATTTTAACCGCATCAGGGTGGAGGATATGGCCAATCACCTGGCTGCTATCGCCCAAAAAGAAAGCATCAGCTACGAAAATGATGGCTTGCATATCATCGCCCAAAAAGCCGATGGCGGCTTAAGGGACGCGCTATCGATGTTTGACCAGATCGTTAGTTTTTCGGGCGGGAATGTTACCTATCGTTCGGTAATTGATAACCTCAATATCCTTGATTACGACTACTATTTTAACATCACCGACAGGCTGCTAAATGAGGACAATGCCAAAACGCTGTTGTTGTTTGACGAGATACTATCGAGAGGATTTGACGGCGCCCATTTTATTTCCGGGTTGTCGGATCATTTCCGTAACCTGCTGGTGAGTAAAGACCAGGCCACCCTGAAACTATTGGAAGTTAGCGAGGGCATAAAAGCCAAATATCTGCAGCAATCGCAGGCATCATCGGTTTCGTTCCTGCTATCAGCCATGAATATCTCCAACCAGTGCGACCTGAACTATAAGCTGAGTAAAAACCAGCGCTTGCAGGTGGAGCTGGCATTGCTGAAAATGTGCAATTTGCTCTCCGTCTTTAACCTGGCGGCCAACCCGCTCTCAGCAATGCCCGCACAAGACGGGCAGCAAAAAAAAAAACCTGATACCCCAGCAGTAAAGCCTGAAAGCGCTGTAAAAGCTGAGGAAAAGGTTGCACTGGCCAGCGACCCGGCTGTAGCCTATCAAACTACAAGGCCACCCATTGCCCCGGTTGAACCGGCGCCACCCGCTAAGCCCGAACCAGCTGAAAGACCAAAGGTATTTATCCCCAACTCAAATAGTTCGGCGACATCCATTAAAATACCCTCCTTAAAAGATGTGGGCAAAACTCGCGAAGCGGCGATGGAAGAGGAGGACCCCTACATCAAAGGCGACGCCAAAGATGATTACACGCCCGATCAGTTTGCCAAATGCTGGAGTGATTTTGCAGCCCAGCTAAAGGCCGACGGTAAAAAGAACGCGCTCACGATATTTATTTCCAATCCACCAAAACCCACTGGCGCTCATTCCTACGAAATTATTGTTGAAAATAAGGTGCAGGAAACTACCTTCCGGGATGAACGGCCAAACCTGCTTAATTTTTTGCGTACTACATTAAGGAACTTTGACGTTGAAGTTACTGTACGGATAGATGAAAAAGAGGTGATCAAACGCCCTTATACCGCCATCGAGAAGTTTCAGCACATGGCGGCCAAAAATCCGGCTATGATGGATTTAAAAAATAAGTTTAACTTAGATTTCGATTAACAGTCCATGGTCGATGGACCATAGTCCATAGTATTTGCTCAATTTTTGCTATGGACTATCGACCATGGTCTATTAACTAAAATAAGATGATGGATTTTTTAAAAGCAATATGGGATAACTTTACCGGCTTTTTTGGCTTCGGTAACCTCATTGATATTTTAAAGACAGGTAAATACGATGAGTTGCTTACCTACCATGGCATCACTGCCGTTTTAGGCCCGCTTATTCCATTTTTACTGATCATCGAGATCGTAAGGGCTGCATTTTACAAGCGGTTTAAAGTTATCGATTATAAGATCTCGTTTTTTACTTATGTACTAAACGCTTTTGTCGGCAGGGTGATCTCATTTGCCATGGTAGGCATTTGCATCGGGCTGTTTGCTAAACATGCCCTATTTAAAACCTCCTTTACCTGGTATTGGTTCATCTACGGCTATGTGATTTGGGAGTTTGCTCATTTCATTTATCACTACCTCGCCCATAAAGTGCGCATACTGTGGTGCCTGCACTCTACGCATCATGCCCCGGCGTCCATGAATTTATCGGTCACTTTTGCCCATTTCTTTCTGGAGGCCCCGTATGCAGATATTATCCGCACCACCATTTGTATTTTGCTGGGTGTAAACCCAGCCATGTTGTTTGTGATCATGTTTATCGATGGCACCTGGGGCGCGTTTATCCATATCGGTGAAAACCTGGTGCAGGACGCCCGCTTCGGATTTTTGGGTAAGATGATCCTGACACCGTCTTTTCACCGGGTGCACCATGCTAAAAACCCGGTTTACATGGACACCAATTTTTGTAACCTGTTAAATATATGGGACAGGGTATTCGGCACCTACCAGCCTGAAAATCGCGAAATTCCTATCGAATACGGTATTACCCGGCCAATGAAACCCCATAGCTTTCTGGATGCTTATTTTGGCGAGATAGTCGCCCTGGGTAAGGATGTGGCAAAAGCGCCGGGAATTAAAAATAAGTTTTTGTATATCATTATGCCACCCGGATGGGATCATACCGGCAACCATAAAATGGCAAGCGTTGTACGGAAGAAGTATTTCGATGAAGAACAATCTCATAAAAATCAGCCCGAAACTATAAAGACTTGATCGGTTTTGTCCCTATGTTGCCATGGACTATGGTCGATTGACCATGGACCTTCCTAAACAAGCACATTCAACACCAATACCCCGATCAGTCCCACCACCGAAACGATCGTCTCCATTAGCGACCATGACTTTATGGTATCCTTTATCGATAGGTTAAAATACTCTTTAAATAGCCAGAACCCACCATCGTTTACATGCGAGAATGCCAGGCTGCCTGCACCGATAGACAGCACCATGAGGTTAGGGTTGATGCTATGATCATGCAACACCATTGCCGACATAATGCCTGCGGCAGTTAACCCTGCAACCGTAGCTGATCCTAAACTAATGCGGATAATTGCCGCGATGAGCCAACCCAAAACCAACGGCTGCACGTTAAGCGTTTGGAAAAGATCGGTGATCTGTTTATTGATGCCGCTGTCGGTAAGTACCTGTTTAAACGCGCCCGACCCTGCTATAATGAGCAGAATTAGGGAAATATCTTTAACGGCTTCACCACAAATTTCTCCCACGTGTTTCATGGTTTTGCCCTGTTTAATACCTAAAGTAAACGTGGCAACTATAATAGAAATAAGCATTACAATGGGGGCATCACCTACAAAGGCGATAACTGTATGAATACTCCCGGTAGATTTATCGAGGTTTAAATACAGCGTTGTAAGCATCAGCAGGATAACAGGAAGTAAAGCCGTTAAGAAACTATTGGTCGACCCGGGAAGTTGGTCAGCCGGGATCTCTTTAGCAATAAATGTGTGCAAAGGCGTTGAAGGTATTTTTTTCAACGTTTGCGAAAATACAGGTCCCGCTAAAATGACGGCGGGTATGGCCAATAACAACCCGTAAAATAAGGTTGTCCCCATATTGGCATGAAATATCGAAACCAAAGCAGAGGGACCGGGGTGAGGCGGCAAAAATCCGTGCGTAACTGATAAGGCTGCCAGCATAGGCAGACCAATATAAACCGCCGGCAATTTGTATTTATAGGTAACCGAAAAAATCAGGGGCACTACCAGCACAAAACCTGTATTATAAAATAACGGAATGCCGATAATAAAACCCACTATCAGCAGGGCCCATTGAATATGCTTTACCCCAAAGGCGTTCACCAAAACATCCGCTATTTTTTGCGCCGCACCGCTTTCGGCTACCAATTTGCCCAGCATGGCGCCCAGGCAAATAATTATCGTAATGGAACCCAAAGTATCGCCCAGGCCTTTTTGAACCGAGGCAGTAACCTTGCCCATTGGAATTCCTAATAGCAAACCTGCAGTTATGGAAACTATAAGGAAGGCTAAAAAAGGATTAACTTTTGCCCAACTCACTAAAATTACAAGCAGAATGATGCAGAAAAGGATGGTTAGCAGGGCCATAATTGGGTTATGAAATAGGTTCGTCGGTAAATATAGAATCCTGACGGTTATCCCAGAAAAATAAGATTAAAATTTCATTTTCATGAATTTCGTAGTAGAACGAGGTCTGTTTCGAAATTAAACCTTTTCGAACAGTATCTTCTATCAATGAGGCTTTGTACATGTATGGAAATTCAGCCGTCAATTTGAGAACTTTGTCCACACGCTTTAAGAATTTATCAGCCTGCCTTAAACCCCATTGACCCTCAATATAATTTTTGATCGACAAAAGTATCTCTAAAGCATCATCAGTAAAAATGATGCTGCGGGTCATCTTGCAGCGAGAATTTTTTTCACCTCTTCATAGGTCTTGGTCTGACCGTTCCTGGCTTGTTCCTGGCTTTTTTTAATGCCTGCTTTAACGTGCTCAGGTAAAGTTGTCCAAAAATCCGGCTCTTCTTCAACGATGGACGCATGTGCTGCTTTCACTACTTCGTAAAAAAGATTTTTGTATTTTTCATCCAGGTCAATTACTAATCTCATATAGAATATAGTTTGTCTAAACAAAATTAACATTTTGACATCAATAACTTTTATTTTAGTTTGAGAATTTACTTTGGAATTGTTCGTACATTAGTTTTAAAAATCACAGCATGAAACTTATTCCCTACTTAAACTTCGATGGCAATACCGAGGAAGTAATGAACACCTACGCGAAGATATTTGGTGGAACGGTACACGATATCAGCCGCTTTGGCGATAGCAACCCGAATATGCCCGAATCGCAAAAAAACGGCATCATGCATGCCCGGTTAACTTTTGGTGATAACATGCTGATGTTTTCGGATGGGATGCCCGGAAACCCCATCATGCACGGCAACGGGATCAGCCTGAGC
>Ga0206964_10060_pt1 | contig 33131 bp, 30 predicted proteins | sample Alteio_BWOrgHeat_25_FD_152980 | JGI IMG/M metagenome (GOLD analysis project Ga0206964, IMG submission 152980) | Enriched cells from forest soil in Barre Woods Harvard Forest LTER site, Petersham, Massachusetts, United States -... | ecosystem: Environmental > Terrestrial > Soil > Temperate forest >...
CTCGAAGTACCGCTCTTGAGTTCCCGGACTTCAAATGTGGTGGCACTCTTGTTGGCGACGTACAAGCCGTCGCAGTCGCCTGCTGGCGTCAGAAACACATGGTAGTCAGCTTTGCCGCTGATGGTTTTGGCAAATCGAGATTCCAGTCGAATCGTGGCCACGCCACCGGAGAGTGCGCCGGAGCCGAAGTCTTCGATCCAGTCCTCCGACGACTGCATGGTGTAAAGGCCGATCTTCTTGTTTCCTTGAGCCTTCACTGCAGCACCGATGGTGCCGGTGCAGAAGAGGTTACCCGAGACATCAACCGAGCACTCTCCGCCAAAGTTGGGGCCTTTCACGTCGAAGGCCAAGTCGCCTGCGTTGGTCACGTCGTCATTCTCTACGTACAGTGCTGGATTGGTGGGAACGGTACTCGTGTTGAAGGCATACAGAGCAATAGCGTCTCCGTTAAAAGCATCCAGGAAGCCACTAACGAATTGCGGGGCCGAAAAGAAATTGGAGAGAGCCAGTTCCGGCACGATCGTGGTATCGATCCCTAAGGTCGGATTTTGCCCCCCGGTGTTGGTGATTCCGGAACCAGTGGTTACGCTAAGCACACCCGTGTTGTTAAGAGTGGTGCTGCTACCGAGGGCCACAGCGCCGCCTCCACTGAGGCCAGTGCCCGCAGTCACCGTTAGCGATGGATGCTGCAGCATCGCATTGGTGACACCAGCAGTCTTGATGCTTAGCGTGCCACTCGTGGTGATGGGTCCACCAGTGAGGCCAGCCCCGCTCGCCACGCTGGTGACGGTGCCCGAGCCGGTGCCCGGAAAGGTCTGCCCGGCGACGAAGGTAACCAGACCAGTGTTGCTCACCTTAAACGCGGTGCCAGAAATAGTAAGAGTCGGGTGAGTAGTGTTGGGAAATAAGGTCAGAGTGTCGCGAACGTCCCCGGTACCCTTCAGGTCGAACTTGGCCGCCGGGGTTACGGTTCCGATCCCGACTTTGCCGCCGGTGGTTTCAAAGATCGCGGAATTCCCTATCGATGTTGTAGTGATCCACTTGGTGATGTGATTGGGCGTGCCGGTGCCGGTGATGGCGGGTGGAGCGATATCCTGGGCAGCCAAGGGTAAAACGCAGCTAACAAATAACAGCAGCACACAAACGCTGGTACGAACCATATTCCTACCCCTCCTTTGGAGTTTCACGAGCTGAAAATTTCGACTTGCCGAACTAATAACCTCGTGGCGACACCCGCCACGAATCGCCGCTAGAACAGCATGGTCGGATCCGAGTCATCCGATCGACCGATTGCGGTTATGCGGTCTTTAAACAGCTATCCCAAAAATAGCGGCCCCAAGTGGTCTTCATTCGGAGGTACCTACTGGGAAGTTGGTAGTCCTTCAACTTTCAGTGCATAGTGTTGCCCACACTGAGTTCGTTTCATAAGTCCAGGGAAAATTCACAGCTGATCCATCTGCGCTCATGATTCGGCTTTTCAAACGCAGCGTAACCAGACCGGATGAAGCACGAGCGAACGGCGGTGGATTTTTGAAATTTGAGAAGCCACCCCCGACCGGGTGGACGCCAGAACCGAAACGGCCGCGGCGACCGGTATTGCGAATGCACGCACCACTACCCGAGCTTTCCGCAAAGTTGCTGGTACTTTGCGCGTGGGGACTTTGCCCTATTTCGGAACGGGGAACAATGCACTGGAGGTGAATTGAAGGTGAATCATGGATGAGCTAGCAAGCCATTGAAACTAAATGCTGTTGCCTGATAGTGCTGCACTCCTAGGTGCGATAGTGGTACAATCCGCGAGCAAAACTCCCGCCCGTGGCGGGATCTGGTATGGCGACGCCTTCCTCGATTTTCCGTTTTGAACCGTTCGAAGTGCGGACCTCTGCGCAGGAACTCTGCAAGTACGGAACCAAAATAAAACTTCGGGGACAGCCTTTCCAGATACTGGTGTTTTTGCTCAGTCGCGCCGGGGAGGTGGTCACTCGGGAGGAGCTTCGTCAGAAACTTTGGCCTGCCGATACCTTTGTTGACTTCGAGCATGGTCTTAATACATCGATCAAGAAACTCCGTGCGGCATTATGTGATTCGGCGGCGACGCCTCGTTACATTGAAACTCTGCCGCGTTTGGGCTATCGCTTTATCGCCGTGGTGCAGATCACTGTCGAGCCCGCGCCGGCGCCGCCACGGGTGGAGCATGTTGCCGAGGTTCGCGAACGGACCCTGGACACCGTTCCAGTGGCTGAGCGTGAAAGTGGGAATCCGCCGCGAGTCGCATGGCGCTGGACCCGGGTAGCGGCTTTGAGCACGGTCGTCGTGTTGAGCATCGTCTTGGTCCTCAATCTGGCCAGGACACGAGAGTGGGTTTTTGCGTTGTTTGGCTCAACCCGGAATAATTCTGTGGCAGTAGCCTCGGCAAAGGTGCCCTTGCGTTCCATCGTAGTGCTTCCACTGCTGAACCTCTCCAGCGAGGCTTCGGAGGAGTATTTTGCCGACGGCGTCACCGATGAACTGACGACCGATCTGGCCCAGTTTGCGGGTTTGCGCGTGATTTCGCGCACCTCGGCCGTTCACTACAAAGGCACGGGCAAGACGGCGCCTGAGATTGGCCGTGAGCTGGGGGTGGACGATCTGATCGAAGGAACCGTGCAACGCTCCGGCAACCACATTCGCATCCGGGTGCAACTCATCGACTCCACCCGCGACCGCCATCTCTGGGCCCGCAGCTACGACCGCGAGCTCAACGATGTTTTGGATCTGCAGAGTGCGGCGGCGCGCGATATTGCGGAAGAGATTGAGGGGAAGGTAGCGTCACCGCAGTCCGAAGTCCAGATGGCGAACCATCACGTCGAGCCGGAGGCCTACGAGTCGTATCTGAAAGGCCGTTACTTCTGGAATAAGCGTACTGAAGGAGGCCTGAAGAAGAGCATCGAATACTTCCAACTGGCGATTGACCAGGACCCGAAATTCGCGGCGGCCTATGCCGGTCTGGCGGACACTTATTCCATCCTGGGGTCCGATGTGCTGCCGCCGCAACAAGCCAGCTCCCAGGCCCATGTCGCGGCCAGCAAAGCGCTGGATCTGGATCCGAATATCGCCGAAGGCCATGCCGAGCTGGGGCTGGTGGAGTTTTATTACGACTGGGACTGGAAGGGCTCGGAGCGAGAGTTCAAGCGCGCCATTGAACTGAATCCGAACTACGCTACGGCGCACCAGTGGTATAGCTATTTCCTCTCTGCCATGGGCCGTTTTTCGGAAGCTCTGGAAGAGGCCAAGCGGGCCCAGCAACTCGACCCACTCTCGCTATCCATTGACACCACGCTGGCAGGCCGTTACCGCGATCTGCGGCAATACGGTCAGAGCACTGACTTGAGTCGCCGGGTTCTGGAACTAGATGCCAACTTTGCTCCTGCTCATACTGCCCTCGGCGCCGCCTACGAGGAGCAGGGAATCTGGCCCGAGGCCATCAATGAATATAAGAAAGTCACAGTGATTTCAGGCGATAGTCCGCCCGCGCTGGCGTCGCTCGGTTGCGCATACGGACGCGCCGGCAATGCCAATGAGGCCCGCAAGATCATCGCTCGACTGCTCAAGACATCGAGCGGCCGCTACGTCTCTGCCTTCGATATGGCGGCAGTGTATGCATCGGTTGGCGATCTGGACCGTGCTTTCGGTTCGCTGGAGAAGGCGTATTCGGCGCGAGAAAGCCAAATGGCGTTCCTCAGCGTTACCAGGCGGCTGGATCCGTTGCGGACCGACCGGCGTTTTGCCAATCTGCTACGGCGCATGTCGCTACCCCTGCCCGCCTCGTCATAGTTGTTCATGGCAGCCGTGGTCTTTGTCGCTGAATGTAGTTAGAATCGCGATAAGCCCGGAAAATTCAGCGTGATTGATATCCACTGCCACATCCTCGCCGAGGTGGACGACGGCCCCAGGAGTTGGGAAGTCGCGGAGGAGATGTGTCACATGGCAGCGGCGGACGGTATTGAGCACATTGTGGCCACCCCACACGCCAATCACCGCTACCCGTACGACCGCGAGTTCCTGGCGCACGTGCTCGACTATCTCCGGCAGAGGGTAGGCGAGATTCCGCGACTATCTCTGGGATGTGACTTCCATCTTTCGTATGAAAATCTGAAGGACGTGATGGTGTGTCCCGATCGTTACATCATCGAAGGTGGCAATTACCTGCTGGCCGAGCTAAGCAATTACAGCGTTCCCGCGCAAATCGAAGAGCATTTCAGCAGGCTGCTGACAAAAGGAATCACACCAGTGATTACGCATCCCGAGCGCAATCCTATTCTGCAAAAGACTCCGCAGCGAATGCTGCAATGGGTCGAGCTTGGATGCGTGATTCAGGTGACCGGTTCGGCCCTGACCGGGCGCTGGGGAGAAACGGCCTGGCGGACGGCGCAATGGTTGCTGCAACGCAATGCCGTACACGTACTCGCCACTGACGCTCATGATACGAAGAATCGTCCGCCGGTGCTGTCCACGGCACGCCAGGCGGCGGCCGAAATCAGCGGAGAAGAAGTTGCCCGCGCGCTGGTCGAGGACAATCCACGGGCCATCGTCAGCGGGCAGCCATTGCCCTACTTTCCTGCGCCTGCGATGAAAAATTAGAAGTATTTTGAAATTCAAAAAAGCAAAGCCAGGGTGGTTGCCCCGGCTTTTCTGTTCATCACCTCAGGGGACTAACTTGGTTTTGAAACTCCCCTCAGATCCTCTAGAAATCAAAACTCAATTCACATGACCAAAGCCAGGTTCTCCAGTTCATTTTGCAGGACGGGAATCGAACACCCAGACATTTCCACGCGACCAGCGGCATCGAAAGCCGCCTGCGGGGAAACTCCGTAACCCCGGCCCATCAGAAACACTTGCAGCAACTCCGCAGCTTCGCGGGAGTCGATCAACCCGCCCTGGAGCAGGTCGTTGCGTAACGCCGTTAACTCCGTCACTGAGAATCGCTCTTTCATGGCCGTTTCACCTCCGACCCTGGGTACCGCTCTTACTGGTATTAGACTCAGTCAGTGCCACCTTCGTTGCATGCAATTTCGTTGCCGCAAACGAAAGCATCGGCGCAAAAAGTTGCGATTTATTTAAGTCGCTTTTATACAGTGAGTTGCGTCTATTTTTTGTCACATTTGGAGAGTCGTGGAGGGATGATGGCCAATCTCAGTCTTGACACATCGTGTCGTTGTGGGACAGAAACCGGCGGCACGCCTTTTTCGGCACCAGAATCACGCTATCTAGCCCCCAAGTCAGGAAGGCTCCATCACCGCCTGGTCAATGAGCAGGACGGGGATATCATCCTGGATCGGGTACACGCGGCGGCAGACCGCACACTTCAGGCTGGATCCATTGTCCTTCAAAATCAAGGGTTTCTTGCAGGCTGGGCATACAAGAATGTCGAGAAGGTCTTGAGCGATCATGTTGACATATTACGCCCTGCGCTGGTTTGTGGCACTCAGGAAAAAGAATCGGTCAACTGGTTAGGAGACGAAAGGCCACATTGACATAGGTGGATCGTCCCGTTAGATTTTTGCGACATGAAAACTAGCTCGTTCTTCAAAAGCCTGTCACCCTTATTGATTGGGTTTGCCGTGGTAGTTACTTTCGTTTTAGGGATCAAGGTGCAGGCGTCAGAAGCCGCTTCGACGCGCTACGTCATCACCAACGATGATGTGCCGCCGCTGCCCCGCAGCAGTGTAACGTTTTACACCGTCGGAAAGAATGGTTCCCTGACTCCAAAAAAGAAGGTGGAGACCAACGCCTTCGGGATCGCGGGTGGTTATTTTGGATTAGATCGCATCGCGGTTGCCGGCGGCAAGTTGAACTGCGTTTTCGCATCCGATTCGCAGTCTCCCGACATCGTTGGAATCGACGTCGCTGCCTTGAAAGCGGTTAGCCGGACTAAGGGTTCCAAGAGTGACGATGGCTCATCGAATGGCATCGGGCTGGCGTTGAGCTCGCACTATCTATATGCCAGCTTCACCGACAACGGTGTAATTGGGACATTCAAGTTGCAGCCGGGTTGCAAGCTCAAGTTCATCAGTGATATCACGGTAGGCGGGCTCCATGGAGGAATCATTGACGCCATGGCGATCCGGGGGAACATACTGGTGGCAACCTATGGAGACGGCTCCATTCAATCTTTCAATATAGCAAAAGGCGTGCCCATATCGAACGGGGACGAGCAGGACTCAACGGGTTCACGCGGCGGCAATACCTATCCCAATGGAATCGACATCACGCAGGACGGGCACTTTGCTATCTTTGGAGACACCTCAGTATCAACTGTAGTGGAAGTTTCGGACCTGTCTTCGGGAAAACTAACGCCGACTATCGTTTATCACCTGGGATCGGGTATCAGCTCCAGCAACATCTTGTTGAGTCCGGATGAAACGCTTCTCTATATCAGCAATACGCAAGGCGACAGAATTTCGGCAGCCTTTTTTGACAAGGCCACTGGCAAACTCACTAAGGGTTGCGCTTCAGGTTCGCTGAGGGGGTATTCCAGCAATTGGTCCTATCTCGCGGGCTTGACCCTGGCAACTAGCACCGGAAGCGGAGGGACAGTCTATGCCGCCGAGTTTGGCTCTCCTTCATCAATCGCTGTCGTCAACGTTCAATCAAGCGCCGGGAAGTGTTCGCTCAAAGAGGCGTCCACATCCCCGGTAGCCGACCCGAACAGCCCAGGGCTGTTGTCCATCGGCTCTTTTCCGCCTCGGCGGTTTTAGTCGTATGTAAACGAAGAAATTAAGGAGTGACGTATGCGGTCTGCTCTGAGGTACGTATTGCCCTTACTGATGTGGGCATTCCTGGTAACGGAGAGTGTGTCCCAGTGCCCTGACCGACCTGCCGTCGGCACAGTCGTCAAGGATGGTCTAAGCCTGAAGTCTGCCAATGGCGTTTTGAAGGCTGGGCTGACGTTGCGGCATTCCGTGGATTCCAGTGGTTACACTCACTATTGTTTGAACTACAAGACGGCCACGGGCGAGGTAGAATCTCCAACCCTGCGGCTCAATCCTGGCGATACGCTGCTGCTGGATGTGAAGAATAGAATCGCGACCGACGACATGGAGTTGGAAAGCGATATGGGATCCATGACTGGCGCACCGTTCAAGAAGTGTGGCGACGGCGGCCCAATGACCATAAGCTCTACCAATGTTCACTTCCATGGGTTGAACGTGCCCCCCGTTTGCCATCAGGACGATGTACTCACAACCCTGATTCAACCCGGCGGCGCAACGTTTCCGTTCAAGATTAAGATTCCGAAAAATGAGCCGCCTGGATTGTACTGGTATCACCCGCACATCCATGGGTTCACCGAGTTCCAGGTCAATGGCGGAGCGGCGGGAGCCATTGTCGTAGAGGGAATGGAAAAGGTGCGCCCGGAAGTTGCAGGCCTCAAAGAACGCGTGTTCGTGCTCCGACAGCAGTACCTGGTTCCTTGGATTCCTGGGCCATACCAGCTAACAGTTAACTACCAAGTCTCCACCCCAGCGTTCCCGACACCCATCATCAAGATGAAGCCGAGTGAAAAACAGTTCTGGCGAGTCGCAAATGCCAGCCTTCAGGACTTTATGCCTTTGCAAGTGGTGTACAACGGCAAGTTACAGCCATTGCAGTTGATCGCACTGGACGGATATCCTCTGGCCAAGACGCGAGTTGAAGATACGATTCTCCTTCCTCCCGCTAGTCGCGCGGAATTTATTGTTCAGGCTCCCGCCAGCGCAACCACGGAGGCGGCTTTTCAGACGAACTCTTATTCCACCGGACCTACTGGCAACGCCGATTTTTTCCAGGTTCTGGGCAAAATTGACGTTGTGAATGGCGACGACGACGTCGAGAGCGCCCAGCCAAGTAAGCCGACACCTTCCATCACGATGCGAAGCATCAAGTTCTCAGGTTTGAGCGAGCAGAGGGCAAACACACAACGGAAGCTGTATTTCTCGGAAGAGTTCGGCGGCACCAACGGCCCGATCCAGTTCTACATCACGGTGGATGGACAAAAAGAGAAAGTTTTCGAAGCGAATGAAAAACCGGTGATCACCACCCACGTAGGAGCGGTTGAAGATTGGACCATTGAGAACCGGGCGCTGGAGACGCATGCCTTCCACATGCACCAGATTCACTTCTTAGTCATGGAAGTGGACGGAATGCCCGTGAAAAACCAGGACTTGCGCGATACCATCGAGATCCCTTTCTGGGAGGGCCCTGGACACCCCTATCACTCGGTGAAGGTGCGCATGGATTTTCGTGACCCGACGACGGCGGGTACGTTCGTTTTCCACTGTCATATTCTGCTGCATGAGGATCTGGGCATGATGCACAAGATCCTGGTCAAGAAATGAATCTTTTTTGAGACGCAGGAGCCGAATGCGGAGCGTTGTTCTGATCTGTTGCGGTGTGCTGTTTCTTACGGCGGGCTACATGTCCGGCCACGGCACTGTAAAGGCTGCGAGTTATAAGACCATGCATGGCGTTGTTCCTAAGTCCTATGGGCGTTTGGTGACGGCGATTGCAGACTCCATTGGAACCGGCATTATTTTTGAGGATGAAAACGGCGTGATCCGTTTCGTCAGCGTGACTGGGATGAAAGAAGGCCAGCTCGCTCGCTATTAATTTTTGATTGCGATTGTTCAAAGAATGAGGAACACGACACAAATGCGCAAGACAATCTTGATAGTCCTAGGGAATGCGGTCTTGTTTTTTGCCGGTTACTTTGCGGGCAGCGCCCGGGTAAGTTCCGTGCAGGCGCAAGTGACTGGCACTCATGGAGGCATCCCAAAAGCGTATGGCCACCTGGTGTCTGCGGTTGTGACTCCCGGCGGCACTAGCTTAGTCTTTGAGGACAGTGACGGCGTTATTCGATTCCTGACCATGACAGGCCAAGTAGAAAGCGAACTGACCAGGAAGTAAGCAACGGCGATTGACCTTGCCAACATTCGCCGATTGGGCCAATTCCTCCGAGATTGCCTGGCGGTGGACAATCGCGATTCCTTTCAAGAAAACACCGTGGGCAAGCCGCTCCGTGCTACTGCAACTCCAGCGACGACAAGTCGCCGTCAGCTTTTCCTCCCGCACGGTAGTTGATGGCAACTGCGCGATTGGTCCATGAGCAGGAAAATTGATCGGCCCCGATAACCATGAGTGACTGATAGTTTTCGGTACGCAGTCTCAACACTCGGGTTCCTGAAGCAACCGTTACCACCGCCAAAGGCGAGTGCGAGCAATCCACCGAAACTAACTTTCCCTTTAAGTGCTGAATGGGCCTGCGGTCGGGCTGGGCCTGAGTTGATGTTTGCTCCGCATCGTCGGCGGTGGAGGTCTGGCTCGGGGGAACTGGCGCTGACGACGAGGACGGCGCAGTGGGAGGCGCGGCGGCTGCTTCCGGCTTGCTTGCGCCCTGCGGCATGACGCCATACTTCTTGAGCATGGGCAGGCCGTCCAGTTGCTCGCGTGCGGATTTGGCGAGCTGAGGATCCGTGCTGTTCTTGAGCCGTTCAAGTAATGCGCTGGCCGCGTCCCAATGTTTTCCGGCAAGGTAGATCTGTGCCATGTCCAGCAGATAACCCTGATTGCGGGGACTGAGCCGAATGGCGACCCGCATGGAATCCATGGCGGCGTTGGTGCCACCGCCTTCGAGTTGTGCCATAGCCAGCATGGCCCGGGCTGCGGCGAATTCGGGAGCCCAGTCCAGGACCAGACGAAGGTCCTGCATCATGTTGGGAAGCCCTTCGATCCCGCTGCCTTTGGACTTTGCCCGGGTCTGCCGCAGCAGTGCCAAATAGTAATGCAGCCAGGGATCGTGAGGATTGAGTTCGGCGCCCTTGTTGAATTCCTCGACTGCCGAATCGAAATCTTTCTTTTGCAGATGGTTCCAAGCCAAAGCGCGTCGCGCGATGACATGATCCCGCTTGGGATCGGCGGTCATGGATTCAAGATCAGCTACACCAGCGTCCCGATGTTCCGGCAGTCGCAAACTCATTTCCGACACCAGGGCTTGGCCTTCGTTCTCGGGAAGTTGCTGCAGGCTGCTGCCGATTTCTTCAAACCCGGTGACGGCGATGGTTGGTGAGTTCGGGATGGGCGAGTCTTTGGTTTCTTTGGTGGAGACCTGCTGCGCTTGCGCCATCACCCGGAAATAGTCTCTTACCGATTGTCCGAACTGCGCATGGGTGACGTCAAAAGCCCTTTGAATCGCATCTTCGACCGGAACCTTTTGGTTCTCGACTAGATCGAAATACGTGCCTGCCAGCGACAGCTTGTTTTGGCTGAGCAGGTAGTGAATGACGATCCACGACTGGGCCTGGAAGAGGCTGTTCTGCTTGCTGGCTGGGTCGTTGCTCATGGAGAACAATGCTGGCATCGGCATCCATTCCTGTGTGCTCAGAGTGCCGATGAACGATTGCGGGTCACCGCCAATTTGCGCGTGCGTGCCGTCGAGGCGAAGGCTGGAAAAATAGTTGGCGAAGCCCTCGTCGAACCAGGACTGGGTGGCGGGATAATTGTAATTCAGCAATATCAGCGCGAAGTCGCGGGCGATCGCGCTCCAGCCATCGTCGCGAGTAAGGTTCAGGACGAAATAGTTCCGGTCCTCGCTAGGAAGGAAAAAAACAGATTCAGGCGTGGTCTGCCCCTTTTTCAGGGGCGCGAATTTCTCGTACTCCTCTTCGCTGCGCAGCCCGAGGATATCCAGTGGTTTGGGCAGATTGATGCGATCGCGCATTAACAGTTGCGCAAAAGCAGTGCGCATTTGCTCGAAATGGACGATGACCTGGCGGCCCCTCTTCTCGTCGGCATCGGTCACCACAGAAAAGTGATCGGAGTTGAGGCGAATCCAGTGGGGTGCGTCAGAACGGGCGACAGCGGTTTGTGGGACGAGAATCGCGCATACAGCAATTAGGCTCAGAGCCTGCTTCAAAATCCGTTGGGGAAGAGACTTCATCATCGAGACAGTTGGGCAAGAAGATGCTACCACGCTGGTGTAGAGCGGACACTCCTGTCCGCTCCTTTGATTTTCTTTGAGGGACACGGGTCGAAGTCTTCTGCCCCTAACCGATCTTCTTGCTGGCCCAAATCGCGCTTTCGGCTATCACTGGATCCTCGTCCAACGCCAGTTTCTTCAGGACCGGCGAGAAATGCCGGTTCCCGCTGTTTCCCATGGCGATGACCGCATTTCGCCGCAAGCCGTTTCGCTTGGCACGACGAATAGGTGACCCGCGAAATTTGCTTCGGAATTCTTCCGCGCTGATTTCCGCCAGCCACTCGAGAGCCGGATTCACGAGGCCTTCCTGAGGCTGAAACTCCGACGCGGTTGTGGGCGGAGCTTTGCGGTTCCAAGGGCATACATCCTGGCAGATATCGCAGCCAAAAATATGCTGGCCCATGCCCTCGCGCATCTCCATCGGGATCGCGCCATGTTTTTCGATGGTCAAGTACGCAATGCACTTGTTGGAGTCGAGCTGGTAGGGGGCGATCAAAGCGTCGGTGGGGCAGGCGTCGATGCAGCGAGTGCAGGTTCCGCAGCGGTCGGGTGCGGGAAGATCAGGCGAGAGCTCGAGCGAAGCGAGAATCACTCCGAGAAAAATCCAGGAGCCGATTTTCTGATTCAGAATGCAGGTGTTCTTGCCAATCCATCCCACGCCAGCATATTTCGCGTAAACCCGTTCGACGAGGGGCCCGGTATCCACGTAGCAGCGTGTTTCAAGAGGTCGCTCACTCCCAGCGGATGGTTCTTTGCATACGAGGCTTAAGCGTTCTTCCACCGCACGCAGTCGTTGCATTACCGCTTCGTGATAATCCTCGCGACCCCAGGCGTAGCGGGAAATCCATCCTCGTTCAGGATCGTCGAATTCCGTGGAATAGGCAGCAGCCGTGTTGTAGTTGATGGCGCAGACGATGACGGAGCGTGCCCAGGGCGTAGCGGTCCGAAGCGAGGCTCGTTTGAGGCTGCCAGCATCATCGCGCGCCTCCATGTATTTCATCTCGCCGGCGTGGCCGGCTTCAATCCATGCGGGAAAATAGTCGAGCTCGGGAAAGTCACGAACCGGCGCGATGCCGGCGAGTTCAAAGCCCGCGTCGCGAGCTGCTTGCTTTACTACCGACGTAATATGGCTGATCTGGTTCAAGTGGCTGGATTCTATTATCCAGCAAAAGCTGGAGATCGGCAGATTTCTCGCTGCGAGGAACTTAGTTGTTCGGCGCATCCGCTGGTTTGAACACCATTCCCCGGCTGGTCTTTCCATTCATCACTACCGCGAGCGGCTGATCAAAGTGCAGGTGCCGCACGCATCCCGTCTCTTCCACCGCGGGCTGTGACCCTAGCCACTGCCAATCCACGAAGCCCTCGCCGGCGTCTGGATTGACCGTGAAGTAACCCACTTGAAAGGCGGTCAGGTTCTGAAAAAAGTGGCTGCCTTGCGATGGGGTCACGCGAAAATCACGAAAGCCGGCTTCGATGATCACGCGTGCACCTGAAATCTCATCCCATTCCACCGGAATACCGAGCCAGGGATCATTCGATCCCCACCGCCCTACTCCAATCAGCAGATAGGGTGTTCCGCTCTCATTGAGTTTCGCATTCAGATAGGCGACGCCTTCGGCGACTTCCTGACTTTGGGCGCGATCGAAGCGATGAAAGTCCACGACTATGGCGTCATGCAAATCCGCGATGCGGCCGTTACCCAGCACTTTGGAACTCTGGCACGCAAGCTGATCGGGAGCAACATTTTCCATGCGTAGCTCTTCACCTTCGCGTGACAACACTAGAGGACGAATCTGCAAAAATCCGAACTCGGCGGTTTCTTGCGGAGCTTTGGGCAAGCGAACGGCGAATTCCACTTCCACCGGACGGCCGAAAGCTTCCTCACCGATTCGAGTGAGCCGTTCGAGAATCGGTGCCAGCGGAAAAACCCCGTGCTTAAGAACTGGAGCAAAACTGACCACACGAGTGCCCTGACGACTCAGTCCGTCATAAACGACGTGGTTATCCACCGAATAAGTTGAGCCAAGATGATCCAGTGTCCCGTCGCTTTCAGCCACATCCAGTCCGAAGCAGGATTCGCGCAAGTTGTGTACGGGGTCCTGACGCCGCTCCGTGTGATCGAGTTCCAGGGCCCCAGAACTCGCGCTGCGAGTTGGCTAGAATATCTTCCACAGAGGAAAACTGCACCAGGTTCCGGGGGTAGCGCGGACAAAATGTCAGGCACTTCCCTCCGTCCACGACCGCGCGTCCCAGCCCCAGGGCAACGGCAGCGATTCCATCTCCATAACTCATGGGCGCGACCGGATAGAAATTGTGCGAGCGCACCACGCCCGAGAAATCGGGATAAAAACGCTTTCCACTGTTCGCATCGAGATTTAGCGGGCCATGAATCGTGCCCACGACCTGCTGCAAAATCACCGCCATCTTTTCTTCTTCCAGGCGATAGGGAGTTGCGCGCACGTATCCTTTGGCATGCTGGCTGAAAGTCGAGGCGTAAACGCGCTTGATCGCCTCCATAAGCTGCTCCAGGCGGACCAGCAAATCAGGGTGCTGGTTCGCCAGCATGAAGGTCTCATACACGCCGGTAAACGGCTGGTAACGCGAGTCCTCTAGCAAACTGGAAGATCGCACGGCCAGTGGATAATTGACCTCGCCGAGAAAAGCGAGCAGGTCGTCACGCAATCCGGAAGAAAGCGGAGCCTCCACAAAACGCTGTTGGATTTGCGCGTCATCGGTGCTGTTCATGGCGAAGTCGAGCAGGTTGTTTTCGCTCAGGAAGCGGTCGAACACATCCGTCGCTAGCACCACGCTGGGAGGCACGGCAATGCGCACACCAGGGAAACGGCTGGCCGGCCGGAATTTGTGCAGAAGATGGCGAATGAAAGCCAGTCCACGCGCTTTGCCTCCGAGTGAGCCGCCGCCGATTCGCAGGAAAAAACCCTCGGTTGCTTTGAATGTAGCTGCGTTAAAGTCGCCGATCAGTACCTGGCTTTGCTCTTCGCGATACTCGACGATGGAAGCAATCACTTCTCGCCGCAAGTCTTCGACTGTGGCAAAGTCGGAAATTTTTCGCGGGCGTAGGCGCTGCGCCAGAGCAAATTCTGTCCGTGCCCGCAACCAGCGCGAGAAGTGGTTCCGTTCGCTGTGATAGGCGATACACTCTGCCGGAACTTCGCCCAGCCGCGCTTCAAGTTCGTTCAAGTCGCTGGCCCGTGCAACTTCGCTGCGGTCGGGCAGACGGAAGGCAAAATCGCCGAAGCCGAATTGCTCAGTGAGAAATCGTCGTAGGTCGCGTAGCAGTGTTGGGGAGCGCTTGCGGAGAAACGAAAATCCCTCGGCATGAGCACGGGCCCGGAATTCTGTCCTACTGGATTGCAGAACAATAGGAACGTCGGCGACTTCTTCACGAATCATCCGGGCGAGCACGAATCCGGCCTCGGCGCTAAGCTCTCCCTCGCGGGGAAATTCCACATCCGAAACCACGCCTAACAAGTAGTCGCGGTGCTGCATCACCTGCTCGGCGGCATCCTCGTAGTTAGTGGCGAGCAGAATCTTGGGCCGCGCGCGCATGCGCACCAGTTTGTGCGCAACGTTTAACCCTTCACTGAGCAGGCGGCGCGATTGGGTGATTAATTCCGTATAGATCGTAGGAAGAAACGACGAGTAGTAACGGATATTGTCTTCGACCACCAGGATGACTGGCACGCCAATCGCGCGCGTGTCGTGCATCACGTTACGCTTGTCTTCGATGTACTTGACGATCGAAATTAGAATGCGGACGTTGCCCTGCCAGAGGAATATCTGCTGGATGTCAGTTACGGGATTGCGGGCCACGAAATTCTTGATCTCGCGATAGTCGTAGGCCAAAACCACGACGGGCACATCGAGGCCGGCCGCTTTGACCTCGCGGGCCAGTTGGGCCGCGTCCATGTCTTCGACTTCGAGATTGGCGACGATGAGATTGAATCGCGGCTGCGATCGCGCCATCGACAGCGCTTCGGCCCCAGTGGAAACATGAGTGATGCCGGGAATTTGGTGCTGTTCCAGTTCGAGCGATTCACCGATCAGCAGTTCATTCAGCCGCCCGTCTTCGCGCAGAATGAAAGAGTCGTAGAGACTGGAGACCAGCAGAATGTCCTGCACCCGAAAGGGCATCAGGTTCTCAAAGCCCTCGAAGAGGCGCTCGGGATCGACGATGGGATCGGGTTGGTGAGCTACCGACATTTCAAAGCCGTGTCCGCTACTCGTACCGCAACGCCACCATCGGATCAACCTTCGTCGCGCGCCTTGCCGGAATGTAACAAGCCAGCAGCGCCACGGCGACCAACAAGAGCGTCACGCCCCCGAAAGTTATCGGATCGGTTGCGGTTACGCCGAAGAGCAACGACGATACGGTCCGGGTCAGTGCCAGAGATCCCACGATACCAATCGTCACGCCCATCAAGATCGTACGCACTCCTTGACCCAGAACCATGCGAAGCACGTCGCCAGCTGTGGCGCCGAGTGCGACTCGCACCCCGAATTCTCGGGTGCGCAGGCTAACTGAGTACGCCATAACGCCGAACACTCCCGCAGTCGCAAGCAGCAGCGCGGTGATGCCAAAGAATCCAATCAGGATCACATTGAATTTCCGCGAACCCAGCGACGCGGAATATATTTGTTGAAATGTCTGGAACTTCGCCGGAATTTCTGGGTCGAGATCCCGCACAATTCCTCGCGCGGCTGATGTCACCGAGCCAGTATCGGCATCGCTCAGCATGGTTACTGTCATAACTGCGCGCGGCCGCTGGAACAAATTCACATAGACCGTTGGTCGCGAAGGCTGGTCGAGGCCGTATTCATGGGTGTCGGCTACAACGCCCACGATCGTCAGCAGACGCAGATCGCCATCCATATTTCCAAATTCAATGGTGTGTCCAATCGGGTCTTCATGTGGCCAGCGGTCATGCGCGAGCGACTCGCTGATCACCGCCACGTGGGGCAGGTTCGCACCGTCACGTTGGTCGAATAGCCTCCCGCGGATCAGCGGGATACCCAGCACCTGGAAATATCCGTCAGTCGCGACACAATAATCTGCATTGCCGATCCGTTCCTTTTGAGTGAACAACGCACCGAAGGCGTCCGTCGTTTTGGGGACCTCATTCTGCGTCATCAGCAAGAACATTCCATCGGGAAGTCCACCGGTCAATGGCAACGCGCTGGCAGCCCCCACGCTCCGCACGCCTGGAATTTGTTTGAGCCGGTCGATCAGATTCGAGAAGAAAAGCCCCTGGGCAGACTTCATTTTAGGGTCGTCTGCCCATGGCAGCGAGACATCCATCGCGACGATCTTGTCCACCCGGAATCCAGCGTTTACCTCGAGGACTTTCATCAAGCTACGTCCCAGCAAACCCGCGCCGATCACCAGCACCAATGTGATAGCGACTTGCGCTGCTATGATCACTCTCCCGACCCGCTGACCGCCTTGCAATCCGGCTTGCCCGCGTCCGCCTTCGGCTAGGCCCTTCCTCAAATCGCCTCGCGTCGCTCGCGCAGCCGTAAACGCGCCAAGCCCAGCAGCCACCGCAGTGGAGAGGAGGAACGCAAAGAGCATCACCGGCAAGCTTACGGAAACGCTGTCGAGCCGTGGCAATTGGTCCGGGGCCAAAGCCACTAACCCAGAGACGCCCAACAGTGCGGCGAGCACTCCAAGAACTCCGCCGATCAGCGAGAGCAAGAATGTCTCGGTCAAAAATTGACGCACCAGGCGGCCGCGCGCTGCGCCGAGCGCGCTGCGAATCGAAAGCTCGCGCTCTCGCACCGACGCTTGTGCCAGCAGTAGGTTCGCAATGTTCGCGCATGCCACCAGCAACAGGAATCCCACCGCGCCAAGCAGAATCAGTAGGGGGGATCGTACTGTACCGGTAATGGAATCCTGCAGCAAAACGACGGTTCCATTCCTGAGTAAGTAATCGGTTTTCTCATCTGACGCCTGGTAGATTCTTCGCGCAATGGCGCTGATATCTCCGCGCGCCTGATCAACGGTTATGCCATCTTTCAACCGGCCGATTCCGTAATAATTGTGCGACGTGCGGCTTGGATTCTCGCCACCTACGTCGGCTGGAAACCATACATCCACTTCACTCGGAAATTGAAACCCCGAAGGAAGCACGCCAATCACGGAATAGACCGAGTTGTTGATTTTCAGGTGCGATAGCGAAAGATCCTGCGCCGATCCGAGGTATTGTCTCCAATAGCCGTAGCTCACAAGCGCAACGGGTGCTGCCCCGTTCTTGTTGTCGTTCGGTGTGAAATCCCGCCCGATTGTCGGAGCAATATCGAATACTCGAAGGAACTGTGGAGTTACCGCCGCCACCATGGTGCGCGTCGGTTGCGATGCTCCGGAAATAGAAGCAATGTCGGTCGAGTACTTGGCGATGGACTGAAAAGTATGGTTTTGATCTCGGAAGTCATCAAAGTTCGGATCCGCGAGGCGGGAAGGCCTGCCTGCTGAGCTCAGTTCAGAGATTGCCATGATACGGTCGGCGCCGGAATATGGCAACGGCCGCAGCAGGACGCCGTACACAACGCTAAAGATCGCCGTCGTCGCACCGATCGCCAGCGCGAGGGTGAACACCATAATTGCAGTGGTGCCGGGATTTTTGCCGAGCACTCGCGTCGCGTACCGAAAGTCCTGCCAGAATCCGCTCATGTTTGCCTCGCTGTCTAATGGATAGTGCCCTGGGGCACCGAGGAATATACGCTTCATTCACAGAAGTTGTTCACCCAGATACATTCTACGTCTCAGGAAAGCCCCAAGCTTATGGGGTCATTCCTACGCTAACTCGCGGGCACTGAATCACGCTGCCGTCGCTATTATGAACCACCATCTCAGTCACTTCCCCGGCTGCATTGTTTTGAAACTCAATCTCGGTCTCGTCCGTTCGGAGAAAGAACTTCGTTTCAGAAGCCGCGAACAGCCAGTAATAAGGATCGCCCGGAAGCTCCACGAGGAGGTGGTTTTCTTTGCGGGACACGGTTGCGATCCGGTTGCCGACCTTGTACTCACCCACGTAGGCATCTAGCTCACTGACTCTGAGTTCTGTTTCCTTGCGCTCAACCAGCCGGACAAACTGGTTGAAACGAGTGACCAGTTCCGCCGGTTTCTGGATTTGGATCAAGTGGCCTGTATCTTTCCAAACTTCAAACGTCGCCAACGGCACAACCGCCTCAATCGCACCGGAGTAAGCAAACACATCGGCGATGTCCGCATCGCCGACTAAGACCAGTGTTGGAACACGAATCTGGGAGAGCCGTGAAACGGTCGGCGGAGAAGGACGTATCTCCAACCCGCCCGCTACTTTCAAATTCTGCGGATTCTTAAGTAACGCATCGTATAGGATCGACCGCGCTCGCTGGTCGTTCCCAGCGATCAGGAAGCGATCTTTCGACCAGTTCTCTGCAACGGCTTTCAGATCGCCCTTAGCCATTGGTGCATTGTTCTGGGTACCGCGATCGGCGAAGTAGTCCGAGCTCGCCATACCGTGAACCACTGGCCCAATCAGAAACAAAGCGTCCACCATTTCAGGGTGGGCCAACGCGAAATCCAACGCCAAACCTCCCCCGGAAGAGTTGCCCGCGATGGTGGCGTGGTCCATATGTACCTTGCGCATGATCTTGTAGAGGTCGTCCTCAGGAACAAACGGCGTCTTCGCAGCATCGGATCTGCCGTACCCTCGGCGGTCATAACGGACCACGTGATACTTGCTGCAGAGTGGCGCCCACACGCTGCCCCAAGTGATGGAATGGACCAGGCCGTCATGCAACAGAACTACAGAGGGCTGAGTTGCGGCTCCGCATTCCTCGTACCAGAGTTTTGCGTCGCCTACGTCGAGGTAGTTGCTGGGTGGAGTCGGAACCACGTTGGTTTGAGCCGAGGAGAACGAACAGCCAAGCAGAAGGATGACGGCAGAAAGGAGCGTGCGGACCATGCCTGATTTTCGCACGATACCGCTCGCGCGAAGAAACAAACGGCGTATTTGTCATGAAGTCTTCAATCGGGAATCCACTGCCTACGCCTCATGAACCTGTAGATCCGTAGAACAGGGGGACCGTACCAATATGTCTTGCGAATGAAATTAGCGTTGAGCTTTCCAGCCCAGGTGTCGGCCACGTCCTCCTTTTCATTGTGTTCAGGCCGAATCGTGTGGTGAATGTGGTGCCCGATTTCGTGAAACAGCATATGGCCGAAGATAACATCCCTCATGAACTGGACACGAAAAGGAAAGGGCACTGCTTTAAAGGCGGCGACCAATTTATCCACTCGAAGCTCAATGTACGGCAAACACGTGCGCGAGCGTGGACGATATCGCCCCAGCACTCGCGACTTATCGTATTTGCGTTTGCGGGACCAGACCCTCCCCACACGATCCCTGCGAGAAAGGGCGATGTCATTCGTCAGCACAACGCAATCCAAGCCCTGCAAGTATTTAACTGGGACGGTCCGCAAGAGTTTGTGAACAATCGCAGCCGCGTTAAAGGGAGGTGTGTAGTCTCGGTATGCTTCGTTAATCCGGATCTCGATCTTGGACAAGGTTCGTCGCCCCTTGGCTATTAAATGAGGCTTGTTTTGTCCGGGTTTTGAAATAAGGTCGTTACATTATTCATAACCCGCGGCTCCCAAGAAACTTGCGGGGTGGAAGTGCTTCCACCCCGCATCATAGCCACACAACCGTTACACCAAACCCTGATCCAGCATGGCATTGGCGACCTTCAGGAAGCCGCCGATGTTGGCCCCGTTTACCAGATTGCCCGGCGTGCCGTACTTCTCCGCCGTTTCGAAACAATTCTTGTGAATGGCAATCATGATTTTGTGCAGCCGGTCGTCCACTTCCTCGCGTGTCCAACTCAGGCGCGCGCTGTTCTGCGACATCTCCAGTCCAGACGTAGCCACACCGCCGGCATTGGCAGCCTTGGCCGGTCCGTACAGAACCTTCGCGTCCAGGAACATTTTCGTCGCTTCCAGCGTGCTCGGCATGTTCGCGCCTTCAGCCACCAGCTTGCAACCATTGTTGATGAGATTGGCAGCATCTTTCGCTTTGATCTCATTTTGCGTGGCGCTGGGGAAGGCGCAATCCGCCTTGATGTTCCAAAGCGGATTGTGGTCCAGCTTGATGTCGGTGGGCATGAAGATCGCCTTATTGAACTTGTCCGCATATTCACGGATACGTCCGCGGCGCACGTTCTTCAGGTCCATCACCCAGGCGAGCTTCTCGCGATTAATGCCGTCCGGATCGTAAATGACGCCATCAGAGTCGGACACCGTGACCGGCTTCGCTCCTAGGTCAAGCAGCTTTTCGACCGTGTACTGAGAAACGTTGCCGCTGCCCGAAACGAGGCAGAGCTTGCCATCAAACGAATCCTTGCGCGACTTCAGCATCTCTTCCGCAAAGTATACGCAGCCGTACCCAGTGGCTTCAGGGCGAATCAGCGAGCCACCCCAGTTCAAGCCTTTGCCGGTCAGCACGCCCGTGAATTCATTACGCAGCCGTTTGTATTGGCCAAATAGGAAGCCGATTTCGCGTCCGCCCACGCCAATGTCGCCCGCGGGAACGTCGGTGTCCGGGCCGATATGTCGCGACAATTCAGTCATAAAGCTCTGACAGAAGCGCATGACTTCGTTATCGCTCTTACCCTTGGGATCGAAATCCGATCCACCTTTGCCGCCGCCCATGGGTAGCGTAGTCAGCGAGTTCTTGAAGACTTGTTCAAATGCCAAGAACTTCAAAATGCCGAGATTCACCGAAGGATGGAAACGCAGCCCTCCTTTATAAGGCCCAATGGCGCTATTCATTTCGATACGGAAGCCACGGTTGACGTGAATCTCACCGCGATCGTCGAACCAGGGTACGCGGAACATGAGAACGCGCTCGGGTTCCGTGATCCGCTCCAGGATCTTTGCCGACCGATATTCGGCGTGCTTCTGCAGCACCAACCGCAGGGAATCGAACACTTCCTGCACCGCCTGATGGAATTCGGGTTCCGCCGGGTTCTTGGCTTTCACCGTGCTCATTACATCTTCCATGTAGTCACCCGGATTTTTGATTCCGGGCGGGTTCATCACGCTCATAGATCGTTCCTCCGTTAGGGTCGTCCGAGACCGCTGACAATGTTACTGCGAAAGCCCAAAACTGTCATTCCGGGGAGCGAAACCCCGTTCCGGCCACCAGCAAGAACCCAAATTCCTCCCATTGGGCGGAGTGGCAACGTCTGGGCTGGAATGAAAGTGAAGTGGCCCGGACCCTTCCGGCCCAGAATGGGACGCCGCGAATTCATCCCGCAAAAATCCTCTTGATTTCTTTTTTTTCACGGGCGTAGCATTTGGGAACACAGAGTCACGCAGTTCCCCCTGCGCGTTCTCCGAATCTGTTCCACAAGGAGAAAGCACAATGCCTCAAGTAACTCCCATTCAGATTTCGGTGATCAATGCCAGCACGGTATTGGCCGACGATCAGGTCCGTCCCGTGGTGGATGCGCTGCAACAACAGGTCAGCAACCATTTTCTCCCCGCTTGGGGAGTGGATGCTCAACTCACATTCCTTCCCGGCACGGCTACGCCGCCGCCAGGCAGTTGGTGGTTGACCATACTGGATGATTCCGATCAGGCTGGGGCCCTGGGTTATCACGATTTAACGCCTGACGGTCTTCCCATCGGCAAAGTATTCGCTGGCACGGACTTGAAATACGGGAACCTATGGTCCGTCACCGCCAGCCATGAGTTGCTGGAGATGCTTGCCGACCCCAACATCAACCTGACCGTTTTTGTGCAGAACGATCAGAGCACTGGGATCCTTTATGCTTACGAAGTCTGCGACGCTTGCGAAGCCGACAATCTGGGTTATGCGATCGGCAACGTGACGGTTTCGGATTTCGTCTATCCGTCCTGGTTTGAAAGCTTCCGCACCACGGGTTCGACCCAATTCGACCAGACCAACCAGATCCAGAATCCGTTGCAACTATTGCCCGGCGGCTACATCGGAGTATTCGATGTGAACTCCGGCAGTGGCTGGCAGCAACAGACTGCTCAACGTCAGCCTAACCTGATGAGCCGCGGCAATGTGGGGAGCCGTCGCGAGCGCCGCAGGACGCCGCGGCAACAATGGATTCCCAGCCAGGCGCACAAGGAAATCATGCGTCACACCGAGGTGTACCGGCACCGCATGGAGACTGTCATTGCGCGAATCAAAGTTGCAGCCTAGCTTCTTTGAATTTTATTGACCAGCCCCGCTTTCCCCCGCGGGGCTTCTTTGTGGGCGCGAGAGCTCTTATCAGCCGGGAGGAAGGCCGCCTCTTGACCTTCAGCTTAACCGGGAAAACAATGTTCCTACCGGTCGCCCCGCATCCACCCGGATGCTGTCATTTTTCTTTCCAATTCGGCGAGACCCACGGTGCCTTTCCTCAGACTCCCCTCATTCTTGCTGGCACCACGTCGTTGGGCCCAGATCACTAAACAGCAACATCCAGGAATGTTGAGCATGGTCGTGCAGCCGCATACTTATTTGCGACGATGCCTCTGCATGCCGTTACACGTCGCTAACCAAAACTGACACCCAAAGTCGAAGTAACACTATGGATTCCGTCGTGACTTCCGTAGGAAGGGCTTTTATGACCGGCCTCAGGTCAGTTCTCGGAAGCGGGGAGGGTCTCCAGCTGAAGCGGGTCCCGCTGCTGTTTCAAGTTCATGTCACATCTGGGCCAGAAACAACGTGACGAAACAATCCGCAAAGCTGATGGGCGCGGTGGACCTTGGATCACCAATTGCAATCAACCTACAGCACGGCGACTGGTGGCAGCGATGTGTCCACTTTCTTCTCATAGCGTTCATCGCTTCGGTTTGTCTGTGGCCCGCTAGAGCGGCGGCCCGCAGCCCGCAGACAGCGTCACCGACGCTAAGGAGTGCTGATGCCGTTCGAGTAGAGCGCGCACCAAAGCTTGACGGAACACTTGACGATCCGCTGTGGAAGCAAGCGAAACCCATCGAGCAGTTTTTTCAGAAGGAACCGGCCGAAGGGCAGGTACCTACCGAGCGGACCGAGATCCGCATCCTTTATACGCAGCATGAGGTTTATTTCGGCGTGTACTGCTATGACAGCCAGCCTTCCCAAATCGTGGCGGGCGAATTGCGCCGGGACGTGAGCCAGGACCTTGACGACCACTTCGAGATCCTGATTGACTCGCGACACGACCGCCGCAATGCATACGTCTTCGAGTTCAATCCGCTGGGAACTCAGCTCGACGGTCTTATCTCAGAAGAAGCAAACCAGCAGAACAGTCTCAATGGCGCGGATTTCGATTCGGGGTGGGACGGGATATGGACGTCGGAAGCGCGCATCACGAAGGATGGCTGGAGCGCCACGATCGCTGTTCCTTTCTCAACCTTGAATTTTACAAAGTCGAAGAATGTGGTCTGGGGCGTGAATTTCAAGCGCTTCATCCGCCGCAAGAACGAGGAGGACCTGTGGGCCGCGTGGCGCCGTACCTGGGGGATCACGAAAGTATCCGAGGCCGGCGAGCTTCACGGGATCACGGAAATTGGCAGTGGACGGCTATTTATCGTCAAGCCGTATGGGCTTCTCGGTGCGGAACAGATGACTGGCCACGATTGGCATGCGCTCGACACGGGTGGAGTCGATATCAAGTACGGCCTCCGCTCGAATCTGGTACTAAACATTACCGCTAATACGGATTTCGCGGATACCGAAGCCGACCAGCAGTTTTTCAATCTTAGCCCGTTCAAAATCTCGATTCCGGAAAAGCGGCCGTTCTTTTTGGAAAACCAGGGCATCTTTGATTTCTCGACCGGCGGGACCGACCGATTGTTTTTCAGCCGTCAGATCGGCATTGACCCCAACACCGGCCTGGAAGTCCCTATCAATGCCGGGGCCAAGGTGACGGGGGCGGTTGGAAATTTCCAGCTTGGTCTGATGGATGTGGAGACTCGGTCCACTGGCACCAGCCCCAGCGCGAATTACGCGGTGGCCCGCCTGACCCATCCGCTCTTCGGGAGCTCCTATATCGGCGCAATGTACATCGATAAGCGTTCTGGCGGCAATCCGCTCGATCCTTACAACCAGTCTGCAGGTTTGGACATGCGCCTGGTGTTGCCGAAGAATGTCTCACTATACTTTTGGGGTGCCGGCACCCGGTCCCTGGGGCTCACCAAGAACGCAACCGATGTCGGGGTCAGTTGGACATACCTCACGAATCTGCTGCAATTGACCGGAGGTGTCGACAAAATCGCGCCTAACTACAATCCCGAGGTTGGATACGTCCCCCAGGTCAATGCCAAAGAGGTGTTAGTCGATCCTCTTCTTACGCCGCGACCTAAACTCCGCGGCGTTCGCCAATTGCAGTTCGAGTGTTTTTTCTGGCGGCAAACCAACACTCTTGATCGACTGCAGATTGAGCAGCGGGGTGGACGCGGCGGGGTATATTTCAACAACGGAAGCTATTTCACCGTGATCCCAGACTTTCTCAATGTTCAGAGGCTGAATACACCGTTCAACATCTACAAGAACATTTCCATCCCGACCGGGATTTACCGCTATGACACGCACCACTTCGAAGCCGGATCGCCACAGGATCGCCCGCTCACACTCATGGGCTATTACGAATTTGGCACCTACTATGGCGGAAAGATCGACACCGCTTTTGTGATGGGCACGTACCGTCCCGGTCCACGATGGTCGTTCTCAACCGGTGAAACCTGGAACCAGATCCACCTGCCTCAGGGCAATTTCACAGTCGATGTGGCTAGCCTGCAAACCAACTATTCGTTCTCTCGTTTTCTCACGTTCACCTCTCTCATGCAGGTGAACACTTCCAACAACCAAGCCGTGAGCGCGAATCTCCGGCTACGCTACAATTATCGGCCCGACAGTGATTTCTACGTTATTTACAACGTTGGCACACAGTTCGAGAGTTTGAATGGCTCAAACCAGCAGCAGATCCGCGACGCGCGCTTTGCAATTAAGTTCACTTATTCGTTCCAACCCCGGTTCGGCCACACTGATGGAATTGCCGCGATCACTCCTGATTCCCCAACCTCACGAATGGGTCGAGTGTACCTCGGCAATGCGGCGAATTCGGTTCTACAATGAGCGATCCAGAGTGAGCTTTCAAACATGCGGATGGGCAGGGTGGGTCTGCCTGGTGGCCCATTCAAACCGCACTTTGTGTCCAGTCCCACGACATGGTTTACAGAGTGTCCCGGGACATCCTTTACAGTTTGGGCTGGGAAGATTGGACCAATCTTCCCAGCCCAAACTGTAAAGGATGTCATGAGACTGAACACGTCCTTTGGCTTGAGTGGGGAACTTCGTGGTCAGGCGGGTGTGCGGCACTGTTCGACTTTTATCAACATTGCTCCTATACTCTCTGCCGCTATGAAAACCTGCCTGTTCGCGATGTTTATTGCTTGCTTCACGACCTGCTTCACCGCTGCGCAAACCTTCACTGTCGGCACAGCGACAGCTCCTCCGGGACAAAAGGCCTTCGGAACGATTGAAGTTCCTGCGGGTCGCGATGCTGCCGCTTCGATTCCGGTGGCAGTGTTTCGCGGCGCGAAACCTGGACCGGTGCTGGCGCTCGTCTCGGGGTCGCACGGGACCGAGTACGCATCCATCATTGCGCTGGAAAAGCTGATCCAATCCCTTGATCCGGCACAGATCTCCGGGACGGTGATCATTCTTCCTCTGGTAAATATTCCGTCCTTTGAGCAGAAAGTTCCGCACGTGAACCCGGTGGACGGAAAGAGCATGAATCGCTTCTATCCCGGAAACCCCGAGGGGTCACAGACGGAACGTGTGTCGTGGCAGATCACAAAACAGGTAGTGGAACGCTGCGACTACTTGATCGACTATCACGGCGGCGACCTCGACGAAAATCTTCGGCCGTACGCTTACTGGCCCAAGTCCGGCGACGCGAAACAGGACGCGACCACCCACGACATGGTGCTGGCATTTGGGCTCGATCACATTATCATCTGGAGCGACCGGCCGAAGGATCCGAATGCATCGCGCTATCTCGACAACACGGCGAATACGCGCGGCAAGCCAGCTATCGCCGTGGAAGCAGGCTACTCAGGAACAGTCAGGCCGGACGATGTTCAGCTGCTCGTCAACGGCACATTGAGCGTGATGCGGTATCTCAAGATGCTGCCCGGGGTTGCTACTCCGGTCGAGCATCCTGTCTGGATTGGGAAGATTGACACCCTGGAAAGTGCCCAGCCCGGCATTTTCTATCCAATGGTGGAGCGAGGGACGTACGTGGAGCAGGGAATGAAAGTCGGATACGTGACCGACTACTTTGGCCAGACTGTATATGAAGCCAAAGCGCCCGCAACGGGAGTAGTCCTTTATATTTGCGGCGTGCCTTCCATGAAAAAGGGAGATACCGTGGCCAACATCGGCGAGATCACAACGAATCCATAAGTATTTGAGGGCGGCTGGCCCATGCTTTATTCTGCTGACACTACCTAACCGAGGGGTGCCCATCTTTGCGTTCTTTACAAAGGCGGGAGCCCACAAACCCGTCCTCACGGTTTCGCTTCTCCAACCCACACTCCCAAAACTCGATTGTGAGGGACAAGCCCTGAGCCACCCGTCTAAAAAACCTCACATGACTCCAATCTGTTTTAGCAATCCGACCAAGTCATAAAAGAGCTTTTCTTCGACGATCTCACCGTTCTTCCAGTGTGCGACGGTGCAGAACTCGATATGAAACTTCTTGTTGGTCGGCGCAATCAGCTTGCCGTCCGAACCCTTCATCGCTCCGCGCATCGTGCCGGTAAAATCCGCAACGGTACACGTCCATTCGCCCTGAGCAATCTCCACTTTGTAGGGATGATTAATCAGATGATTGTCGGGAAACGTCTTGAAAAATTCGACGGACTCCGCCTTGTGATTGTCGCGCCCTCTGGTCGGCTCGGCCTGGCCGGGCCAAAATACGGTGGTGTCCTTGGAATGCCGCTTTTCAAACGTACCCCAGTCCTGCGCGTTCCACGAGTCGTCGAGTGTCCGCATGAGTTCAAGATTGTTCTGTGTCACGTGGTCCTCCCAAAATACGCGGTAGGTTGCTTAAACAGGTGCTAGCCATCAGTCCGCCGGGGCTCATTCTACGCCTTGGCCTGTCTCTCCGCTCAAACCGACAAAACGTTAGATAGAAACGTCGTCCGTCATCGCAAACCGTGGTTGGCCCACCTTCGCAATTTTGATTTTGGGACGGGTGGCCCAGCCTTTTCGCGTACTGTGCGAAGGCTGGGTGTTCAGTTATTGAAGCGGTGGCGAAGCGGGAACAAGTCGGAATCTAACCGGGGGAGTGTATGCTAGCGCTAGCTGAAAGCCCCAGCCTTCGCAACGAACGCGAAAGGCCGGGCCACGTCATATATTGTGCTGCACCCGCTAGAATCGAGTGTCGCGCAGTGTTGTGTAAAAGTCAAAAAATGCCCAGATTACTGATCCCGAACGAAGCTAGCATTCGTACGATCAGGAATCTCTTATTTGCAAATTGCCCATTTTCTGACACCAACACACCAGCCCAGTTGGTGATGCATCCCAGGTGGGCCTTTATGGATCCCATTGCTATGGCGATGGCGGCGGCTTGGGGAGGATGGTGTCAACGCAACGGCTGTTCTATGCAGGCGGAGAATTTGGGAGGCCCCTCGCAAAGATACGCTATACGGATGGGTCTGTTTGAACATCTAAACGTTGCCCATCCACCATTGGTTGAGGAGCACGAGGAATCCGGGAAATTCATTCGAATTACTCAGGTTAAGACTGGCGCTGATCTCGCAGCCGTAATCGGTAACGTATCAGCGCTCCTTCACTTGGATAGAGAGCCACACGCATTGGCCGCCGTACAGTATTGTATTAGCGAACTTATCCGTAATGTCCTAGAGCACTCTGGTTCTATTGAAGGTGCATACGTTTGCGCACAGAGGTACACCAGTGATCCTCCCCACGTATCAATCGCCGTGGCTGACTGCAGGTTTGGAATTGCCGAGTCTCTTTCCTATTCTTACCCTGAAGCCAAAAACGACGATAAAGTTGCGCTTCAATTGGCAATGCAACTTGGGATCACAGGTGCGATAAAGAGTGGGATGTATGGTGCAACTGAAAATGCTGGCGCTGGTTTATTCTTTACTAGAGCTATTGCCAAAGCGACTGGCGGGTACTTTGCTCTGATTTCTGGCGATGGTGCATTTCGGATTAGGCGGCTAAGGAAAGGCCAGCAACCGTTGGTCTTTCGCGATGCTTTCAATGATCCGCGTCACAATTTTTGGACTCTCGAATGGAAGTGGCCGGGGACTGTGGCGGCAGCGGAGGTTTTGACACAGAATGTGCCGAATTTCCCAAAATTTTTCCAGTCAATAGTGCAACAACTTCCTGCGAAGAAAACAGCGGCAGGAAAGATAAAATTCACATGAGTGAACAAGTAGAAGTAAGAGTCAACGCTGGCGCTAACGGTTTTGCGGAGGACAAGGACTCAGCCAAGGAACTCCGCAAAACCGTTATCATGCCATCCCTTCTCTCCAGGAAGATCGTCATTCTAGACTTCTGCGGGGTGACCTCGTCAACCCAATCGTTCGTTCACGCGCTCATTGCCGAACCGCTCCAGAAGATGGGAGAAGATGTGCTTAGCCGACTAGAGTTCCGATCCTGCGCACCACAAGTAAAGAACCTTGTTGAGTTGGTAGTGGACTATTCGCTCGGCGGATTTAGTACTGGCAGCCCCATGCAAGTTGGAACGGGGCCTAAGAAGAAACCATCGGAGCGACCTGTTGTTGTAAAAAAGAAGCGCAAACGCAAATAGAGTCTAACCGCCGCGTGGGACTGGATAGATCGAATGGAATGGATCCCACCATAAGATCATAAGAATCCCATTGTCTAGAATTCCCCACACGCGCTCACGTCCAGAGAGACGCAACGAGAATAGCGCATCAGTATCCTCAAGATGCAACGCATTCAATCGGGCCTGAGCTTCGCAGCAAATCTTGAGCACTGGCATGAAGTGGTTGTTGTTTTGGCTTTTCGTGATAATGTCGCTCCATGTCTGCCCTTCAAATCCACCCAGCTTATGACGTATATCACGTAATTTATCGGCAGGGATCAAATGCCAACCATAAGGATCTACCAGTTCCATGCGGGCAATTCGCCACGCGGGACGAAGATGATAGAAAGTATCGGAGGATGCAGACTTGGGAGACTTTTCCCTTGCAGGAATTAGAGAAGCTCTTGGCTTCTTATTCTGAGTCTTCGCCATGCAGGGAAGACCTATAGACTACTGTAATACTCAGCCATTGACTCATGCGTAATTTCCCGGTTTCCACGTTCTCCTGGTTCTAAACCACGTCGAGCTAATCTCCAAGGGTCCTCGCGATGGGTCATGTCGCTTAATTGCTGGGAAGACAGCTTTCCGTAAAAATCTAAGACAGCTTTCACGGTTTCACGCTGCTCTTGAGACAAAGTGGAATCTTCCCCCCGCGTATTCTCTGTCACTCGAAACTGACCACGATAAAGTTCATACAGGTCTCTAACCACTGGGCCGTTTGCCCACGCTTCGATGCTTTCATCGAATAGTGGCTCCTCATCCCACACCAGTCCCCACGCCTGTGAGTAATACACAAGCTTCTGCAACTTCATGGCTGTCATTGAGCCACGCTTCTTCAGAATGTAAGCGGCAACGTCATGTACGCTCGCCATTTACGTCCTCCGAATCTTGGCGCAGCGAATGGGGAAAAGCATTTTCGCGGCAATTCTACCACCATCGTCAAGTCTCTTATGTGACAATTCTACCCCTTAGTAAGGATGTAGATGCGGTTACCAAAGGGAACGACTCTGCCCTGTCACGGTATCAACAACTTAGCCAATTTGGTTAGCCGGCTGGCCCACCTTTGCGGTCATGGCAAAGGTGAGAGCCAACGAACAGATCCTCACGGTTTCGCTGCTCCAAATCACGCTCATCAAGCACACTTTTCTCCTTGACTCCCACCCACAATAAAAGATAAACTAATTATAAATATATTATCTATAAGATGATATATGTTTTTTGACAACCTAACCCACAAAAGACCGCGGCTTCGCGTCTGCTCAACGCCGATTTTCCGCGCAGGCAACGCCCAGTTCCGGTCTCAGAAAGCTGCTGATCCGGGCACGCATAGCCACTAACTCTCACGCGCTCAAGATTTTGCGTGTAACTCCTTTAAATGCATAGATCTAGCGGGAATGAAAACTCCCCAACCGATTGTTTTCAATATTTTGCGGGGAATGAGATGTTTTTTTCGAGGGGGATATTTAGCCGGAATCAAGTCAATAGCTGAGGGCCGACTACGCCGCGAAATCTACCTGGGATTCCTGGGGAATGATTCCCGCCTTATGGCCCATATCGAGCAGGCGGCGCACCGCTTCTCTTCCATCGGGACCGTAATCGAGCGTGCGCTCGACGGGTGGCCCACCTTTACGATCTGTTGTTCAGTCTCATGACATCCTTTACAAAATGTCTCCAGACATCCTTTACACTCCGGCGCAAGCGCAGCGAGCGCGGGAGCAGAGGCGACGATGCCGTGGAAAACGATGGATGTGCGAGAACAGCGGGTGAGTTTTGTGGTGGCCGCCAGTCGCGGGGAGAAGCCATTGAGTGGCTTGTGCCAGGAGTTCGGGATTTCGCGGCCGACTGGCTACTTGTGGCTGGCGCGTTATCGCCAACAGGGATTGACCGGCATTGCCGAACGCAGCCGGCGTCCGGCGCGGAGTCCGGAGCGAACCGCCGCGGAAGTGGAAGAACAAGTCGTGGGGCTGCGGCAGCGCTATCCGGATTGGGGTGCGCGCAAGCTGCAAGTGTTGTTGCGGCAGCGTGGCCTGGAGCTGGCGCGAAGCACGATTCACCGCATTCTGTTGCGACACAGTTTGGTCCACGATCATGAGGGTCCGGACCTGGCGCTGCAACGGTTCGAGCGCGCTGCGCCCAACGAACTGTGGCAGATGGATTTCAAAGGTCCGCTGTGTCCGGCCGAGCGAGTGGGACCGCTGTCGGTGCTGGACGATCACAGTCGTTATGTGGTGGTGTTGCAGAAAGTGGCGAGCACGAGCGGAGACTTGGTGCGAGAGCATTTGCAGGGCGCGTTCGGCGCTTGCGGTGTGCCCGAGGGAATGCTGATGGACCACGGCATTCCCTGGTGGAGCGCGCAATCGCCGCAGGGTTTTACTAAACTCTCTTTGTGGCTGATGAAGCAAGGCATCGCCATGCACTGGGGACGGATTCGCCATCCGCAGACCCAGGGCAAGGTGGAGCGCTTTCACGGAGAGTTGCAGCGAGCCTTGCAACGTCGGCCGCGGCGCGCGGACTTGCAGGATTGGTTGGATGAATTTCGCTGGGAGCATAACCATGTGCGTCCGCACGAAGCGCTGGGAATGCAAACCCCAGTGACGCGTTGGCGGCCCAGCGAACGCGCTTACGATGCCAACCCAGCGGCGTGGGAATATCCGTCTGGGTCGCACGTACTGAAGGTGGACAGTGACGGCAAGATCAAACTGAAAGGAGAACACTGGCTAATCAGTCGAGCGCTGAGCGGAGAACGGATCCGGCTGGTCCCCATGGAACAGCGGGTCCTGGTCTACTACTGCACGACGCTAGTGCGGGAACTCGACCCGGCCAACCAGCGCTCGACGATCGTTGAGCGCTGGTTGCAGGACCAATCTTCCCAGCCCAAACTGTAAAGGATGTCCCGGGACACTCTGTAAACCATGTCGTGGGACTGGACACTTCTTTCTGGCTTGAGTGGGGCAGTTCTCGCGGAGGTCACTGGTAGCGACAGCACGTCACAAAGTGGCTCTGCCCGGATTGGTGAAATCGAGTCAGTCCCCAAGGCACAAGCTCAGCTTACGCCCGGACAACTTCCCCACTCAAGCCAAAGTGCGGCTTGAATGGGCCACCCGTCCAAAAAGTTGTGGTCGTCGACTTCGTAGTTCCCACGTTTATAACGAACGTAAAGGTGGGCCAGCACCCCGGTCCTTGCCGGTAAACAGAGTCACTCGCCGCACGCAGCCAAGGTGTCAGAACCGGTAATGCGGAATTCTGCCAGGGTAGACGACTGAAAACTCCGATCATGGAAAGCAATACGAAAATCGAATGAAGCTGTCGGCCCAACATAGATTCCAACGATGCCCTTAGAATCGGCATAGTGGAACATATAGTTGGGAGCAGCATCGAAAACCACCCACACATCGGTGTTGTGCAGCACCGATACGACTTTTGGAGGAAACCTGAGGCGCTTATAATCCCCGAATGCCGCATCGTTGCACTTTCGAAAGTAGGCGAACGCAAATCCATGGTTGTCGGTTAGACACACTTGAAACTTGTCGCTGCAATCTTGGAGTGCGGTACCTCGTGAGTGTGGTGTAACGAGAGTTCCGGTCTTTGTATCCAGCTCGATCACATCTCCATTCGATGCCGAAAATTTACCTTTGATCCCCGGGTGTTCCGACACCGACTGCGCGGCTGCCGCCGAAAGCATCGTCACTATGAGAATGAGCATGTGGGTATTGCGCGTCACTGGCAGCCTCCTTGTGTCATAGAACAGTCGAACGGAGCACCAACCGCCTCTGACATTCTGCGACCCGCGGAGCTCGTGCCTTGTTCACGCGGCCACGAAATCGTAGGCGTGACTGGATATTGATTGGTCAATGCCTCTCCAAAGTGGGTTTCATGGGCTAGTTCATGAAATGTCAGACTATTCAGTCCGACGTCCTGAGCCTCGTTGCGGGCAGACGCGGCCGCAGCATAGCGCGTGACCGCTATAGGATTCAGCTCGCTAGTACCTTTGAATGAATCCCCGTTCCAGGTACCACCTGTTCCGCCGCCCGCACCGCCGTTATTGAAACTCTTGTTCGTCACGTCAAATGATGTCCCGTTCCAAACAGCCTTGATCTCCTTGCCCGTCATTGACCCAATGATCTTGCCGTTCGAGTCTTTGATATTGAACTTGTCCTTGTTATTTAGAGCGTTAACAGCCTTGTCATACTTGTTCAATACGCCTTCCAGTTGCTTGCCAGCTTTTGCGCCTGCTTGTCCCGTCGCAGGATCCACATTCACTTTACAAGTCCCG